>JGI10216J12902_101333466_pt1 | contig 30232 bp, 34 predicted proteins | sample KanNatreferecore_FD_12902 | JGI IMG/M metagenome (IMG submission 12902)
TCCTGTGGCGGCGGCGATTCCCACGGCGCCGGCGGTCGTCGCGCCGCCGATTTCGCCGTGGCTGTGGATTGTGGGCGGGGCTTTGGCCGTGGTGCTCGTGGCCATTGTCTTGTTGGTTTGGCGGCGCCGCCACACCACCGCAATCGCGCTTGTCCCCGATTCGCTCGGGCATGATACAGTCGCCGCGCTGCGGAATGATCCGGTGATTCGCGATCGGCTGCTGGCGCATCTGACGCGGCTGATGGGGCAAAGCCTCGTGCAACGGCTCTTCGCGCAACGCGGGCAGTTGCTCGCGACGCAGCACGTGGCAGCGGCGCAGACCACGGAGATCGAGCAGCGCCTGGAGAAAGTCCAGTCGGACATGCAGGAGCGTTTTACCGCCTACGAACAACGCATCGTGGAGTTGGAAAAGGAACTGGCCGCGGCGGAAGAACAGAACCGCGACTTGATTCGCGCGAAAATCGCCATCGCCAAACAGGAACTGGCCGCGGAGCGCGCCCGACGAGTGGATTGGAATTGACTACGCCCGCACGGCTTGCGCGCGCGATTTCTGTTGTGCGCCCAATGCCTTCTCGTAGCACTGCAATGCTTCCGCGTATTTCTTCTGCCGGTTGTAAACACCGGCTTTGAACAGATATGCCGTCGCAATCGAACCGTCCACGGCAATGGCCTGATCGTAGGCAACGATCGCTTCATCGGTCCGCTGCAGACGTTCGAGTGCCGTGCCTTTCTTGATCCACGCCTCGACGTTTCTCGGTTCGAGACGCAACGCCTCGTCAAAATGATCGAGCGCCTCCTCCGCTTTGTCGAGATTGAGCAGCGCCTGGCCCTTGCCCAGGAGCGTCACGAGTTGTGAGGTCGCTCCCGAAGGCGGGCTCGCCGGCGCCGCCGCCGGCGCGGGGATTTGCTTGTGTCCGTTCGTAAGGGAACTGGTGTCGGACACCCGTGCTTCCATTTCTTCGAGGCGCTGCTCCAGGCGATTGATGGCGTCGAGCAAATTGGCGTTGGCCGCCTGAATGGATTCGCGCCCGGGCAGCAGAGCGTGGCTGGCGACTTCACTCGAGTGCGGCGCCGGCAATGCGATACTCAACTGCCGCGATACCTCCGTGAGCCGCGTCATCGCCCGCACCTGCGCGAAGCCGGCAAACAGCACCACGAGAAGCCCCGTGCCGGTAATGACGCTTGCAATCGTGACCACGGTGCGCGTCGATTCCTGCAACGAGAGGAGTTCCTGCGCGCGTTGCGTGGCGAGCGTTTGCTCGACGAGACTGAGTCGCGCGGTCATCAGTTCGTCGGTGCGCTTCGCATCAGCCGAAGCCTGTTCCCGCCCTTGTTCGACGAGGCGCTGCGTGTTGCGCAGTTGGTCCTGCAACAGGAGAAAGTTCTTGAGCAATTGCGCGTCAATTTCAGCGATCGAGTTGCTCAGGGCGAGGACAACGGGCGCCGTGGTGGACAGTTCTTCCACACGCACATCCTCCGCGCGCAGCAACGGCGGCGAAACCGCGAGCAGGACGAGCAGCAATCTCAGAGTTTTTCTTACGACGGAGTTCACGAATCGCGACGGTAAAGAGGAGCGGAAGGCGCGCAAGGCAAAGTCATTCAAAGTCATTCACAGGTTGTTCTCAGGTTGTTCGACGGAACAGTTCGTAGTGGTAAAGCGCAACAACGACCAATGGATGGCGAATCTTTCCCGCGCGCACCATATCGGGAACTTCGCGCCACGGCACGAGACGTGTGATGAGGTCTTCGCTATGGTCGAACTCGCACTCGTGTTTGTGAATGCAATTTTCCACCAGGACGAAGTGCGAACGGTTGTTCATGATGGCGGGATTCGCATAAACCCACCCCAGCGCGCGAGCGGGACTTCCCACGTGGCCGGTTTCCTCACGCAATTCACGCACGCCCGTGGCGACCGGATCATTTTCGTGCGGATCCATCATGCCGCCGGGAATTTCCAACTCGACCGTGTTCGAGCCATGCCGGTATTGCTCCACCATCACCAACTCATCGTTGGGCGTGACAGCAATGACATTCACCCAATCGACCGATTCGATGATGAAAAAATCGCAATGCTTGCCGGTGCGCGGCGAAATCTTTTCATCCGAACGGATCTTGAAGATGCGGAAATCACCGACGGGTTTTGAGCCAATCTGTTTCCAGTCTTTCAGCATAGTTGAGAACGGAGAGTTGAAGCTTGAGAGCCGGATGTCAAAGCAACGCGACCGAAGCGCGGACCTCAGTTCCCTTGAAGCCTCACGTTTGCGGAACGTTGCAGCGGACTCTCTCTCTCCCCTCAACGGGGAGAGGGCGGGGTGAGGGGTGGGAATTTTGACGGCGCGCTCGTCGTGGATGAGTGCGTTGGGACGGCACCACCTATCACCCTCAATCCCTCTCCCGTTGAGAGAGAGAAGCCCAGGCCGTCCGCGTGTTTTGTGCAGTGGAGATCCGGATAATGCCAAGGCCTAAAGTCCGCGTTCCTTGGCCGCCCATCCTTCACGCATGAGCATCAACAAGTGCGCCACTGCTTCTTCGTAAGTGCGGTCCTTACGCGTCGTTCATGGCAAAGGAATCGTGAATCTCAAACGGAGCGTTCACGCGATTTTGTCGCGGTTGCCGGAAGTGATTTCATTCAGCGAAGCGGGCGCGCACTACGGCGGTACTGGCGCGACTATCGTGAACTTGCGTCCGCCCGAAGAGAAGTGAACAGTCGCGCGGCATGTCATCACTGGTGGCACAAACCGAAGTTTACGAAGTGCGACCTTCGCACATTCACGGCACAGGAGTCTTCGCGCGCGCGAACATCTCTGCCGAGACGCGAGTGATTGAATACATCGGCGAACGCATCAGCAAGGACGAGTCGCTCCGGCGGCGTGAGGCGGGAAACTTCTTTGTCTTCATCGTCACAGAGGAATTTGACATCGATGGCGCGGTGGACTGGAACCCGGCGCGTTTCATCAATCACAGTTGCGAACCGAATTGCGAGGCGCGGCAGGAGGACGATCGCATCTGGATTATTGCTTTGCGCGACATTCAGGCCGGCGAGGAACTGACGTTCAACTACGGCTACGATTTACAGGATTACGAAGAGCACCCATGCGTCTGCGGAGCGCCGAATTGCATCGGCTATATGGTGGCGGAGGAGCATTTCGAGGACGTGCGGCGCAAAGGAAAGAAGTGCTGAGGCTTAATCGTAAAACTAAAAAACCCGCTCCGCATTGAGCGGGACGGGCTTTGAAATTGGTTGCGGGGGCAGGATTTGAACATGCGGCCTTCAGGTTATGAGCCTTAAACGATCTCCATAAAATGCTAAATAATTCAACATAATAAGCCTTTTTTGCTGGTGTGTGTGGTAGGATGTGTGGTTTAATCGTTCTCAGGTTGTTCGAGATGTCGCAGGGTGATGCAGCGCGTTTCAAACAACAAGAAACGGAGCACATCATGCCTATTGAATTGCGAACGCAGAGGGATGGCCGGATACGCGACACATGGTACGGTCGGTACGAAGTTAACGGTCGTCGCCAGTATGTAAACCTCGACATCAAGATCGCAGGAACGCCGCCGGCGTCGAAGTCACTCAAGGATGAAGGTGATCTTGCTTTCGAGCGCTCCCGGCTCTCGGCGCAAATGAAGCTGGACCAAATCATCGCGGAGGCACGTTCGAAGAACAATTCGGTGCGACTCGTGGAACAGCTTTACGAGATCAAGACCGGTGCACCGATCCGCAAGGTGGTATTGGACGAGTTACCTGATGAGTGGGCGAAGATTCCGCGGCGGCGCAAATTGGATGGCCGGTATGCCGGCCAGTGCCAGGCGACGTTGCGCCGATTCAGCTCGTTTGTGCGTCAGGAAAACCCGAAGGCACAAGAGTTGGCCGACGTGAATTGGGCCGTGGGCCGCGCGTTCCTGGACGAAGAGGAAAAGCGCGGTGTGTCCGCAAAGACATGGAGTGACACGCTGAAGCTGTTACGGGCGACGTTCAAGTACCTACTGCCGCAGGGCGCCATGAATCCGTTCCTCGACGTTCCGACAAAGGACGCCGAAACGATTTTTCGCATGCCGTTCTCGCCGGACGAATTGAAAGCAATCCTTGTCGTGTCGCGAAATGATGAGTTCATCCGGCCCATCATCATTACGGGAATGTGCACGGCCATGCGCCGCGGCGACTGTTGTTTGCTGAAGGGTGACGACGTGGACATGGAGCGGCAGTTCATTACGGTGAAGACGGCCAAGACCGGCGTCACCGTGAGCATTCCCATCTTTCCGATGCTGTACGAGGAGCTGAAGCAGCGGAAGAGTGAGCCGGGGCAATACGTGTTTCGTGAGCAGGCAGCAATGTATCTGGAGAATCCGGATGGAATCACGTGGCGCGTGAAGAAGGTGCTGGCGATGGCTCTGCGGCCAGATGGCGACGCAGCGGAAGCCGTGGAGCTGCTACCCGAAGTCTCCGTCCTGGAAGCGACACGTCGTGGCCTTAAATACATTGAAACGCTGCCAGATTCGTCGAAGAAAGAATCCATGCGGCAAGTGTTCGAAAGCTATGCAAGCGGAATCACGTTGTGCGGCGCCGCCGAGCAAGCCGAAGTAAGCAAAGGCAGCGCGTCCAACTACCTAAACGAGATCGAGGACGCAATCGGCTGCCGCGTGCTGCGCGGACGCGAGCCCGGCCGGAGTTTGACGGCGCTGCTAAAGGACGATGCTGGCGTACTCGGCAAGCAACGAGAGAACGGCCAACGGCGGGCGAGCGTGCGGGACTTTCACAGCTTTCGCGTGACCTGGGTGACATTGGCGCTCACGGCCGGCGTGCCGCTGGAACTTGTCCAGAAGGTCACCGGGCACAAGACGACGGAGATTGTGTTGAAACATTATTTCCAGCCGGGCCGTGAAGCGTTTAGGAAGGCGCTTAATGCGGCGATGCCAGAATTTCTCACGCAAGCCAAGCGCTCACCGAAAGACGAGATGCGGGAGATGCTCGAGAAATCCACGGCCAAAACGTGGAAGGCGGACAAAGCACGGTTGCTGGCGTTGGTGGAAAAACTCTGAGAGCGCCGTTTGCGCGTGGACAACCTAATAGTAGTGCGGAGTGACGCCCGAGGAACGTGCCAAAGCCATTGCCGAACACGTGGGACCGCTCCCGCGGCCGGTGCGCGAGGAATTGGAGCGCGTGGTTGCCAGTGCGATTCGGCTCGCAGTGAAGCGGGCGTTAAATGAACAACTCGCCAAACTGGAACACGAAGCAAACAGCAAAGCTGACAGTGCAGAGGGGCGGGGCAAACAGCGCAAGGGCCGAGACCCGATGGCCATCAAGTTTCATTCGGGATGGGCGCGAAGATTCCATTACCTGCGTAACGGAGAGTCGCTGCCCGATCCGACCGACTTGATGAGGCCGGAGACTATTGTCGGCGAGATACGGTGACAGGGAGTGGCCCCGGCAAAAAAGGCGAGACGCGAATCTCTCCGCATCCCGCCAATAACCGCGAGGCCAGGAAACCGCCCAGCCAAGCGTGGGAATTGAATGTGAAGAACCGGGCGGATGGAAAGAGGAAAAGAAGAGAAAGCAACGCTTTCGAACGCGCTGCCCGCGCTCAGGGCTACACAGCCAAACGCCACTCATGCCAACTTCGCGAAGCGAATCGCGAACAGCGCACACCTCAAGGCAACATGATGTGACGTCTTCGTCGCAAGGAGCAACAGATGCCTTCGAAGCATCAGGGCTGGCTAACGAACACGACCGGGACATCAAACGGACGCAATGCGCCGCTTCCGTACCGGGTTTTATTTTGGCGTGCTGTACAGCTTGATGGCGGTTGCAACTGATTCCTGTGCGAGTTTGTTAAAACTGGAAATGCCCGAATTCGATGCGTTCTTGTACGAGACTTTCCACAGGACTTTTCCATCTGCGCACCGCTTCAATACGATGTCCGTTTTCAGCACCGCCTCAGAATTGACGCCTTGCGTCACATCAGGTTGCCGCTCGAATAACGATGGCCAGACGGTCGCTTCGATGACGGCGTCGTAACCCTGGGCCTTTGCTGAGGCGAGAACGTCGATCCGCCTGGCGTCGCCGGCACCGCTATATACATAGTTAGTGGCACTGAGCTTTGAGACGGGTGCGGAAAGCTTCGAGGAAAAATCCCGGATCAAGTCGCTCTCAAACGTTTGATAAACTCCGCTATCGTAGATGGCCTGGATGGTGTTGCGAATCTTCCCGGAGGCCGCTGAAAACAGCGTGTTCCCGATGCTGGCGCCCGCCCCGATGGCGCCGGTTCCGACACTCTCGTCGTAAAAGGGACGGCCGCGCCACGTAAACTCGGCAATGCGTTTGCTCTGTTCGATGGTCGCGCGGTCAGCGGCGACTTTTGTGGTGGAGCATCCGGTCGTCAGGATTAAAGCGACGCAGGCAGTAATGCCGGCACTTAGCGTCAGGAGTGAATGGCGCGAGCGAAGTATCATAGGTTTGGTTCCTTTCACGTATTCAATGAGGTTTATGAGAGTAATTGCGCGCGCAGGCTGTTACTTGCGCAGATAAGCATTCACCGCGGAGTCGGCGAGTAACTTTTTGACAGCATCGGCAGCGGCTCCATCCACGGCGGAAAGTGGGGCCATGGCAGAATCCGATCCCTGGAAGGTACTATTAAGACCATCCGATGTTTTTGCCGTCAGCGTTATGGTACTGCGAGCGCCGCCAACGATCGGGATGGCGTTCACCTCCGCTTTCGTCATCGTGATGGTGAGCGCTTTGGCGGAACCCGCGGCAATAGTTGCTCCACGAGCGGAAAGGCTGGCACGCACGGCTGACACCGCAGCATCAGTCCACTCTGATGGTTTACCGACCACTTTGCCCATGCCGACCGTGCCAAAAGATGTTTCGGTGGAGGAGGAGTCCCCCGCCTTCACATCGAGCGGCTGCGTATGGCGAAGATCAGATTCCTTGCCTGATGAAACCAGGCCGACTTTCGGAACATGGTGAACGGTGATGCTGCCGCAGCCTGATCCGCACATGATTGCACCGGCAACCAAAAGCATGAGGCCGCCGCGTGAGCTTCGAACATATGCGGTGAACGGAGTTATAGAATTTTTCATAAACATTTTTTGTTCCATGCGTTTAACGGTCATGAGCAGCCATCATTGCTGCTCGAGGGATACTTCGGGCGCGGTATTGTCATTCTTTCAAAGAATTTGACACTTAATTTTTCGGCGAAGATTCCGGTATAGCGTCGATGCCCCAACCGCGGTTTTTTCGGGAACCACCAGCTCTGTGAATGATTCCGGTTTTTGAGTTGCCACGAATCCAGCGAATGCCACTCTCAGACAATCGCCCGTAAACAACGCGCACCCCGGAAAGTTTATGTACTACAAGCGCCGCGACGAGACGCTCCGGCTGGAAAGTTTACACCATCAGGAGGAGCCGTCGGCTTCTGCTCGCCGATTGTTGGAAAGATTTCCAATTGAGCCGCGAAGAATCCCATAGCGATAGCCATCGAGCGCACGTATGGATTTGATTCAGACCAAAATAAGTTTGTTGGGCCGGCTGAAGAACTGGGACGACGACAAAAGCTGGCGTGAGTTCTTCGATACCTATTGGCGGATTATTTATTCCGCGGCGCGCCAGGCTGGACTGGATGACGCGGAATCACAGGAAGTAGTCCAACAGACGATTTTGTCCGTGGCGAAGGAGATGCAGCGTTTCAAATACGATCCGGCCGCCGGCACGTTCAAGGCATGGCTCAAAACAATCACACAGCGCCGTATCGCCGATCAGTTTCGCAAACGGCCAAAACTGGAAACAAAGTTACCCGCTGAAACCTCCGCTTCGGGTGTCACGCCATTGGAAAGGATCGCTGACCCCGCTTCCAGCGATCGAATGGACAAAACATGGGACGCGGAATGGAAGCGAGCGCTTTTGGAGCGCGCGATCGAACTGGTCAGAAACGAGGTGAGCGCGCGACAATTTCAGATCTTCGACCTGCTCGTTCTACAGGAGAAATCCGCGGCCGAAGTCGCGGCGGCGCTGGACATCAGTCGAGCGCGCGTCTATCTCGCAAAACATCGCGTCTCATCGCTGGTCGCCAAAGCCGCCAAACGGCTGGAGCGAGCGCAGACCCATGAGTGAGAATTCTCAAACACGTCCGACGCCGGTCGTTCCCGATTACGAGATACTGCGCTGCATTGGGCGCGGCGCGTATGGCGAGGTTTGGCTTTGCCGGAACATGCTCGGGAAGCTGCGGGCGGTGAAAGTCATTTATCGCGATGCTTTTGACAGTGACGAACCGTATCTGCGTGAGTTCGCCGGGATTCGACAATTCGAACCGGTGTCCGGCCATCACAGCCAGGTGCGCATTTACCACATCGGACAGAACGCGCAGGAGTACTACTTTTATTACGTGATGGATTTGGCGGACGACGCGTCGTGGTCCGCGCGCCAGCAGAACGAAGCGCTGCAAGAGAGCGGCGCAATTCACGATGGTTACGTTCCTGCGACGCTTTCGCTTCGGCTCCTGGAAGAAGGCCGGTTGCGGCTGGCCGAGTGCCTCGATATTGCGGCGGGTCTTGCATCTGCGCTGCAACACCTGCATGAAAATGGCCTCGTTCATCGCGACATCAAACCAGCGAATGTCGTGTTTGTGAATGGCTGCCCCAAGCTCGCGGATATTGGACTGGTTGCGAACACCACCAACGCCAGCACGTTCATTGGAACCAGTGGATATATCCCGCCGGAGGGACCGGGTTCTCCGCAGGCTGACATCTACAGCTTTGGAAAACTGCTCTACGAAATCGCCACTGGCCGCGACCGGAGAGATTTTCCGCAACTGCCTGAAAACTTTGCCGGCTCGCCCGACCACAAAACCTTGCTGGAGTTGAATGAAGTCATCCTCAAGGCGTGCCAGAATGATCCGTCTCAGCGCTACACCTCCGCCGCGGAAATGCTTGCGGATATTGACCGGCTGCGGCACGGCCAATCACTTCGCAGCCTTCATCTCAGGAAAAAGTTGGTCCGAGCGGCGCTCGCGGTTCTGTGTATTGCTCTCGTAACGAGCGTCGGTTTTGGATGGCGGGCATTCAAATCGGGTCGCGCGGTCGCGCCACTTTCCGTTCCGCCGCCGGCTGGGTTGATCGCGTGGTGGCCAGGTGACGGCAACGCAAAAGATGTGGTGGGCGGGCACGACGGCAATCCGGTGAATGGTGCGGGTCACGAAGCGGGGTTCATTGGCAAGGCGTTTCGGGTGAATGGGAAAAACCAATACTTTTCCATACCGCACACGGCAGAGCTTTCGTTCACCAATGGTCAACCTTTCACCGTGGAAGCGTGGGTCTATCGGCGGCCGGGCAAGCTTCCGTTCCACGTTCTGGGCAAGCGCGAACATTCGCAAGGCTGCTATTACCAAATGGGTTTTGATTACGGCACTCCTGCCGTGCCCATCAATCAGTGGACGCATATCGTCATCTGCTACGATGGCAATCAGCAACTGTGGTATTACAACGGTGCCCTCGTTCTCTCCACACGCCAGCATTGCTCCGGTCCCAACATGGCCGATTTCCAAATCGGGGCGTCACACGGTTACACCGGGTTCGATGGCCTGATTGACGATGTCCGGATTTACGGACGGGTTTTGGCCTCAGAAGAGATCAAAGCAATTACGGCCGTTGGCACAAATGGGATGCGCCGCCCCACAGAAAAGGAAAGTGGCCGAAAGCTTTTGTAGTTTGATAAATGGAATGTTGGTGCTGAAAGGAATCCTATGAAAAAACTGATGCAATGGTCTGTGCTCGTTTGTCTGGCGGTGACAACTTCGATGCGGGCGCAGGAACTGGTTCACCGCTACTACCCCGCGAATCCGGGAGATTTCAAATACTACACAGGACCGGGTGAGGATCTCTTCACTGAGATCGAGTCCTTTGGCTTCGAAACGTATTACTTCCACCTGTATCTTTATTACTATGACCCCAACGCTGAGATTCCGTATCGTGAATGGGCCTATGCGATTCTGGGTTACTCGGGCGACAGCCTTTTGGAACAGGGAATCGACACGGGATGGAACCATTACGAATGGGACCCGTACATCGCCACTTTAACTGATGCTGCGTTAGCGAGCGGTGGCACCAGAACACTCCAGAGCGCCATTACTTTGCGCGGTGTTAGAGTGCCGGCATCAGTCACGATCAAGATTGCGGCGGCGGGAACGGTCACAGTGCCGGCGGGAACTTTTTATGATTGTCGATCCGTCACGGTGACAGCGAAAGCGCAAGGACGAACGGCGTCCGCGCAAACGTACATTCTCGCGCCGCGGGTGGGACAGATTAAAATCGGCGTCTATAACTCAGCGCTGAGACTTCTCGGTTGGCAGGAACTGGTCAGCGGCAAAGTCGGTGGTATTGATGTAAGTGCTTTTGCGAATCAGCCGCCTCCAACTCTGGCAATCACCTCCCCACGGCCGAGGGAACGCGTGCTTTCTCCAATGCCCACGGTGACTCTGACCGGGACCGCGTCTGACGACCGGACCGTGGCGGAAGTCTGGTGCCAGATCAATGAGGGTGCCTGGCAGCGGGCGAACGGAACAACCGGGTGGTCGGCAGAAATATCGCCGCGCGCCGGAGCGAATATCGCCCGCGCATACTCCGTAGATGATCAGGGCAATTCGTCGGCCATGGCGGAAGTCACATTCACCTACGTGCTGACGGCGCCGGTGACGATTGGTGTGAACGGGAACGGAAGCGTGCGACCCGTGGCGAGCGGTACGCTATTAGAAGTGGGAAAGAAATACGTGCTGCGAGCTGTGCCGGAACGTGGATTCAAGTTCATCGGCTGGACTGGAACGCTCACGACGAACAAGCCTGCTTTGCGGTTCGTGATGCAGCCCGGATTTTCCGCGACGGCCAACTTCGAACCGCGGTGATCGGTTCAAAACTCTCAAGTCTATGAAAGCAAAAACTCAATTGCTGGCGTCACTGGCGTTCGTGCTATCGCTCAGCACTGGCTGCATTCACAACCAATCGCTGCGTCTTCCGAAAGGCGCGCAAAGGGACGCCCGCGTCGTGCCGGTGCGGGGCCAGCCTATCATGGTGATGAGTGAAAACCTCGCCCTGGTGGCGGGCGCCACTCTGACGGGTGGTCTCGTGGGTGGTTTGGCCGCGAACGCGATTGATCAAGGAACGTCCGCAGACAAACGGGCCACGCTAAGCGGCCGATTGAATGCTGACGCCAGCAATTTCAAACCCGAGATCATACTGGCCGAAGAGTGTGTAAAGTTGCTCAATGAATCCTCCAAACGAAAATTCCGCGCCGTGGCATTGCGAGCCGAGCCATTGGATTTGCCGGGGCGCGACGAATTGATTCGCGATGAAATGCAGCCGTTCAAAACAAAGAGCCCCAGAGCTTTCGACTGGCATTTACGGGCACGAGACTGGCTCAAGACTCCGCCGACCGCCGAATATGCCAGCCGGGCAGCGGAAGGGCAGAGTGTCATAACGGTGGAAACCATTTTTCCCGCGGTGCGGCTCATCAATGCGAAGACATTTGAAATGGATGTGGCCATTCGCGTGGTTGATTCCGCCCAGGGCAAAATCATCGGCAGCCGCTACACGATGACCCGCCGCAAGATTACGCCGATCACGCGCGACAGTGATTTCAAGTTGTTCGAAGAAGATTTTCGCCGCTGCGCCCGCGAGGCCGCGCGCGAATGCCTGGAGGGATTGAACCTGATATAGGTGCACGACCAATCTGCGCAGGTCGGATTTCGCTTCCCGTAAAAGCAGGTTACCAACGGAGGAGTTGCGATTTCGGCAGCCCAAGCGGATACCAGTCTCAATGAAGCCCGGGTCCGTCCAACTCGCCGTGCCGATGCGGAACGTGGTCGCCACACGCTGCGGTTTGGGCAGCCATCACTTGCGATCGTGGCGCACCGTCACATTAACCGATGCGGACGAGACATTGCCGCTCGCATCCCTGGATTCGACGACAATCGTATAGGTGCGCCCTTTCCCATTGCCCAAACGTTCTGCCCGTAGATTAACGCTGAGTGGCCCGGTGATTTCCCAGTCCGGGCGAGATCGGTTCTGTCGCTCGTTACTCTTCACCTGGGTAATGCGGACAGCCGGCGATGGATCGCAATTGTCCGTTGCGTGGACCGTCAGCGTAACCGGCACCATGCGGTGGTTCGGTGGCCAAAGCGTTTGTGGAGTCGCCGTGAGCCGCGTTATTTTCGGCGGGCTGGCGTCGCCGACCGTAACCGTGGTGGAGCATGTCACGGCGTTTGTCTGGCCGTTGGAGACGGACACAGAGACTTCGTGCACACCAGAAACAAACGCCGCGGTCAAAGAGACATTGGACACCGTGAGACTCCCTCCTGAGGGAACATTATTTGTTTGATAGGGAACGCCATTTATCGTCCAGACGACTTCAAGTGGATTTCCATTGGTATCCGAAACCTCGGCGTAGAGCGTCCCAACCGCCGTGCCATTCGTGCATTCGAGAGTCAGCGGTGGAGAGCAGAGGATGGTTGGCGGGGTCGCTGGAACAGCAACAACACTTACCGCAGCAAGACCGAAATACTCTGTGTTAAGGTCGATGAATTCCAGCTTCGTAGCGCTATCGGTCGCAACAAACGAATACGTGACTTGTTGCCAGTGCACCTGTTCATAGCGGTTGACCTGCGGATTGTACGGATAGGGCGGCGTGGTGACTGAAAGCACGAGCGTATCGTCGAGAGCAACGGCGAAGCTTACACTGGGACCCAAAAACAGATCTGCAGCAGCGTAAAACGAAAGCGCATAGCGCTGGCCCGGAACTGTGGACAGGAACTGATGGGCATCCCTGGCCAAAAGGGCATGGTCATTGGGCACGGTGGGCCAACGACCCAGCGCTCCCACAATGTTGCCTGACCAATGCAGCCAGTTCGATCGGAAGTCTCCGTTCTGGACGATATTTCCTAGTGGTGTGTAAACAGGAAACGCGAAGGAAACAGAGTGCCACACCATCACGGCAACCAGCGGAAACACGGATTTGAAGTTCATACCCTCTTGTGTTTTAGAGAACGGATAATACATCGCAAACCCGGGCGTGCCAAGTTTCGCGGTCGGCGTGACATTGCGGATGTCAGGGCAACTTCACGTCGAAGAGGAAATTATCCGGCGTCTCGGTGCACCAGCGCTCGAGGGTGCGGGCGACGGGCAGTGCGCGGAAGGAGCCGAAGACCAATCCCTTCATCGACCGCGCCGGCTACCACGCCTACGTGGACGACCGCGAACGGGCCTTTCGCGCAGCGCTCAAGAAACACTGAGGCGCCCAATCCGGCGAACGGCGATGATCGTGTGCTGCTCTCGTTAGAACGATCATTGCCGCCCCGGGCTCACCGACGGCGGCCTCGAGATTTGCTTGTCGCGGCGCGCCTGGCCTTTTTGGCCTTGGCGCTCTTCTTTCCGGGAGCGGCCTTTTTCCTGGGAGTGACCCTTCTCTTCGTGGTGGCCTTTTTGGCGATCTTCTTTACGCGGGCGCGCCGTGCTGGCTTAGGTTGACCCTGGAGAAAGATACCTCGACCTTCCTCTGTGTAGGCCTGGCCATCCTGGGTCAGCGTCCAGTGCCAGTCAGTGAAACCTTCGTCCTGCGGCGTGAATGTTACCGTGCCAGTCTGCCCCGTGTCCGGTGCTGAAACGGTGACAGCACCCCTGAGCGCCACCGCCTTCCCGTCATGCAGGATGAACATGGGATTGCCCTGCGTATCCGGCGCGCGCTCCATGCGACCAAGGTCAGAGTTGAATTGAAAGCTCAGCCATGTGTTCCCGGTTTCGATGTGGCACTGGCCGATGAAGCTTTTGTTCGTTTTCGAACGCCAAACGTAGTTAGTACCCTTTTCCCCCATGCCGGAATGTTCACCGCCTGAAAGGAAACCGCCAGCGGAACACCCCAAAAAAGATTTCGCGGTGGCAGGGAGATCCAAACGCGGGAGTTACTGCTGATAAACTGCATCATCGTCGAGCGTGACGTGTCCGAAGTGGCGTGGCGTTTGTTAGGCGGTCGGCGCTGGGACGATCCTCGCCGTTTGAGTCGCGAGATGAATACGAGGAGACCCGGCTTTGAGCGCGAGATCGAGATCGCGGTTCCGCGGGACGAGCAGATCGTCAGAAAAGAACATTACTTCGGTGCCGATCGCACGCCGTGAAGCACTGTAATCCAGGGTGTAGATCGCCCGACGCCGGTCCCTGTACAGTTTCACAATGTCCGGCACGTTGTCGTACGAGACGATCCACTTGTGGGGTAATCGGCCTTGAATAACCTCGGCCACTTTTGCGTGGTCTTCCTTCCGATAATGGTTCTGATACAGACGTTGTCCCTTCAGAAAATAGGGAGGATCCAAGTAGAAAAACGTCTTCATCGGCAACTGCGCGGTCTTTTTGTGGATGAAATCGATGGCATCCAGGTTGTAGAGCGAAATCCGCGTTTTGAACGCCGCAATCTTCTCAATCCGACGCACCAGTTCTGCCTTGTAGAACCGGGCATCAATCTTCCACTCACCGGTTTGGTCCAACCCACCAATGACGCCGCCATTGAGAATCCCCGAACGGTTAGTACGGTTTAGGAATAAAAGCGCGAATCCAAGATCACGCAGGCAGGCCACCTCACGTCGTCGGTAAACGTTGCGTTGCCGGCGCCATTGCGCAACGGTGACATTCGTGTCAGTGATCCTCCGGCAGAGCCATTCAGTATCATGAAGGACGGTGTGCCAAAATGCATATACGGCTCGATCGGCATCGTTCAGGTGGATGTGCGCAGCAAATTCAAGAAACAGAAGTTCAAACGCGATGCCGGCCCCGCCCGCGTAGGTCTCAACGTAATGGCAATCTGTAAGCCGATTTTCGACCAGCAGCGTTCGGACGAATGCCGCGAGCCGCGCCTTTCCGCCGGGGTATCGTAGTGGGGTGTTAAACGTCATTACTCAGTAGCGGCCGTCGAGCGGCCTTTTTCAGTCAATTCCACATTGCTGTCACAAACGGCTCAATTGCGTCCCAAGAATCACGCAGATCCGCGGGCTTCGGCATCACGTGCGGACTGTGCACGTATGCGTTAAGTGTTTCCGTGGAGAGAACCTCGTTCGGGCTCGTCGCCGCGAGGCGAACCGGCTTCAGCGCAGCCTTCGACATGATACCTTGCGTCTCCATGTAGTCCGCCGCCGCCTTTAGCTTGTTGTACAACGTCACTTTGGTGTTCGGTGGCAGCGTGATTGCCTTTTTGTGCATGTAGTGATCCACGCTCAATTCAACGAATACGCGGAACATCGCGGCTGCGCAATTTGGTAAAGCTTCGATCTTCAACTTCCGGCGAAGCTCGTTATAAATGGCATTTATTCGGGGGTGGCCGATTCTCAGCCGACAAGTGGTTGGGATCAACGTCAGCCTCACCGTCGGCACAAGTTTGACGCGCTTCTTGGCCGGTGCGGGCGTATCAATTTTACCGCCGCGCTTAACGGCCCATTCGGCAGTTGTGGTAGGAGCTTTCTTTTGCCGCTTACTCACGTCGGAGACGTACTTTGCGCGCTTCTTGTCGTCGTAAATGTCTCGGACCTTGATCTTTTTGTACGCGATGTCCCTCACGATATCGGTGAGCACGCCCACGGTCCAAGCTTGGTCAAATTGGCAAACCAGCTCAGCGCCGCGAACTTCAAGGCCAAGCGCTTTAAGAGCCGCCGGATCGTCAAGAATGCGTTCAAGATTCGTGACGGGCATCTTGGCCAGCATTTTCATATCTGCCTCGGTGATGCCTGGCTGCTGAGCCACGAGATCCATGACCTCCAACGTCACTTGCCGGTTGCCTAGCGCTTCCTTGGCGCGGCGGATTGCGATCGCGCTCCATGGAATCATGGCCGCGCCGCCTAGGCCGGTGTCGTGTTTGCGCTGAATCCACACGAATGCGGCTTGTTTCGTGGGGAGGACCATGCACGTAAGGGACTTAGGGACTTTGGTGCCGTGAGAAGTAGCCAACGCGTGGAACTTCTTTTCCAACGGCGTGTTGGTGGCTAACGCGGGTTCGCGCAAGAGTTTCAGCATGGTCACGCGGCGATTCCCTTCGACAACGCGGAATTTGGATGAATCGTCGGACGGACAAACGGTGATCAGTTCGATGGGGCTGAGGCCGATATCCAGAAAATCGTCAGCCAACTCCACCAGCTTCTGCCCCTGTTCTTCAATGATGGCTTGAATCGCTTCGTGTTGTCCAACTTGCGGCCCGATCCGGTAATTTTCGGTGTCGAGCTGCAGATCCGAGAGGTCGATGTCTCTCAACTTGGAAGTGTAGTCTGAGATAGCCATAAGCTGGGCGCCATTAATGGTTCCGAAGGTAAAAGTAAAAATGCGGATCGACGACTGTTAAGCGGCGCTTTTCATCGTCCCAGTCGATCGGCAGCGGCTGGTCTTTGAACAGCGATTTGTATTGCTGCAACGCACTGCGGATATTTGGCTCCTTCGCGTCCGCGCCCGCCAGCAAGTTCCGCACTCGGTCGCGCAACTCATCGAGCCCGAGATCAAGGAAAGGTGGATTTTCTCTGAGTGCCTTGACCAAACATTCATATACATCCGCACGTCCGCCGGAGCGTAATCGATACAAACGCCGCTCGCTTCCTCTTGTTGGCGGGCCTTGGCGTAAAAGTTGGAAGGCGCTGCTCTGGTCATACGAGCGTATCGCACGACGCACTACTTCCGGCAACATTTCACCGGTTGGCGTAATCGATTCGAGAGGGCGATCCGGGTTTTGCGATCGACATGTTTCCAAACACAGCGTCTGCATGATCTGCGGAGACCTCAACGCTTCGCGCGCAAGAAGATTGTTGAACTCCGTGACGCTAGGAAACCCGACCTGCGAAAAACCAATTTCGGCAATTTGCGCCAGCTCGTCGTCTGTCCAAAACTCAAACGTGACCGAGAAGAAGCGCCCAGCCAACTCGTGGTTGCTTCGGATGGCGTCGTCGCCTCGATGAGGGACAGTCAGACAGACGATTCGCAGACCGGCGGACGCAGCATTCTTCATCTGCTTTGCAATGGTCGGCTGGAGCTCGCGTGGTATGTAATGAAAGTCGTCAATTACCAACGGAATCTCAGCAGCAATGAGTCTCTCGATACGTCTGGTGTGCGACAGCTCGAAAAATGGTGTGTCGCTATCGTCCGTTACCTGCTGGTACGCTTCGAGCCATAGATCATCCGGTTTACCGATAGCATCTCCAGTCACGTACATTCGCTCGGCGCTGGTCATACCGATTAAGCGATTGCACAGAGTTGTCTTTCCAGATTTTGACGGTCCCGACACAGAAATGATTTTGTTTTTCTGGTCCAGCCCCTCCGAAATTTCGTCCTCTTTTTGTCCCCCTTCGAGGGCGACGTACGTGTGCTCGGGGTAGCCATCCGTGACAAAAACCTCTTCGGGTTGCATAAAGTTGCGTTCGTCAGTGCGGTTTTGCCTTAAACGGGGCCGCCCGTCTAGTGCTTGCGAACGAAAGGTTTGCGATAATCATTCCAGTCGTTTTCAGAAAAGGAACTGGGGGGGCCGCGCAAGCGGGTCTGTGACCCTCAGCGACTCCAACCGTTCTTGAGATTGGAAATTACTTTCAGCAAGGCAGGCGAGCGGGTGACGCGACAGGATTAACGATCAACGGCCCGGGCGAGGGCCAGCGGCCCGCGCGGCATTCACCGTCCGCGCGCGGCATTCGCAGGCCGGGGCCGGCCCACCCGAACTTCTTCAAGCCATCCGTGAGAGATCAGATAAACCCACAATATCATCCAGCCGATCACCAGGATCGGCGCCATGACTGTGAGGGCGGAAATGGCACGAAGGATTTTCGAGCCGCGGACGAGCACACCGGCCAGCAGCACGAATGCGAGCGCGCTGATAATGACCGTGCCCAAAACGATACCGACCGGTGGAACCCGGCTCGGATTGATTAGACCGGGCACCGCGCCCGGTACGAACGCCACCCAAAGCAGCAACAAAACTGCGGCGGTTACACCTGCGCTCAATTGCCATCGCACGGCGCGCTCTGCCGCGATGTGCGTTGCCGCTGACGTGTCGCGTTTCCGCGCCAGCAGGTTGGAGCCGGCATAAAGACATCCTGCGCACGCCAACGCCGCCCACACTCCCAGCACAAGGCCGACAAACAGGACGAGAGTGACCACTGCAATGATGATCAGGATGACCCACATAAATCTGGCCGTGTTCCATCAGCGGCCATCCGGGAGCTTTCCTGAAGATACGTATGTGATCATCCTGGGCCTTTTCAGAAATCGAAGTGGGGTGCGAATTGGCCGATGGCATGACTGGCAAAAAAGGGGCATGGCAAGAACGCCGTCTGATCGTCGTGCCCGATGTGTGCAGCGATGCGCGCGAGAATCAATGTCACCTTCGCAGTAATGCGTTCGCAGTTACGGCAATTCGCGCACGCGGTAGAACCGCACGCCGTTGTGTCGAAAGTCGGATTGTTGATCGATGGTGCTGATCGCCGGCCACGTCCGCACCGTTATCCAATCGAGAAGGTTTGTGGATGATTCGAAGGCGTAGGCCCGGCCGACTTTCAGGCCGGAGATGTCGCACTGGGTAATGCTGTTGATTCGAAAGTTGTGGATGAGCGGCCGCGCCGGGTCGTCGGTGGTCTTCACCAGGATGACGTTGTCGATTTGAACGAATGCGCCAGTCCAGCGCAATTCGGTGATATTCGTGAAGGTCGTCGTGCTGAAGGTTTGGAAATTACCGCCCGCGCTCACAGGGAAGCTCTGCTGAACGACGGGCTGCAAGCCGCGATAGCCGGTGAGGTAAACGGAGCCGGAGGTGTAGGTTTCGCCACCGGCAAAATCGAATCCGCGGAAGGTGAATGGGGCGCCGTTGGTGCGGGAGAGAACGCCTTCGCAGCAGCCCCGAGGGAACAAAGCAGCGGAGCCGCGATAGTGGCTGTCGCCCGAATTCCAGGTGCAATAGCCGTTGTCGTTGGGAGTGGAACTGAAATGGTAACCGGATTCCTCCGGGTGCAGCGCCACAACGGTGAATTCCGTTCCCGGCCGCGTGTAGGCGTCGAACGTGAGCCGGTTCGTGGTCTGCGCCGCGAGGTGCGCGGCGACAGAGAAGAGCAGGATTGCGCAAAAGCGATGGCCAACCATTTTGGATAACAGCGTCCGAATGAGAACGGAAATTGAGAATTGAGTCGAGCGCGGGCAGCGGGATGGTCCGCCTCTCCCGGTATTTGTCCGACCCCTGTGCGAGGCTCGCGCGCATGACATTTGAAAAGCTGAAAACTGAAACGCTGAAAGCTGAAATGGGGGCTGTGCGAAGCCTCAGCTGTGACACAACGCGGCGAAAGGACGAAAAACGGGGCAGCGGGTCGCGGCTGCCGTTGGAGCGGGCGATGCAGATCGATGATTTGCTGCAGAGCAAACAGTTCCCGAATTGCAGCGCGCTCGCGCGGGAGCTTGAAGTCGCGAATCGCACCATCAAGCGCGACATCTATTTCATGAAGGTGCGGATGAATCGGCCGATTGCGTACGACTCGGAGCGCGGCGGTTGAGCATTCTTTCGCCATTGCCGTCTATTACGGGTGCCGAAAACAGAATTTGGGGTTCAGGGAAAGCTGCTAGCTTTTTTTCGTGAGCACGAAGGGAAAGTTTTTTCACGGGATGAACTTCAGCGTGCGGTTTGGGGGTTCACGCATGATCCGCGTTCGCGATGTCTCGACCAAACCGTTGCGTTGGTGCGAAAGACGTTACCACCAGGCGAGCAAATCGAGACGGTTTACCGCGAAGGATACCGGTTCACGAGAGACGCGGCTCGACACAGGTGATTGAGGTTTGCCGTTCTCCCAGTCGGCTTGATGTCAATTCCCCTCTGACTTCGATGACGGAAATGGACTAATGCTCCGGGCGACGCGGGCTTGTGTAAAAGCTCTGACGATGTGGTCAGTTTGCAATCGATACAACTCCCGACCGAAAGCATCGAAGCCAACAATATGCCCCGCTAAAGACAAGGCAACGCAATACGCTATGGCATCCATGTTACTCGCGAATCGCACCGCCTGGCATCGGTTCTTCACCCATCGCCCGCCAGACGCGCACCACGATAAGTCCGCGCTGTGCTGAAGTTGAATCGCGTTTGGCGCGGTGGAAGTCGGAAACGATTTGGGGACATCAATGGCGCAAGCGTTTTGTGCAGAATCTGTGCTCCGTTGGCCCAAAAAGTCGAAGGAGTTCATCGTGTTGCAAATTCACTTGCTACTTTAGTGCCACTTCCAAGCCTTCTCGTTGAATTCTGACAACGTCTTGCCGAATGACAATTTACTGACCGAGCGAGGCGTTGCCGTCATCAAAATCGTTCGATGAATCTGTAAGTGTTTCCGACGTTTCGCTCGAATTGGAAACAGCTCCCCTGCAATCAATATGAGTGACCGGAACCACGCATTGCGGTTACACGGCCTGCCATTTTGACAGTTCGTGCGGTATTCCAAGCGTCGACGTGTCCAGACCTGAGGAAGGTGTGAGCGTCAGTCCTGCGGCGACATCGTCTGCCGCCTGTTGCGGTGTCGCGTAGCTGCCGAGTGTTTCTCCCTGGAATCTGACCTGCCAGCGTTCGGCGTGTTCTATGATTCTAAACACACCTTCTTTCGTATGAAAAATGTAACTCGTAATCATTGCTGGAAAGCCGCGTTCTGATTTATTGGCGTCCCTCGGAATTGGAAAGCACAAGACCTGAATCCTCCTGTTTCTTTTTCGCTGCAAGCTTTTTCAGAAAGTGCAAATCGAGTGGCGTGAGTTTCTTATTCGCGAGTTTCTTCGCCTGAAGATTACGTAGCCGCGTTTCTTCCCCCTTTGTCATACTGACTCCCCAATTCCATTGTGATACTCGCGGCTGGATTTTCAAATCAGCCAGCCCCGCCTCAACGCATCGGGAAAATTCCGAGAACGAAATCAGGGTCTCCCTGATTCTCGTTTGAGCGATTCTGAAATATCCCTTTCGCGACCCAAGACTGTTATGCAAACGATTCTCGTGCAAAACCGCGGAACAAATCTTTTTCTGATTGGAGATTACGATTGGACGTGTGACGAGGAAGCCGCGCGACGCTTTCATACAGTGCAAGGTGCGCTCACCCATTGTACCAGACACGAAATCAGAAATGCGGCCGTGGTGAAGCGAGACGCTTCCGGTGCTCACGAGGTCGTCATTCCCGTGCCGCGAGGACAGCAGGAGCTCTCTGCAGTTGCTTGAGGTCACGTGTGTTTGCGGCCACCATTCGGGACAGAAATGCGAACCAACCTCGCGTCAACACTCGACTTCAGTCAACCGAACCTGAATGCGCCGGCCATCCCCGTTCCGCCAGGATTCTTTGGCACGCTGTGTCCGCTCACGGAAATCATTCCAAACAAGTTCGACCGTTTGGCGGAACTAGCCCGCGCTTTGGGAATTATCCTTTGATGATTTGTCGGCGGTATTGGTCCTCAGTGGGCTGGCCGCCGACCAATTCTGTTCCGCACCGCTTGCTTGCCGGCGAGTTCGGACGCGAACTTTGATTCCGTCTTGGTTTTTGTTCGCCGTGAGATTTCGCCTTTACAGCACCGCGTTGCTGGCCTTCTCCGAATCCTGCTGAAAAGCCGAAGACTCACGGCGAGGAAACCAGCCTGTCTCCGAACTTTCATCCCCTTCACTCCGACTCCGCTGCGAAAGCGGACGTGAACCGCTCCACGTCCTGAGCTTCTTCGCTGCGCTCCGTGCCGGTCGCTGAAATTCGGAGACAGGCATGTAGGCAGGGCAGTTACTTTCCTCGCACGCTGGGACGATGCAGGTGTTGTAGCATGGAATAGATGTCGGAACAGAGCCGAGGAAAGTCCAATCTCTTCACGACGTAATCGGTCGCGCCTGCTTCACGCAAAGTTTTGATTGAAGCGGCCGGAAGCTGATCGGACCACAGCACGACAGGAAGTTGATTGTGATCGGGATGACCACGCACCCATTTTAGAAACTCGACACCAGCAACAATCTGGAGATTGGCAATGATTAAGTCGGGAGCAGCGGCTAGAGCCTTTGGTGGCAAAAATCTTCCGCGACGCTCCAGGCAATCGCAGCCGTCATCGACGTTTCCGGCAACACACACATCCACAGTTTGAGTCACCGATTTAACAGCACAACGGAACTGGAAGACGTCCTTTTCGTTTCCTTCAATTAACAAGACAATGGATCGTTTATCTCTCATCCAAAGCGCGCCGGCGTCATGCCGCTTCTGTCTGTGAACCAGGTGTTGTTCGACAGGACGGCTCTGTAAATCCGGCGCTTGTGTCATTTACAGGAGCAAGGGGTTGAACTTCCGAACTACGCCGCTCGTTTGGTCGACTCGAGGGCCTGCATTACTGCTTCGACGATACCGTTGGCCGAAAGCGGTTTGAGTAAAAAATTCCATTTCGAATTGGGCACGGACTGTTGCATATACGAGTAACCGGTGATCAGGATGACCGGTACACCTTTTGTGAAAGGATGCTCGTTCAACGCTCGCGCCGTTTCGAATCCAATCGCGTCTGGAAGCATGATGTCACATAAAACTAAGTCAGGCCGTTGCAGACGTGCGCAGGCCAGTCCCTCTCCTGAAGTTTCCGCCTGGGCGATGTCGAACCCGAAGGCCTCCAGAACATCTGCGAGCATCCGCCGCACCTGGGCATCATCGTCGATCACAAGAACAACGCCTCGCTTGGAAACCTGAGGTCCGGCATTACAAGGGGGAACAGAAGTCCGATGTTGCTGCATCAGTTCGAAGATCGTCCGGGCGTGTTCAGTCATCGCGGCGAAATCAGCAGTCTTGCGCAAATAAAGATTGGCGCCGAACTGCAAAGCCATTTGCTGTTCGTGAGGTAACACCGAGCCGGAGAGCAGAACGAAGGGGAGAGCCTCGAAGTCTTTTTGCGCACGCAGCCATTGCAGAAATTCGATTCCGCTGCGCCGCGGCATTTTGAAATCACAGACAATCGCCGCCGGTAAAGGAAAGTACCTTCGGTCAGTGAAGGGCGGCTCCCCATTCATGTAGGCTTGGGCCTCGGCGCCGTTGCTCACCACGCGGACATCTACGTCGGCATCAATGCGAGACAACGCTCGACGCAGAAAGAACACGTCTTCTTCCCTATCTTCGACCAGCAGAATGGTGCCCCGGCTTATCGGTGAAGCATTGTCAGAATGATGCTGCATTGCCCACGCCAAGCCTCGTTTCCAAAAGCCATGGCAAACGGTAGACCGTCGCCGTAAAGACACACTCAGGGCGCAACCTGAAAATGGAACGGGGAAAAACCGGGTGGAACCGAACACCGCCCTTTCAGGCCGCATGACGTCGGCGCCGGGTTTCAGGCATGCGACCGCACACTTGCGAGTAATGCTCGAAAAACTGCACGAAATTCCTCAACTCTTCCGTATTGCCGTTCTTCGACAGGAATGAATTCGCTCCGAGCTGATAACAGAGTTTGATCAGCATTGCGACCCCCCCACATCCACGCCGCAAGCATGCTGGAACAAGATATCGCCACACAAACCCCTGTCAAAAAATGACGCTGCAATTCAGTTCACAGGGATTCTTTGCAATTCGCCTCTCGTCGGACGCAGCCTGCATGAGGTCTTCAAAACTGACGCACGCAATCTGGCCGGTTCTTTTCCAACTTTCTACTGGCACGGCCTGAGCTAGGGGAATTGCCGTGAAACGCTCAGATGAAGTGGCAACACAACAAAATGTAGCCAACCCTGAAATTGTTTTTTGCTTGCGGCAGGCAGACGCGGCCTCTTTTTGGAACGGTCAAGCGTGGGTTAGCGACCGGATGGCCGCAAAAATGTTCGCCGATGTCGATACCGCATTCTACGCCGCCCGCCGCCTCCGCGAATCGGCGATTGATTTGCTGGTTCTCTTCTGTAACACGCAACGATCACTGGTGATCCCGCTGGGTTGTGGAGCTTGAGATGTGAAGTTTCCATTCCGCACCCACATCTCCGTTTTCGCGCCCCCGATACCAAAGCATTCCGTTGGCTGGCGGACGGGGGCGCTGCACATCTTTTCCGTTTGTGAAGCCGCAGAACAGTTCCTGTATGAGCAATTGCGGCGCAAACGAGACAAGACTTTGCAACGAGACCGCCGGAGCGATGTGATTGACCATTCTTGATCAAACAAAAAACCGCCGGCGCCAAACAACGCCAGCGTCATTCGCGCAAGCCTGGCTCGATCAAACGGCTCACCGGTAGCTGTCCTCCGATATGGCCCCGGCAACGGCCTGACTGGAGGAATTGATTGCGGTCTCCAAACAAAGCTCCTCTCTCCCTCAAATGATTATCAAGTGAGTTTCATTACTACGGTGATCCCGTCAGGTTCCCCAAAGATGTGGTTGCGAAGGAGATGGAAAGTCAACGGACTCCAGGGTTCGAATGCCTGCGCGTAGAGCGTGTCATCCAGCGCTGATTGGATTGCCCACCATCCGCGGGCCCGCGACATGGCCCTCGAACACGTTTTTCAATTCAGCACTTGATCGTCGGGGGGCGCTGAGAGCTGGACCAAAAGGCAAGCAGTCGGCCTATCAGTTCTCGCCGTTCGGCCGGAGCGCTTGGTTTGAGTAAATAAGCATTGGCTCCCTGACAATACGCTTCCTGCACATCGCGTTCCTGGCCCGAGGCAGAAAGGACAATGACCGGAATACTCCTGAAGTCGGTGTGCTGTTTCATCCAGCGGAGAAACTCCATGCCGCTCACTCGCGGCATCTTCAAATCCGTGAGGACAAGATCAGGGAGCGGATACTTTTGGCGGTCCGAGTAGGAGCCAGCGCCGCTCACATAGTCGATGCCGGCTTGGCCGTTCTCCAACATGATGAGTTTTCCGTCGAAGTTGTTCTCCTTGAACGCTCGTTCGATGAAGAAGCGATCATTCTCGTCGTCCTCCAACACGAGCACGACCTTGCATGGAAGTGTTCTCATTTCTTCGCCATTCTGCGCACTGCGGATCCTTGGTCGGCGGCGACCATACGAGCGAGATCACGTTCCGCAATGAGAATCGGACCGGGCATTCTTGCGAATCACGTGGGACCGCCGCTGCCCGCCACAGGTCAGGCAAACGGTTGGACAACCACCGGGACACGCTGCTAAGAGACTTGCGTCCGCTTTTCATCTTGGGCGGACAGATTGAGCCGCCCCCGGTGTGGAGTTGCGCCGGGGCTTTCGTTATTTATTCTACGGCTCAAAGCCGGACCCACACAATTCTGCTGTTTCCTCATGAACAGTTCTCCCGTCTCTTTACTCCACGAGTGTGGAAAGTATCTCACCGCAATTAACCTTTGTTTTTTGGGGAGCGCTCGCCGTTGCCGGAGTGGCCGCCATTGTCCTGACGGTCGGGTTGACTCTTCTACTCGGCACCACTTCCCATCGCAAGGTCGCTTTGCCTCTCGTGTGGATTGGCGCAGCCGTGCTCGCTGCGACCGGCACCGCGCTGGGGTTGCTCATCGCTAACCGATGAACACATTCCTCCGTTGGAAGGCGCAGCGTCATTTTGTTGATTCTCAATGCTTTTGCCGCTGACACCTTCTCGGAGAACCGATACAAAAACACGCAGCCATCGATCACGTTGTGGTTGATGGTGTCACGTTGGCCTCGGCGCGGGTGCGCCGGGGCTTTCAATGACGGCAACCGACGCCCCTAATCGTACCGGGAATTCCGAATGTTCCGACGGAAATATCTGACGGAGATCTCTCTATTCGGTTTTCAGTAGTCCCCCCGGATTCGCAACGTTGCGCGACAAGGTTATTTGTTTATGCAGTGACTACTCCATATCATCGCATGGCCGGGAGTTGTCGCGGCCCCTGTTCACTGAAGTGAGCGGGGGCATTTTCTTCTTTCCAGCGAGCGTCGCGACTGTGGCGGGAAGAAGCGCCGTGCCTTATACACGCCAGCTCGCAGCAAAAATCATCGCTGCTGCTCGCCGTGAGACTGCGAGCTTCATCTCTTTCACGCCGACTTCGCTGCGAAGGCGGACCTGAACCGCTCCAGGTCCTGAGTTTCTTCGCTGCGCTCCGTTCCGGTCGTTGAAATTCAGAGACAGGCATGAATGAAACTCGCGACGCTCGCACGCTGGGCGGAGGAGGGCACAGCGCGAGTGTTTCACGATCTCGACGTGGTGCTCAGCGTGGCGCGTCGGCTCCGTGAGAAAGCACTCGACCTGCTCGCGTTGTTCCCGGCGACGGCGCGGCAATTGATCATCCCGCTGGGGGGAATCTTCCGACGTGGCTCGCGGAGGGACATTTGCAATTTGGTTTTGCCGATTTGCATGAAGGGCCGGTGCCTTCGCACGTGTCGGGGCTGAGAGGCGGGTATTATGAACCTAAAAATACCAGTCGCAGGAATGCTTGCAGTTTGGGTCGCATGGTGGGCGGAAACGGACCTGCAGCGGGTGTGAGAAACAAAGCCGGCCCGCTTCCTCCCCGAGTGAATCGGCTCGCTTGCCGGGTTGGCGTCGGCTGAATCGTGCCGCGCTTCAAGTCCGCTTCCTTGCGGCACGTGTGGTTCGTGATGGTGCGGCGCCTGTCATCCGAGTAGCAACTCAAACACTATCGAGGGGGAACGTTCGACTACTTCACGGCCCGAGGCGAATTGGCCGGCGCCACGGAGTTAAGAGTCTTCTCGCGTTTTCGAACCAATCGATCGTGTACGAAACGTTCGGCTGCTTCCGCAATGGAAGCCATGTGCAAGCCGGCGGCTTTGAATCCAACCGGATGATTGGGGGGAACGCCGGCGAACATTTGCACCTGTTGACGAAAATCGAATTTCATAAACCCTCCTCGGTTCAACTTACGATTTGAGGGACAGCGGCGCGAACTCGCCGTTCAAACTGACCGAAAACAGGCTACCCCCGTATTTGTCCGATGTCCGTTGGCAGACTGGTGCGCATGAGACTTGAAAAGCTGAAAACTGAAACGCTGAAAGCTGAGAATCGACTCGACACCTCACCGTGTCCCTCTCCCCGTTCGAGGCGGAGAGGGAGAGCGAGCCACCGACAGGTTTATTCGCGGGCGCCACTTGTGCGGGTGTTCCGCATTCATCAGTTGCTGCAGAGTGGTGATTATCCGAATTGCAGCACCATGGCCCGCGAGCTGGAAGTGGCCGTGAAGACAGTGGCGCGCGATATCGAGGTGATGCGGGATCAGCTCGGATGGCCGATTGAGTACGATGGCACGCGGCGCGGGTATTTCTATTCCGGCCCGGTGGAAGGTCTTCCCAACATATCGGTGAGTGACGCGGAGCTGCTTGCGCTGCTCATTGCGCGTGAGGCGATGGCGCAGTACAAGGGCACGCCCTTTCAAGCGCAGATTGAAGGCGCGTTACGCAAGCTGGGTGCAGCCCTGAAACAATCCATGCCGCCGGCGGAAGATGGGGCGAATGTGGTGGCGTTTCATTCCGTGGGCGCCGACAAGGCTGATGAAGCAATGTTCCGCCAGTTGACGGATGCGGCGAGACAACGGCGCGTGGTCCGGTTTTCGCATCGCAAAGTGGGAGCGGCGGAGCGGCTGCGGCGTGAAGTGCAGCCTTACTGCATCCTGTGCATCGACAATCACTGGTATTTGGTGGGTTTCGATGTGGAAAGGAAAGCGGTGCGGAAGTTTGCGTTGCCGCGCATTCGTGAACTGGCGGTGACGGATGAGCGGTTCATCATGCCGCACGATTTTGATCCTGCGGCGTACATGCGCACGAGTTTCGGCGCGTTCAAAGGCGAGGATGATTACGAAATCCTGATCGAGTTTGATGCCTGGGCGGCCGATCTCATTCGTGGCCGGCAATGGCACGCAAGTCAGGCGATCACTGAACTCGCAGATGGGAAAATTCGTTTTCGAATGCGGGTGGACAGCCTGGAAGAGGCGGAGCGCTGGGTGTTGAGTTGGGGGACGCACGCCACGGTGTTGCGTCCGGCCGTGCTCTGCAATCGGGTGCATGAGATTGTGGTGGCGCTGGCGGAGCGGTATCTGACGCAGCTCAAGGAAGAGGCGAAGCGTGTCCTTCCGGACGGGCACAATACAGGTTCGACACCTCACCCCCAGCCCCTCTCCCCGATCGAGGCGGAGAGGGTAGCCAATGTGCCGCGTTGCGTGAATTGAAGGCCGAATCTTGGAAACGATGAACTGTAGTTGACACATTCTCCTGAATTCCAAGACTGGAACGGATTGGAATTACCATGGCTGGGCGGCGACAATTGCAAAAGAAGTCAGGTGATGAAGCATGGCGGACGCAATGGCCGCAGACGGACGATCTCAAAACCTGGCTGCACGCCATGATCGCAAAGTGCGAGGCAATTCCCAATGACGACGATGCGGCATCGAAGGCGCAATTGCCGATCGAGAATCTGGCGGAGAAGGGTTCAGTTGCCGAGGCATTGAAGTATGTAGATCTGTTTCTGCGGCGACTGCCCAAGGAGAAGGTGCTGGCGACCGTGCGCATGGCGGAACTGGGCGCGAAGATCTGTTTGGATGCCGGTGACCTGGACGGGACGGAAAAGTATCTCGCGACCATGGCGGCGACGGAGCCTTTCAACACCCGCAAGTGTGACAAGGGATTTTCGCTCAACTCTGTCCGCAAGTTCCGCGCAAAAAACGGACTGCTGAATCCGGCCGATGCCAAGGATGATGAGGAACGTTACGAGGCGGAGTTCGAAGGAGCGTCGCGTCGCTGCAAATTGGCAAAGGCCGCAGGGGACTTTGAATCCGCGAAGGCGGCTGTTGCGGAAATGGAGAAGATCGCCCGCGGTGCCAAGGAGGAATGGCGGCGGCGGTTCTCTTTTCAGTGGGTGGCTCATTGCCACGCGCAATTGAAAAATGCCGAGGCGGCCATGAATAGCGTGCGCGGGCTGGATGAAAAAATGCAGCGCGAAGTTTTGAATCCGCAAATGCTCATGGAGCTCGGCATGGGCGCAGACGCCATTGCACGAGCGGAACAGGAAATTGCACGCGAGCTCGACGGACTTCGCGAAACGACGGATCCCAACATTCATTTTCCTGTCATGGCCGTTGTCCGGTGGCTCGAATTCCTCGTAGACCAAGGCGCGAAGGAGAAAGCCAAGAGCGCCCTGGATCGCACACTGCAGGAGATGCACAACTGGCCGGTGATTGAGAATGGCTGGATTCCGTCCGGTGTTTACCAGTTACTGGCCAAGGCCGTGGCGAAGATCGACGGCCCCGCCGCGGCGGAGCAACTTCTCAAGCAGTCCATGACCGAAGCCAAAGCCGAAAAGCGCAGCGACTGGCGAAAAGGGGCGATCGATGCCGCGCTCGATCTCAAAGCCGAGCTTGGCCAACTGGATGGAGCCATCGCGGAGGCCCGTAAATTGCGCTCACCGACACAACGCAGAAAAGAGCTGGGGAAACTTCTGGCCAAAGCGCGTCGTTGGACTGAGCTACAGGAGGTGCTCAGCCAGGTGGCCTCGCCCGAAGAAGCGGTCGACGTAGCGTGGTGGATCAAATTTGAACTGCCCGGTGGCGAACCTCGCGATGGACCTCGTGACCTCTGATGCAAAGGAGCGCGAAAGGTGGCTGTCGCAACTCAAGGAAGAGGCTAAGCGGCCGGTGCCAGCGTATCGGCGCTGAGTCCTCCACACGGGCACGGAGATAGAGGCGCTCAACGCACATTGACAGGCTGGGTGAGAACGCCAGAGTTCAATGATGAACTCGCAACGGCTGTCGATGGTCCACGCCGCTGGGCTTCGGTTTTCCGGCACTTCCCGCATAGCGAGTGTTACACGATTCCAAAACTGTTTATTGCCTCGTCGGGCAAAGCAGAAGGTATATCAGGTACTGGTCAGCGTTGCCGTCGCCGGTGCGACGGCGTCATGGGCGGGAACCACCGTCGAGTGGAAAGGCGGTGAGGGCGCCTGGGAAAACGCCGCCATGTGGGGCGGCACACTGCCGTCGCGAACGGCAGAAGCCCGAATCAACGGCACGCAGGAGAAGCCCAGCCAGGTGATCCTGGCCCACACGAACGTGCTGGCGACCCGCTTGGCTGTTGGTGACGGTGGCAATAGCCGGGCCTCCCTGATCCTGGACGGGCCCTCGTTGACCGCGAGTGCAGGCATGGATGTCGGGAAGTACAACGGGTCGGATGGGCGATTGGTGGTAAAGTCGGGCCGTCTGTTTGTCGGGATGATCTTTGTTTCCGGCGGTGGCGGGCCGGGCCAGCGGGGCCGCGGCACCATCGAGATTCAGGGCGGCACCGTGGTCACCAAACGCATCATGT
>JGI10216J12902_100721330_pt1 | contig 30129 bp, 41 predicted proteins | sample KanNatreferecore_FD_12902 | JGI IMG/M metagenome (IMG submission 12902)
GGGTCAGTTGCCAACCCTCTGAACCGTTGAGGCCGGTTCATCGCTGCCTTCCATCTGGCCGGTTGTTATCCGGCGATGGATAGACATTACCTGTGGGTAACGATACTGGTCAATACCTATAGGTAATTATTTTTCGGGCAGGCGAAAAAAAACCCGCTGAAGGAGCGGGCTTGATGTGTTTGTTTTAGCGCGGCGCTAAAGGAGAACTGAATACCAGAAGACTTTTCCGATCACGATGATGTCTTTCTGAAGCATGTCGTCTGCGCTGTATTCCTCATCGGGATGTTCGTCCCGGTTGTAGCTTCGCATTCTGATGCCGCCACCTGGCGCCCGATACAGAGTTTTAACTCTGAGCTGACCCCCATGGTTGAGCGCGTACATTTTGCCGTCTGTAATTGCGGTGCAGCCTTGATCTACACCCACCGTGCTTCCGTGGGGTAGTACCGGCTCCATGCTGTTTCCACTGACCGTCACACATACAGCCTCGCTTGGCTGCACATTCTGACGTCGGAGAGTCATCTTCCCGAAGCGCAGCTTTTGTTTATGTGATGGCTCTACCACTGTCTTGCCGCTACCGGCTGACAGCTCAACTTCCTTGAGGAATGGCACGTACACCTCATCTTCGTCCAGCGGTGTCTCATCGTCCCAAACCGAAAAAGGGCCCAGGTATTCAGCGTTACTAACGACTTCCGAGGGCTTCATACCTTCTCGGTCGAGTTGGTAACGCTCCAGGCCGAGCTTCGCTTCGATATCTCGTGCGAAGTCTTCCCCGATGTTTTTACTACCAGCTGAGGAGGGCGCTGTCGAGAGGCAGCGCGAGATGTAATTGGCGCTCCGACCTAAAGCATCGGCCAATCTGGCCTGCTTTCCATCAAAACGCTGCTTCATAAGTGTCCGCAAATTGTCGCGGCGAATATCTGAAATTTCCATCCGCAAATCATCCATTCCTGTTACCAAAAGGTAAATCACCTGCGGGTATTGCTTTGAGATTACCTGCGGGTAATAATCCAAGGCATCTAAAAGGAGGCCCGATATGCGGACCAAAAATCCTCAACTTCTTGAGTGGCTCAAAACAGCAAGCGATGCCGCGGTTATCAGCACCGGCACCAGCCGTGCGTATCTGCGGCTGATCGCTTACGGCCACAAGACTGCTTCCGCCGAAATTGCAGCTCGTACCGAGTCAGCGACCGGAGGAGCGGTGACGCGCAAAGCGCTGAGGCCTGATGACTGGAAGCAGATCTGGCCAGAACTCGCAGTGGCGTGACATCCGTTTCGTTAAGCCAATTATCCGGGACGGAATTGGCCAAGAACAGAGCACCGGATTAGCTGTTGATTCATCCAGTACCCAAATGACAGGCACAAAAAAGCCGGTGGCTAGACCGGCTTCTTCACAACACAAACACTTGAGGGGCCATTATGAACACGATCGTCGCTCCAAGCAATACGGTCACCATGTCGAGCCGGGAGATCGCCGAGCTCACTGGGAAACAGCATCAGCATGTCATGCGCGACACCAAGCGCATGCTCGGTGACCTTGGTTTCGATGCGTCCACTTTTGGACGCATCTACCACGACGGCCTGAACCGTCAGCAAACTGAATACGTACTCGGCCAGGACCTGGTCGTCACCTTGCTCGCCGGCTACAGCGCACCGCTTCGCTTCCGTGTCGTGACACGTTTGCACGAACTTGAAAACGTGTCACGACAGGCTGTCACGATTCCCCAGACCTTGCCTGAAGCCCTCCGGTTCGCCGCGCTGCAAGCTGAACAGAATCTCCAACTCCAGCAAGTGATCGACAAGCAGGCGCCGAAGGTCGAAGCGCTTCATCGACTGGCCAAAACCCAGAGTGACGTCTGCATCACCACGGCCGCCCAGATCCTTGGCGTTCGGCCAACCCGCCTTTTCGACTGGCTGAGCCAGAACCGGTGGATCCATCGGCGCACCGCGCGTTCAAGTTGGGTTGCGTATCAGCCACGCCTGAACACCGGCTGGCTGAAGCACAAGCTGGTCAAAGTCGGTGACGGGGAAGGGCAGGACATTAAGGTAGTCGAGCAAGTGATGGTGACCCGCTCGGGCATGGTCACGCTCGCCGAACAACTTCAAGGAATCACGCTGTGAGCGTTCAAGCAATGTCCTGGGCGCTCTCTCTGCCCATTCAGTCACTGAAAGATTCGAGTGCGCGTCATGTGTTGCTGTGCCTGGCCAACTATGCCGGCTCGAACGGTGCCGGCGCCTTCCCTTCGGCATCAACCCTGGCTCAAGACACCGGCCTTTCCGAGCGAACTGTCCGTTACAAGCTGGACGTACTGGAGTCGTCCGGGTTGATCCAGAAGGGCAATCAGGCGATCGCCGCCGTGCACATCGATCGCCATGACCGCCGCCCAGTAGTTTACGACCTTCAACTATTGCGGGGTGCAAACCCTGCACCCCGTACAAAACGGGGTGCAGATGACGCACCGGGGTGCAACTCACAACAGAACGGGGTGCAGCCTGGAACAGAACGGGGTGCAGAGGCTGCACCCAATACATCAATTAACCATCAAGGAACCGAACAGCAGCAGCGGCAGCCGATTGCCGATGTGATTGCTGAACAGGATCAGGCAGCCATCGAGTCGCTGGATGACCGCCAACGCTTCGCCATGTTCGCCGCTTGGACTCCGAACGAAAAGTCGCTGACTGATCAGCTCGCTATCGCAAGGCTTCCCGCAGAGGTCATCACCGACCAACTGCTGGAAACGTTCATGGGTTTTTACGTTGCCCGCCCGGCGTCAGTGCAGAGCGCTGCGGGTTGGTGCTTCGAACTGGTCAAGTGGGCAAAGCGAGACAGAACCAGAACCGCCGGCGCCGCAGCACAGACGGATGAGTTCGACGACACCGATATCGAATGGATGAATGGGGGCGCCAAATGAAAACGGTTTCCACGGTAGCGGCTCAGGCCATGACCAAGGTTCGCAGCGGCGAATTCATCGAAGCAAACGCCGAGATTACGGTGCAAGCCCAACAAGATCAGGCTCGCGAAACCGGCAAGGTGATCAACCAGCTGTTCCGTCAGATGCGCTCGATCCGCACGGCATGGCGTCAAGCCTGGCCGGACAAGAAGGCGTACATGGAATCGAAAGCTACCTGGCTACAGGCATTCATCGAGAATGGCATCTGCACCCAAGAGCAGATCGATATCGGCCTGATCCGTTGCCGCGCCGAGCCTTCCGACTTCATCCCGAGTGTCGGCAAGTTCATTCAAGGCTGCGTGCCTTCACCGGAAATGCTTAACCCACCCATGCCAAGCGTCGAAGCCGCTTACAAGCAGGCCCTGCGCAACTGTCACCCAACGATGCACGGTGTTGCGAAGTGGTTTCACCCAGCCGTCTACCATGCGACCGCCGCCGCCGGATTCAACAGTCTGCCACTGCTCAGCAGGGAGCTTGGCCTGATCAGCTTCGAGAAGCGGTATCTGGAGCAGGTTCGCAAGGTCTGGATGGGCATTCCGCTAGGCCCGGTACCGGTAGCTGAGCTGGCTGCACCGCCAGCTGAACGCACCCCTGAAGTTGGCAATCAAGCCTTGGCCGCTCTCCGCGCCATGCGATCGGGAGGTGCCGCCCGTGCCTGACTCTCGCCTTGCGTCGACCAACCCAGCGGACTATCGCTACGCCGTGCACTGCTGCGGCTACAAGTGGGAACTGAGCGACAAGCCCGACCGTGCCGTCGCACTGTTCGAGCATTCATCGGCTGCGCTGAAGTTTGGCCAGGGGATGTGGCCATCTACCTACGAAGTAATCGACGTCATCACAGGGGAACGGGTATGCGCGTGACCTCGAAGAAACTCCGCGCCTCGGCCAACGGCCAGGACTGCACCGTTAGGAACCCCGGCACCTGCAACTTCGACCCGGCCACGACGGTGCTCGCCCATCTGCCTTGCGGGCAAAAGGGCATGGGAATGAAGGGCTTCGACACGGTCGCCGTTTTCGCGTGCAGCGCTTGCCACGACGTCATCGACGGCCGCGCCACTGGTGCCGTTGATTGGCAGGACATGCCGCGCGCCATCGCCGAAACACATGAGGCCCTGATACGGGCCGGAATACTCACCGTGAAGGGGGCCGCATGATCGATCCTACCAGCTTGCTCGTTCTGATGATTCTCGCCAGTGGCGGGCTTATTGAACTCTGTCGGCGCATCAACGACCGGCAACGGAAAGCGCGAGGTGAGAAATGAAGATCTTTCTCTACATCCAGGCTGCGATCTCAGTCCTGATTGTGACTCTGCATGGGGTGGCACAACTGCTTGGGTCTCCAAAAAGCAGTGAGCACCTACTGCACGCCTACACAGTTGTGATCATTTGCCTGTCTGCCATCTGGATTCATGGCGCAGTAGTTACGCAGAAAACCCAAGGCGAGCGCAAATGAAGCTGTTCAAGCAGAAGCCAGTACGCGCAAAACGCATCGACCGCGAAGGCCTCGAACAGGCCGCGCTGATCACTGAGTTGCGAATTCGCATGCCCGAAGTCGCAGAGCTGATCTACCACGTTCCGAACGGTGGGCACCGTCTGAAGAAAGTAGCGGCTGAGTTGAAAGAGCAGGGTGTAGTCGCCGGCGTTCCCGATCTGGTGCTTACCATGGCCCGCGGCGGGTACTTCGGACTGTACATCGAGTTCAAGGCGACACCGCCCAATGCCGCTCCCGTCTCGGACAGCCAGCACAAATGGATTCGCAAGCTGAGCGATCAGGGTTATCTCGCCGTGGTATGTCGTGGCCACTTCGATGCGATGGAGCAGATCCGCGCCTACTTGCGCATGGCTCCAACCGTGGTGGCTGCATGAGCGAGACGATGCTGACCACCTTCTCAGATGCCGAGATCCGGCGCCAGGCCGGCAACGCAGATGTTCGAGACATGCGTGATGCGCGGTACCCGGGCGTGTATTTCCGTTTCCACCAGAACCGCGAACGCGGCTCGTGGCACCTGGTGGTCGGCAAGAAGTGGGAGAAGATCGCCGGCTTCCCGGAGCTGCCGACGAAGGGACTGATCAGCGCGCTGCCCAAGATTCGCGAGCGTCTAGCGATCGATCCGAAGGCCTCGGCCGCCGCCGGCACGCTGCAGACCGTCGGCCAACTGCTGGACTGGTTCATGGTCCGTCAATCGACGGAGCGAAGCCTCTCGTCGAAACGGCGCGCCACCAACACCTCAATCATCACTTGCCACCTCAAGCCTCGCCTCAGTGATCTGCTGGTGGACGAGGTCGACCGGTCCGCCTTGGACAAGCTGGTGATGTGGCCGATGCAGGCCGAGATGTCGCTGTCGTATGTCAGGCTGATGTGGGGCGTGCTGGTCGTCGCGTTCCGGCAGGCCGAGAAGCTGCGCCTTATCGCCAAGAACCCAATCGCCGGGTTCAAGTTCACCGACTTCACCAAGGCCCGCATCCTGCCCAAGCCGTCGCGCTTGCGTGCCGTGCAGCTGGAGGAGGTGATCGGGCAACTGGCTGAGGCCTTCGACCAGTACCCGCAGGACTGCATGCTGGCCCTGATGATGCTCTGCCATGGCACTCGCGCTGGCGAGACGCGTCAAGCCCGCTGGGCTCACCTGACCCTGGGTGAACAGGGCGAGTGGTTCATTCCTGCCGAGAACACCAAGACCCGGTGCGAGCATCGTCTGCCACTCACTCATCAAGCCTGCGCGCTGCTGGAGCGGTACCGGGATTGGCAATCGGCCAAGGGTTACAAGGGCGCCTACATGTTCCCGGCGCGCAACCGAGGACCGATCAGCGACAGCCAGGCCTGCGCCGTATTCACCCGGCTTGGCAAGGGCGAGTGGACCAGTCATGACCTGCGCAAGGTGGCCCGCACCGGCTGGACTGACCTCGGCGTCGACTTCCTCATTGGCGAGATGCTGGTGAACCATACACTGACCCGCAACGTGCAGACCTACATCCACACCTCGGCGGAGTTGTTGAAGCGCGAGGCGCTGAACAAGTGGCACGAATGGCTAGACGGGAAGGGCTTCACCCTGATTCACCGCTCGACCATGGTTAGAAACGAAAATTCGCAGAATGCCGCCGAGGCCTTGAATGGCGCGGCTTCTAGCCAAATCACGAATCCATAAAAGGCGAGGTTTAAAAATGGGAATTCAGGTGACTGTTGCCGACCTGGTCGCATTGAAAAACGAGCGAGACCAGCTCAAGGCCGAGAACGAAGCGTTGCGTAATCCAACGCTCTATTGGAAATGCGAGCCTGGGCTTGGCCTCATCCGTTGCGTGCCAGACGCCCGCTATCGGAAGTTCTCGCCGAGTATCCGTATGCGTTACACCCCCGTTTTGATGGTCGACGACGAGGCGCTGCGCAAGGACGCCGAGCGTTATCGGTGGTTTCGCGACCACTCGATTGAGATCGTGCATACGTCAACGATTTCATGGGCATTTCACCTAGATAGATTGATCGATGACGCCAGGAACAAGGTAGCGCGCCATGGTTGAGCGAATGAAGAAGAGCCATGGCCCCGCGTTTCGTCGTGAAGCGAAGCCGCTAATGGTGTGCGGCGTGTGCCGTGGCGCAACGGTGATCAGTGGCGTGTTCCATCAGCTGGATTGTGTCCAGTGCAGCGCCTCGGGCTGGGTCTGCGCCATCACCGGCGAGGCGATGCCGCTGACCGACCTGGTGCAGCAACTCAGCTTGAAGTTGCGCAACATGGCCGCCGACTTGGCCAGGGCAAAGCAGGCACAGGGCGGTGCCCACGAACAATACGAACAGAACAACCGCCGTGGCCCTGGTGCCACCAACTTAACAGGGGATTGAACCATGGCCTTCACACCAACATTTAAAGAACGTACCGCCGAGGACCTGCTGGAGCATTGGGGCCGCTGGGTCGTGCTGGGTTCGGGTGTGTCCTGCTGCGCCTCTCGCGAGAACACGGTCCTGTCGCCGATGATCACCGATGATGACGCACTGATGATTGACGGTCTGATGGGCCGCCTGCTGAAGCGCTACCCGGAATGCGGCCAGGTGCTCATGCGGTACTACACCAGCCGAGACACGTCGCTAATGGAAGTCGGCAAGAAGATGAAGTTCGGCGAAGAGAAGACGCGGCAGCTCTGGAAGGCCGGCGTGGCTTGGATCGATGGTGCGCTCGATATTCGTCGAGAGGCTGCTTGACAAGGCCGGGGGCGAACTATAGATTTCAGTTACTTTGCGGTTTTTCCGCGAGCAAAGCCCGACTCTGAAGTTGGGCTTTTTGCTTTCTGCACCATTACATTGAAAGGCAGCGGCATGACGGACAAGATACGCAGAGAGTTTGAAGCTTGGTTCGCGAGCCGTGGAGGTGCATATCCAATTCGTCAGTATTGGATTGAGGCTTCAGAGCTATACGTGGATGACTCTGCACAATCGCTGTGGGCCGCCTGGAAAGCATCCAGAGACGCATTAACGGTTGTTCTGCCTCCGGCCTGTGAAGATGATTTGACTCTGATAGCCGCTATAGAGGAGGCGGGGGTAAGCGTAAAGCTATCTTCAGACCCGTTCCGATCCGCCGAATAGCAGTCATCATTGGGTTCTACCCCATACGCAGTAATTTGAAGCCTCGGCATTTGCCGGGGCTTTTTCGTTTTCGGCTCCACCACACCCATTGCTCCGAGCTGGGAGTGCTGTTGGAGCTGACTTAAATCCGCACGGTACCGCCAATGACTGAAGTCTCGCGCATTGCAGACAGCACCACATTCAAGGTCGCTGTCCCGATACTGCAAACGATCCTGTCGGCCGGTGCCATTGGTGCGTTCGTCTACGTCGTCGGGTCGCTTGGATCACTCCAGGTGCAACTCGCCGCCTACCAGACGAACCAGGCCTTGATCGGCCAGCGGGTTGACTCTTTGGAGCGCTCAAGGGAGTCGACGGACAAGTTGGTCGATTCCCTTCGCACATCAACCCAGCGCCAAGAGTTCCAGATCAACCAGGTCGGTGAAAGCCTCAAGGCTCTCGCCCAGATGGGTAGACCCAAGTGAAGCGTCTTCTGATCGTCCTCATGCTGCTCACTGGCTGCGCGCAGAAAGAAACGATCCAGGAGTCTCCCACGGTTCACCGCACAACCGTGCACCGATATGTCAGCGGGCAATGTGTTGCTGACGAAGGCCAAGCCGCCCAGTTACGCGAAGCCCTGAAAAGCCGCGATCAGTGGAAGCGGTACGCCGAAAGCCTTGAGCAACTACCTGCAGCGAAGACAACCAATGACTTTAATCCCTGAATGGCGAAAGTTCTGGCGCATGACCAGTGTTCAATTGGCGATCGCCGCCGCAATCCTGAATGCCGCTGCGGCTGGGTGGTCGGTGTTTCAGGGTGCAGTGGATCCTCTGGTCTTTGCTGTCGTGAACATGGGGCTCAGCATTGCAGTGGCAGTAGCCAGGGTGGTGCAGCAATCGAAGCTTCATGAGCCGAAAGACGAGCCTGCTCAGCCAGAATAGATAGGAGGGTGCGATGATAAAGATCGATGCCCATACCAATGTGGAAGAGCTTTCTAAGGCCCTGCGCACGGTTGGTAGTAAACAGATTCCTTTCGCTTTCGCTCTGATGGCCACACGCCTGGCTGTGCTCGTAAAGCAGGGTGAGCTCTCAGTGTTGAGGGCTCGCCTCGATAGGCCAACCGCGACCACGATGAACAGCCTCTATGTGAAGGCTGCCAAGAAGGGCAATCCAGAGGCGCGCACCTTCTTTAAGGATGCATGGACATCAGGCGTGCCAGCGGACACCTACCTGCAACAGGCAGTTAAGGGTGGTCGCCGACCACATAAGCGCTTCGAGAAAGCATTGATCGGCAAAGGCATCATGAAGCCAGGTCAGTACGCAATCCCAGCATCATCAGCGCTCAATCAATTCGGAAACGTACCGCGCGGCACGATCATGAAGATCTTGTCTGGCCTGGGTGCGGCCGAGACTGTCAGTGGTGTGCAGGCCAACGCCACGGGTAGCAAGCGCAGCAAGCGCAAGGGCAACGCCCAGAAGTATTTCGCGGGTGATGTCGATGGTACTCAAGGTATCTGGGAGAGGAAGAAGACCGCGTTCGGTGATGCCGTTCGGCCTGTCTTCATCTTTAGTGAGAGCGAGCCTGGCTATAGGGTGATCGTTCCGTTCTACAAGATCGCAGACAACATCGTGAAGGCGAACCGAGCGAAGGAATTCGCCAGCGCGATGGATCAGGCACTGTCGACAGCCCGGGGCTGACGGGCAGGGCAGGGGGGTACCCCCCCCTTTGGGTCCTTCCCGGGCCCCCAACCCCTTGCGGGTAATTCGGGCCCCGCCCATCAAACATGTATGACCTTTTTTCAGAGGTTGGTTGTTGTTTAATCATGGCCAAAAACGAAACAACCAAACAGCGCGGGTGGTTGAACAAATCCGAGATGGCGTCGAGCCTGGGGATTTCTCCGCAAGCCTTTGACAAATGGGGAGTTGCGCCTGTCGCGCGCATTGGTCGCGAGGCGTTCTACACCGTGCAGAACGTGGTCGAAAACCGCGTTGAACACTCGCAACGGAAACAACAACCAGCGGGTGAGGGAACCGAAGGTGTGGATCCGATGATCGAGTACAAGCTGCTCGAAGAGCGTCGCGGTCTCACCGCTGCGCAACGGATCGCCCAGGAGAAGAAGAACCTGGTACTGGACAAGCAGCTCGTGCCGGTTCCGTTCGCCACATTTGCCTTGGCCAAAATCGCCGCACAGATCGGCTCGAAGCTGGACACCGTCGGTAAGACCGTCACTCGGCGTCACCCAGAGGTTGACCCTCGAATCATCGAGTCGGTGGAGCGGGAGATCGCGCTTGCTCGAAATATTGCCGCCAGCTTTGGTGAGCAACTTCCGGAATTATTAGATGAGTACGTTGAGTCCATGGCTGAATGATCTTCGCAAGTCGATCAAGCTAGGACTCCAGGCGCTCTATAAAGAACCACCGCAAACCGCCGTCGAATGGGCGGATGCCAATTTCTACATGTCCGCCGAGTCCTCCTACAACGAGGGCAAATGGACGACCGAGCCGTTTCAGGTCGCGATCCTGAACAGCATGGGCAACGACCTGATCAACGTCGTCAACTTCATCAAGTCGGCGCGGATCGGTTACACCAAGCTGTTGATGGCAAACATCGGTTACAAGATTCAGCACAAGCGCCGCAACGTGATGATGTGGAGCCCGACTGACCCGGACGCCGAGGACATCAGCAAAAGCCATGTCAACGGGATGATCCGTGACGTGCCGGTGCTGGGCGACCTCGCTCCGTGGTTCGGCCGCAAGCACAGCGACAATACCCTCGATCAAAAGATATTCGCGAACCGGCGAACCCTCTGGATCCGGGGCGGTAAAGCCTCGCGCAACTACCGTGAGAAATCCGCCGACGAGGTGATCTACGACGAGCTCTCCAACTTCGATGAAAGCGTCGAAGGCGAGGGCGCGCCGATCACCCTGGGCGACAAACGACTGAATGGCGCGATCTACCCGAAGTCGATTCGCGGCTCAACACCCAAGCGCGTCGGCTCCTGCCAGATCACGAAGGCCGTCGAAGAGTCGCCTTACTTGCTCAAGTTTCACATTGACTGCCCGCATTGCCGACAGGAGCAGACGCTTAAGTGGGGCGGCAAGGATTGTGAGTTTGGCCTGAAGTGGGAAAAGAATGCGCTCGGTGAGGCCGAGAAAGCCTGGTACGTGTGTGAGCACGCCGCCTGCATCATCTGGCACAACGAAATGGTCGAGTCGTCCAAGACTGGCCGATGGATCTGTGAACACACGGGCATCTGGACCCGTGACGGCATGGACTGGTTTGGTGTCGATAGTGAAATCATCCGTACCCCGCGCTCCGTCAGCTTCAGCATCTGGGCGATTTACAGCACATGGAGCACGTGGCTCAGCCTGGCCGAAGAATGGCTGAAGGTGAAAGGCGACGTTTCGAAGCTGATCACCTTTATCAACACCACTCGCGGCGAAACATGGGACGACGACCAGGGCGAGAAGCTCGACTCCGAAGTTCTGTACGGTCGTCGCGAAGTCTATCCGCAGGTGCCGGCTCTCGGTCTGGTCCTTGTAGGTGGCATCGATACCCAGGACGACCGCTTCGAGGGACGGGTCTGGGCGTTCGGTCCGGGCGAGGAAGCGTGGTTGGTTCATCGTTTCATTCTGATGGGCGACCCTGCCAGCGAGGAGCTTCGCCGCAAGGTGGGGCTTGAGCTGCACCGGCAATTCACCCGCGTGGACGGCACCGTCATGAAGGTTGAGCGCTGGACGTGGGACGCCGGCGGCCACTATGCCGACGAGGTCTACGCCGAAAGCCGCAAGCATGGCGTGCACTGGGTTGTGCCAATCCGTGGTGCGACTATCTACGGCAAGCCGATCGCGAATTTCCCGCGCACAAAGAACAAGGTTCACAAGGTCTTCCTCACCGAGGTTGGTACCGACAACGCCAAAGAGCTGCTCTACAGCCGCATGGGTTTGCCGGTCGATACGGCTTCTTCCCAAGCGGGTGTGTCTCAGCCTGGGGTAGTTCATCTTCCGGCCAACGACGTGATCTGCGATGAGTCGGAGGTTAAGCAACTCACCTCCGAAAAGAAAAAAGCAGCCATCTCCAAAGGCAAGCGCGTGATGCGCTGGGACAGCGGCGGCCGCCGAAACGAGGCGCTCGATTGCTTCGTGTATGCGCTCGCTGCTCTGCGCATCTGCCAGCAGCGGTTCGGGCTTGATCTCGATCTGCTGGTTGCTGCGGTCACTGGCGGCAATGAACCGGACGCTGAAGAACGGCCGCGGAAGAAATCCTCTCACTGGAATAAAAACTGATGGCTTACACGATCGAGCAATACAGCGCCCTGCAGGCGGCCATCGCCGAAGGGGCGTTGTCGGTCCGCTATGCCGACAAGAGCGTCACCTACCGATCACTCGACGAGATGATGCGGATCCTCAAGTTGATGGCCACCGAACTTGGGCTGAATGCCTGTAACGACGGCGGCCGCCGGTACGCTTCGTTCTCCAAGGGGTACTGATATGGGGATGATTGACGATCTGTTCCCCGGGTATGCGGCCAAGCGATCAGAAATGCGGCTGAAAAAAGCGCGCACTGACATTGCTTTGAAAATGATCGAGCGCCGGTTTGAAGGTGCAGCTGGTGGTCGCCGCAACGATGGTTGGCGTGCGACGGGTGCTGATGCCAACGTTGAGAACGCTCCGGCACTGGCCAAGCTTCGTAACCGGGCCCGCGATCAACGCCGTAACAATCCGTTCGGCGAGCGGGGGATCACGGGGATTGCTGACAATGCAGTCGGTGCCGGTATTGTTCCGCTGCCATTGGCAAAGCGCGACCGTGATGGTTTGCGGTTGATGGATTTGTGGAAGGCTTGGGCTGAGACCACTGTTTGCGATGCCGATGGCCTGGATAATTTCTATGGCCTGCAGCACATGATCATGGAGGCGGTTGCCGAAAGTGGTGAGTGCCTAGTGCGCCGCCGCCGCCGCTTCAGCTCAGATGGCTTGCCTGTCCCTGTGCAACTTCAGGTGCTGGAGGCCGACTTCCTCGATGAGTCGAAAGCAGACATCGTCGGGCTGAACAGGATCATCCAAGGCGTCGAGTTTGACGCCCTTGGTCGTCGCGTCGCGTATTGGTTGTTCGATGAGCACCCAGGCGCGAACGCTTCCTGGGGCTCACTGCAATCGCGCAGGGTCCCAGCGGAGGATGTGATTCACGTCTTCTTGCGCAAACGCCCAGGGCAAGCTCGCGGTTACAGCTGGCTGGCGCCGGTTATTCAGCGCATGCGCAACTTCGACGAAATGGAAGATGCCGTGATGGAGCAGGCGAAGATTGCCTCCTGCTTTGCTGCGTTTGTCACCAAGGACGAAAACTCCGGGGCTCCTGCCGGCAAGAAGCCGCCGCTGATCGATCGTGTCGAGCCTGGGATTGTGCAGGAATTGGGGTTTGGCGAAAGCGTCAGCTTCGGTACTCCCCCGACATTCAACGGTTACACGACGTACTCCTGGCAGCAACTGCATGCCATGGCCGTCGGGTTGGGCGTTCCTTATGAGTTGCTCACTGGCGACCTCAAGGGCGTCAACTTTTCCAGCGGGCGAATGGGTTGGCTGAACTTCGCCCGGCGGGTCGATGTTTGGCAGTGGCGGATGTTGATTCCCCAACTGTGCGATCAGGTCTGGCGTTGGTTCATGGAGGCTCAGGTGCTACTGCCTGCTGGAGTGGCCGATGACGTCAAGGCTTATTGGGTGCCGCCACGCCGAGACATGGTGGACCCGAAAGCGGAAACAGAGAACGTCATCACACGAGTGCGCAACGGCTTGACCACCTGGCCCGACGCCTTACGCGAGCTCGGCATTACGGACCCCAAACGCCACGCCGAGCAAATCAAGAAAGCAAACGAAATGATCGACGAGTACGGGTTGATATTGGATTGCGACCCGCGCCGAGTTGCCGCTGCCGGTTCTCCGAGCCAGCCACCAGCCACAGAAGAGAAACCAGACGATGCCAACTCCGAATCAGGTGATGACGCGCAAGACACATGAGACGCCAGCGTTCAACTTTCGCGCGGCGGTTCGGCCTGATTCGGTCGATATCGAAAACCGCACGGTCGAGCTGATATGGACCACTGGAGCGAAAGGGCGCCGGTGGTCTTGGGATGTCGGCAGCTACATGGAAGAGCTGGAAGTCAGCGATACGGCGGTGCGTCTGGATCGACTGAACAACGGCGCTCCGTTGCTTGGGGTTCACAACCAGTACGAGCTTGGCGCGGTGCTGGCGGTCGTAGAGCGAGCTTGGATTGCCGACGGCGTAGGCCATGCGCTGGTCCGTTTCAGCAAACGGGAAGATGCGGACATTGTTTTCAAGGACGTGATCGACGGGATCCTTCGAAACGTGAGCGTCGGATACGCGGTTCACCGGTACGAATTGATCGAGGAAGAAGACGACAAGCTTCCAACTTACCGAGCTGTCGACTGGGAGCCTCTGGAAATCTCGCTGGTTCCGATCGGCTTCGACGACGGAGCCAAAGTACGCAGCGCCAAAACACCCGCCGATTACACCGGTGACCGATTCAAAACCATTTTCGAAATTCGCGAGGCTGCTACGCCTCTCGATCAACCGGCCGCCGTGGCCAACACCACCGAGGAAAACCCGATGACTGAAGAAGAAAAGCGCGCGGCCGAGGAGTTGATCCGTCGCGAATCCGCTGACGCTGAGCGCAAACGCAGCCTGACCATCCGCCAAATGGCGAAGAAAGTTGGTCTGGGTGAAGACGTTGCTGACGATCTGGTCGAGCGTGGCGTCTCGATCGCTGACGCCAGCACCGCGCTGATCGACAAAGTCGCCGAGCGCCAGGCTGGTAATCAACCAGAGACCCGCAACAGTCAGCCGACTGTCACCGGTGGCGTAGATACCGCTGTGCTGATCGCCAAGCGTTCCGCGATGATGAACGCCCTGGATCACCGTTGTGCACCAAACACCAACAAGCTTGAAGAGGCTGGCCGCGAATTCCGAGGCATGCGTCTGGTGGACATGGCGCGTGAATGCGTCGAGATGGTCGGTGGTAGCACCCGCGGCTTGATGCCGGCGGAAATCGCCAAGGCTGCATTGGGCTGCGATCGTCAGGCCATGCGCTCGGCGGGCATGCACTCCACCAGCGACTTCCCACTGCTGCTGGGCAACACGGTCAACCGCACCCTGCGTGCGGCGTACGAAGTTGCCCCGCAAACCTGGCGCCCGCTCGGTCGCCAGACCACGGTGCCCGACTTCCGCGCTGTAACCCGGGCAGCACTCGGCGACATCGCGGCGCTGGAGCAAATCAAGGAACACGGCGAGTACCAATACGGCACCCTCGAAGAAGACGGCGCGCCAATCAAGGTCGCCAAGTTCGGCAAGATCATCGCCATCACCTGGGAAGCGATCGTCAACGACGACCTGGGCGCGTTCACCCGTGTTCCTCAAGCCCTGGGCAATGCCGCCGCGCAAACCGAATCGGATGTGGTGTGGTCGCTGCTTCTGGGTAGCCCGAACTACACCGATGGTGTTGCGATCTTCCACGCCAACCACGGCAACCTTGCGGCATCTGGCGGTGCGATCAATACCACCACGCTGGCGGCTGCACGGGCTTCGATGCGCAAACAGAAAACCAAGGGCGGCGCCTTCCTGAACCTGGCCCCAGAGTTCCTGGTTGTCGGTCCTGACAAAGAGTTGGAGGCGTACCAGTTCACCAGCTCCAACTACGTGCCTGCCAAAAACTCGGACATCAACGACAGCCGCAACGCCGCGCTGACTGTTATCGTCGATGCGCGCATCACCGGTAACCAGTGGTACCTGTACGCCTCGCCGGGTGTCGTCGACACCTTCGAGTACGCGTACCTGGAAGGCGAGCAGGGCGTGTTCACCGAAACCCGCGAAGGCTTCGAAGTGGATGGCATGGAGATCAAGGCCCGCCTGGTGTTCGGCGCTGGCTGGATCGACTACCGCGCGGGCTACAAGAACCCAGGCGCCTGATCCCTCTGGGCGCCAAGCGGCGCCCAGTGTCCCTTTCTTTCTCCAGCCTCAATAGGTGAAGCATGAAAAATTACATCCAAGCGGGTGACAACCTGACCGTTGTCGCACCAAGTGGCGGTACCGTTTCGGGCGGCCTGTACAAAGTCGGCGCGATCATTGGTGTTGCCGCGACTACAGAAGCCGCCGGCGATCTGGTCGTTCTGAAAACCGGCGGTGTCTTCGACCTGGCGAAAACCAGCGCTCAAGCCTGGGCCGTTGGCGATCTGCTGTTCATGAACACCACCACTCGCGCTCTGACCAATGTGTCTGCTACCGGCCTGGTGCTGATCGGCATGGCCACGGAAGTAGCGGCCAACCCGAGCGCGACCGGTGCCTGCCGTCTCAATGGCGTGTCTGCTCCGGCGCCAGTCTAAATGGGCTGGGCCTCAATGGCCCAGCGCATGCTTGGCGTGTCGATCCGAACATTCAGTGAGCCTTCGGCGTCCATCGATCCTGATGGCGCCGTGTACTGGTTGACGGACGGAGTCGCGCCCGGCGTAGCTCTGGCCCAGGCGGTGTTCGATACCGCCCATGTTTCTGTTGATCCAGAGACAGGCGCGCCGGTGTCGACCAATAACCCGATCCTCGGTGTTCGCCTGATTGATCTGCCCAACAACCCAACAAACCGTGACCGAGTTCGGGCACGCGGTGTGTTGTACATGATCAACGAGCCACAGTTCGACGGCGTAGCTGGTGTAACGATTACCCTCCGGAAGGTTTGAAGATGGCTCACCCAAGAGAACTAATCCGCAAACAAGCCGTTGCGGTCTTGCTTGGCGCGACCAATGCCGGGGCCAGCGTTTATGCAAGCCGCGTGGCACCGCTTATTTCCAACGGATGGCAGAGCGAGCTTCCCGCGATCATCGTTTACACGATGGACGAGTCGGGCGAGATCTTCAATCAGGCGCCGCGCGAGTACTTGCGAAAGGTCGAGCTGGTGGTGGAAATCCACGCCGAAGGAAACAGTGCGCTGGACGACACCCTCGACACTCTGGCCCGGCAGGTTGAGCGCCTGCTGCTGATGGACGACACCCTCGGCGACACCGTCAACGATCTGGAATACCTGCGTTCTCGCATGGTGTTGCTCGATCAGTCGGAGCAACTGACTGGCGCCTGCCGCGTCATCTTCGAGGCCTCGTACTTGGACCGGCACCCCGACGATCTTTTCAATGAAACACTTCCAGATTTCAACACGCTGGGTACCGATTACAGCCTGGACAATGCCCAGCCCAACCCGCCGGATCGTGCCAAAACGATCATCGAGGACCTGAATCCATGACCACCCGAGTGCTGGTTAAACCCGTCGAGGGTCGCCTGGTGCGGATCCCCGGCACCTATGAGGCGCTGCCCGCAGAAGGCAAGACGCTGGAAACGAACAGCTACTGGCTTCGCAAGAAAGCTGCCGGCGATGTCGTCTTCGTAACTGAACAGCCTGTTGATCAGGCCCCGACCCCAAAAGGTGAGAAACAATGAGCATCGGATTCGACACCATCCCTGGGCCTGGATCGCTGCGCAAGCCGGGCGTCTATAGCGAGATCGACAACAGCCAGGCCGTACGCGGCCCGCAGTCGGTCACCTATCGCCGTTTGTTGATCGGCCAAAAGTTGGCCGCCGGCTCGGCCGTGGCCAACACCATGGTTCGTGTGACCAGTGCCCCTCAAGCCGACTCGCTCTTTGGTGCGGGTTCGATGCTCGCCGGCATGGTTCGCGCCGCTCTGGCCATCGACACTTACACCGAACTGCAAGTGATGCCGCTGATCGACAATGTCGCTGGCGTAGCTGCAACCGGGACTCTCGTATTCACGGGGCCAGCCACTGGTTCAGGCACCATTGAACTGATGATTGCAGGCCGCCGTGTGTCGGTCGGTGTCATCAGTGGCGATACGCCCACCGCCATCGGCACCGCTGCTGCTGCCGCGATCACCGCCGCTGCTGATATGCCAGTGACTGCCGTCGCTGCTACGGGCACCGTCACGCTGACCAGTCGCCACAAAGGTGAAGCGGGCAACAGCCTCAATGCGCGGGTGAACTACTACGCCGGGCAGACACTGCCTGCCGGTGTTGGTGTCACTGCCTCCGCGTTTACGAGTGGAGCTGGCAACCCTGCACTGGACACTGCACTGGCCGCCCTTGGGGACGAGTGGCTGCATACCTGGGCTGTGCCGTATACCGACGCGGCAAGTCTGGCCAGCATCAAAACCGAGCTGAACAGCCGCTTCGCCTGGAACCGTGAGATTGAGGCGCACGCCTTCGCTGCCGCCCGCGGTACTCAAGGCAGTCTCGGCGCGATCGGTGAAAGCCATAACAGCCAGCACCTCTCGATCATTATGGCCAACGATGAGCCGATGCCGGCTTACGAGAAGGCTGCCGAGACCATGGCGATCGCTGCGTACTACGCGGCTATCGACCCGGCGCGGCCGATCCAGAATCTGGCTTATGCCTGGTGCTTGCCACCGGCGGCGGCCGATCGTTTCACCAACGAAGAGCGCAACCTGTTGCTGTTCGATGGGATCGCCACCAGCAAGGTGGCCACCGACGGCACCATGTTGGTTGAACGCCTGATCACCACCTACAGAACCAACGCTGCCGGCGCGTCTGACATCAGCTACTTGGACAGCGAAACCCTGTTCACGCTGATGTACATACGTCACGACTGGCGCGACTACGTCCAGCGTAAGTATCCGCGGCACAAGCTGGCGAACGACGGCACTCGCTATGGGATTGGCCAGGCGGTAGTTACCCCGGTCGTTATGAAGGCTGAGGCCATCGTCAAAGCGCGTGAATGGGAGGAATTGGGGTTGGTCGAGAACATCGACGACTTCAAGGCCAACCTCATCGCCGAGCGCAACGTCAGTGATCCGAACAGGCTCGACACGCTGCTGCCGCCTGACTTGGTCAATCAACTGCGCATCGTCGCCAACAAGATTCAATTCCGCCTGTAAGGCGGCCTTCGGGAGAACCAGCACATGGCAGGCAATAAACGCGTAGGCGGCATCATCAGCTTGAAGATCGACGGCGATATGTACTTCGCCAAAGGCGATTTCACCTACAACATCGGCAGGCCGAAGAAAGAGGGTGTGGTCGGTAGTGATCGCGTCCACGGCTACAAGGAAACTCCACAGATCCCGTTTGTTGAAGGCGAGATCACCGACCGCGCCGAGATGAGCCTGGAAGCATTGCTCGACATCGCAGATGCCACCATCACCCTCGAGCTTGCGAACGGGAAGGTCATCGTTCTGCGTGAGGCCTGGTACGCAAACGAGGGCACCAGCAATACCGGGGAAGGCAACATCCCGGTTCGTTTCGAAGGCATGTCGGCCGAGGAGGTCAAGTAATGGCGAAGGAAAAAGTAATCACCCTTAAGGCCCCGGTGCCGTTCGGTTCCGAGACGGTCAGCGAGTTGATGCTGTCGTTCAAGTTGAAATACCTGCGTGGCCATTCGTTGCGAGTTACCTCCGACGGCAAAGGTAGCGGCACTGTCGACCTCGATTTCTCCACGCTGCTCGACCTGAGTGCGAAGTTATCTGGGCGGACACCAGCCTTCATCGAAGACATGGATGAGGACGACCAAGGGTTGCTCATCCAGGAAGCCCGCGATTTTTTGCTGAAGCACCTCGGGGGTGGCAGTCCGGCGTGACTGCTGTCGTCAAGGTAATGGGCGTGCAGCCCTCGGAGGTCATGGAAATGGACTTCGACGAGTTGAACTGGTGGCTTGAGCGGGCAGAGGAGTGGACGGGGTGGCAGACAAAGGCTACGGATTAAGCGTCATCATCGGTGCGGTTGACCGGCTGACCGCTCCGCTGCGTGGGATGTTGGGGAAGGTGCAGGCGATCAGTGCGGGGATCAGCAAATCGCTGGACCGCGCCGGCCTGCCCGTTTTCACCAACAGCCTGAAGAATGTCGGCAGCGCCCTCGGCGGTGTAGGCAGTGCCGTTGGGCAAAGCCGGGACAGGCTGTTGGGGCTCGGCGCAACGCTTGGCATCACTTCTGCCGCACTGGGCTTGTTCGTGAATGGTTACGCGGATGCAACCGGCGCGATCGGCGACACCGCCGAGCGGACCGGGATCAGCCGCGAGCGGTTTCAGGAGTTAGGCTTTGCCGCCAAACTCACTGGATCGTCGTCTGAGGTGCTGGCCGGGGCGCTGCAAAAGATGAACATCAATGTTGGGGCCGCAGCCAAGGGTTCGAAAGAGCTCACGGATATGTTCTCCGGCCTTGGTATCAAACTGAAGAATACGGACGGCAGCCTGAAAAGCACCGATGAACAGTTCGCAATGTTCGTCGACCGGATTTCGAAAATCAAAAACCCTTCGCTTCAGGCGCAGGCCGCGGTGAAGATCTTCGGCAAGAGCGCGACAGAGCTTTTGCCGTTGATCAGGGGGGGCAGTGCCGGGCTTAAGGAAATGTCTGACGAAGCGCGCCGCCTGGGTATCGTGCTTTCGGACGATGCTGTACGGGATGGCGAGGCATTCGGCGACATTCTGGATACGCTGAAATTTTCCATCAGCGGTGTGGGCAACATCATCGGCACTGCGCTGGTTCCCGAACTCAGCAAGATGTCGACCTGGCTGACTGAAACGATCGTCAAATACCGGCCCCAGATCGAAGCGTTCGCCACCAGCTTTGCCAAAAACCTGCCGGGGAACATCCAGAAAATCACCGCTTTCCTCAGCGACCTTTACGAGGGAATCCAGCCGGTAATCAACGCGGTTGGCTGGCTGTCTGACACCTTCGGCGGTGCCAACGTGATCTTCGCGGCGCTCGGTGCGTACATTGGCGGCGGGCTGGTGATGAGCATCCTCAACCTTGCCGTGGCGTTCAAAGGACTGGGATTCGCCATTGCCGCGACGCCCGTCGGCTGGTTCCTGGCAGCCGTGTTCGCCATCGGCTTCGCTGCGACGGTGATCTACAAAAGCTGGGACAACATCGTCGCGTTCTTCGAAGAGAAGTGGGCGGGGGTTAAGGCTGCTTTCAGCGACGGGGTCATCAACGGCATCGTGAAGGTCTGGGAGGAATACAACCCGGCCACCCTGATCATGGAAGCGCTCAACGGCCTGGTGAAGTACATGACTGGCTGGGACCTGAGCGCGATTCTCGGCGAGAAGATCAAGGACGCAGTCAGCGCCATGAAAAGCGCTATCCCGGACTGGGCGGCAAAGTTGCTAGGGATCGAGGTCACTGGTGGTGCTGGCGATGCCGGGGCGGAAGGTCCAGGAGGCAGTGAAGCAGCGCCTTCGAACGTGCCAATAACGCAAGCGCCTGAGTCGGGAGCAGCTTCCCCGGGCGCCGAAAGAGACTTGGCTGACATCGGCCGACGTGCCGCTCAAGTCGGAAACGACTCAGCCAAAATTGTTCAAACCCAACAACAGCCTTCCGAATTTCGCGTGAAGGTCGATTTCGCAAACACGCCGCCTGGCACCAAAGTGAAGACCGAGGGCAGTCAGGGCGCCAAATTCGATACGGATTTGGGTTACTCAATGGCGAACTGACCGGAGCCACCCATGGGCTGGAGAGACAACTACCGCGCCGCGAGCTTTCGCGGCGTTCCTTTTTTTGTTGAGTCCGCAGACAGTACTCATGGCCGACGCCAGGCAGTGCACGAGCATGCTCAACGCGATGTCCCGTACACCGAGGATCTTGGCCGCAAAGCGCGGGAGTTCTCCGTATCGGGGTACTTGATCGGCATCGAGTATCAGGCGCAGCGAGACGAACTGATCAAGGCTTGCGAAACCGCAGGCCCTGGCGTTCTGGTCCACCCGTACCGGGGCGAGATGACCGTCACCTGCCGCGGGCTCGGCGTCAGCGAGAGTTCCAGCGAAGGGGGTATGTGCGTCGTCAAGCTGACGTTCCTCGAAGCGGGGGAAGCATCGTACCCATCCGCCAAGGTCGATACCGTCAACGCGATCAGCGCCAAGGGTAACGCGGTCACCGCGGCAGCGGAGCAAAGCTTCGTTTCGGAGTTTCTGACCACGGGCTTTCCTGCCTACGTGGCGGATTCTGCGGCAACCGGGCTCGCTGAGCTTGGCGAATTCATGGCGGCACCTGGGTTGAGCTTCGGGGGCGATCTGCAAGCGGCGTCAGATTTTTATGCCCAGGCCAAAGGACTCGCGTCTGACGCATTCGGCTTGGTGCAGCAGCCTTTGAATATGGTCAGCAGGATCACCGGTCTGTTCGGCTCGATCCGATCAGCCTTCGGCAGCAATGCTTTCAGCATGTTGACCAGCCTGTTTGATCGCTCGCCGGCCAGCTACACGGGCAGCACCGCAACACCGAGTCGCCAGCAGCAAGCCACCAATAGCCTCGCGATGAATGCTTTGGTTCGGCAGGTGGCAGTGGCCGAAGCGGCGAAGGCCGCCGTGGTCACTCAAACGAGCACCGTCACAGCAAGTGGCGTAACACAGGTAGCAGTCACACCAACGGTTTACGACAGCTATCAGGCCGCGATCCAAGTTCGCGAGGAGCTGGTGGACCGAATCGACGCCGAGAGCGAAGCAACTCCAAACGACCAGGTTTACGTGGCCCTTTCTGACTTGCGCACGAGCGTGGTCCAGGCGGTGCCGAACCCAGAGCAAGACTTGGCCCGGATCGTTCAGTACACCCCGCGGGAAACGCTGCCGTCGCTCCTGGTGGCTTATCAGATTTATGGCGATGCCGGCCGGGCCGATGAAATTGCCGCTCGCAACGCCCCCAGGCATCCCGGCTTTTTGATGGGCGGCAATCAGTTGGAGGTTCTTGCAGATGGATGACCTCGAACTGTTGGTCAACGGGATGAACTACTCGGGATGGACTTCGCTCGGAGTAACCCGGGCGGTTGATGCAGCAACTACGGCGTTCACCGCAACCCTGACCGAACGATGGGAGGGCAACGAAAGTTCGGCCGCCCAGGTTGAGCCCTGGCCGATTCTGCCGGGCGATGCCTGCGAAGTTCGGCTGGCTGGTTTTGCCATGGTCGTCGGCTACGTCGACATTTTTAAACCGTCCTACAGCGCCAATGACCACACCATCAACATCCAAGGCCGGGACAAAGTTGCGGACCTCGTTGACTGCAGTGCGGTGCACGCACCAGATGAGTGGAAAAACATCAACCTGCTCCGGTTCGCGCAGACCCTCGCGGCGCCCTTCGGTGTGAATGTCATTGCTGATATCGATGTGGGCGAGCCGTTTCCGGTGTGCAAGCTGCAGCAAGGCGAAACAGCTTTCAAGGCGATCGAGCGATATGCCCGCCAACGCAAAGCTTTGCTGATGCCAGACGGCGCCGGAGGACTGCTGATCACCCGGGCCGGCGTTCGGCGCGCGGCCGCTTCACTGGTGCAAGGCGAAAACATCCTCAGCGCGAGCGGAACGATTGATCACAGCCAGCGATTCAGCAGCTACCTGGTGAAAGGGCAAGCCAGCTATAGCCCGGACAGCACCGGTGAAACCGAAGCTCACATCGAAGGCGCCGTCACCGACAGCGGGATCAAGCGCTATAGGCCAATGCTGCTGGTTGCAGAGACCGGCGGCACGAGCTCAGGCCTCCAAGCTCGCGCCACATGGGAAGCCAACAGTCGGATCGGCAAAGCGGCCGCCGCGAGTGTTTCGGTTCAGGGCTGGCGCCAAAGCCCGGGCGGTCCACTTTGGGAGCCTGGTTTGTTGGTTTATGTCCGCTCGTCGTGGCTTCGTATGGACGGCTGGATGCTGATCCGGCAAGTGACCTACGAGCGGGGCGAGGACGGCACTACCGCGAAACTTGAAATTGTCAGCCCCCAGGCCTTCGACCCTGAACCGCCTGATGGGAAAGAGTCCAAAAAAGGCAAAGCCGGGAAGACCGGAAAACGGAATATCTGGGCTGAGGCCATTGGGGAAGAGGATCCGCCGAAATGAGCGATATTTTGAACCGGGTCATGATGATGTTCGGGCGCGGTGTTCTGCGCGGCGTGAACGACGCAGGCCCACGGCAACAGGTGCAAGTTGAATTGCTCAAGGGCGAACTGCGCGACGGCTTGGAGCACATGCAGAACTACGGCTTTACCAGTCACCCTTTAGGGGGTGATGTGGCCGTGGCGTTTATGGGCGGTAACCGTGAGCAGGGAATTGTCCTCGTAGTTGATGATCGCCGGTACCGCTTGGCATTGCTGCCGGGGGAAGTCGCTATCTACGACGATCAAGGAAACAAAATCGAGCTGTTGCGGGACATGGTGAAAGTTACTGCTGTGCAGAAAATTCAGATCGATGCCCCGAAGGGTGAATTTAACGTTGATGACCTCGATATCAACGGAGCGAATCTCAGGCATAACGGCAAGAATATCGGCAGCACCCACCAGCACAACGGCGTCACTGCCGGCAGTGGTAACTCGGGAGCGCCAGTCTGATGGCCGATGCCGCAATGGTTATGACAGAAAATGGTGGGGCGTTGCTCGTATCCGGGTTCGACCTGGAGCGAGATGACGGTCTGGAGACGGCTGTGATCATCAGCCTTTTCACTGATCGGCGAGCCAGCCCAGAGCAGATTCCCTCGGAGCTGCCGCAGGATGACCTGCGCGGTTACTGGGGGGACATCAGCAACGCCACGCCGTCAGACCAGACGGGTTCGTTGCTTTGGCTCCTGGCCCGCGAAAAGCAACTGCCTCAAGTTCTCGGCCGTGCGCAACAGTATTGCCGCGAGGCCCTTGCGTGGATGGTTGAGGACTTGATCGCAACGCGCATCGAGGTCACCGCGCAGTTCATTGCCCAGGGATGGATGCTGATCGCCATCGACATATTCAGGCCGACCGGCTCTGCGGTCCGCTATCAATTCAACTACGAATGGGCGGCCCAAGCCGCGAAGAGGTCTGCCTGATGCCATTTGCAAGACCCACATTGACCGAACTGATCACCCGAGTAATCACCGACATCAGTAGTCGGGTGACGGGCGTCGACAGCGCGGTCCTTCGACGATCTCTGCTCGGAGTTGTTGGGCAGTCCGAAGCGGGCGCCGTGCACATGCTGTACGGCTATCTCGACTGGATCGCCAAGCAGTCCATTATCGACACGGCCGAGAAAGAATATCTGGAGCGATGGGCGGCGATCTGGAAGGTGATACGTAAGACCGCTGGCTTTGCCTCCGGGCAGTACGCACTTTCCGGAACTGCTGGTGCCACCATCCTTGACGGCACGATTGTCCAGCGCCAAGACGGCGTCCAGTACAAGGTGCTCGGGGATGCCGAGTTCGGCGGCGGACCGGTGATTGTTCCCATCCTGGCGCTCGAGGCGGGGGAGGCTGGTAACTTCGACTCTGGACTGCCTATTTTTCTGCTGTCTCCGATCGCCGGCGTTCAATCCACTGGCACGACGGCCACGAAGATTGAGGGCGGCGTCGACGTCGAATCTGATGAAAGACTGCTGGCTCGACTGCTGGACAGGATCCAACAACCTCCGCACGGCGGTGCGGATTTTGACTATGAACAGTGGGCGCTTGAGGTCGCAGGCGTAACCCGGGCTTGGGTCTACCCGCTTCAGATGGGGGCAGGCACTGTCACTGTGCTGTTCGTGTGCGACGAAGATGTGAGCATCATTCCTTCGCCCGCAAAGGTGGCCGAAGTCCAGGCACACATCAATGCTCGCGCACCGGTGACAGCAGAAGTTTTCGTCGCAGCGCCAATCGCCGACCCGCTGGCCATGACAATCAAGCTTAAACCAAACACCACGGCTGTTCAGGACACAGTCCGCGACGAACTGGCGGATTTGATCGACCGTGACTCTGTACCTGGTGGGCCGATTCTGATCAGCCGGCTGCGCGAGGCCGTGTCGCTGGCCGCCGGTGAGGATAACAACGAGATCGTCACTCCAACTGCGGATGTGACACACGCCACCGGCCACATGGCAACGCTCGGGACACTCACCTTTTCCAGCCTGTAGGAGGCGCAATGCCAACAGCTGCTGAATACAGGGAGCAGCTAAAAGCGCTGCTGCCGCCTGGCCAGGCCTTCCCCCGCGATCCCGGAACCACACTGCATGACTTGCTTGACGGCATGTCGATTGAGTTGGCGCGGGTCGATGGAAGGGCGGGAGTATTGCCGAAGGAGGCAAACCCCTCGTCTACGAATGAGCTGCTTCCTGACTGGGAGCGGGTGGCAGGGCTGCCTGACAAATGTGCTGGCGTACTGGAGGAAACGCTCCAAGGGCGGAAAAACGCCTTACTGACAAAACTCACCAGTACCGGTGGCCAGTCCGCTGCTTACTTTATCGAGGTCGCCGCAGCCCTTGGCTACACGGTAACAATCGAGGTGTTCAGGCCATTCAGGGTTGGTCGCTCGCGCGTCGGTGATTCGCTCACCAACGGCGCCTGGGCTTTCACATGGTTGGTCAGGGCTCCAGAGGTATCCGTGACCAGCTTTCGAGTTGGTCAATCGGCGGTTGGCGAGCGGCTAAGAAATTGGGGCAACGACACCCTCGAATGCAAATTAAATCAATTGAAGCCCGCGCACACGGTCGCGCTCTTCGCGTATGGAGAATGACGCATGCACAGAATTGACGGGCCTGGCGCCACTGTTGACAACCGATTTACGGACGGCGACCCGGTTGGCGGTGTTCAAGCCACGATCGTCACTGACGATTGGGCGAATGACGTTCAAGAAGAATTAATGAGCGTTCTAACTGCGGCCGGCATTGGCCCAGTTAAGGGCACTCAGGACCAGGTGCTGCAGGCAATCACCAGCCTCATTTCCATTGGTAATGCTAAAGTTGGTGGCGTAGTAGGCGATACGCGCAATGCTCTTATGAGCATCCCTGCTGCATCGGCGACAGGAACATTCACTGCAGATGAGATTATTGTCGCAATTGGTATCGGGGGGCGAACATATCGACTTGGCGGATTCAGCAAGACCATCAACTTAGGTGTGTCGGGCGCCGGGGGGATGGATGCTGGTACGGCTCCTGTAAATGGCTTCGTCGCACTGTATGCAATCTACAATCCGGCCACGCTCACATCAGCACTGCTTGCGGTTAATGCAACGTCCGTCGTAGCCCCTGAGGTATATGGTGGGGCAAATATGCCTTCAGGATATACCGCAAGCGCATTGGTTAGCGTCCTAGCCACCAATGCCAGTGGTCAGCTCAGGGCTGGTCAGTTTCAGATCGGTCGAAAAGTAATCCTAGACCCTGTGAGCGTGCTTTCATCTGTATTGAATACGCTGACATACACATCACTGTCCATTGCCGGGGCCGCACCCATAAATGCGAAATTTGCGTCGTTTACCATGCAGTCTGGATCAACTGCTGCCGGTTTGGCAGTTTTTCAAATTGCATCAAATTCTAACGGTGTTGGCGCTAGACAAGTCTCCGGCCAGTCGGTGTCTCAAATAGGTGCGCCCGCGACGAATGTTGCATTGCTGACACCTCAGACGGTATTCAGGATCAATTCGGTTAACGCGGGAACCACGTCCTTTCAGTCGTTCGTTACAGACTACAAATTTTAATGAGGTATTTCGAATGAAGGTTAATGTTCAGTTCGCAGACAATACAAGAACCGTGATAGTGGCATCGTTTGGCTGCCCACAGTCGGGCGAAATCCCAAACCAAGGAGTGGTTGATGACGAGTCGGACGAATACAAGGAATTTATGAACTCCTTTGTCAGTCTTGACCGACAATCAGAGTGATCCGATATCAGTCGCATCACCGCAATTTTTGAAGGGCCCCAGCTGGAATAAGGTTGGGTGCTGGCTGGACCGATCAAGCGCCTTGCAGCTGAGCGGTAGAGCTATCGTGCAGTGGCGCCAGTACCGCGTCAGGAGATTGATATCGGAAACGCGAAGGTATCTGGTAGAATTCCACAAATTTTCAATTGACTATATAAAAATGCTTAAACAACAACTTTCTCGTCGCATTGAATATCTGGATGGTTTGCGAGGAGTTGCAGCGTTATTAGTTGTATTTACCCATTTTCTGCAACTTTATACCCCGGGTGTTTTTACTCCTGATGCGTCTGTAGATCATGGCTATGAAAAGTTTATTGCAGGAACTCCACTTAATCTTCTGTTTCACGGTAAGTTTTGGGTTGCCGTGTTCTTTGTTTTGAGTGGGTTTGTTCTCTGTCAGCCAGGGATAAAGAACAATAGCGGAGTTCTAGCTATAAGCTCAGCGATAAAGCGATATCCAAGACTTGCAATTCCGGCTCTTGGGTCAACCTTGTTTGCGTGGGTGGTGGGGATCATGACCCAGGCCAGGCACTACGATGCGCTTATTCCGGTATCGCTGTCGCAACGTGCAAATCCATATGCGGATGTCGGCGGTTTTTTTGGGGCTATTTACCAGGGCGCGTACGGTGCGTTTTTTCTTGGTCAGTATAAATTGAGCCCCGTTCTTTGGACGATTGGTACTGAGCTGATTGGGTCAATACTTGTCGTCGCCTTGGTCTGGATGTTGCCGGGAGTCAGGCGTCGCATGCTTGGTTGCGCAATCATAGTCGTTGCTTTCGCGGGGCAAAACTGGATGCCAGCGTTTGCCTTAGGGATCATTGCTGCGGAGCTTGTCGACCGCAACACGATGGAAAGGCAGGCCAAAATCGTAGCCTCTGGCATCTGTTTTGTTGGTGCTATTTGGCTTGGTTCGTTTCCATACTTCGGAGATGACTCCGGGATATGGCGCTTTCTACCGCCTGCCCCAAGCAATGCTGGAATATTTTTTGCGACGCTCGGAGCCTTTCTTTTGGTGGTCGCCGTTTCACTTTCAGAAGTAGCTAAATCATTTCTTTCATCTAGTGCGATGAGATATCTAGGCGGACTGTCATTCTCTGCTTATCTCGTGCACTTTCCGATTGTGATGGCTTTTTCATCATTTATTATTTTGCATGCTGTTAAGCACGTTTCCTACGGTGCGTCTTTGGCAATATCTCTGGCGGCAACTTTGTTTGTTGTATGGATTTGCTCTGTTGTTTTCAAAAAGCTTTTTGACGACACGTCTGTTTCTGTTTCAAGATGGATTGGTATCAAAGCCAGCAAGCTGATAAACGCTTCAAAGCTCTCACCTAAAGAAGTGGAGCATACGTAATTTAGAACTCAATCTGAAAAATAATACCCGCCATCGTGCGGGTATTTTTTTGCCTGGAGAAAGGTGATGACTGCAACCGAAAAAGACCGGGACATCCTCGCGCGCACTTTGTGGGGTGAAGCCCGTGGTGAAAGCCTGGCCGGTCAGATCGCCGTAGCCTGGACGATACGCAACCGTGTGAACGACGGCAAAGCAAAGTCGTGGTGGGGGGAGGGCTATGCTGGCGTGTGCCAGAAGCCGTACCAGTTCAGCTGCTGGAACAAGAACGATCCGAACTTCCCATTCCTGAGTGGTGCGAGACAGATCCCGTTCCGTGAGCTTGCTCAAGCGCGGATCGCTGCTGACCAGGTGATTGACGGCAAGGTAGAAGATCCCACCGGCGGCGCCACTCACTACTACGCGACGACCATGCCGAAGCCCCCGACCTGGACGAAGGGCGCTAAGCAGACGCTGAAGCTTGGGCATCACGTTTTCTTCAAGGACGTACCGTGATGACGCCGGCGCAAAAGCTGATGGCTCTTCTGGTGCTGGTTGCGGTGTTGATGGCCGGCAGCGCCGCGGGCACATGGAAGGTTCAGGACTGGCGCTATGGAAAGCGGCTCGCCGAGCAAGAAGGTCTGCACAAAGACGATCTTGCCATGATCAGCAGCGCGGCTGCGGCCCAAGTTCGCGCCGATCAGGTCAAACGCCTGGCGCTCGAGCAGCGCCTGTCTGCCAGCGATCAAACCCACCACAAGGAACTGAGCGATGCCCAAACCAACCAGGCTCGTCTGCGCGATCGCCTTGCCACTTCTGATTTGCGGCTGTCAGTCCTACTCGAAGCCACGGATTCAACCGGTGGCTGTTCAGTGCCAGCCGGTACCGAAGCCGTCGGCGTGGTTCATGGAGGAACGCGCGCCCGACTTGACCCAGCGCATGCTCAACGAATTGTCGCCATTACCGATGCCGGCGATCAAGGACTGATTGCGCTCAAGGCTTGTCAGGCTTATGTCAGAGAGGTGAATCACTGATCGGCTTGCCTGCCTGCAACTCACGAATGATCCTCTCCTTTTGGGATAGAACGAGAGTGAGGCTTTGGATCTCGGCTAGTTGCACGGTTGTTTCGGCTTCGAGGTTCGCCATCCAGATCCGTTTCTTTTCAAGGTCGGCGGCGAGTTGGTCGTTCATCTGGATCAGCCCCGTGATGTTTTCCTTTGCCGCGCGCAGTTCCCGCTTCAGCGCCTGGACGTCTTCCTCAAGCATGCTGGCGTAATGCTGGACGGTCTCCAGCCTGGATGGCGAGCCGAGCCAATCGCTGGTGTCTTCGATTTCGTACGGGTCCACGGTGACGCCTTATCAAATACTGTCTGGATATACAGTAATCGAGGCGCGACGATTGAGCGAGGGTAGGGCGACGAATAGTAGATTTTCGGGGTGGTGATCGGTCGGCAGGACGCCGGAGGTGGGATTTTTCTGTGGATATTTCTTCCCCAAAACGCAACCGTTTGGACCAATGTTTATTGGGTTCAGAAGAGTGGTAAAAGTTGGTGTTTTTGGTGGCTGATTTCTGACTCAAGGCCTTGATTTAAAAGGCCTTGTGTCGATCTTATGCGGCATCCCAGGCTTTGATGCCG
>JGI10216J12902_100805796_pt1 | contig 30079 bp, 29 predicted proteins | sample KanNatreferecore_FD_12902 | JGI IMG/M metagenome (IMG submission 12902)
GTCGGCGTCGGTCCCGGCGCGGCCTGCACGAGCCGCGGCGTGCTCGGCCTCGGCGTGCCGCAAGTCACGGCCACTGTCGATTGCGCGGCCGCGCGGGATTATCACCATAAGAAGACCGGCAAGTATGTGCCCATCATCACCGACGGCGGGATGAGCAAGGGCGGCGACGTTTGCAAAGCGTTGGCGTGCGGTTCGGACGCCGTGATGGTCGGAAGCGCGTTCGCGCGTGCCAAAGAAGCGCCGGGTCGCGGCAATCACTGGGGCATGGCCACGCCGCACGCGAACCTTCCACGCGGCACCCGCATCAAAGTTGGCATCACCGGGTCGCTGAAACAGATTCTCTTTGGCCCCGCCACAGTGGATGACGGCTCGCAGAATCTCGTCGGCGCGATTACGACCTGCATGGGCAACGTCGGCGCCGCGAACATTCGCCAGTTTCAGGAGACGGAAATCATCATCGCCCCCAGCATCAAGACCGAGGGCAAGCTGTTTCAGACGGTCCAGAGCGTTGGCATGGGAACGCGCTGAGCCTGCTTGTGCCGCGTGAAATCGCGAGCGAAGTTCGGTCGTGAATTACGAGCAACTGGCGCTGACTCTGGCCATCATCGGAACACTTTGCTGGGGTATTTGCTTCTGGTGGATGCATTCCATCTCGCGCCGGCAGGAGTCGCTGCTGACCGAACTGCACGAACAAGGACGGCGCATTGAAGAACTATCGCGGGCAGAGCACGACCTGATTCGGGAAGTGCATCCAAAGGTGGAGGAGATCAGTGAAGATGTCGGGCGTGTAGCCGATGCTGTTGGAAATCAGGCCGGCCGGCGCCGTTGAATCTCGAAAAGATTTCCTTTTTCGCCGCGGCTGTGGCTTCTTGAGAGCAGATGATCTTTCATCTCCACCGTTCCAATTTGCGCGACATCTACGACAAAGTCGTGGCGAGCGAACGCATTTCGGAGACCGATGCTCTGCGGCTTTTCGAGAGCAAGGACTTGAACGCAGTCGGCGCAATTGCGGACTTCGCGCGCCAGCGGAAAGTCGGCGAGCGCGCCAGTTACCTTGTCAATCGTTACATCAACTACTCGAATTATTGCATTCTCTCCTGCCAGTTTTGCGCCTTCGCGCGAAAGAAACGCGACGCGGACGGTTTTCAACTGACGACGGAGGAGATAGTCGAGAAGGCGCGCGAAGCGCTGAGGCACGGCATTACCGAACTGCACATCGTCGGCGGACTGCATCCGTCGTTGCCGTTCAGCTACTACCTGGAAATGCTCGCGTCGTTGAAGGCGCTCGACCAGCGGTTGCAACTCAAGTGTTTCACAGCGATTGAAATCCTACACCTTGCCTGGCTCGCGAAAAAGTCCGCGGCCGACACGCTCGCGGAACTGAAGTCAGCGGGACTCGATTCGCTCACGGGCGGTGGCGCGGAAATCTTTCGGAAGGAGGTGCGTTCGCAAATCGCCAAAGGCAAAGAATCAGCGGAGGAATATCTCGATGTGCATCGCACCTGGCACCGCATGGGCGGACGCAGCACTTGTACGATGCTTTACGGGCATGTGGAGTCGCTCGCGGACCGTGTCGATCATATGCGGCAACTCCGCGCGCTCCAGGACGAGACGCACGGTTTCACCGGTTTCGTGCCGCTCGCATATCAGCCGGACAATAACAACATTCCGGTGGCTACGCGCCCGACCGGATTCGATTCCCTCCGCACGATTGCCGTGAGCCGCATCTACCTCGACAACTTCGATCACATCACGGCGTACTGGGTCGGTCTCGGGCTGAAACTGGCGCAAGTTGCTTTGAGCTACGGTGCGGACGATCTTCACGGCACAATCATCGAAGAACACATCTTCCACATGGCGGGCGCAAAGTCGCCGCAACTTCAGACCGAAGCGGAAATGGTCAAAGCCATTCGCGAAGCGGGCCGCACGCCCGTGCAGCGGAATACGTTTTATGAGCCGATACGAGTAATCGATGGCGTGCTGAGCAACGGTGCGCCGCAAACCTTCACACGCTCGGCCTTACTGGAAGGAAATCTCGCCACGGCATGAATAAGATTGTGCAATTGCCGGAAGCGCCACTGGCCGATCAAATCGTGCTTCTTGAACGTTGGCGTGAATTTTGTCTGCGAGTTGCCGAGACGGAATGGGAAAGAGACTTCCCGCTGCTGCGCAAGAACCACTCTTCTGAACTTCGAAAGAGTTTGGGTGTGCTTTTAAGCTTTCCGGTGGAGGAGCAGCTCCCGGTTTTGCACGCCTTGATTTCGCGGCGCTTTCCCAATCCCACACCCACGCAAAAACAATTCGCTGATGAGTTTCAGTTCCGCCAATCCCATCTCTCGCTCGATTGGCTGCGCAGCGTGGTCGTGCCGTCCGTCCCCGGTCTGGCGCCCGGCAATCCTCGATTCAGAGACATCCTGGACGCGTCGCATCGAGTATTGCGACGGGAAGCGAAAAAAGCGGATTTCAAGAAGCATCTTCTCCCTCGGCTCCGAAAACGTTACGAGAAACTTCCGCCGCGCAGTTCCACAGTGTTCGAAACCGTGACCGAAGGACTACCCTGGTTGTTAGAAACTCAATTTGATCTGGGCGGCTGGTACCACTTTCGCGTCGATTTCGTCCTTCGCCGCGCGTCTGGGAATATGGCGGGGATCAGATTCTCGCCGGGCAACCTGGTGGGATTCGGAGAACTGGCCTGGGATGAAGTTTGGCCAGAAGAATTGAACACAGCCGCGGAAGATGCCGTCGCCCTCTGCGTGGAAATCCGTCACCTAATCCTGAAAGACTTTTGTGGGAAGTTTTCTCCCTTGGAATGAGTACGCCTGAAGATTTTTCCAAACTGCGCATGATTCCGCCGGAGTCGCCGGAGCAGCTCGCGCGGCGCGCGGAACGCGAACGAATTTCCAGCGAGCGCCAGCGCGAACAGGACCTGGAGCAATCGCTGCAGCCCTTTCGCGTCGGCTCCGTTCCCTACCTCAACGCCGTGCCGCTCACGCGCGGGCTGGAGGATGAAGTCGTTTTCCACACGCCGGCGAAGCTTGCGGAACTCCTGCGCCGCGACGAACTCGACGCCGGCCTCGTCAGCGTGACGGAAGTTCTTTTCAACGACCGCTACGACGTGCTGGATGGCGTGGCCATCGCTTCGCTCGGTGAAGTGAAGAGCGTGTTCGTCGCGCATCGTTATCCGCTCGCGGAGATTCGAGAGATCTTTTGTGATACCGCTTCTCTGACGAGCGTGAATCTCCTGAAGGTGCTGCTGGCCGAGCGCGGCTTGCAAGTTGAGTTGACGCCGCTCCCCAATTACGAAGCCGCAGCGAACTGTGACGCTGTGTTATTGATTGGCGATCCTGCCATCGACTTTTTACGATCAATCCACGTTCACCAGATTTGGGACCTGGGCGCGGCGTGGTTCGAACTGACGAAGCTGCCGTTCGTTTATGCCGTGTGGGCACTGCGCCGCGGCATCGAAAACAAGGAGTTGCGGCGCCATTTGCGCGAAGCAATGGACTTCGGAGTCGATACGCTCGACCAAATCATTCGCACGCGAACGGAGTACGACCTCGATTTCCGAAAGGATTATCTCGGCTGGCACATTCACTATCATCTCGGCGCGGACGAGAAGCGCGGGTTGGCAAAGTTCGCGGAGATGCTTCGCAAGCACGAACTGGGGCCGGTGTTCGAACCGCAATACGTCAGTTGATCGGTGCGCCGCGAATTGCACGCGGAACACCTCCTTTGCTTGCAGGCTGCACTCGTGTTGGCGGCTCCGTTTCTTCGATTTAATCGATCCTGCGATGCGCCCCCGGTGTGGCATATCGTTCGCTCAACCAAGGACGGCTGGTGCGATCAGAACTGATTGCGGTTTAAGTTCCGAGCCAGTTCGCGCACCGGCCACTTCACTAAGAGGCAATCGCATGAAACCGCGACACAGTTCAACGATCGAAGAATCCTCAACACTCACTCACGAAACAATTCCTGCGCGTCGCAGCCGTGCCAGCGTTCATACCCACAAAGGGATCAAAATCGAGCGGGACATCGTCATCGATCGCCCAGCCGCGGGATTATTCAACTTCTGGCGCAAGTTCGACAACCTGCCCAAGGTGATGAGGCACGTGGAATCAGTGAAGTGCCTGGACGCGCGACGGTCCCGTTGGCGGATGTCTCAAGCGGGCAACAAGATTATCGAGTGGGAGGCGGAAATCATTAACGAACATCCCAACGAGCTTATCGCCTGGCGCACGCTGCCCGGCTCCGATGTGCAGCACGCGGGCAGCGTCCGCTTTACGCCCACCGCAAATGGCCGGAGCACGGAAGTGAAGCTGACACTGGAGTATGAGGTCGAAGGCGGGCTGTTGAAAAACATACTGGCGCGAATCTTCGGCGCCTCGCCGGAACACGAAATCGAAGAGGACTTACTGCGGTTCAAGAAGTTGATGACGGGGCGGCCCTGGGCAATGAGTTCATAAACGTAAACACGCTAACCTTGCAGAGATTCTGCTTCTCTCGCGCCGCTCCGCCTCGGGGTCTCTCGTTAAAGTGCTTTTTGTTCTAATTGCGCCAGCACTTCCGGGTCGCGCACGTCCACCCAACGGCCTTCGACGCGGAGTCCGGCCAACGGATGCTTCGTCGCGAGGAGGGCGGCGATGGCGTCGGTAAGTTCGTATTCGCCGCGCGGTGACTTCTGGAGTTTCGTGGTGAACTCGAAGAGCGAGGGACGAAAGATGTAGATGCCCGCGTTGTACCACGCAGTGTCGCCTTGCTTGAGCCAGCCTTCGCGACGCAACTCGTCCAGTTGTTCACGGCTCGGTTTCTCGACCACGCGAGTGAGGCGAAATTTTTCGTCGAAGAACAGAATGCCGCCCTTGGTCACGTCTTCGCTTCCGGTTACCGTCACGACACCGGAGAAATAGTCCTCGTTGTAGCGCTTGATCATCTGCGCGTAAGTCTCCGGGCGCACGAGGATGTCGCCGTAAGTGAGAATGAACGTTGATGGACCGACGAATTCCTTCGCCAGCTCCGGCGCTTTGCCAGTGCCGTCCTGGACCAGTTGCCGACCATATTGAATCTTCACGCCCCAACGTGCGCCATCGCCGAAGTAGCCTTCGATCACGTCCGCGCGCCAGCCGGTGACGATGAAAATCTCGCGCACGCCGGCGGACTTCAGTCCGAGCAGGATGTGTTCGAGGATGGGGATGCCCTGGACTTTGAGCATGGGCTTGGGCAACTCGCTCGTGAGTTCCTTCATGCGCGTGCCTTTGCCGGCGGCGAGGATGACTGCTTTCATTGGCGCGGGGAGTCTCGCGAAGGAGGCTAAGGAAGCGAAGGAGGAATTTTCGATTGGGAGATCAGGGGGGACGACAAACATCGGGCGGCGGTATTTGTGAACAAGAAATCAAGTCCTGAACTTGACGACCGCAAGTAATAGGTGCTACGTCAATGCAGCCACACCATTAGTAGTCTGGCGTTTATGCGGTGTCCGAAATGCGAATGTGTGGATGACAAGGTCATCGATTCGAGGTCTTCGCGCGATGGGGGGACAATCCGGCGGCGGCGCGAGTGCTTGAAGTGCGGCCATCGCTTCACCACTTACGAAGAAATCGAGAAGGCAGGGAAGCTCCTGGTGCTCAAACGCGACGAGCGTCGCGAGGATTTCTCCCGCGACAAGCTTTTGCTCAGCCTCCAGCGCGCCTGCCAGAAGCGCCCCGTCACCGCCGAGCAAATGCAGGAACTGGCCGACCGAATTTACAATGACCTCGCGATGAAGCACGGGCGCGAGGTGAGCTACCGCGAGATCGGGGAGAAAGTCATGGGAGAGCTGCGCGGATTGGACAAGGTCGCCTACATCCGTTACGCGAGCATCTATCGGCAATTCGAGGAGCCGGACGAATTTCTCACCGAAATCAAGAAGCTGGAGAAGCCGCATGATACTCTTACGATCCGACTGCCTGGTGTTTGAAATGAGCAATGGCGACAAAATTCCCTGTTCGGCTTCGACGGTCACGGTCGAGTTGATGGGTTCGGCCGTGGAGCAGCTCGACCGCGAAGTAGTCGAACATGCGACTGCCGCCGTGCTGCACTATTTTCATCACGACCTTCAGCGCACGGAAGTGACGCTGAGCGAATTCACCGAGGCGCTGGAGACCGCGTTGCGCGGATTGGGCATCAACGTAACCTGCGAGACGCCGGCTACTAGCAGCCGCACCGCCCACTCCGATTTGCGCGTGCTCGCGGCGGAATCAGGCAAGGCGTTCGAGTTGGGATTCTTTTCACGGCTGCGCGAACAGGTCCGCAAAGAACTGGAGTGGTCGCCGGAATTGATTCGCTTCTTCGGCCTGCGCAGTTGCGTGAAGCAACTCGCCGGCGCGCAACGCTGGTGTCCGCGCTGCGAACGGCTCAGTGATCAGATCGTGGAGTTCCTGCGCGGCTGTGTGACAGAGGAGAAGCCGGGGCAGCCGTGCGGGTTGCTGGTGGTGTGAGCGTGAAACGTGAAACGTAAAACATAAACGCCGAAGGGCGCCCTCCTGAATTCACGTTTTACGTTTTACGTTTCACGTCCTAGCTTCGCTCCATGACGCTGTTTGAAAAAATCGCCGCTCGTCAGGTGCCTTCGCAAATCGTTTACGAGGATGATCTTGTTCTGGCATTCAAAGACATCAACGGCAAAGCGCCCACGCACGTTTTGATTGTGCCGAAGAAACCCATCCCGCGCATCGCGGATGCGAAGCCTGAAGATCAGCAAGTGCTCGGACATTTGTTGCTCAAAGCCGCCGAGGTGGCAAAACAACTCGGCGTGGATGATTCCGGCTACCGTCTCGTCATCAATAGCGGTCCTGACGCCGGCGAATCCGTGCCTCATTTGCATTGCCACATCATAGGCGGGCGACAATTGGGATGGCCGCCAGGATGACCAGTAATCAGCAAACAGTTAAATCGTAATCGGCGATCGGCGCTACCCACCGATTACTGTTTCACTGATTACTGATTACTGGTTCCCCCCGATTGATTTCTCCACGACTCGCACTAAGCTCCTTCAGCCATGGGAGGAGTCAGGATTCCGATAGGGACGGTCGCGCGCGTCAGGGACGCCGTCCGCTCTCCACAACTCGCGGATTGGACCAGGACGCTCACCCGGTTCCTCACTCTTGAAGCAGTCGTTCAGGGACTGACTTTCGCCTGCGGCATTCTGATTGTCCGAGCTTTGCCCAAAGCGGATTACGCGCTGTTTACGCTGGCCAACACCATGCAAGCCACGATGAACCTGATGGCGGACAATGGCATTGGCAGCGGCATCACCGCCATTGGCGGCCGTGTGTGGAAGGACCGTTCGCGCTTCGGCCAACTGATCGCGACTGCGATGCGCCTGCGCCGGGGGTTCGCGATCATTTCCGTCACGCTCATCACGCCGCTGCTGTTTTGGATGCTGTTGCACAACGGCGCTTCGATTTCCTACGGTGCGGTTATTACGGGCGTCGTTCTCCTTGGTTTCTATTTTCAACTGACTGTCGGAGTTCTGATGCCAGTGCCGCGATTGCACCTGGAGGTGAACCGCATTCAGAACCTGAACGTGTGGTCCACTGCGCTGCGTCTCGTCCTGCTTGTAATTGCGTACAGCACATTCTTGAACACGGCCATCGCAATGCTCGCGGCGGCGATCAGCCTCGGTTTGCAGGAATTGCTCTTGCGCCGCTGGGTCCCGCGCATGGCGGAACCAGGCGCACCCGTCAACGAAGGTGATCGGCGCGAGATTCTCAATATCGTGCGCGCGCAAGCACCCAACTCCATTTACTACTGCCTTCAGGCGCAACTCACCGTCTGGCTCATCAGCATTTTCGGGAGTGCCACAGGCGTGGCAGAAGTTGGCGCACTCGGACGCATCGCAATCATTTTCGCAATGCTCGCTTCGGTGATGGGCAACGTCATTTATCCGCGGTTCGCGCGCGTGCAGGAGTCCGGGCTGCTTTGGTTGCGTTACTGGCAAATCCTCAGCGCCCACGCTGCGCTGGCCCTGGTTCTTCTCGCCATCACCGGTTTCGTTCCCGATGCGCTTCTGTGGGTGTTGGGACCGCAGTACTCGCACCTGAAAGAGGAACTCTTTCTCATGATGTTGAACGCGGTCCTCTTTTCGATCCTTGCCTGCATGTGGCAACTCAATGTCGCGCGGGGGTGGATCGTGTCGCCGTGGTTGATGATTCCAACCGGCGTCGTCGCGCAGGTGATTCTCATCGTGCTGCTGGACGTCTCGCAGGTGCGTGGCGTCCTTCTCCTGAACATCTTCTCCATGATTCCTGGCTTTTTCCTGAACTTGTTGCGAACGCGCCAGGGCATTCGCGAATTCATCGCTTCCCATGCACATCAACAGCCTACAGCCTGAGAAAATCTGCGGAGCATTGCGGCGGATATTGTCCCCCGGGCGCACCGGCACTCTCCCCGAATTGAAGGAGTCGTCCGCGCGTGTTACAAGCATGGGACAGGAGGATTCAGGGAGCGTGCTCCACAAATTGAAACACTACGTGTTCCCCGAGAACCCGTTGGACGGGCGCATCGTCGCGCGGATGAAGCGCGGCGCGATTCACTACGGGCAGGTGCGCTCCTGGTGGCCCATCCCGCCGGTGCAGCGCTGGATTCGCAATCATCGCTTTGAGTTCCAGCACGGTGTCAACGGCAGCACGATACGCGTGGAAGTTTCCGGCGGCGACATCACGCATCTCTGGGTCGCGGATGAATTGCTGATCGAGCAGGTGTATCAACTCGATGCCGTGCCGTTCGTGCCGGACCTGGTGCTCGATCTGGGAGCGAACATTGGCTTGTTCACGCTGCTCGCGGCGAAGCGCTGGCCGGCGGCAAACCTGGCTTGCGTAGAACCGCACCCCACGACGTTCTCGTTCCTTTGCGACAACCTCGCTCTGAATGGCGTGACTGCCATGAAGCTCCAGTGCGCACTCGATTCCGAAGCGGGCGTGAAATTTCTGGAGAACGATGGCGCGGTGTTTCAGACGCTCTCGAATCGTACGACCGGCACGCGCATAATGACGGTGACACTTGATTCCCTTCTTCCCGCCGACCCCGATTTGAAATTGCTCATCAAGATGGACATCGAGGGTTCGGAAGTCGCCGTGCTCAATCATTTGCACGCGCGCCTGCCCGACCAAACGTTCTTCTTCATTGAATTGCACAAAGGCGATGAGTCGCTGCGCTGGATCGAACAATGGGCGGGAAATAATGGATTCCAATTTTCGGCCACGCGACGGCGCGACGATGCAATCGACGGCTGCCTGACGCGCGCGAAGGCACCTCAAGGTAGGGCGACGCTGTCCTCAGCGCGCCGCGAATGTTCGGACGTTGCACCTCATCCGCGGCGCGCTGAGGACAGCGTCGCCCAACCATCGCTGGTTGTAGATTCATCAACCGACGTATGACGCCGATCTTTCTCTCCAACAAGATTCCCTGGTTCGGCAACCACACCGGTTACCAGCAATTGCCTCGCTACATGCAGAAGCTCGCGCCGGAAACGAAAGTGATTGCCGCCAAGCACTCGTTCCGCGATCGAATGCTGGGCAAGGCTTACTCGCTCTATCGCGGCTGGTCGGAGCGCAACCAATTCGACGCCGCGGCGGAGCTCCGTTTTCTGCGCGCGAACAGCGTGCCAACTCCCATCAAACACATCCTCCACTTCGAGGACCATTTCATGTTCTTCGATCAATGGCCGAAAGCGCCGCGTGATTTTGTCGCCACACTGCACATCCCGCGCGATCAATGGACGGAAGGCGAGTTGCGCGGCCTCAAGCACCTTTCCTCCGCCATCGTGCTCTACCAGCGGGACATCGAATTTTATGAGGAGCACGTCGGCAAGGACCGTGTGAAATTCATCCTGCACGGAGTGGACGTGGACTTTTTCCGACCCCGGCCCGCGGCGCCGCAGCGGAACAAGATGTTGTTCAGCGGCCATTACCTCCGCAACACCGCGATGTTCTCGCGCGTCGTCCGGCGGCTGGCGCAAAAGCATCGCGACCTCGAATTTCATTTGCTGGTGCCGGAGCGATTCCGCGATTTGGATGGGTTCGCCGAATTGAAAGACCATCCGCAAGTGAAGTGGCGCCAGAACCTCGGCGACGACGAATTGTGCCAGTTGATTTGCTCGTCATGGCTCGTGCTGCTGCCGATGAGCGACAGCGGCGCAAACACCGCAGTCGTCGAATCATTTGCCTGCGGCACTCCGGTCGTGACAACGGATGTGGGCGGCATTCGCGATTACGGCGGCGGCAGCCTGTTTCCTCTCGTGGACGACGACGATGACGACGCCATGTTCGACCTCGTTGAACAATATCTCGACCGTCCTGGCTGGCGAAATCAGATCGGTGCGGCGTGCCGCGATTTTGCCGTAAAAAAACTCGCATGGCCCGTCGTCGCGCGGCAGCACCTCGAAACTTACGACGCGCTCGCAAACTAATGTCTGTCATCTGCACATTGTACGAAGGGAACTATCATCTGGGCCTCGGTGCCCTGGTGAACTCGCTTTACGCGCACGGCTTTCGCGGCCACTTCTACGCCGGTGGCCGCGGTGACGTGCCGCCGTGGGCCGAACACAACGTGCGCAAGAACGGCACGGGCTGGCTGTTCGATGTGAATGGCGACTGCACGATCCATTTCATTCCCGTCACGACACCGACGCACTTCAACAATTACAAACCGCAGTTCCTGCTCGAACTGATGGAGAAGCATTGTCCGGCGGAGCAGAACTTTTTCTTTTTCGATCCCGACATCGTGGTGAAGGCGCCGTGGAGTTTTTTCGAGCGCTGGGTCTCGCACGGAATCGCGCTCTGCGAAGACGTGAACCATTACCTGCCGCGTAATCATCCGGTGCGGCTGGCGTGGAAGGAATACGCAGCGGCCTGTGGTCTGTCGATTCGGCAGGAGATCGACAAATTCTACAACGGCGGATTTCTGGGCGTGCGCCGCGACCACCAGGATTTTCTCCAGGCATGGAAGAACCTGTTCGATTGCCGCGCGCTCGATGGTGTGGACTTGAGTCGGTTTGAACTGAGCGGGTTCGAGTTTCCGTACTTGTACCTCGATCAGGACCTGATGAACCTGGCGCTGATGCTGGTCGCGCAGCCGATCAGCGCGGTTGGCCCGGAAGGCATGGACTTCACGCCGGGCGGCCAGATCATGTCGCACTCGGCTGGAGCAACAAAAAGCTGGCGCAAGAAGTTCGTGTGGGAAGCGCTGAATGGTTCCGCTCCTTCACGCGCGGACAAGGAATTCATTCGCCACACGCAGACGCCGATCAAAATTTTCTCCGGCCCACAGCTCGCCGCGCGCCGCGCCGGAGTGATGGTCGGTTCCGCCATTGGCCGGTTCTATCGGCGCAGCAACGCATGAACGGCATTTCGACAGTCGATCCATTGGTGAGCGTCGTTATTCCGACTTACAACCGGCCGGGTTATCTCCGCGAAGCCATTGCGAGTGCGTTGCGCCAGAATTACGGAAACATCGAGATCCTCGTGCGCGACAATGCGAGCACGGACGAAACGCGCAAGGTCGTGCAATCATTTCCCGACCCGCGCATCCGTTATCATCGACACCCCGCCAATGTCGGGCCGACGGAGAACGTGATTGGCGGCTGTCGTGAAGCTCGTGGCAAATACGTCGCGCACTTGCACGATGATGACGCGTGGGAGCCGGATTTTTTGGAAAAGCTCGTGCCGCCCTTGCAGCAGAATTCCGACGCGGCCATCGCCTTTTGCGATCATTACATCATCGACGCGAACGGAAGGATTGACCCTGCCCGCACGCACCGCAACACGCACCGCTGGAAACGGGACGTGTTGAAACCGGGACTCCACTGTCCGATGCACCGCATCGCGCTGATCGATAAATCCATTCCGCTTTCCATGGCTGCGGTGATGCGCCGTTCGGCCATCGACTGGAGCGACATTCCAGAGCTGCCGTCGTGCTACGATCTTTGGCTGATGTATCTCGTTTGCCGGGACCGTCAGGCTGGCTATTACGTGCCGGAGCGGCTAACACGGTATCGGGTCCACGCGAATTCCGAAACGACGCTTGGCCGGATGCGCGGCGATCAGGGATTTCTTCTCTGCTCGGAACGAATGTTGGAAGACGAACGCATCGCGGACATCTGGCCGGAATTGCGGCTCGAATACGCGCGGGCCTGCGCCGACCTGGGTGTGACGCTCGTGCGCCGCAACCGCATTGATGAAGGCCGGCCTTATTTGCAACGCTCGATCCAGGTGCGCTGGACGTTGCGAGCGTTGACTCTTTATGGTTTGAGCTTTGTGCCCACGCTGTTGCCGGGACGCGCCGAACCTGCGCATGTGGCAGATCCATTTGCCAAACCGGCACTGCTGAATGTTTCAGAAGACAAAACGCGATCCAGCGTTACCGGGACATAGATTCGAAATATGGCTTACGATTGCGCCATCATCGGCGGAGGAATCGTCGGACTCGCGACGGCGATGACGCTGTTGCGCGCCCAGCCTGGCGCGCGTGTCCTGGTGCTGGAAAAAGAAGGCGATGTAGCCCTTCACCAGAGCGGACGGAACAGCGGCGTGATTCATTCCGGGATTTACTACAAGCCCGGCAGCCTGAAAGCGTGCATGGCCCGTGAAGGGCATCTCTCAATGCGTGAGTTCTGTCAGCGCAATAACATTCCCTTCGAAATTTGCGGCAAGCTCATCGTCGCAACTGAAGAACAGGAACTGCCGTTGTTGGATAATCTTTTCCAGCGTGGGCGAGAAAACGGATTGGAGGTCGAGAAGATTTCATCCGGGCGAGCGAGAGAGATTGAGCCACACGTCAATTGTATTGCGGCCATCCGCGTTCCGAGCACAGGTATCGTGAATTATCGTACCGTCGCCCGCCGATATGCAGAACTGGTTCGCGAGGCAGGCGGTGACTTGAGTTTCGCGACGCGTGTGCATGGAATCCGCGAGCGTGGCGCTGAACAGATTATCCAAACGAATCGCGGCGAGCTTCGCGCGGCGTTCATCGTCAATTGCGGCGGGTTGCACAGCGATCGCATTGCCAGGCTGGGCGGTTGCGAACCCGGCGCGCAAATCGTTCCCTTCCGTGGAGAATATTACGAACTCGTTCCCGGCAAACGCCATCTGGTGAAAGGACTGATTTATCCAGTACCCAATCCAGCATTTCCATTTCTAGGTGTTCATTTCACGCGAATGATCGACGGTTCCGTTCACGCTGGCCCAAACGCCGTGCTCGCGCTCCACCGCGAAGCATATTCGAAAACGTCCCTTCCCCTTCGCTCACTTCGCGACCTTCGCGAGACTCTTGCCTTCAGTGGATTCTGGAAACTCGCCGCGAAACATTGGGAGGAAGGCTGCCGCGAAATGGTCCGCTCGTTCAGCAAACGCGCCTTCGTCCGTTCGCTCCAAAAGCTTGTGCCAGAAATAGCCGAGCGCGATGTCGTTCCATGCGCCGCCGGCGTGCGCGCCCAGGCCCTTCGTCCCGACGGCTCATTGGTGGATGATTTTCTCATCGTGCGTGGATGCCGTTCGCTCCACGTGTGCAACGCGCCCTCTCCCGCAGCCACGGCCTCCCTCGAAATCGCGAAAGAGATTGTGAAACAAATCCCCGCGCTCGAAAGGACGGTTGTGGCGGCGGCATGAAAGTTTTTGTCACCGGCTCGGAAGGCTATCTCGGCTCGCTGCTCACGCCGCTGCTGATGCAGAATGGCCATCAAGTCACTGGCTGCGACACTGGCTTCTACAAGGAAGGCTGGTTGTTCAACGACCTGATGCCGCGACCGCGAACGCTGTGGAAAGACGTTCGCGAAATCAGCGAAGAGGATTTGCACGGCCACGACGCCGTCGTTCACATGGCTGAGTTGTCGAATGATCCGACCGGCGAACTGGCGCCGAACATCACTTACGAAATCAATCATCACGGCTCCGTGCGTCTCGCGAAGCTGGCGAAGGAAGCGAAGATTTCGCGCTTCGTTTACATGTCGTCGTGCAGCGTTTATGGCGTGGCGACGCAGGATTTTGTGGACGAAGACTCGCAGGTGAATCCGCAGACCGCTTACGCCATTTGCAAAACTCTCGTCGAACGCGACGTGCGCACGTTTGCCGATGACCACTTCTCGCCGACGTTCCTGCGCAACGCGACGGCTTACGGCGCATCGCCGCGGATGCGCTTCGACATTGTGCTGAACAACTTGTGCGGCCTGGCATGGACGACGCGTGAAATCAAAATGACCAGCGACGGCACGCCGTGGCGGCCATTGGTGCATGGACTCGACATCGCGAAGGCGATTCTTCACGTGCTCGCCGCGCCACGAGTCGTAATTCACAATCAGGTTTTCAACGTCGGCCATACGCAACACAACTGGCGCGTGCGCGAAATCGCCGAGATCATCGCGGAGGTTTTCGAAGGTTGCCGGCTGAGCTTCGGTCCGCCGGACGCGGACAGCCGCAGCTACCGCGTGAACTTTGACAGGATACACGCGTTGCTGCCCGGCTTCACTTGCGATTGGGACGCGCGGCGTGGTGCGGAGCAACTGCACGCTCTGTTCACACGCATTCAAATGACGCCGGAGCTTTTCAACGCGCGGCCATTCACGCGCTTGAAGATGTTGCAGCACCTGCTGGTCACTGGCCAACTGGATGCGAGTTTCTTTTGGAAGCCGATTGCGACGCCTGAACTGGCAAGAACGGAAGCAGCCGGAAGTCCCGCAGATTTGGAAATCGCCACTCCGGTGGCGCACGCGGCATGATCGCGATGGAAGAAAAAGTGGAACCAGCCATCGCATCAGCGACGAGGAACGAACTGCCGCGGACGCGCGAAACAAACCGTCAGCCTCGCTGCCGTTTCAGTGGCCGACCGCTCAAACATACGTTCGTCGATCTCGGTGTGTCACCGATTGCGAACAACAACCTGCGCGCGGAAGACCTGACGAAGCCGGAGAAATTCTACCCGCTGCACGTCTGGGTCGCGGAGGATTCATTTCTCGTTCAGCTCGAAGAATTCGATGGCGCGACGGCAGAGGAAATTTTCAATCCCGACTACGTTTACTTCTCCAGCTACTCGGATTCGTGGCTGCAGCACGCCAGGCGGTACTGCGAGATGATGGTCCAGCGTTTCGGTTTCGGGCCGCAGCATCAAGTCATTGAAGTGGCCAGCAACGATGGCTATCTGCTGCGCTGGTTTAAAGAACGCCACATTCCAGTCCTCGGCATCGAACCAACCATCGGCACTGCGGACGCCGCCCGAAAGAATCATGGCATCGAAAGCTTCAACGTGTTCCTTGGCGTCGAGACAGCGAAGGAGATTGTGGGCCGCGGACATCAGGCGGATCTGCTCATCGGCAACAATGTTCTCGCGCACGTGCCGAACATCAATGACTTCATTGGCGGGCTGAAGATTCTTCTCAAGCGCGAGGGCATCCTCACGATGGAGTTTCCGCACCTGCTTCAGCTCATGCGGCACAATGAGTTCGACACCATTTACCACGAGCACTTTTCGTATCTGTCCTTCATAACGGTGGAAATCATGTTCGCGCGCCACGGATTGACGCTCTTCGACGTGGAAGAACTGCCGACGCATGGCGGCTCGCTGCGGATCTTTACGCGCCACTCTGACAACGGCTCACTCGCCGTGACTGAGCGCGTCACCGCGATAAAGCGGAAGGAAATCGAATTCGGTCTCAACCGCATCGAAACGTACGAGCGTTTTGGGGAACAGGTGAAGGCGATCAAGCGAAAGTTATTGCGGCTGCTCGTGGAGTTGAAGGACGCCGGCAAATGCATTGCTGGTTATGGCTCGCCAGCCAAGGGCAACACTTTGCTGAACTATTGCGGCCTGCGCACAGACTTCATTGACTACGTCGTGGACCGCAATCCGAAGAAGCAGGGGTTGTTCACTCCCGGCACGCATATTCCCATTTTTGCGCCGGCGAAGATTCTTGAGACAAAGCCGGATTATGTCTTGATCCTTCCCTGGAACATCAAAGAAGAAGTCACGGAACAAATGAAAGGGATTCGGGACTGGGGCGGCAAATTCGTTGTGCCTATTCCGGAGCCGACGGTTTTGTAGCAACTCTTACTCTTAATCCTCAGACAGGATTAAGACGGAGAGGGAAACGGTGAAAGGGGGCGAAAATGGTTTTCACCGAAACAGTATTGAAAGGAGCGTTCGTGATTGATCTCGAACGGCTGGAGGACGAGCGCGGTTTTTTCGCGCGGACGTTTTGCATCGATGAATTCCAGGCGCATGGTCTCAACGCGCGGCTGATGCAGTGCAGCATTTCCTTCAACAGGTTGCGCGGCACCTTGCGCGGCATGCACTGGCAGGAAGCGCCGCCCGCGGAGTGCAAGCTGGTGCGCGTCACACACGGGGCCATTTACGATGTGATCATCGACTTGCGCTCCAACTCACCGACGTTCAAGGGGTATTTTGCGGTGGAACTGACGGCGGAGAATCGCCGCGCGGTCTATGTGCCGGAAGGTTTCGCGCACGGCTTCCAAACGCTGCAGGACGACACCGAAGTGTTTTATCAGATGAGCGCCGCCCACGCGCCGGCCCTCGGTCGTGGGGTGCGATGGAATGATCCGGTTTTTGGCATCGAGTGGCCTGAGGTGGAGCGTCGCGTCATTAACGAGCGGGACGCGAATTATCCGGACTTCAAGGAATAGGCATGCTCACACAAAGACGCGAAGGCGCCATGACCTCAACCCCCATTCGCGGCGTTGCTTCGCCTTTCAGCGGGGACTGGATGCACGCCTTTGCGTCTGAGTTGTTTCCCATTTGCCGGAGCATCACGGGCGATGGGTTGCGCACGACGCTCCAGCGTATTCAGCGGGAGATTCCAATCACGATCCACGAAGTGCCGAGCGGAACGGAAGTGCTGGATTGGACCATTCCCGATGAATGGAACATTCGCGATGCGTGGATTGCGAACTCACGGGGAGAGCGGGTCATTGACTTTCAAAAATCAAATCTCCACGTCGTGAATTACAGCGTGCCGGTGCGACAACGAATGACTTTGGCCGAACTGAAACCGCACTTGCACACACTGCCTGACCGCCCGGACTGGATTCCTTATCGCACGACGTACTACAAACGCGACTGGGGTTTCTGTCTTTCGCACAATCAATTGCAACAACTGGCCGAAAATGAATACGAGGTCTGCATCGACTCAAGGCTCGCACCCGGTTCACTGAGCTATGGCGAGTTGCTGATTAGCGGTGAAACGGACGACGAATTTTTGTTTTCCGTCCATTGCTGCCATCCGTCGCTGGCGAATGACAACCTGTCGGGAATTGCAGTGGCCGTGGCTTTGGCGAAGGCGATTTCACATCCAAAAATCTCGTTCCGCTTCCTGTTCGTTCCGGGAACAATCGGTGCAATCACCTGGCTCGCGGGAAATAAAGAAAGGCTCGCGCGCGTCAAGCACGGCCTCGTGCTCACTTGCGTGGGCGATGCGGGACACATCACTTACAAAAAATCCCGGCGCGGTGATGCGGTAATCGATCGCGCGGCGCAGCAGGAATTGCAGGAGTCCGGTGAGCCACACCGTGTGATCGACTTTTTTCCTTACGGCTATGACGAGCGGCAGTATTGCTCGCCAGGATTCAACCTGCCCGTCGGCTGCTTCATGCGCTCGCAGCACGGCACATTTCCCGAGTACCACACCAGCGCGGACAATTTGGACTTCATCAAGCCGGAGGCATTGGCGGATTCGTTGGAAAGGATTCTTGGGGTCATTGAACTGATTGAAACGAAAAGCGTGAAACGTGAAGACGTAAAACGTGAATTGGATGAAGCCGTCGATACGACTTCATGTTTCACGTCTTATGTTTCACGCCCGCGTTTCATCAACCTCAAACCCAAAGGTGAGCCGCAACTCGGGAAATACGGTCTCTACGAAGCGTTCGACGGCGACGTGATGCCCGCCCTCTGGGTGCTGAATTATTCCGACGGCGAGCATTCGTTGCCGGAAATTGCCGCGCGGGCCGGGTTGCCCTTTGACAACATCGCTCGCGCAGCGGATATACTGGTATCACGAGGCTTGCTCAAGGAGGTCAGGCCGTGACTGCCCCAACGTATGGACAGTCTGAAGGAGAGAACTGCTTTAATCACGGGCGCCAGCAGTGGCGTGGGCCGGGCCATTGCGCTTGAACTGGCGGCGCTCGGCGCACTCGTCCTGCTCGTGGCGCGCGATCCGCAAAAGCTGCGGAGTGTGTCCGAAGAAATCAAAACGTCCGGCGGCGCCGCGCACCAATGGTCCGTCGATGTGACGAGCGATGAGGCTCTTCAAGCATTCACCACTGAAATCCGAAGGGACTTTGCTGGCCTGGATTTCCTGATTCACAGCGCAGGCGTGTTTCGAATGGAACCGATGGCCTCCGCGTCCGTGACCGACTTCGACGCGCTCTATCGCTGCAATGTCCGCGCGCCCTTTGTCCTCACGCAGGCATTGCTGCCACTCGTCATTGCGCGCAGCGGCGCGATTGTTTTTATCAATTCAACCGCGGGCGTGAAGACGCACGCCAATGTCGGCCAATACGCCGCGACCAAGCACGCGCTCAAGGCCATCGCTGACACGCTGCGGCTGGAACTGAATTCGCACAACGTCCGGGTGTTGAGCGTCATGCTCGGCCGCACGGCTACTCCGATGCAGGAGGAAGTCTGCCGGCTCGAAGGATCGGTTTATGACGCCAACAAGTTTCTGCAACCGCCGGAAGTTGCGCGCGCGGTCGTCAATGCGCTGACTCTCCCCGCCACGGCGGAAGTCACGGACCTTTCTCTGCGGCCCATTCACAAATCGACTGGCAAATGAGTTCACTCGTTCACATCGCACCGCAATTGCCGCCCGCCATCGATGGCGTCGGCGATTACTGCTGGAATCTCTGGCACCATTGGCCTGAGGCCGGGCCGGACTGGACTTTTCTCGTGACGCGTGGCGCGGCAGCGACAAGGGCGGTGTGGTCCGAAGCCGATGTGCGCGAATTCGAGTGCGGCGCCGCATCGCTCGGCGCGGCACTGGAACAAACCGGCTGCGACACAGTGCTTCTGCACTACGTCGGCTACGCGTACCAGCCGAAAGGCATTCCGCTGTGGCTGCCCGGTGCGCTCGAACAGTGGAAACGCGGCGCGCCCGGCCGGCGGCTCGTGATTATGTTTCATGAAATGTATGCGCGCAGCTCGCCGTTGCGCTCGCCATTCTGGGTCACGCCCTTCGCCCGCCGGATCATTCGCCAGCTTGTCGCGCTTTCCGATGGGTGGGTGACGAGTTGCAATCGCTATTTCCGCCAGCTCACGACGGAGTTCGGCGCGCGGCCATCCGACGGTCGCATCATTCCCATCGGTTCCAACATTCCGCTCGCGTCGCCGCTGGCTCCGCAGTGGTTCGGCAACGGCGGGCTGACGCCCAAGTTTCGGTTCGTTCTGTTCGGGCTGGCGAAGACACGTTTGTGGGCGCTCGAAAAGCATGGGCGATTGCTCCGCACGTTGGGCACCACCGGAATGCTCGAGCACGTGACGTTGCTCGGCAAACATCCTGAACCTGAGGACGAACGCACCTGGCAGCGCTTTGCCAACGGCGCTGGAGAAAACATTTCCTGGCGCAAACGGTTCGACCTCAGTGGCGCGGATGTTTCGAGTGAACTGGCCAACCACGATTTCGGCCTGCTCGCAAACGAGCCGGACATTCTCACGAAGTCGGGAGTGTTCGCCGCGCTGGCGACGCACGGCGTCATTCCAATCGTTGCGGACTCCCACTACTGCTCTTTGCCGAGAATCTTCCACAACGCGGCCCTGGTGAACGAAGACACGCGCTATTCGGTGGCGGCCGCTTTGCGCGCGTTGCGCGACGCTCCGAGTTTGAACGACATGCGCGAACGGCTGCTCGCGCTCGCGGACAGCGAACTGGCCTGGCCCCGAATTACGCAGATTTGGAAGAACGTGCTCGAGCATGGCGTGGAATCTCGAATTGAGGTTCAGCCTGAGTCCGAACCTGCACCCGCGCGCCGCAACGAATTCGAAGCCGGCATTTCCGTTGCATAGCTATGATCGCGATGTCACATCCCACTGGAAACGCCAACGTGCGTGCCGTGCTCGCGGCACTGGACGACGCCGAACTTCTCGAAGTGTTTTTCACGACGGTCGGCGTACGCAGCGACGGCTTGTTGCCGCGCCTGTTGCCGGAAAAATTGCGTCGCAAAGTGGAACGTCGCGCTTATTCCGCCAAACACGCGCGCGTGCAAACCCACCCCTGGCACGAACTGCTGCGGGTCGCCGGCGCCGAGAGCATCGACAAGGTTTGCTTCGATCTCGACAACTACGTCTCCGGCGAATTGTGGAACCAGCCCGCGAGAATCAGAGGCGTCTATTGCTACGAGGACATCGCTCGCGACACGTTTCGGCTCGCGCGCGAGTTCGGCTGGACGACTTTTTACGATTTGCCCATCGCGTATTGGGAAACGAGCCAGCGGCTGCTGCGCGAAGAAGCGCAACGCTGGCCGGAGTGGGAGCCGACACTGGTCGGCACGCGCGATTCGGAAGAGAAGCTGGAGCGCAAGACGGAGGAGTTGGAACTCGCGGAGGTCGTGTTCTGCCCAAGTCAGTTCGTGCTGGATTCATTGCCGGCTGAAACACGCGCGAAGAAGAAGTGTGTGGTGGCGGAGTTTGGATCGCCGCGAGTGAAAGCGCGCCGTGAGGAAACCCGGCAGGATGCCGGGGGCACGTTGAAGGTGCTCTTCGCCGGTTCGATGACGCAGCGCAAAGGGCTGGCGGATTTGTTCGCCGCGATGAAGCGCCTGGAGCGAAGTGACATTGAACTGGTCGTCATGGGCGCGCCCATTGCGCTGCTGGAGTTTTATCAGAAACAGCTTCCAGCTTTCCGCCACGAAGCGCCGCGCCCTCACGCCGAGGTGCTGGCGTTGATGCGCAGTTGCGACGTGTTCGTTCTTCCGTCCATCGTCGAAGGCCGCGCGCTCGTGCAGCAGGAGGCAATGGCTTGCGGGTTGCCACTGATTGTGACGCCGAATGCCGGCGGCGAAGATTTGATCGAAGAAGGACGCACTGGATTTCTGGTTCCGATCCGCTCGCCCGAATCGATTGCGGAAAAGATCGCGTGGTTCGCCGATCATCGCAACGCATTGCCGGAAATGAGCGTCGCGGCGCAGGCGAAAGCGCGCGAATACACCTGGCAGGCTTACGGTGAAAAAGTTTTGACGGTCGTCCGCGAATCGCTCGCTCGCGAGGAGGTGGCCGCTTGACCGCAACGCTTCCACCGCGAAACAGGACGCGTGCCCGCCATCTGCGGGTCTTTCAGCCGGAAGCCATTACGCCCGCGGTTGGGCAAACGGACGCGCTGCGGCACTTGCGCTGGCTCATCTGGACTTACTTCTGGCTGCTGCTCTTCGAAGGTGCGTTGCGCAAATGGGCGCTGCCCTCCCTCGCGAACCCGTTGTTGATCGTTCGCGACCCGGTGCTCATCGCGATTTACGCTCTCGCTTTCGCACGCGGTGTTTTTCCCATCAACAAATTCGTCATCGCCCTCACGGTCGTTGGCATCTTCTCGCTGGTGGCGAGCATGTTCGCGCCATACTTCAGCGTCGGCGTCCACATCTTTGGCTTTCGGTGCAACTTCCTGCACTTGCCCCTCATTTACGTAATGGGCCGAGTGCTCGATTTCGATTCCGTGAAGCGGGTCGGTCTTTGCGTCCTGCTCGTGGCGCTGCCCATGACCCTGTTGGTCGTTCTGCAATTCCGTTCCACACCAGATGCTTTCCTCAACGCCGGCGCCGGCGCAGACTCCGCGCAGATTACTCTCACTGGAAACAAAGTCCGGCCGTCCGGCACGTTTTCATTCGTCGCCGGCATCATCTATTTCTACGCGCTCGTCACGGCCTTCGTGATTTACGGGCTGGTGGAAAAGCGCAGCTATCCGTTGTGGCTTACGTCGCTAGTGGGACTGTGCATCCCCGCGACGCTCGCCGTGAGTGGCAGCCGCAGCACGGTGGCCATGACCACCATTGTCGCTTCCATGTTCGTCGTCGCGCTCATCATTCAACCCGGACTGATCGGCAAAGCGATGAAACTGATCGGCATCGTCGTAACGCTGGCGTTTCTCGCAGGCAGCCTCGCCGTTTTCCAAACCGTGTTCGATGAGGGCATCACCGCCTTCGCCAAACGGATGCAGGAAACGGAACACGTCGAAGGCGGATTCGCAGGTTTTGTTCGCCGTTTCACATCGTCATTTACCAGTCCACTGAACTTCATGTTCGACATACCGCTGTTCGGCTACGGGCTGGGCGTGGGCACGAATGTGGGCGCGAGACTTTTGACCGGCCAGACTGAGTTTTTCCTCGCGGAAGAGGAATGGGAACGCGTCATCTGTGAGTCCGGCGCGATTCTCGGCACCGCTTACATTTTCATTCGCGTGCTCATGATGATGCAACTCGGGGCGATGGCGGCGCGCGCAGTTCGCATCGGGCATTTCCTGCCGCTGCTGCTGTTCGGCGCGTGCGCGGTGCCCATCGTGGTCGGGCAATTCGGCCAATCCACGACCCTTGGCTTTGCGTGTTTTGTCGGCGGGCTATGCCTGGCCTCGATGCGCTTGCCTGTGAAAGTGGCGAAGGAACCGGTGAAAAGACGTCCGGCCCAGGTGTTGGCGTGGCGCGCCGCGATCGAAGCGCGCCGGACGGCCGCGCGCGGCTCGAGCTGGACGCAAAAGTTGCTGGATCCAAAGACATGAAAATTCTGCTCGTCGGCAACTATCTTCCTGATCGCCAGCGTTCCATGCAGCGCTTCGCGGCCATGTTGCGCGATGGGCTGCGCGAGTGTGGCCACGAGGTGAAAGTAATTCGCCCGCGCCCGGGTTTTGGCCGAAGCCGGAAACTGGGCAGCAGCGCGCGCAAATGGCTGGCATACGGAGACAAGTATCTTGTTCTTCCCCACACGCTGCGGCGGGCCGTGGAGTGGGCCGATGTCGTTCACATTTGCGATCACTCCAATGCAATGTACGTCGCGCACCTTCGTGGCAAACCGCACGTCGTTACCTGCCACGATTTGCTCGCCGTGCGCGGCGCGCTCGGTGAGGAAACGGACTGTCCCGCGAGTTTTACGGGGAAGATTCTTCAGCGCTGGATTTTGCGAAGCCTGCGCCGTGCCCAAATGGTTGCGTGCGTTTCCACCGCGACGCGCGCCGATCTGCTCCGGCTCGCGGGGCCGCAAATGGAAACGCGCTCCTCCGTCATCATGCTGGGAGTGGTGCCGACATTAAATGCTATTGAACGCAGTGAAGCACATGCGCGCCTCGCCTCGCTCTGTGGCATCAAACTCGGACGGCCATTCCTGCTCAATGTTGGATCGAACCTGCAGCGGAAGAATCGCGATGGCGCATTGCGCATTTTCAAACGCGTCTCCCGGCAGCTTGATTGCGACCTCGTGTTCGCTGGAGAGCCGCTCTCGAAAGAATTGCAGCAGCTCAAAAGTGAAATTGGACTCAATGGCAACGTTATCGAAGTGGCGCGTCCGACCGATGCCGCGCTCGAAGCGCTCTACAGCACCGCGTTTGCGCTGCTCTATCCGACGAAGTTCGAGGGGTTCGGCTGGCCTGCGATCGAAGCGCAGACCTGTGGCTGCCCGGTGATTTCCAGCAACAGCACGTCACTTCCCGAAGTCGTTGGCAACTCCGCGCTCTTGCGTGCGCCCGAAGATGAAGAAGGCTTTGCTGCCGACGTACTGCGGCTCACCGAGCCAGTCACGCGAAACCAGCTTATCGTGCGCGGCTTTGAGAATGTGAAGCGCTTCACGCCTGAGCGGATGGTGAGCGACTACATCGAACTCTATCAGAAGGTATGCGCTCAAAACTGAAACTGCTTGCTTGCGCGCTGACGCTACCGTTCCCGTGGTTTTTGCGGCGTGTGCTGCTGCAACTCTTCTGTGGCTATTGCCTGCACCCGACCAGCCGCATCGGCTTGTCGCTGGTGTATCCCGATGAACTCGTGATGGGTGAGCACTCCAGCATTGGCCATCTCACCGTCTGCAAAGGATTGCGGCGGTTGCACATGGGCGCGCATTCCAGCATCGGGCGCGGCAATTGGATCACCGGCTTCCCCGCCGAAAACAAAACGTTCTTCGCGCACCAGAAGGACCGCGTGCCGGAGTTGATTCTCGGCGCGCAATCCGCCATCACGCACCGGCACATCATCGATTGCACGTCCGCCGTTCACATCGGCGAGTTCACGACGGTCGCAGGATTCCGCTCGCAGATTCTCACGCACAGCATCGATCTCATGGACTGCCGGCAATCGTCCGCGCCGGTGACGATTGGCGATTACTGTTTTGTGGGCACTGACTGCGTGCTGCTCGGAGGGAGTGTGTTGCCGTCATATTCTGCACTCGGCGCGAAGTCGTTGCTCAACAAGCCGCACGAACAGACGCATTGCCTTTACGCGGGCGTGCCGGCGAAACCGATCAAGTCTCTCGAACCCGACCTGAAGTATTTCCAGCGCGAAGTCGGTTTCGTGCGTTGAGCGATGAGAATTCTGCACACCATTCGATCCGTGAACCCCGAAGGCGGCGGTGTCATCGAGACGGTGAAACAATTCTCGCGTGCACTGGAGCGGCAAGGTCACGACGTGACCATCGCATCACTCGACGCGCCGACTGATCCGTGGGTGAAAGATTGTCCGCATCGTGTCGAAGCGCTGGGACCCAGCCGCGCGAACTACGGCATGTCGCCGCGTTTCGTTCCCTGGCTGCGCGACAACGCAGGGAAGTTCGACACAGTCGTCGTGAATGGCCTCTGGCAGTTCAACAGCTTCGGCGTCTGGAAGGCACTGCGCGGAAGCGGCACGCACTATTTCGTTTTTCCTCACGGCATGTTGGATCCGTGGTTCAAGCGCACCTATCCACTCAAGCACGCGAAGAAATGGCTCTATTGGCCGTGGGCGGAATATCGCGTGTTGCGTGACGCGCACTCGGTCCTCTTCACGTGCGAAGAAGAGCGCCGTCTCGCCCGCAACTCGTTCTGGCTTTATCGTTGCCACGAGCGCGTGGTGTCGCTTGGCATCTCGCGGCCTTCCGGCGAAGCCGCAGCTCAACGCGAGTTGTTTCTAAATCGTTTTCCAGAGTGCCGTGGCAAGCGCCTCGTTCTGTTTCTCGGCCGCATTCACGAGAAGAAGGGCTGTGACTTGTTGATTCGTGCATTCGCCGCAGTTGCGTCGTCGCATTCAGAATTGCAACTCGTCATGGCCGGGCCGGAGCAACAGGACTCGGCGCGCTGGCACGAACTCGCGAACGAGCTCGGCGTAGCGGAGCGCATCGTCTGGACGGGAATGCTTTCTGGCGATCTGAAATGGGGCGCGTTGCGGGCGGCGGAAGTCTTTGCGCTGCCGTCGCACCAGGAAAACTTCGGCATCGCGGTGGTGGAAGCTCTCGCGTGCGGCGTGCCGGTGCTGATTTCCCGTGAAGTGAACATCTGGCGCGAGATCGTCGAGGACGGCGCAGGTCTCGCGGAGCCGGACACAGTGGACGGAACAACGAAGCTGTTGCGAGATTGGCTGGCGAAAACTCCGAGCGAGCGAGAGCAAATGCGCACCACCGCCGAACGTTGCTTCGCTGACCGTTTCGAAATCAATCGTGCCACCGCAAACCTGTTGCACGTCCTTCAGAACAACGGGAACGGAAACGGAGGCGCGCGATGAACCTCCACGACCGTTCCTTCAAGCTCGACCTCACTCAAAGCATCACACGCTGGGATCGCCGCACGCTCGTTCGCCGCGTGCTGTGGGCGACGTTCGTGAAGCCGATCTTTCAACTAGCGCCGCGGCCATTCGGTGCGCTGCGAGTGGCATTGTTGCGATTGTCGGGCGCAAAAATTGGTGCGCGTTGCCATCTCGAGCCGGGCATCAGAATTCTTATGCCGTGGAACCTGGACTTCGGCGATGACGTGGCCATTGGCCGCGAAGTCGAGTTCCTGAATTTCGCGCCGGTGCGGGTCGATTCGATGACGGTTGTTTCGCAGCACTCGTATCTTTGCACCGGCACGCACGATTACACGCATCCGCATTTCCCGCTGAAGTTTTTGCCAATCGTCATCGGCAGCGAATGCTGGATTGCGGCGGGCGCGTTCATCGGGCCGGGCGTGACGATCGGCAATGGAACAGTCATCGGCGCGCACGCTGTCGTCACGAAGGACATGCCGCCGTGGATGGTGTGCGCGGGAAATCCGTGCCAGCCCATCAAGCGCCGGGAAGTGAAGAGTTTGGAGGAAATGAATGAAGGTACCCGTCTCGATTCTCATTCCGATCAAGAACGAAGCCGCGAATTTGCCGCGCTGCCTTGAATCGGTCTTGTGGGCCGGCGAAATCTTCGTCGTCGATTCACTGAGCACCGACGGTTCGCAGCGGATTGCGGAATCGTACGGCGCGTCCGTCGTTCAGTTTCATTTCAACGGCACGTGGCCGAAGAAAAAGAATTGGGCATTGGAGAACCTGCCATTCAAGCACGAGTGGGTTTTTATTTTGGATGCGGATGAAGTGCTGCCGCCTGAAACGGAAGAAGAGTTTCGCTCTATCGTTTCCATCGAACAGTCCGTTGCCGGCTACTGGATCAACCGCCGTTTCATGTTCATGGGCAAGTGGTTGAAGCACGCGTACTATCCGAACTGGAACCTGCGTTTGTTCAAACACCGTCTTGGCCGCTACGAAAAACTCACGGACGTGAATACCGCCAGCGGCGACAACGAGGTCCACGAACACGTCATCGTTCAGGGCGCAACTGGCCGTTTGCAATGCGAGATGGATCATTACGCGTTCCCGTCCGTCGATGTGTTCGTTGAGAAGCACAATCGTTACTCGAACTGGGAGGCGCGCGTCGCCCTTGACTGCTTTTTGCACGGTAGCGAACGGAATCTCCAAAGCGGAACCGTCGGCTGGCGTCGGCGTCTGAAACTTCTGTCGCAACGGCTGCCATTCCGTCCCCTGCTGCGGTTTCTTTACGTTTATCTGTGGCAGCGCGGCTTTCTGGACGGGCGGGAAGGCTATTACTTCGCGCGCCTGCACGGCTTCTACGAGTTCCTGAGCGTGGCCAAAACTTACGAATTGAAAAAGAATGCCGCGCCGCACGCTCTGGCAGTTGCGCGCACGCCAAACCTCGCTCATATTACGGTCGAATAAAGGAGGGAGGACCTGTGAAGGGAACGAAAGCAATCAGTGCGCTCGGCTTTGTACTGCTGTTCGCCGTCATTCTATTTTTCACATTCCGGCAATCGGCGAACGTGAGCAACCTGTCATGGATGCCTCAGCGTTGGGGCTTGTGGCTGGATGACCATGATGAGTTCCGGCACTTCATCGGCTTCGCTGCCTTCGCTGCCGCCGCGTTCCTGCTCAACTTCGATTCGGTTTTCAATCGCTCGCGCTCGAAGTTCGTTCGCAAGTTCCGTTCGAGCCGAAATCGCACGGGCCGCCTCGGCGCATTGCTCGTAATGGTCTATACGCTGGAGCTGGGGCAACTGGTGTTGCCGAACCGCGACTTCGACTGGCTCGACGTGGTGAATGGCTGGGGCGGCGTGCTGTTCGCGTGGTCGATCTGGTTCGCGTGCAAGTCGCGCCACCGCCGCCAGCGCCGCCGCTCGCACGAAAGCCGCCACGAACCCATCAACGTTTCCACTGTGCGGTTCCGCTGAGCCGCGATCATTTTATTTGCATGAAAATCAATGTTTGGGGAATCAACTACGCGCCAGAGCCGACCGGCATCGCGCCTTACAACACCGCGCTCTGCGAATATCTCGACCGCCACGGACACGACGTCCGCATGGTTACGTCGTTCACTTATTACCCGGCGTGGTCCAAAGGGCCGGAAGATCGGGGACGCGCCTTTCGGACGGATGAAATCCGCGGCGTGCCGGTGCATCGCTGCTGGCATTACGTGCCGCGCAAAGCCACGGCGCTCAAGCGGATCATCCACGAAGGAACGTTCGTGGCCGCATCATTCCTTCGCCAACTCACGTTGCCCGCGCCGGACGCTTACGTTGTTGTATCACCGCCGCTTTTGCTCGGCGCAGCGGCGTGGCTGCTGGGCGTCATCAAGGCGCGCCCATTCGTATTTTACATTCAGGACTTACAGCCGGATGCCGCCGCAGGTCTCGGCATGTTGAAACAGGGCGCTCTCATTCGCGCGTTGTATTGGCTCGAAGAATTTGCTTACGCCAAAGCCGCGCGCGTCGTCGGAATTACGCGCAGCATGTTGAACGCATTTCGCCGCAAAGGCGTGCCGGAATCGAAGCTCGTGTTTTTCCCGAATGGTGTGGTGCTGCCGGATGTTTCAACGCGTCCCGAACGGGGAGCGTTCCGCAGCCGCAATGGCTTTGCGGCCGATGAATTCCTCGTCGTTTACTCGGGCAATCTTGGTATGAAGCAGGGGCTGGATATTCTCGTGGATGCCGCCCGCCATCTTTCGTCGAACATCCGCATCATTCTGTGCGGTGAGGGCGCGCGGCGCGAACATCTGGCGGAAATGGTGCGCCGTTACGAGTTGAACAACGTGACGATGCTTCCGCTCCAGGCCGACGCTCAATATCGTGAGATGCTTGTCGATGCCGACCTTTGCGTCATTACGCAGCAGCGCGGCTCCGGTGGCTTTTTCTTTCCGAGTAAATTGCTCACAACACTGGCTTGGGAAAAGCCGGTGCTCACCGTGGCGGACGAAGAAAGCGATCTCGTCCACGGATTGCGCGAAGGAAACTTTGGCATCAATATCGAACCGGGGCGGCCCGAAAAACTCGCCCGCGCCATCGAACATCTGCGCGCGGACCGCGAGCAGCTTCGCGAATACGCGCTGGCCGGACGGCAATACGTGTCCCAATTCGCGATGGAGCAAGTGCTCGATGATTTCACGTTGGAGCTGGAGAAGGTGGTGGATGAAACTTCTCCCACGCGCGTGCTTCGCCCCGCTGTGCCTTCCTCGGCGCGGCGCCGGCCTCGCGCGGCAGTATAACGAGACTCTCCAGTCGCCAAGCAACGGAGTACGGAGTTCACTCTGGTGGGAACTGAATCCGCGAAAAAGTGTTCGCTGGCTCACGAAGGCCGTCGTACAGGAATTCCTTGTGCAACTGCGTCACAACCAGGAAAGGACCGTTGGGCGATTTAATCACAGAGAAGCTGTGTACGACAGGTGGCGAAGACGGAGGAATCAGTTGCTCCCGGTTGTGCCAACTACGATGGCGAGGCAGAGGAATATCGGCGCAAAGCAGACTGTCGCGAGTATTACAAGATGCCGCAGTGTCGGCTTCATTCATTTCTCGGACATCTTGAACAAGCGGTGTACTCAATGCCGCTTCATTTTTGTTTTATCGATTGAAAAAGGGATAAGGCTCGCGCTCGTTGAAATCGCCTTTGCCACAGATAACCTAGTAGGCCGTCCTGGGCGGACGAACCACTTGCACTGCAGTCTGCGCAATGATCGCGATGTCGGCGCCGAGTGACCAATTCTCCAGATACTCGATGTCGTATTCGATGCGATGCTGGAGCGCGCCGTTGTCGCGGGTCTCGCCGCGGAAGCCGTTCACTTGCGCCAGTCCAGTGATGCCGGGCTTCACAAATTTGCGCACGTAAAAGTTGTCCGTAAGCCGTGCGAACTGTTCGTCGTGTTCCGGCAAGTGCGGGCGCGGGCCGACCACGCTCATGTCGCCAGTAAGCACGTTGATGAACTGCGGGAACTCGTCGATGCTCAACTTCCGAAACCACCGGCCAGCGGGATAAATACGGTCGTCGTTGGCCGTGGCCTGCTTCGAAACGTTCGCGTTGTTCGTGTGCATCGTGCGAAACTTCCAAATCTTGAAGCGGTGCTTTTGAAAGCCGTTCCGCTGTTGCGTGTAGAAGACCGGTCCCGGCGATTGCACCCGTTGGAACAACCAAACGACGAACGTCAGCGTCGGCAGAATCAGCACGACTACGGGCAACGAAACCACCACGTCCACGACGCGCTTCAACGTGCGATTGAGCGGGTTTTGCAACGGCTCATTGCGCAGGCCAAAGAATTGCAGTCCGTCGTCCTCGAAGTGCGCGATGGGATGGCGAATCTTGTCCTGCAAATC
>JGI10216J12902_101092377_pt1 | contig 30039 bp, 28 predicted proteins | sample KanNatreferecore_FD_12902 | JGI IMG/M metagenome (IMG submission 12902)
TTCGACGCGCGCAACGGCATCCACATCATCGACCTCAGCAAGAGCGCGCAACAGTTGAATGCCGCGTGCGAATTCCTCGCCGGCATCGTGCGCAAGGGCAACCAGGTGCTCTTCGTCGGCACGAAAAAGCAGGCGCAGGAAACCATCAAGGACGCCGCCAAGACGTGCGGCCAGCTTCACGTGACGGAACGCTGGCTCGGCGGCACGCTGACCAATTTTCAGACTGTGAAGAAGTCCATCGCGCGCATGAAGCAGATCGAGAAGATGGAAACGGACGGTTCGATCAACGACTACGGCAAACAGGAGCAGTCGATGATTCGCCGCGAACATGCGCGCCAGATGAAATACTTCGATGGCATTCGCAGCATGGACAAGTTTCCCGCGGCGATGTTCGTCGTGGACGTGAAACGCGAGCACAACGCCGTGGCGGAAGCGCGCCGGTTGAAAATTCCGGTCGTCGCCATCGTGGACACGAATTGCGATCCTGACCTCGTGGATTTTCCGATCGCGGGCAATGACGACGCGATCCGTTCGGTGCGTTTGATCCTGAGCGCGATTGTGCAGGCGGTAGGCGAAGCGAAGGCGGATTATGATTCCAAGCGCGCCCGCAAAGGTGCCGCACCGGCTGAGGAACCAGCGCCGGCTGCGGAGGCCGCGCTGACGGAACCGGCTGCCGCTCCGGCCGCCTGATTGAATCTCATTTGAAGCGAGGGCTGGCGCAGTCCATTCCTCGCTCTCAACGCGCAACTTTCAACACTCAACAAAACTATGGCTGAAATTACTTCCGCCGCTGTGGCGAAACTCCGCGAGATGACGGGCGCGGGCTTGATGGATTGCAAAAAGGCGCTCATCGAAGCGAACGGCGATTTGGATGCCGCTGTGGACATCCTGCGCAAGAAGGGCCAGGCCAGCGCCGACAAGAAGTCGGGGCGTTCGGCGAAAGAAGGCGTCATTGCCAACTACATCGCTCCGGGAGCGCGTCTCGGTGTGCTCGTGGAAGTGAACTGCGAAACGGACTTCGTAGCGCGCAACGAAAGCTTCCGCGCATTCTGCGATGACATCGCGAAGAAGCTCGCGACCAGTCCCCAGGCGGACCTCGAACCGGACCGCGTCGCCGCAGTTTCAAAGATTGGCGAGAACGTTCGCATCAGCCGCCACGAGCGGATTGAAGTGAGCGGCAACGGTCTCGTGGCCGCTTACATTCACACCGGCGCGAAAGTCGGTGTGCTCGTGGAAGTAGGCGCAAACAAGGAAGAGACGGTGCAGAAGGATGAGTTCAAACAACTCGTGCGCGACATCACCCTCCAAATCGCCGCCGCGCATCCCATCGCCGTCACGCGCGATGGAGTGCCGAAGGCGCTCATCGAGAAGGAAGATGAAATCAACAAGCAGTCAGACCGTTTGAAGGGCAAACCACCGCAGGCCATGGAAAAGATTCTCCAAGGCATGCGCGAGAAATTCTTTCAGACCAACTGCCTCGTCGATCAGGGTTTCGTGAAGAACCCGGACATGACGGTGCAGCAACACGTCGGCACGGTTTCAAAGGCACTTGGGGACGAGATCACCATTCGCCGCTTTGTGCGTTTTCAAGTCGGCGAAGCAGTTGCGTAGTGTAGGGCAGTAATCAGTACGTCAGTAATCAGTCACGCGTAGTGATTGTCCGATCACTGATTACTGCTTCACCTGAATTACTGATTACTGTACTTCCACTTCGTTGACTCTCCCCTACCCCGCTGTTACAACCGCGCCCGCATGTTCTCTTTCGTTGACAAGGCGCGCGTATGAAGTCCCAGAAGCCCAAATACCGCCGCGTTCTGCTCAAGCTCAGCGGCGAGGCGCTCGGCAACGGGCAAAGCAACGGCATTGATGCCGCGCGCGTCAGCGACATGGCCGAACAAATCGGTGAAGTGCGCCAGCTTGGGATTGAAGTCGTCATCGTGATCGGCGGCGGGAACATCTTTCGCGGGGTGGCCGGCAGCGAAAAGGGCATTGAGCGCGCGACGGCTGATTACATGGGCATGCTCGCAACCGTGATCAATGCGCTCGCGCTTCAGGACGCCCTCGATCGCCGCGGAATTGCCACCCGCGTGCAGAGCGCCATCACCATGACACAAGTCGCCGAGCCGTTCATTCGCCGCCGCGCCGTGCGCCATCTGGAGAAAGGACGCGTCGTCATTTTCGCCGCCGGCACCGGCAACCCTTATTTCTCCACTGACACTGCCGCGGCCTTGCGCGCGAACGAGATCGGCGCCGAAGTGATTTTGAAGGCCACGAAGGTGGACGGCATCTACGACAGCGATCCGAAAAAGAATCCGAAAGCGCAACGTTTCGCGCGCATCACTTACCTCGACGCATTGCAAAAGCAGCTCAAGGTAATGGACTCCACCGCCTTCAGCCTGTGCATGGACAACAAGATGCCCATCATCGTCTTCGACCTTTTCAAGCCGCATAATTTGAAGCGCGTCGTTCTCGGTGAAGAGGTCGGCACGCTGGTGACGGGTTGATTTCTTATGCACTTCTCCGACCCGCGACACCTGCGCGGCGGATTCAACGGGCCGCGGAGCAGAAGAGTGTGATGATGCGTTGGAGATCCATCTCCCGGAACTGGGTCAAGCGATTCGCCAAATCTGCGTCGGAGAACCTTACAGAATCGCTTCATGCCAGATTCTTTGCGCTTGGCTGGGTTTTCGTTCCAACTGCCTGTCCCCAAATTATCTGAATGGTTTGTGACCAGCGCTCCGTTTGTTTGGCACGACTAAAGCTCAGCTTCGATTTCAATGAAAAAACTCCTAAGCCTCCTTCTAACCGGATCGATTGCCCTCTGTTTAGCCAGCAAAACCTACGGGCATGCCATCTCAATTGGGTACGAGAACGCGGGTGCTGGATCGGTCAATATCTGGCTCGGCACTTACGCCCATGGCGGTCATCACCTCGAAGGGAGTCTGAACCTTGTGGGCGTTGCCGGTAATCCGTTCCCGTCAACGACAGTCCCGTTCAGCATGCTGGTTGGGGCCGGCACCCCTGCTGGGGGCGGGAAACCGGCTGGCCTTGTTGACGGCGTGAACAACTTTTTTGCGCAATGGAACGGTATCGTTCCGAACAATTTGCCGCTGGCAAATGACCAGTCCAGTTGGCTCGCGTTTTCTCCCACTTCCCCAGTCAATCATTGGCAAGGCGTGAATTTCACTGGCCTGTTGCCTGGCTCCTACCAGTTCACTTACATCCCGATTGCCAACCCGACTGCGGAGTGGGACTTGTTGAGCGTCAATATGAACGGCATTTTCGATCTCACCGGCGTCATCAACCCACCAGCGGGCGTTCCTGATGGCGGTTCGTCCCTGCTCATGCTCGGACTGGCCTTGTGCGGGATTGTTGGGATTCGTAGAAGCGTCGCGACCCGCAAAAACTAAAGCGAAGAGACGGCAGGTTTTGATGAGGCGGGTTGAAAAACTCGCCTCATTTTTTTCGTTTTGGAATATCCCACCGTTTGGCACGTGCTCACAAAGCCGAACATCACCGAACGATACTGAGCGGCACCCGCATTGACCGATGATTCTCAGCGATCTCAAGACGTTGCTCGAAACCGGACACCCCTTGCCCGAATTCAACGGTTAAAATGAGTCTAGAGTTCAAAGCCATCTTTGCGCGGCTGCGGCGGATTCTTGAGCCGCACGCGGCCCGTCTGACAGTGACGGCGGATGCGCCGGACCATTATTGTTTGGATGTGGCTTTCAGTCCGAAACTCAAGAAGGCGTTCCCCGTGGCGTGGGTGAAGGTCAGCAAAGCATACGTGAGCTATCACTTCATGCCGGTTTACATGTTCCCAAAACTGCGCGAGCGCATGTCGGAGAAGTTGCGGGCGAGAATGCAGGGCAAGTCCTGCTTTAATTTCAAAGTGGCGGATGAAACGCTGTTCAAGGAATTGGAGGAGGTCACGGCAGAAGGATTTGTCCTCTGCAGAAAGACCGGGTTTGCGCCTGAAGACAATGGTGACTAACCTCCGCAATGCGCGTTGAGTGAGCCTGACACGTATGCGAGTGCGCACGCAGATCATCTTGATTGTCATCGCCATTGCGGTGGTGGTGATGGGCGTTCTACTCGTGCGGCATATCGATGGACCGAGAGTTGTCGCGCGCGCTGTAGCACCGGACGGAACGGAGTTTTGTGTCGTCCAGAAGTGCAATTGGGAATTCGAGTTTTTTACGACGAGTTGCTTTTATCGGAAGCCCGGCGGTCGTTGGGGCTGGTTCTATTACGACCACGAGGATTGGTACTGGGGGCGTGGACGGACTGAGATCGACGGCGTAACGAAGCGCATCAACATCATTCGCGACGGACACGTCACGGTAACGTTCGATTGGGAGTCAGAGAGATTCCGACTGCTGCGCACGGATTTTCCGCACCGTGAGCTTACTGGGCCTCAGCAGTTGATGCCGGCTGGATGGAGTATGTCACAATGATGATGCGACTTAACCGCCGCCCATGAGCCTGCCACACATCAAAACAAAAAATCTCACGCTGGTTCCTCATGCGCCCGAACACCTGCGAGCGCTCATTCAGGGATCGGACTCCTATGCGCAAAGCTTTGGTTCACGGCCGGCGGATGGACTTCGGAACTTCTTTGTCTCCGGAACCAGCGAGGCGTCGGCAGAATGGCTTTCGAAAATTGAAACCGCAACTGAGGCCGATCCGTGGACGTTCGGCTTTGCATTAGTCCATCGCGAACGTGGCCAGGTGATCGGCGTGGCCAGTTTCAAAGGACCGCCGGGAGCGGATGGCGTGGTCGAGATTGCGTATGGAGTCGTGCCGGAATATCAGGGCAAAGGCTATGCGACGGAAGCAGCCCACGCGCTGGTCGCTTACGCATTCAGCAATGGCCAGGTTCGCGTCGTCCGCGCTCACACGCTCCCGGAGCCGAATCCCTCGACGCGCGTTCTGGCCAAGTGCGGTTTCAAAAACATCGGCGAGGTCATTGACCCTGAGGACGGATTGGTCTGGAGATGGGAGAAACAGCATGAAGCGGCCTGACATTCGGCTCAGTCCTGGGAGGCAATTCGCAGGCGCGCATCACGTTCCGTCTCGCCTTTTCGCGGCGCTCGCCGAGCCCGATCCGGGCGACGTAGCCCCTGCTCAATGAAAATGTTCTTCCTCACTCTCCGGAGACTGGCGATCGCTTTGCCTGTGATTTTCATTCTCCACGTCTGCGAGGAGGCTCCAAGCTTTGTTGTGTGGTTCAACAGCATGGTAAGTCCCGGCATCTCGCAAGAATTGCTCCTATCAGTCAATGCTGTGGCCTTCGTCATCACACTCTTCGTCGGGTTCAGCCTGGCTGCTTCGCCAGGGCCCATTTCTGGATACATCGCGGTGGCCTGGGTAGGCTTCCTCATGCTGGCCAACGGTCTTTTCCACATCGTGGCCACGATAGCGCACGGACGATACTCCCCTGGCACAGGCACTGGTGCGCTGCTCTACCTTCCGCTGTCTATGCTCTTGATGAGAGCCGTCACTCGAGAACTTGGCCTTTCTTCCCTGGGCGTGGTGGCCGCCGCTCTGGTCGGTGGCATCCCGATGTACGCACACGGCTACCTCATCGTCTTTCGCGGGAGCCGGCTCTTCTAGTGTCCGTCGGTGGCTTCGACTTTTCTTTCAACTAAAGCTGCGGCTTGACGCCAAGAGCGGTTTCCGACACATCGGCGAGGTCATTAATCCGAAGACGGATTGGTTTGGAGATGGGAGAAACACAATGAAGCTGAGCTTGCACGGTAGGCGGCGTTCGCGCGTCTCACATCCATGAACCCAAACGTTATCCACGGCGGTTGTTTGTGCGGCTCGGTGCGTTATGAGGCGATCGGGCTGCCTTACGACATCACTCACTGTCACTGTTCAGATTGTCGCCGGAGCAGTGGCGCGCCCTTCGTGACGTGGGCATCATTCCGCCGTACTGGCTTTCGGTTCACCAAGGGGCAGCCGCAAGAACTGCGATGGGCCGGGCGGCTGCGTTCGTTCTGTCCGCATTGTGGCACGGCATTGACGTTCATGGCCGGGCCGGAAGCAGACGAGATCGATGTTACCGTTTGCAGCTTCGACAATCCAGCAACCGTGACGCCGGCGGACCACACCTGGGTTGAGGATCGGCTGCCGTGGATTCGTTTGGCCGATGGTTTGCCGACTTATCCACGCAAGAGATCGTAACGATTCGGACGGTAGCTTTCCTTCAAACAGTGTGCCGATACGAGCGTTCAAAACATTTTGCCCAAGGCCTCGCCATTGACCAGACTTTGAACCCATGAGCCAACTTGCAGCCACGACATCGGCAGCGCCGAGCGGCGAGATTTCGCAGTTGGCGGAACATCTATTTCGCCACGAAGCGGGTAAGCTTGTGTCGGTGTTGACTGGCATCTTCGGAATCGAGCGGCTGCAATTGGCTGAGGACGTGGTGCAGGAAGCGCTGATTCGCGCGTTGCAGACGTGGCCTTATTACGGCGTTCCGAAAAATCCGGCGGCGTGGCTCACGCAAACGGCCAAGAACCTCGCGCTGGATTTGATCCGGCGCGAAAAGACCTTTCAGGAAAAGCAGCCGGAGATCATCACGTTCGTCGAGCAGTGGTCGGAGAGTTCAGACGTGGACGACACGCCGTTGCTCGATGGCGAGATCAAAGACGACCGGCTGCGGCTGATGTTCGCGTGCTGCCATCCGCTCGTGCCGCAGGAATCGCAGACGGCGCTGGCGCTCAAGACGCTTTGCGGTTTTGGCCCGGGCGAAATCGCCAAAGCATTTCTGACCAGCGAAGCCGCGGTGGAAAAGCGATTGGTGCGTGCCCGACAAAAAATCCGCGAGCAGAAGATTCCGTTTGAGATCCCGGTGGGCGAAGAACTATCCGGGCGGCTCGACGCAGTGCTGCAAACGCTCTACCTGCTGTTCAACGAGGGCTACAAAGCATCGAGCGGCGACAGCCTGGTGCGCGAGGACCTTTGCCATGAAGCGATTCGGCTCGTGACGCTGCTCGCCGAGCATCCGGTGGGCAATCAACCGCGGGTTCACGCGCTGGCCGCGCTGATGTTGTTCAACGCCGCACGGCTCGACGCCCGCGTGGATGCGGAAGGAAACATCCTTCGCCTCAAAGAGCAGGATCGTTCGACATGGAGCAAGCCGATGATTGCGCGCGGCATGTTTCACCTCGCGCAGTCTGCCGCGGGCGATCAACTCAGCGAATATCATCTTCAGGCGGGCATCGCGGCGTGTCATTGCATGGCGACTGATTACGAATCGACCGACTGGCGGCAAATCCTCTCGCTCTACGATCAACTCATTGAAATCGACCCTTCACCGGTCGTTGCATTGAACCGCGCTGTGGCTGTGGCCCACGTTCACGGGCCGGAGGCTGGAATCAAAGCGATAGGAAGCATTCGAGTCCGCCAACTGCTGGACTCCTATTACCTTCTTCACGCCGTGCTGGCGGAGTTCCAGACTCAGTTGGAAAATTTCCAAACGGCTGCGGAACATCTCCGCAAAGCGATTGAACTCACCGATTTGAAATCCGAGCAATCGTTGCTGACGAAGAGGCTGAGGGATTGCGAAGAGCGAAGTTTGCAAGCATCCAATTGCTCAGGCCGGTAAGGGGCGGCGACGCCAGCAAGAGCTGGCCGCTCATTTCCGTTTGCTGTCCACAAAGGCCCACGCCATGCCAAGGAGCAGTCCCGCGCCGTGCGCGTAGTTCGCAACTGGACCGACCAGTTTGGTGAAACAGAGGACGAACCAAATCAATGCGAAGATCAGACTTTGCCGATCCAAATGCAGGCCTGCCGCGGGATCGAAACGGCCGCGAATCCAGACATAACCGATCAAGGCGTAGTTCACGCCAGACATGCCCCCGAAAATTGGGTAGTTGCCGAAAACGTATTGGGCGAGATTCGACCCCGCAGCCACCACCAGCACAAACACGAGGAAATACCACGACTTCAAACGCGCCTCGAACATGCAGCCAAGGTCACGAAGCCAAAGCATGTTAAACAGGATGTGCGCGATGCCGAAGTGAATGAGAATCGGACTGACCAGCCGCCACACTTCGCCCCGGCGTAATTCATCGAAGCCGCGCGTCCAGGTAATCTCCGTCGCCGAAAAATCGACGTCCTGAATCAGCAGCTTGGAAATGCTTTCAACATTGTTCCCCATTTGCGACAGGAAGAAGACGATGACGCTGCCAGCGATCAGCGCGTAACTCACGAAACCAAATCCGTAGCCGGTCAATCCCGGAAACAGCTTCTTGCCCTCGACGACGCGTTTGCGATACGCCGTGTCTTCTGCCTTCGCTTGCTCGCGCAACTTCGCGGCGGGCGAACCGGCCTGGAAACGCGCCTCGTTGGGGTTCGCGCGGAATTCTTCCAGCAACCTGGTGGCGGAAGCGATCTGGTCGTCGGAGTGGACCCAAACGGCCCAGCGATTGCCGTCGCGCTCGGCTTCGTTTTCGATGCCCTGCACATAGAGGAAATCTCCAAACGTGCGCGCGTCCTTGTCATTGTCGATGTGGCCGATGAGTCGCATGTCGCCGCGTGTGTTAACACCGGGCGGGCAGCGATGCACGACCCAACTCGTAGCAGCCGACGTAAGGAGGCTCTGACTTTTTTCTCCCGAGATTGACTGAGCCTCCTTACGTCGGCTGCTACGGTGAGGATGAAGGACTGAACGACTCTACCGCGCGCCCGAAAACAGCCACGCGCCGGGCGTCTGCATCTTACGCCGGGAAATTTTGTCCGAACTGCACACGTAAAGGTATTCGAGTTTCGGGCCGGCAAACGCGCAACTCACCGTCCCTTTGTTTTGCGGACGCGGGATGACGCCGTCCGTGTGGCCCGTTGCATCGAACATCTGAATGCCAATCGCGCTCGTCACGTACCAGCGGCCCTGCGCGTCCACGGTCATGCCATCGCCGGCACTCTCCGGTCGATCGGTGAGCGTGCGCAGCGTCATGGATCGCGTTCCGGCGTCGAGAGTGCCATTGGCCTTCACTCGAAACGTCCAGACGTGGCTGCCTTTGTATTCGGACACGGCCAGCGTGCCGCCATCCGGCGAGAGTGCGATGCCGTTGGGTGCGTTCAAGTTTGTCGCGGCTGTAAAAACCTTCGCCGCCTTCACGTCGATGGCGGTCACCTGCCCCCTTCCTGTCTCAGTGAAATAGACAAAGCCCCTGGGCGAAACAATCAGGTCGTTGGGCTGAACGTTGTCCGCAAGCACCTTGATTTCCTTCGACGGCAACGCAATCGCGATCACCTGTTTCTTTGGCGCTTGCGTGCAGGCGTAAAGACGTCCGTCCGGCCCAAACTTCAGTCCGCTCACCTTGGGACCGTTCTCCATGAACGTGGAAAGCTTTCCATTGACCCCGATCTTGTGGATGACCGCCTTCGGCAAGTCCGCGAAGTAAAAATTACCGGCGGCATCGCTGCACGCCCCGTCCGTCATCGTGAAGCCAGACGCCACTTCCCGCCAGGCTTCGCCCTCGACGAGCACTTTCGACAACGCTTCGTCGTCTGCAAGATTCCGGGCGCGGATCAGAGCAGCAAAGGCAAACAGGAACGCCAGTGCCAAAACAAATCGTGCTTTCACACGCGCCGTATTAGCCGCGAATGCCAGTGGCGACAACGAAGTTTTGCCGCGCGCCGAAAAGCGCCCGCCCACCCCTAGTCGAGATTCAGGAAATTCCCCCATTGTGCGTCCTTCGAGCCTCCATCATTTTCCTTTCGTTGGCCGGCGTCTTAACCTGGGCAAGCATTTTGTTTGATCGATATGAACCCGAACTACGACTCTTCATCGCTCGAATGCCTTCACACTCCGCGCCGAGTGCTGATGACTGCCGACACCTTGAGCAGCGTGTGGACTTATTCGCTCGAAATCGCGCGCACGCTTTGCGAACAGGACGTTGAAATCGCACTGGCCACGATGGGCGCGCCACTCACGGAAGGCCAATGGCGTGAGGCCGCAGACATTCCGAACCTCGGCATCTTTGAGAGCAGCTATAAACTCGAATGGATGCACAACCCGTGGGACGACGTGCGAGCAGCGGGCGAATGGCTGCTCGTGCTCGAACGCAAAGTGCGGCCGGACATCGTTCATCTCAACAGTTGCGCGCACGGCGCACTGCCGTGGAACGCGCCAAAGCTCGTCGTGGCGCATTCGGACGTTCTCTCCTGGTGGCGCGCGGTGAAGGGTGAAGAAGCGCCGCCGCATTGGGAGGAATACCGGCGCAACATCACCGAGGGGCTGCAAAACGCCGACGTGGTTGTGGCGCTCTCGCGCGCCATGTTGCTCGAAGTGAAGGAGCGGTTCGGCCCGTTTCGTCGCGCCGAAATCATTTCGCACGGGCGCGAGATTTCATTCCGCGATGTCAGCAAACAGGATTTCATTTTCAGTTCTGGCCGCGTCTGGGATGAAGCGAAGAACATCCGCACGCTGGCGGCCGCGGCGCGCGAGTTGCCGTGGCCCGTCTGCGTCGCCGGCGAGAAACACGATCCCGAGGGCAAAACGGTTTCGTTCGAGAACGTGCAACTGCTCGGAAAACTTTCCCGCTGGCAAATGGCCGAGCGACTGGAGCGCGCTCCAATCTTCTGCCTGCCCGCACGTTACGAACCCTTCGGACTCTCCGTCCTCGAAGCCGCGCTGGCCGGTTGCGCACTGGTGCTCGGCGACATTCCGAGCCTGCGCGAAATCTGGCGCGACACCGCCCTGTTCGTTCCGCCGAACGACGACGTGGCATTGCGCGACACTTTGCAGCGCTTGATTGCGGAACCGAACACGCGCCGTGATCTCGCCATGCGCGCCCACGACCGCGCCCTGGATTTCACGGCGCTGCGGATGACCTCCAGCTACCTCGCGCTCTACTCGGAATTGATGATGCCGATGAAGCGCGGCACGACAGAGCTGGCGGAAGCATAGTGGCCCGGCCTTTTCGCCGCAGCCTGGGATCGCTGGCGAGACGCCAGCGCGCCACCCATGTCATGGCATGCTACGCCTTCAACTCGTCCTACTCCAGAGAAGTCCATCGGACAGAGGCCAATGAGATATGCATGGCGGCGTAGATGCCGCCGGCCAAAATCGTTTCAGCGAGCAGGAGCCATCGAAACCAACCAGCCGACCATGACCAGACGGCCAGCCCCGCCAGGGCAAACGAAACTATCATCACCGCAATCATGTGGACGCCACGGCCGGCGGCCTTGGCCTCTTCCGTGGGCAGAGAAAACGGCACGGCCTTGCCGCCGAGGCAGGGAACGAGGGCGTAAATCGGAAGCGCGATCAATCCCGGCAGCATGAGGGCGAGGTGTGAAGCTTTGACCCCGACGAGCCACAGGATTAAAGCGTACGCGACCAGTACGGGAAAGGTCAGGATGCACAAGACAGCCCGGCGCGCGCCGTGACACAGAGGGGCGGGGCCGGGGATCGGGGCGGCCCGGAAAATCTCGGCCGCGTGCCATTGCTGCGAGTATTGTACGAAGCTCAGACCCAGCAGTGGAATCAGTCCGAGATAACTCCCGGCGAACGCGACGCCGAAAGAAGCTCCATCTATTCCACGCTCCCGAAGCAGAAAAATGAACGGCATGATCAGCATCGGCGCCAGTCCGGGATACACGCGCAGCTTCACGTCGCGGTCGCGAACCAGATACGCCGCCGTGAGAAGAAACGAGGCGCGGGTCACCGAGTCCTTCAGCCACCATCGCAATGGCGGCGCGTGAACGATCCGATGAAACCAGCGCCGGCGCGCCTGCCGGCGCGGGCGTGTGCCCCTGGTCTCGTTGAGGGCCTGCAATCCGGCTTCGTAATCGCGCGCCAGTTTTCCGAAGGCGAGCCAGAGCGTCGAAGCCGTGGCCAGCATCCCCACCGCGGCCAGCACCCACGAGCCAGTGGCTCTGCTTCCCACCAGCGCGTCGTCGAGGCCGGCGAACCATCCGGGTGGCAGCAGCCAGACCCACCATGAATCCAGCCGCACGGTGATCATGCCACCGACACGCCCGATCAATTGCGGCACCGCCTGGCTTGCAACCACCACCGCCACTGCCATCAACACCTGCGCAGTAGTCATGAGCGCGTCCAGGCGTTCGCGTCCGAACCAACGGAGGCAGAGCTGATACGCCAGCACCACGCAGCTCGTGCAGAACAACGCTTCCAACACCGTCGAGATCGCGTGCGCCACGGGGAAGAGCCATCCGCCATCCGGCGCGGCCACGCCGGCGAACAGTCCGACCAGGTTGAAGGCCCCGGCCAGCCAGAGCGACACCTGCACCAGCACGCCGATCTTCGCCCAGAGCAACGCGCGCGGCGTTATCGGCCGATGCATCAGAATGTCCGCCTCTTCCTTGTTGAAGAGCACTTCACCCGCTGACGACGCGACGAACATTCCCAGGAACATCAAAGTCATCGCATGGAGATACAGCGAAAGCGCGAACACCGGTTGTCGCATGAACCCCAGAGCTACCAGGCCGAACAAACCATAGAAAGCCAGCGTGAGTGCGAGCTTGGAGCCGACTGATTTGGGAGCACTTTCCTTGCGCAGTCCGCGTGCTCCGCGCCCGCGCAGGAACAGAGTGAGAAAGAGTTTGCGCAGTGTCCGCTCTGGTGTCTGAGCCGGAGTCGGAACCGGAAGTGACGGCGACAAGTCGGGCGGGGCGCTCATGACCGGAAGGTTTTCGCGAAATCCTCGGCACGCCGTTCGAGTTCCGCGCCGCCGGTCAATTCGGTGAACAACCGCTCCAGTGTCCCCGAGTTCCGCGCAGCCACCAGTTCATCCGGGCGGCCATCCACCAGCAACCGGCCTTTGTCGATGATGATCACCCGGTCGCACACTCGCTCCACGACATCCAGGATGTGCGAGCTGTACACGATTGTTTTCCCTTCGCGAGCGAGCGTCTGGATGAGCGTCTTGAAGCCGACCGCGGCGTTGGCGTCCAAGCCGTCCAGCGGCTCGTCGAAGAACACCACGGGCGGGTTGTGCAGGAGCGCGGCGGTGATGACCACCTTGCGCCGCATCCCCTTTGAGTAAGCGCCGAGCAGCTTGTCCGTCAGCGTCTCGAAGCTGAGATCAAAAAACGCGATGAACTGGCGGATGCGCGCGACAGCGGCCTCCTCCGGGATGCCGTAAAGCGCGGCCACCATCGTCAGATATTCGAGGCCGGTAAGGGATTCAAAGACCGCGCCCGACTCCGGCACAAAACCAATCCGCCGTTTCACTTCGAGCGTGTGAAGGCGCAGATCGAATCCGCAAATCGTCGCGGTGCCTTCCGACGGCTCGAACATCCCCGTCAGCATCTTGAGCGTGGTGGACTTGCCAGCCCCGTTGGGACCGAGAAAGCCGACGATTTGCCCGGCCGGCACCGCAAAAGAAAGCGCATCAACGGCGACCTGAGTTCCAAATCGTTTGGTGAGATTTTGGAGGGAGATCATCAGTAACGTCCGGGTTGTATCGGATTCGCCACAACATGGCGATTGAAAATGGGGAACGGCAATTCACAACATTCACGGCCCAGCAATTTGCCGAGCGCGGACCCACGCGGCTGCAATTGGCCGACATCCCTCTCACCGCGCCCGCCTCTTCTTCCGCGAGAAAGAATATCCGTGGAACAAGGATGGAATGGAAAGCCACGCGGTCCGAAAGATGACCTCGCCGCCGCCAAACGTACCATCCTTGGTTCGTAGGAGGCGAGGTAACGGAACTCGCTTTCAAAATCGCAGAGCGATGCGAACGCCACTATGGATCGTCATTGGCCACGCGGTTGTCGCTTAACTTCGCTCCGTCAAGTGGCGCTACCAATGCCGTGCAGAGCACGACGACAAATTCAGCGGTCGCTTTTTTCGGACACCAGCAGGACGTTCAGTCGCGCTATCAAGCCATTTCACGGGAATCCAGATACGGTCATTATGTGCGGATTCCAGAACGCATCTGTCGCTGTCTGGACTATTTCAAAATTTCCTCCGACCGCACGGCGGTGAGAGAGCGGCTGCATTCCTACTACCTTTTCATTGGCGTGGTGGATGACGCCATCGATTCGAGCCAGCTTGAGGCGGGCCGGGAAATTCTTGAGCAGTTGGACAATCGGAAACCGTCCTTCGACGAAGAGACCAGGGATTCGCGCGCAAGATTGGTGACTGAAGTTTTCAAAAGTCACATCAGCCGCGAAACGTATCCGACGATATTGGCGAAGCTGGAAGAATTGTACCGAGCGGTCGTGAACGAGCGAAAGTCCACGACGATGAGGGGTTACATCGAGCAGAGGAAGGCGATAGGCTCCCTGACTGCTGAAGTGTCCTATCTGCTCATCCGGCCATTGCTCACAAGCGAGCACAAGGACCTGTGCGCCTTCCTGCAAAGAGTGGGAGAGGTCGGTTGTCTCACTGACAGCGCTATTGATTTGAGGACGGACGCCAGACTTGGTCTCCTCAGTTTCAGGCCCACGCTGAAAGATCGTCTGGAACTCGTGAGTCAGATGCTGCGCGACGGTTTGAGAATATTACTGAAACACGCGCGTCTGCTCGGCCTGTTCCTGGAGGCCATCTTCGATAATCTGCTCGATTTCCGTTTCCGCGGTCTGAGCGACAGATCCAGCGGCGGCACGCATCTGGACGGGACGAGATCACGGGCAACGGTACTTCAACGACTCCCGGCAAATTGCTGAGCGCGTCTCCATAATGTTCAACGCGGCCAGAAACCCCCGTGCTTTCGCCATCGTTTCATCGTGCTCCAATGCGGGATTGGAATCCGCGACGATACCGGCGCCGACATTGAAGTGAGCGCGGCCAGCTTTGTGAATCGCGGTGCGAATGATGATGCTGAGCTGGCTCTCGCGATTGAAGCCGAGATAACCGAGCGCGCCGGTGTAAGGGCCGCGCGTGATTGGCTCCAATTCGTCGATGATTTCCATGGCGCGAATCTTCGGCGCGCCGGTGACACTCCCGCCGGGGAAGCACGATGCGAACGCAGCGAAGTGCGTCACGCCACTGCGCAGCCGGCCTTCGACAGTCGAAACGAGGTGCTGCACGTGTGCGTAGCGTTCGAGGCGGACGAGTTCGGGCACTTGCACGGAACCATATTCGCACACGCGGCCCAGGTCATTGCGCAACAAGTCGGTAATCATCACGAGCTCGGCCATTTCCTTCGCACTGGTTTGAAGTTCGTAAGTGAGTTGCGCGTCGCGCGTCGGGTTCGCTCCGCGCGGACGTGTGCCTTTGATGGGACGGGTGAGGATATGGCGTCCGCTCAGGCGCAGAAAAAGTTCGGGCGAGGATGAGGCGAGTTGGAAATCACCGCAGTCGAGATACGCGGAGAAGGGTGCGGGAGAAATTTCGCCCAGACGCTCGAACAGCGTCCAGCCATCGCACTCGCACGCCGCGGACAGCCGATGCGAGAGGTTCGCCTGATAGATGTGGCCGTGGCGGACGTAGTGCTGGGCGCGCTCGACGTGGGAGATGAATTGCTCACGGCTGAGGTTGGAAATAATTTCAGGTGACTGGTAGGGCGCGTCGCTCCGCGCGCGCCGTTCGGGGGGTTGAGCGTCAGGTGCGGCGCGCGCGGAGCGACACGCCCTACCTTGAGGTTCATCCGCGTTGTACTCACTGGATTGATTCAGCCGCGCTTGCCAGAACTCAGTCTCTTGTTTCGCACGCTGTTCGCTGCGCGAACCGTCAGTGTCGAGACCGGTGGAAACAATCCACGTTTTGCCGAGGCGATGATCGAATACGACAACGGAACCGTAGAACCCCACACAGCAATCAGGCAGTTCCAAATCATTCACGGCGGTGCGCGGCAATTTCGGCTCGACGAAATTCTTCAAGTCATAGCCCCAGTAGCCGAAGCAGCCGCCGAGCGGGAACGGCAGATCGACTTCATCGAGCAATTCGTAACGCGACATCAGCACGTCGAGCACACGCCAGGGATTGCCGAACTGCTCGTGGATGCCATCGCTCGACGCGATCTCGCAGCGCGAGCCGTGCGAAGTGAAACGCAGGAACGGGCGCGCCACCACGAACGAGTAGCGTGCATGGAGAGAATCGAAATTGGAACTGCGCAGCAGAATCACGCCGCACTCGCCGCGAAGCTGCTCGATGAGCGACTCCGGCGAAACCGCGACGGACAGTTCCTGAATGAGCGGACGCATATTCACCACGACAGCAATTCGCCCAGGCGCCCGGATTTTTCCAGTGGAGAAACGAGCGCAAGGTTCAGTCGGGAAGGAACGAAGAACTCACGGGCCGCGCCACGCACGGCCGCAGCCGTGACCGCCGCGACGCGGTCTTTTGCTTCGGCGGGCGTCATGATCTTGCCGTAGGCCAGCAGGCTTTCCCCCAGCCAGTTCATCTGGTTCTCAGTCCCTTCGAGGCTCAGTTCCATCTGTCCGATGATGAAGTCGCGCGCGCGCCGAAGTTCGCCGTTGCTCACCGGCGTTTCGGCAAGGGAACGCAGTTCGCGCACGACGATTCGCAGCGACTTTTCCAAATCACCGTGATCGAGCCCGGCGGAAATCGTAAGCGCGCCCGTGTCTTCCATGAAGGCCCACGAACTGTAAACGCTGTAGGCCAGCCCTTTGTCTTCTCGCAGAATTTGGAACAGCCGTGAACTCATGCTCTCGCCCACGATGGCGTTGAGAACACGGAGTGCGAAGCGGCGTTCGTCGTGGCGCGAACAGGCGCGAACGCCGAGCGCCAATTGCGTTTGCTCAATGTGCTTCGTATGGAGACGAACGAAGGGAGCGATCTGCTCGGAACCGGCGGGCACAAAGGCGAGCGGCTTTCCCGCGCCGAATTTGCCCGCGAACTTTTTGAATCTGCGCAGCACTTCGCCATGACGCAGCGGACCCGCAGCCACGAGCAACGTGTTCGGCGCGGCGTAGTTTATGTGGAAAAAATCCAGAACGTCGCTGCGGCGAATATTGTCGAGTGTCTTCTCCGTGCCGGTGAGCGGACGCCCGAGTGGGTGGTCCGGCCAGAGCGTTTCGTGCAGCAGATCGTGAACGAGCTGGTGCGGCTGATCGCGATACATCGCGATCTCTTCCTTGATGACATCGCGCTCCTTGGAAATGTCCGCCGGACTGAAGCGCGAGTTGAGGAACATGTCCGCGAGCACGTCGAGCAATTCATTAAATCGGCTCGCGTGGGCGCGGGCGTGAAAACAAGTATGTTCTTCCGTCGTGAAGGCATTCAGGTAACCGCCCACGCCTTCCACCGCTTCGGAAATTTCCCGGGCCGTGCGGCGCACCGTGCCTTTGAAAAGCATGTGCTCGATAAAGTGCGCGACGCCGGAGATTTCCGCCGGCTCGTAACGTCCGCCCACACCGACCCACAATCCGACCGCGACGCTCGCCATGTGCGGCAATTCAGCGGTCGCGACACGGAGTCCGTTATTCAACCGGGTGATGTGATACACGCGCGCCGGAGATTACGCGCGGCGAGTGGAGAGACAAGAGAGCAATATTCACACAGCAGGAGACGCACGGGAGTGGCAAACTGCGGAGTGCACAGAGGTAGGGCGACGCTGTCCCCAGCGCGCTGGGATGAGGCTCGGACAAGTCCGTGCGCGTTACTCGACAATGCGGCCCGGCGCGCTGAGGACAGCGTCGCCCTACCGTGCTGTCTCCCGTCAATCGGTGGCCTTCCCAGATGCCAGATGCCCCGCTACTTCGTTTGGCTCCAGCTTTTGACTCGGCCTGCTTTGTTGAAATGGATAAGGCGCAGTTCGGGCTGATGGCCAAGGTTCCACGGAACGAGTTGCTTGCCGACGTTCAAATAGTAAATCCAGGTTTCATCTTCCCCGCGCCCCCGAACGTCGTCGGCCGGGCCGTAGAGCACCACGACCTGTTTTTTCGTCATGCCCGGGCGAAGGATCTTCGACGGAGCGGCCCTGGATACGGCGCCATCGCTCACGCAGCCGGCAAACAGAAGCGCCGCAGCGGCCAGTGTGGCGATGAGACTTTTCGTGTGAACGCGCGTGTAATTTATTTCAGCTTGCCCAACGTTTCGCGGATGGCGTTGAAGTTCGGCAAATCCTTGGGCGTCGGGGTTTGCTCGCTGTATTGGACGACCCCGTTCTTGTCGATGACGAACGCGGCGCGCGCGGCCGTGGAACCGAAGCCGCCGAGATCGTCGAGGAGGACGCCGTAGTCTTTCGCGGTTGTCTTGTTCAGATCGCTGGCCAGCTTGATTTCGATTTTCTCCTTCGCCGCCCATGCTTCCTGCGCGAACGGACTGTCCACGCTGACGCCAATCACGTCGGCGTTGAGCTGTTCGTAATTCTTTATCCCGGCGGTGACATCGCACATCTCGGTCGTGCAGACGCCGGTGAATGCGAGCGGGAAGAAAAGAACGACGGTGTTCTTCTTGCCCAAATTGTCGGCGAGCTTCACGTCCGTGACGTTGCCGCCCTTGCGGGATTTGAGCGAAAAGTCTGGCGCCTTGGAGCCAACTGGAATTGCCATAAATTGATCCTGTTTTAAGTTTGTTTGCGTTTTGCGCGTGGGTTTATAGGAGCCGCCGCGCGCGCGTGTCAAATCAGCGTTTCGCGCCGCGGCGGCAGAGATATTTCACCGCCGATCCCAGGCCGGAGAAGCGGAAACCGGGATCGACGTATTTCTCGATGACGTAAAACGCAAAATAGTAGGCACGGCAGAAGCACCAGATGGCAATCGCGAGCAGTGCCGCGACACGCCACGTTGGCGTTTCGGCCACGAGCATCACTGCCGCAACGACACCAACAACCAGAAACAGAATGCCCTTGAATTTAATCCAGCGCGGGTCGGTGAGGTCTTTCATTTTCCGGTTGAGGTCTGCGGTGAACGCGTTTGCGCCATCGACTTCAAATGCTCACCCACCACACGTTTCCAAATCGCATAGCCCTTCTCGTTCATGTGCAATCGGTCAGGGAGATAAATGTCCGGCTTCGGCTGGCCATCGTCGCCGAGCATGTGCGGATGCATGTCGATGAAACTGAGGCCGGACTCTTTGGCAGTGAAATCGCGAATGAGCCGGTTCGCTTCGCGCACACGATCGATTTGCGCCCAGCGCGCTGGGTTCGGAGCAATGGAGATGTAAACCACTTTCGTTGTCGGCAATTTGTCGCGCACCTTGCCCACGAACGTTTTGAAATCATTCGCCACCGTCTCCGGCGACTTCCCGCCATTGATGTCGTTGCCGCCGGAATAGAAAACGATCACACGCGGCTCGTACGGAATCACGATGCGGTCGGCGAAATGAATCGCGTCGGAGATTTGCGAGCCGCCGAAGCCGCGATTGATGACGCGATAATCGGGAAAGTCCTGCGCCAGCGTCTTCCACATCCGAATGCTGGAGCTGCCGATGAACAGTACGGCCCGCCTCGGCGGCGGATTCGTTTTGTCGCTCGCTTCGAATGCGAGAATGTCCTTCTCGAAGGAATTGGTTTTCGTTTGCGCGAAAACCGCTACGGACGAAAACAGCGCGAGCAGCACCGTGATTGGAAATCGCATAAGCGGATGATAGCCGGGAGAGCCAGTCGCTCAAGCCGCACTTTTGAATCCTCACCCATGCGCGAAATATTCGCCTGCACGTTGGTAACGGTGAATGAAGTGAAGGTCGCTCCGGCAATGTCCACGTCATTGAACCTCCACTGCAACCTCGGCCGCGGAATGCCACGGACGGCGACGCTGAACGTCGCGTTGTCGCCGGGATTCACCGAGAGAGATTGGTCGGCTGCTGGAAGATGGTGAGCGGAACCGGAGCGGTGTTCGTGCCGGGCGAACCGACGTCGTCAAACTGCGCCAAGTTGAACACGTCTGGCCGGGGCTTCGTGTTCCAGACGTGTGCCTCCAAATTGCTGTCTTAATGTGTCAGATTTTGTGGCTCGTTCGTCACGATTCAAACGTTTTTCTATCGGCAAAGGCAAAGTGGAATCGAGCAGGAACCAAAATGCCGCGCGCTGCCGGCTCTCATCAAATCCCAGCCAGCCAGTGGAAACCGCACAGCATGCTCATCATGGAATTGAGCCGGCCCAGTTCCATCCGAAGCTTCTCTGCGAGCACATGCCCGAAACTCGTAATGCACGTCAGATGCTCGCCGGGAAGGTGCTGCACTTCCAGGTCGGGGGCCGCTTTGCGCCACTTCCGGACGAGGAAGGGCGTGGCACGCTCCTGGTCTTCGGTCAGAAACAACGTCACATGACGCGGGTAGGCCTTTGGCACATGCGCGGTTGCGATCCACTCGAAGGCGGACAACAACCACTCGTCGCGGTCGCTTGTCGATGGCTCCGAAGTGGCTGGCTGGTTCGCACCTACCGCGGTCGAACCGCGCACGATCTTTTTCCCATTGCGCAAAACGAACTCGGCTTTGTCGCGCAAGGGCGAGTTCCAGACATGGCGCAAGCGTTCGAGTTTGCGATGGCCGCGGATGAATTTTTCCACGGTCTCGCGAACGTCCTCCCCGCGCCGCTGCGCCAGTTCCTGGACGATGCGCAAATGTGAGCGCAACACGTTCCCGGCAAGCTGCGGGTTGATCAGAAAAACACCCTTCACTTCCTCGCCGGCCTTTACCAGCCGCCGCGCCACATCATAGGCCGTCAGCGCGCCGATGCAAAAACCGCCGACAATGTACGGACCACGGGGCTGGAGCTGGCGGATCGATTGCACGCGCTGGCGCGCAATGTCCTCCACAGTGGGGATGGCGCCTTCGGTCAACTGAATCGGCGGGACCGAATAGACCGGCTGGTCTTCGCCCAATTGCGCCGCGAGGTTGCGCGCGTAAAAGCCGCCGCCCAGCACATCGCCATGAAAATAGAATAGCGGCGTAACGCCTTCTCGGCCCTGTTGGATCAGAGTCACTTCGTGATTGTTCTGCACTTCCTCGGCGAGACAGCCCGCGAGATGCCGAATCGTGGGATTCTCCAGAAAGCGAACGATGGAAACATACTTGCCAGTGGCCCGCTCCACCTCGTCCATCATGGTGGCGAGCAGGAGCGAATGGCCGCCGAGATCGAAGAAGCTTTCGTCGATGCCGGACGGCTTGCGTCCCAGCACGCGCTCCCAGACGTCGATGAGTTGAAAATGAGTGGCGATCGTCGGCGTCTGGTTCACTGCGATTGCTTCCATGGTTTCTCCTTGCGGGAAATTTAGGTTGCCGGCGGGAGAACGCAAACATTCCGTCACGCTTTGATCCGACTTCGTGTTGCACAAGGCACGCACTCGCAGGGCTAAGCCACCTTCCGGAACGCCCGCTTGCGCAAGACAAACCAGTTTCATGCGTTTGTGCGTTTCGGTCATTGACACGCATACAACCGGGGAATAGTTGCTTCAACAGCTTTCAAGAAGGAGAGCGGATTATGAACGGAAAACGGCTCACCATCACGACTGCCGCTGCGTTGTGCGCGCTCTCGTCCGCGGCGGCGAAATTCGACACCAACCAGATCGAGCGAATCACCGGCCTCAATGGAAAATGGAACGCGGAGGAATCGGTTTTCAAAGTCACGCAGCCGCGCACAGACGTGAAAGTCTCCGTGGACCAGTGGCAGATGCCGCCGTTCATGGGCCTGACTTCCTGGGCGGCGTTCAAGCCGGGCATGAAAGAAAACGCGATGGTCATGGGCGATCTTGTGCTGTTTCAGGATGAAGTGAACCCCGTGATGAGCGTGCTCTTCGAGAGTGGCGTCGAAGTTACCGCGCTACACAACCATTTCTTCTACGACACTCCGAAGGTTTACTTCATGCACATCGGCGGCGAAGGCAGCGCGGAGACACTCGCGCAAGGTGTAAAGGCGGCGCTCGCAAAGACAAAAGAGATTCGCAGTCAGAGTTTACAACCCACGCAGAGTTTTGGCCGCGTGATTCCCGCGACCAGTTCGATCTCCGCCGACACCTTGCAACAAATCTTCACTGCAAAGCCGGAGGTGAAAGATGGCATGGCAAAGTTCGTGTTTGGCCGCGTCACGAAGATGCCGTGCGGCTGCGAAGCTGGAAAGGAAATGGGTGTGAACACCTGGGCTGCGTTCGCCGGCAGCGATGATAACGCGGTCGTGGATGGCGACTTTGCGTGTCGAGAGGACGAATTGCAGCCCGTGCTTCGTTCGTTGCGCAAGAGCGGCATCGACATCGTGGCGATTCATCAACACATGACGCACGAGAATCCGCGCTACGTGTTTCTTCACTATTGGGGCCGGGGCAAGGCTGCCGACCTCGCGAATGCGATTCGCCTCGCGCGCGGCGAGCAGACGAAGGCGACTGCCGCTGCGGCTCGTCAAGCCGGCGGTTTCCAGGAAGTGAATGCCGCGCACTTCAACAAACACCGCAGCGATGGTTCAGTCGTTCTCGACGTGCGCAGCCCGGAGGAGTTTGCCAAAGGTCACGTGCCCGGCGCGCTGAACATTGACATCAACGCACCCGGGTTTGCGTCCAAAGTTGCAGATTTCGACAAGTCGAAACCCATTCTCGTGAACTGCCACGCCGGCTCGCGCGGCGCCATTGCCGCCGCCGAACTGTCAAAGCTTGGGTTTAAGACCGTTTGCAATCTCGAAGGCGGTCTCGCTGCCTGGGAGAAGGCCGGGAACAAGGCCGAAGAAGCGGAGCACAAGAAATAGAAGCCATATGAAACCACTGATCGTTCTCGCGCTCGCCACCGTGTCGTTGCAAGCCGAAATCGTCAACTTCGACAATGCCACTGCCGGCCAACTGCTGACTGGCTGGACCGGAACCAAAACCGGCGACGGCAAGCCAATGTGGACCGTCGAAAAAGATGAGACGGCGCCGAGCAGGCCCAACGTGCTGAAGCAATCCGGCGAAGCCGATTACCCGGTGGCAGTGAAGGATGATACAAGCCTTAAAGACGGCTTCGTCGAAGTGAAGTTCAAACCAGTCGCAGGCAAGGAAGATCAAGCTGCTGGTATCGTGTGGCGCTACCAGGACGCCGGGAACTATTACATCGCTCGCGCCAATGCGCTGGAAGGCAACGTCCGCATTTATTATTTCGTGAATGGAAAGCGAACGCAGTTCAAGGGAGTGAAGATCGATGTCCCAACCGGACAATGGCAGTCGCTCCGGGTTGATTTCAGCGGCGACGCATCAAAAGTCACCTTCAACGGCAAGCAACTGTTTGACGCGACCGACTCCACCATCAAGGCCGCCGGCAAAGTCGGGGTCTGGACAAAAGCTGACAGCGTGACGTTGTTCGACGACTTCGCCTATGGCGCGAAATGAAGCGCCTGTTACCACGCCGCAAACACGCCCCTTCAGCTACGGCAGGAGCAGGCGCGTTCGATAGTAGCGCCCTCCGTTGCAGCCGGAGCCTTTGTCATAAACAGTCGTCGTGTCCGCGATGGCGATTACGTCTGCGGCCCCGGTACGGTGTGAAAGGTTACGAGCGGATTAATTACTTCGCAGGAATGATCTGCAATCCGTCCGCCACGACGTAGCCGTCCGTGCCACGATTGGAAACCGTCACGGTCGCGCGCCTGCCTTGCGGCAATCTGAATTTCCCCAGCGGAGCGAGACCAGTCCCGGACTTTTGATTGACGAAAACGGTTTTCGTTTCGCCGCCGACCGAGATGGTCACGGGCACGTTGCTCGCACGGTTGGAATGCGGCGTGAAAATGAGCGCGAGCGTGTGTTCGCCGGGCGTGGTGATCTCCGGCGTGAACGTGACGCTCATTGCACCTTTGTTTGCATTGTTGTCGTGCACGTATCCACTGCCGACCAGGTTGGCGACGGAAGCCGAATGCGTCCATTCACCCGCCGTGGTGGCCTGCGCATCGTCGATGACCACGCCGTCGAGCTTCACGGGCGTCGCGGCGGTGCGTTGAGCCGAGGCCGGCGCAGTCCAGTCGAGGACCTGTTTGTCCGCCAGCAAACGCACGCGCAGTTTCGCGTAATCGATTTTCTGCGCCGGAACTTTGTCGTCGATGGCCATCGCGGCGGCCGTCGCACACGACTGGCCAAGAATCATGAAGACCGGCTCCATGCGAATCGAACCGTAAGCGATGTGCGACGCAGCGAGGCAGACTGGCACGAACAGGTTCTCGCATTCACCCTGTTTCGGCACGAGCGAACGATATGAGATCGGATACGGCTTCATCGGCGCCACCTGCACGTCGCCTTCGTTTTCAGCACGCCCGTTCTTCGCGATGCGCTGGCAATTGTGTGAGTCCATGTTGTAGGCGGCGAGAGAAACGGAGTCCGTGATGACTTCCTGACCGCGGCAATTCTTCTCCGTCATGACGTAATCGGAAATCATCCGGCGCGCCTCGCGGACATAGAGTTGGTTGGGCCAGCCGCCGGTTTCAGGAAACTCATCTTTGCACGGCCCCCATTGCTGCATTTCGCGGCGCATCGGTTCGGGCACGCGCGGGCTGGTGGCCATGAAGGTGAGAAACCCGCGAATGTAGTTCTCGTGTTCCTTCGCGATGCGTTCCCTTGTGGCGTAGTCCGCTTCGGGGTAATCGTAGTTCGCGCCAATGAAATCCGTGGAGAAGCCGCCGTTGTTGTTGATGTCAGTCTTCTGGTTCGGCATCCAGATGGGGTTCCAGAATTCCTTCAGTTGAGGTTTCCTTCCGGCGGCGACGAGAGCTTCGAGATAGCGCGCGAGCAATTCGAATTTCTTCGCGTCGTAGTTCGGCGGCGGCGCAACCGGAGCGCGATTCGCGGCGTTCGTCGTGAAGCACAAGCGATAGTTGTAAGTCTGCACGCGCTTGTCGCCTTCGCCGGGTTTGCCGCCATCGCCGGGTTGAATGAACGGGAGCAAGCCACTGCTCGCGTCGCCGGGCTTCACGTAAGGATCAACCGGCACGGTGAACTGGTGCTTGGGCGTCTCGCGGCAAATTCCGTTGAGCGTTTCGCCATACGTCGCGTTCGCCTCGCGCCCGACGTGGTACGACACGCCGGCTTTCGCCATCAAATCGCCTTCGTAAGTCGCGTCGATGAACATCTTTGCCCGATACACGTTTCCATCCTCCGTCGTGAACTCAGTGATGCGCGCGCCGTCCTTCCCCACCGACTTGAGGCGTTGTTCGCGCAGTACGCGGATGTTGGCTTCCTTGATCCATTGGTCATAGACGGCACGCGCCACTTTCGGTTCGAACGTCCACATCGTGGCGTCCGGTCCGTCGAGCTTCGATGCCGCGGACTGGCCGCTGCCACGTTTCTTGAAATACTCGTCCGGCTGTTCGAGCGTCCAAGAGCCCGGCTTCGCGTAATAGTGCGCGAGGCGATGATAAAACTCGCGCGATAGCCCGCCGACGGCCGCTTTGTTCCCGATGTCCGTCGCGCTCAATCCGCCTGTGGTCAGTCCACCCAGAAATCTCCCCGGCTCGGCGATGACCACGCTCTTGCCCATCTTCGTCGCCTGGACAGCGGAGATGATTCCGGCCGACGTGCCGCCAAAGACGCAGATGTCAGTCTCGATTACTTCAGCGTGAAGCCTGCCGACGCACGCCAGCAGCAGGACAAAAACAAAATGATTTCTCATGGATTTCGCGATTGAACATTTCACTCCACGAAATTGCAATCGGCGGATGCGCGAGCGGATTTTGGTTACCGGACCGGGCGGACGGGTAGGCACGCTGATCGTTCCTTTGCTGCGCGAGCATTTCGCGCTGCGGCTCTTCGATACTCAGCCGCTCGCAGCCGCCGGTGACGACGAAGCAATTGTTGGAGACATTCGCGACTTCGACTCCTTGCGCAAAGCATGTGCTGGAGTTCACGCCCTGCTCCACCTCGCGGCGATTCCCGATGAAGACGACTTCCATTCCAAACTGCTGCCGGTGAATCTCGCGGGCGCTTACAACGCCTTCGAAGCCGCGCGGCAAAGCGGCCTGAAGAAAGTCCTCTTTCCCAGCACGGGACAAACCGTGTTGAACAATCCGAAAGGTGCGCGTGTGACGACCGACATGCTCCCGCGGCCTTCGACGGTTTATGCCTGCACGAAGATTTTCGGCGAAGCGCTCGCGCGCCACTACTCGGACATCCACGGCATGTCCTGCATTGTCATTCGCCTCTGCTATTTCCGCGGCTACGACGATCCCTTGCTGCAGATTCCCGGCCACGACATTCAGCGCGAATGGTGCAGCCCGCGCGACCTGACTCAACTCATTGTGAAGTGCATTCGCACCGACTTGCGCTTTGGGATTTTCTTCGGCCTCTCGAACAACACGGAACGTTGCTGGGACATCAGTAATGCGAAAGAGCAGATCGGCTATGAGCCGCAGGACGACGCGGCGACATACCTCCGCTGAACGATTCTCTTCTCCATGTCCAGAGGATGGAATGACTCGTTTCGGGAAATCTCCGGGTTTATCCCCTTCACATACGTAGCTTGACACGATTTTCACAGAGGACTATGAAAGCGAAATGGCTGACACCAATGAATTATCCTATCCGCTTTTCAACTCGGTCAAGACATACATGCGCGGCCTTGCGGCAGACGAGGTTATCGGGTTTTTCATTCTTGGCGCGATTGCAACCACTTTGTTTTGGTTCGTTATGACCAACGTTTTTGGAAAGAAAGTGGAGATTGGTTCGGGTAAGAAGTGGTGTATTTGGGTCACAATGACATTCCTATTCGCTATTCCACTGTTGTTGGCATTCGACTTGGCAAGGTATGTCGGGGCTAAAGCAAACCAAGCAACGGTTCAATTGGAAGCCATCCGTAATGCCGTAACCAATGCGTCATCAAAACCAGCCGCCCTGAATGAGCCGAACTTTCAATGCGAAATTACAGACAACGTATGCATTATGGGTGCGCAATCAGGCGACCATATAGCACTCGTTGTCGTCTGCATGTATGTGCTCAATAACGGCCCACAGTCTATCGCGTGGAAATGGAAATGCAGCGCGAAATTGACAGGTGGTACCACGCTCAATTCGAGCGCATCTCAGTATCCTGTAATCTTGGAACCAGTGAGCCTGCCACCCGGTGCTATTTATGGGAGAACTGACAAATACCTTCCAAGTAATTTGCTTGAAAACCCGCTCAACACTGGTGCGGGCAAGGATGGTTGGGTTGCGTTTAAGTTCCCTGTCGAGATTTTAGATGAGTTATACCGCCCCGGCGTGGAGTTTACCGTGTCATTTGAAGATAAAAACAACCGGAAAACTACAGTTCAATGGGTGGTTCCTGTGGGATACGGGAAATCACTGCCGAAAAAAGATAAATGAACCTTCGAGACGCCAGAGACAAAGGAAAGCTCAAGGAGTTCATCCGAGAGCAGGAGAAGAAAACCAAACCCGGCAGCAAGCGCCGCTTCACTCGGCTTGTGAAGAATATGACTTCGCAAAGCTCGAAACCAACTCCGGGAACATCGCGGAAGGGTTCTGGCGCGAGTTAAAGCGATACTCAAATTCCTTCACGTATTTTTGGAGATGCTTTTTAGAAACCTGAATGTGAGTGCCCTTCAAGCTGCATTTCAAATGCCGCCAGAACGATTCAATGCCGTTCGTGTGGCAGTCGCCCTTCACGTACTCGCGAACGCTGTGCAAGACCGTCTCGTGCGAGTAGCCCATTTTGCGCAGATAAACATAGGCGCGGAACTCATCAGTATTGATGTGCGATCCCTTCGCGATGTTTTTGTGAATCAGGGGATGGATCGATTTGTTCTTCGTGTCTGGAATCACATTCGCGATCACGTCGCCATCGCGTTCAAGCATTCCGATAACAACCGCTTTGTGCGCTTCATTGCCGCCTTTGTTTCCCATGCCGATTCTGCGTCCACCGACGAAAGTTTCATCAATCTCAATGTTCCCAGACAGCGGAGCTTCGCCGTCAACCATATCCATGTGCTTACGAATCTGATGGCCCATGCGCCACGCAGTTTTGTAAGTCACGCCAAGCTGCCGCTGAAGTTCCTTGCCCGATACGCCGTGGCGCGACGTAGTGAACAGGTAGATTGCGTAGAACCAAAGCTGAAGGGGTGTGCGGGTATCTTCAAACGGTGTTCCAACGGTCGGGTGAATGTGATTACCGCACCATTGGCACGAGTAAGCGCGTTCCGATTCAAGGCGATACCACTTCGCTTCCCGCTCGCACTTTGGGCACTTAAAGCCCTGTCCAAAACGCACGTCAAACAGGTGATTCAGGCAATGCTCATCGCTGGGGAACTGCGCGAAAAACTCACGCATCGTCATGCTCTCTTTAACCCGTTTCGTCTTTGTCATGCGTAAAGAATATCGAACGGATACCGTATGTCAAGGGGATAAACCCGGAAATCTCGCGCAAGCGGCTGATTTTCAAAGCGATGCGCGGGAAAATATGGTTCAAACAAGAATCAAACGGACTGTTTTCAGCCGAAAACAGTTCAAAAAACTTTCAAACGGACAGTTTTCACGTGAACGCAGTTCGAAAAACTCTTTTTCGAACAACTTTCGTCCGAAAACAGTTCAAAAAAGTCCTGGGAGAACAATTTTCGCGTGAACGGTGTCCAGAAATCTTTTGCGAAGACCGCATTCACGCAAAAACAGTCCGCAAAATTCCGGGCTGATGCACCGCCAGCCAAACGCCTCTGCGTGCGTCATGCTGCAAAGGTAAGGCGCGTCGCTCCGCGCGCGCCGGGGCTGTGAAAAGCAAATCGAGCCGCAGGAATTCTGTTCAATTCTGTTAATTCTGTCATTCACCCCACAGCAGTCCGAGCCGCAAAAGATTCTTCCAGATTTTTGATAAATCGGGCCTGTTTGGATCATTCTTCTATTATGAGGCCACGATCTGCTAGAGCACTGGTTGTCTTGAAGTGGCACGTCTTTCGGCGAGCGAGACACGGTCTGTGTCCGGAAGCTCGGTGAAACCAGATTGGCTTTCGGCACCTTATTTCACCCTTGGTCGTGCGTTTGGACGATCTCTATGCTATGAAACTTCCCCGACTTCATATCAATTTTGAAAATGAGTCGCATTTTACTACCCCCTGTCCCGGCAGCCGTGTCACTCACCAGGGTTGTTTCCCAATAATCTGAGCGGTCGCCTACCATTGGTTTAAGCCTGTACTTGGTATTTTGTCTAAGAGTCGCCCTTGCCTGCTCTATATTCGCCGTCCTCTGGACGCCGCCGGGATCGTTGGCGTCATTGAGCAAAGCGTTCTTATTGTTGGCTTCATCGAGCACATTGGCGATCGTCAGGGCTTGACCTTCTTCTTTTCCACTCAGAGGGCGATCGGCCGGTTTTCCGTCTAGTTTTTTAACGTCTTTTAGTTTGGCAGGGGAGAGCACGGTCTTCTTGGATGCACTTGGACCACCTCCTTTGGTCGCAGGCTGGGCGCCAGTACTCGGTGTGCCCTTGCCGCCCTTAGGACCACCCTGTGGCTGGCCTCCACCCTGTGGTTGGCTTCCGCCCTGCGGTTGGCTTCCGCCCTGCGGTTGGCCTCCGCCCTGTGGTTGGCTTCCGCCCTGCGGCTGGCCTCCGCCCTGTGGTTGGCTTCCGCCCTGTGGCTGGCTTCCGCCCTGTGGCTGGCCTCCGCCCTGTGGTTGGCCTCCGCCCTGTGGCTGGCCTCCGCCCTGTGGCTGACCTCCACCCTGTGGCTGACCTCCACCATGTGGCTGACCTCCGCCGATGTTTGATTTGGCCGGACCAGTGGGCTTGGCCGGACCAGTGGCTTTGATGACTGCAGGGCCGCTGGTGGGAGCGCTCCCACCGGCCGGTTTGCCACCCTTGACGGCGCCTCCGCCCGTCTTGCCGGGTGCGGCTTGGTTGGGCGTTGCTTTGCCGGTTCCCTTGCCGCCTTGCTTGTTGGCGTTTCCATCCTGCTTGTTGCTGACCATCTGCGGGTCCGCCTCGCCTTTCCCGCCCTTGAAGCTTGAGCCGCTTTTTTGGCCGCCCGGTTTGCCGGCTTTTTTGCCGCCACCTTTGAAGGATGCTCCACTGCCGCCACCGCCTTGGGTCTCCTTTTTCCCCTTGGAACCTTCGTTCAACTTCATCGAAACGGGTGGCGAGCCGTCCCCGTTGGCCGCCGGCGGTTTGCCGCCGCCACCGCCGCTGCCCCCGGTCGTCTTGCCGGTGGCGCCGCCGGCGGGAAGTGGCTTGGAACCGCCGCCAGGTTTTGCGCCGCCAGATGTTCCGCCAGTCATGTTTCCCGGCTT
>JGI10216J12902_103119036_pt1 | contig 29787 bp, 26 predicted proteins | sample KanNatreferecore_FD_12902 | JGI IMG/M metagenome (IMG submission 12902)
AACATTCGAAAGTTTGTTACGGACGACGTTTTGCGCTATGATGTGATTTCTTTCCACCGCACGATGCTCTCGAATCACTTCTGCCTGTTCCGAAATACCGATTCGGTGAAAGAGAGGTACAAGCTGTATGATGTGTGGGAAGAAATGGTAAACCTTCCACAAGCTCTATCTCTGGACGACCGCCTGACATTCGCGTTTGATCTCAAGTCTAACTATTTTTTCGAAATTTGGAGTACCCCGCACGTAGCGGATCGGTTGCCGTGGAAGGACGGTACCTTTGATTTTCCCAAGGAGTGGCGCTGGAAGGAAGGATGTCTGACCACCGATAAAACGGCATGCGGAGAGTTTTTGTATTTTCATTTCAATGTATGGAAAGGCGGCATGTGGGGGAAGATGCACGGCGGCGGTCAATGGGAAAAACTGAGCAAATTGGTTCATTTTGACGACCGAGACTTGAGTGACGGCTGGAAGATCAATGAACGGGGTTTTTGGCTCCCGAGCGGAGAGGACGAAGGCAGCCGCCGTAGACAGCCTGATTCCCTGCCGATGGTAGGCCAATGTTGAACCTCGCCGGACCCCAGGCAAAAGCAAATGAAGGGAAGTGTCCGTAAAACAATTCTTGTCGCTCTTTACCCGGAATACAGTGCATACAACGGAAGTCTGATGCTGGCGAGGCGGCTAACGGAGCGCGGATTCAGGGTCGTATATTTGACTGACCGCCGGTTTGATGCGTATGTTCGAAATCAGGGATTTGAGACCGTTGTTTTCGACGGCGTTGACGATTTGAGCACGGGAGCGGGACAAGGGAGGAGTTTTGGCGGGAAAACGTTGGGGCAGCAATTCGAGGAAGTCGTGGAAGCAGGCAAGTTCCTGGAAAGCTGGATGCTAAACAATCCTGTCGAACTCGTGCTGTTAGATCCCCTTGTCAGCGAGCTTGCGGCCACCATGTTAAAGCTTAAGGTGCCGGTGATCGGTCTCAATGTAGTGTTGGCTGGCGTAAGAAATAACTCTGCCCCTCCAATATTCTCTGACCGGGTGCTTTCGGCAGAGGCAGGTTTTGCATCCCGAGTGGCGATCTTCTGCAGTTGGTTAAGATTCGACCTGAAGCGGCTGTATGCTCAGCTAATTCAGCCGCTGATTCAGATGCTTTCTATTGGGCCGCGCAGGTATTGGCGCTACAGCCCGTTACGGATGATAAAGAGGCACGGGGGACGGGTCGGATGGGGGGAATATGGGTTTCGGGTGAAGGTGCCCGAGTTGATAATGGCACCGCGTGAGTTCGATTTGCCAAACGTTTGCCAATGGACCAACCGCTGTTATATCGGCGCTTGCGTAGACCCGGCGCGGCAAGAGTGTGACTTTGTGTGGGATGACCCTGCCGACGGACGGCCCTTGATCTATTGTTCCCTCGGAAGTTACAGTCAATCCTATCCCTTTGCAGCAAAGCTGTTTCGATGCGTGACGGAATGTGGGCGCCGGCGTTCGAATTGGCGGATTCTGGTTCACGTGGGGCCCGGCGCCACAATTTCTCTCGATCTCGGGGCGAAGAATGTGCGCGTGTGCCGATGGGTCCCCCAATTGGAGGTATTGAAACGTGCGGCTCTTTTTATCACTCATGGCGGTATCAGTTCCGTTCGCGAGTCCATTTATTACGGAGTCCCAATGTTAGTCTTCCCTTGTTGGTTGGATCAACCCGGCAACGCGGCGCGCGTGGTATTCCATGGCCTGGGACTGCGAGGCGATATTAAATCGGTCGAACCGGAGAGTTTGTTGCGCGTGCTGGACCAGATCTTGTCGGAGCCGCGGTTCCGAGATGCTGTGCGGCGATTCAGCAGGATCTTCCGCGAGCAGGAAAGCTGCAGCCGAGGGGCTGATTTTATCGAACAATTCATAGGCAAGGCAGAAAACGGGGCAGGCTCGGACGCCAGAATTGATTGCCTTGCCGACTTTAGCGCCTGAACAGGTGCGCCCTCCATCGTGGGTCAATATATGAAAGAAAGTGCTTCTGAAAAAGTAGTCGTCTATTCCCCGCGTCAGCGCGAGGAAATGGGTTGGATTGAAACGTGGCTGATTCAGTTTCGAAACATCGGGACGGCAAAGGAGATGATTTGGCAACTGTTTCACCGGGACTTTTTCAAATCGTATCGAAAATCGTTTATAGGAATCGGCTGGATTATCGTGTCTCCCTTGCTGGGGATTATCTCCTGGGTTTTCATGGCGTTCAGCGGAGTCCTGAAACCCGGAGACTTAGGCATTCCGTATCCCATTTACGTGCTGATGGGATCCGCATTTTGGGGCCTGTTTATGAGTTTCTACACCGCCGGATCGACCATTCTTTCTGAGGGCAACGGAATCATTCTTCAAGTCAATTATCCGCATGATGCGTTGCTGGTGAAAACAGCAGCCATGGCACTGGCGAATTTCGCGTTAGTCTTCGCGGTCAATCTTGTCATTTTCATATTGGCTGGATACCCGCCTGACTGGAAAACGATACTGCTCCCGATTGCCATTGTGCCGTTATTCTGTGCTGGAACTGCCCTTGGTCTGGTAGTGGGAGTGTTACAGATTGTCATCCCGGACTTGTCGCGCATCGCTAGCGCGATATTTGGAGCTTGGTTTTTCATCACACCAATCGCGTATTCTTCAACTACCGAAAACACGTTAGTCAACCAGGTGATTAAATGGAACCCTATGACTTACCTTATCGCCGGGCCACGAGATTTGGTCCTGTTCGGCCGGATCACTGATTGGCAGCCGCTTTTGCTGCTGTCCGGTCCTCTTTTGTTTCTGTTCCTAATATCCTGCAGGCTGTTCTTCATTTCAGAACACAAGGTCATTGAGCGAATGTAAGTTTCGGTTGAGGTCACCTTTATTCGCTAGCACCATGAGCACGCCTGTTATCGCCGTCGAAGATCTCTACAAGAAATTCTGCAGCAATCTCAAAATTGGGATTGCTTATGGTGCCTGGGACACCTGCCGCACTCTGGTTAACAAGCCTTACTCAACAGATACGCTGCGGAAATCCGAGTTTTGGGCCCTGGAAGGTATCAACTTCCAGATCTACCCAGGCGAGGCATTCGGTCTGGTGGGATGCAACGGTTCGGGGAAAACGACGCTGCTGAGGATTATCAACGGGATCTTTCCTCCCGATCGAGGCAGAGTAACGGTGCGGGGCCGCATAGGAGCCCTCATCGCTGTTGGAGCCGGTTTTCACCCGCACATGACGGGACGAGAGAACATCTTTTTGAACGGCGCCATTCTGGGAATGGGTCGTCGCCAGATCCTGGACCGAATGGATGATATTATACAGTTTGCTGACATCGGTGATTTTCTGGACGCGCCCGTTTCCACCTATTCTTCCGGAATGGAAGTACGCCTGGGATTTGCCATCGCCATCCATGGGGATCCGAACGTTGTGCTCGTCGACGAAATCCTGGCCGTCGGCGACGCCAAGTTTCAACGAAAATGTCTGGATCGAATTCGGGAAATGCGAGAGCAGGGGGTTTCATTCGTCGTGGTGAGTCATAACATGCAAACCATCGAATCGATGTGCGAACGTTCCTTATTGCTGCATAAGGGAAAGCCGCTTTTGGTGGCATCGACACAGGAGGTGGCCTCCGCATATGACCTGCTCCTGGCAACCGGTGACATCTCCAGTGCCTTGGCAAAAAAGCCGGCCAAGACTGCGGCCACCACGGACGGGGAATTGGTCCTGGTAAAGAAGTATCACGATTTCGGAACAGACGAGGTGTTAGTTAAGGCAATTCGCCTCAAAGACGCTTCGGGGGTGCTTTCGGGTAATTTTCAGTCGGAAGAAAGTGTGTGCATGGAAATCGAGCTTGAGGCCAAAATCGATATACCTGCAGGCAAGCTTTGGCAGTCGTTCGTTTACGTTGCCGACAAAGAAGAGAACAATCTGGTCACAATGGGCAGTCGTATGGAAATCAGATTAAGAAAAGGCAACAGCTGCCTAACCCTTTTTTATCCTCAGGCACAATTGACTACGGGCAGGTACAAGACGACGTTTCACTTGTTCGATACCACTTTCACCAATCCGTACACCCAGGGGCATTATGGTTATTTTACGGTGAAGAAGGGCATCCCCACCCAACAACGAGTTGGCATCGGAACTCCAATGACCTGGGCCAGTCCGGAGCTGACCATCCGGCACGATTCGGCTTCCCGCCGCAATTGAAAGCAGCCGCATACATTGAAGTGCTCGAATCGGTGGACGAGTTGATGGCCGCTCTTCAGTTCCGTAACTCATAGAAGCTAATCGAGGAAGATTTGTCAGTCGTTCGATTTCCGGAAGACGAGAATGGCCGCAGGCAGCTCGATGCCTCTCTCCTTTCGTTGGTGGCAGCCAATGCGCAGCCAGGAATCATGCTGGATCTGGGATTCCCTCCGATTGGACGGGGCTCCGCGGATCGATTTGGCATGTGCGGCATTCCTGGCAGCCAAAGGACGTCAAACCGTTTCACCACCGGCAGTACTGTGGCGAGCAGCGTAAGTATGAGAATCATTCACGTTGAACCAGGAGAAAAATTATGCAGATACAAAACCAGCCCCTGATAGACACCACGCACTCACAGGCTAACGGAACGTTACCGCTCATTTCGGTAGTAGTTCCGGTGTATAACGATACTGTTCGCTTAAAGGAATGCTTGCGAGCGCTAACAAACCAAACCTACCCAAGAGAGTTGTTCGAAGTCATTGTCGTGGACAACGGGTCGGAAGAAAGAGTCTCGGGAATCAGTGACGAATTCCCATTTGCGCGCGTAATTTATGAGTCGAAGCCCAGCTCCTACGCCGCCCGAAACAAAGGAGTCGCCGCCGCCCGAGGGGATGTAATTGCTTTTACCGATGCAGACTGCATACCGTCATCCCAGTGGCTGGAAAACGGGTGTAAAGCCCTTAGCAGCGTGGCAGGTTGCGGTTTTGTAGGAGGTGCGATTGACGTGTTTTATCAGAATCCGAACAAGCCCACGTGGGGTGAGGCCTGGGACCAGGTATTCGGATTTCGTCAGCAGCTCGCAATTGAGATGGAAGGGGGTGTGATGACGGCCAATGTCTTCACATTCCGGGAAGTGCTACAAAAGACGGGCCCTTTCGACGAGAGACTCAGATCGCTCGGTGACATGGACTGGGCGGGAAAAGTCCTTGCGGTTGGCTACACCGGCGCATTCAGTGCAGATGCCGTGGTGCGGCATCCAGGAAGACGTACCATACGGGACATTCTGCGCCGAGAGCGTCGCTTTGCTGGAGGCGCTTACTCACGGTACAAAAACAGCACGGGTTTTGTACGCCTGCTCGTATGGCTCAACTTTTGTACGTACCACGTCGTGGGAAACCGGGCTGAAGTCTGGAAGTCTCTGGCGAGCGCTAAAATAGATAAACTCACGAGGCGGAGAATCCGGTTGATGGGCCCGCTTATTTCAGCGGTACGATTTGGCGAGCTCGTTCGGTTGTTGCTTGGTGGACAGCCGAATCGCTAAGGACCGATGGAACAACCAGTAGCACGGTCAATGTGTTCAGAAGCTGCATCGTGTTTGATCGGCCATGTTCTGAAGAATGGATAACGCCATGACTTGCCGCCTCAAAATGGGACTGGTTATCCGGCCGGAATTCGTGATTCTCGAGCAGAGTTGCTGTGCGATTACGTTGCCGCTGGTCAAGGCATTAGTCCGGCAATTCGAAACGAGATTGATATACGATCAGGCGACATTTGACACCCACTCCCGCGAGGTCGATTTTCTCTTATCCCTGGAGGCCGACTGGGCCTCTCCCCGAATCCATTGGCGCAAGGTTGGAACGCATCATTGGAACCGCTCCAAGCCCTGTTATCTGTGCGCAGCTGACTGTCATCTGGAGAACGGACGCCAGGAGTACATACTCAACGAAGAAATCGATTTTGTTCTCGCTTATGACTGGCACCCCACGTTGCACTTCTTTGCGACGATACCTGAGTCGAGGCTCGTCCATTTTCCCTGGGCCATCCCCGACAATTTCATTGGCCGTTTGCCAATTTCTTTCCGCGGGCAGCGCAAGGTCATGATCTTCGGCGCGAGCCAGGGAGACTTTTACGACCTGCGAAACTGGTGCCGCCGCCAGCCGCATGTGGAATCGTGCGATTACAGCGGAGTTGAAAACAAGGTCTTGCCGGACGACCGGTTTTTCGAGTGGCTCGGGAGTTTTGATGCTGTTGGGGCCGCGGGTTCTGAGAACCTGACCTACGAGCAAACAACGCCTAAGTACTTTGAAGTGCTAGCCGTGGGCGGTTTGTTGTTTGGGCAGAAGACACTTGATTGCCCCTTACTCGGATTTATCCACGGGGAGAATTGCGTGCTATTCGACAAAGGCAACTTTAATGCCCGCCTTGCCGAATACATTGCTGGTGCGGAAGACCCTTACTGGTTGCGTATTCGCGAGGCCGGTCGGCAACTCATTCGAGAACGTCACACAGTAAGCAGACGGATAGCGACGTTGGAAGCGCATATTCGAAGGCAGATCGCGGAAAGGGTAGCCGCCTGAATGTTGTTAATCCGTCGCATTCTCAGCCCGCGCTACCCGAAGACACACAGCTTGTGAAAGGGATCGTTGCCATCCATCATCATGCCAGGACGCCCGAAGATAGCTTCTCGTGGAGGTGGGCCGAGGAACTGCAAAGACGTGGAATGGCCGTCCGGTTATTGGACTTTCGGAGCAGTAAGGATTTCATGCAAATCGGCGGCTGCGATGCGGCGATGTGGCATTGGTATCACGTGCCAGATGATAAACGAGTGGCGCCACGGATCTTATCCGCGATAGATCACGCATTTCACCTGCCAATCTTCCCGAACTTGAAAACCTGCTGGCATTATGACGAGAAGCTTTCGCAGCACTACCTGTTGGATGCCCTACGGGTGCCCAGAGTCAAGACATGGGTGTTTTGGGATTATGCTCAAGCAATTGCATTTCTTGAAGGGGCCCAATATCCTCTCATCTTCAAGCTTTCGGTCGGAGCTGGTTCGGCCAATGTCTTGCGATTCAAAAGCGCCCACCAGGCGAGGCAAAAGATCGATCAGATATTCGGCGAAGGTATTCTTCCCTATACGTTCGATGAACCTCCGGCCCAGCCCCATTGGTATTATCCCAAGCAGCATAATTACGCGTATTTTCAGGAGTTCTTAGCAAATAACTCTCATGATATCCGCATTACCGTGATAGGAGATCGAGCTTTCGGGTTTTTGCGTCAAAACCGGGAAGGTGATTTTCGAGCCTCGGGAAGCGGACGCGTGGAGTACGACCCCGAGAAGATTCCGCAAGAAGCATTGGAAATCGCGTTCGAGGTGTCTCGGAAATGTGATTTCCAATGCATGGCTTATGACTTTCTGCGAGACACGGAAGGAAAGGTTCGACTCAACGAGTTCAGTTATGGTTTTGTCAATCGAGCCGTTTACGAGTGCCCGGGCTTCTGGAATCCCAGACTTGAATTCCATCCAGGACAATATTGGCCCGAAGAGTTCCAGGTGGAAGACTTTGTGCAAAGCTTTTCCACGCCATGAGAGTCGCGTTTGTCACACCCGAGTTTATGACCGAAGCAAAGAGCTTTTGACGGCGATTTGTCCAACTATCTGTCACATGTCTCTACCGGCTTAGAGAAGGCCATCACGCCACGATTTTCGCGGCGGCGGACGAATCCGGCTTCGTCGATTGACGGGGACACCGGTCTATCGCGTCAAGGTTGGGCCAAACGGGTTTCGTGGCTGGCGGAGGAAGAACGTGTATCTTACCCGTCTCGCCCCGCGACCTCGAAGACAAGGTGCGCTATGTCCTCGACGAGAAACACCATGACGAAATTGACCGCATCTGCCGGCAGGGAGGCGCTCGTCCGCGAGCGATATCAGACGAGCGAACGCGCGCGTCTCATCAACGAGCTGTGCGCCGCGCGAGAAGGCGGCGCGACAAAGTATGAGTAACCGTGTCGTGCAAGGGCTGTGGATCGGGCCGGAGCTGTCCGCGTTGGAGCGGCTGTCGGCGGCGTCGTTCCTTGCGCACGGGCACGAGTATCATCTCTACGTCTACGACGAAGTGGGGCACGTCCCGCCGGGTGTGAGCTTGCACGACGCGCGCGAGATACTGCCCGCCTCATCGATCTTCCAGTACAAGGGCACGGAGTCTTACGCGGGCTTCGCCAACCACTTCCGTTACGAGCTGCTGCTCAGCCGGGGCGGGTGGTGGGCGGACACGGACGTGGTCTGTCTGAAGCCTTTCGAGTTCGCGTCCCGGTACGTCTTTGTGAGCGAGCCGCACAACGAGCGCGGGCGCATCGCCAACACCGGCGTCATGAAGGCGCCCGCCGCGAGCGAACTGCTCGCGCACCTGTGCCGCGTCTGCCGGGCGAAAGACCCGGAGAAACTGGTCTGGAGCGAGACCGGGCCGCGGCTGCTCGACCAATCAATCAAGGAGTTCGCGCTCGACGAATATCTAACCACGCCGCGCGCCTTCTGCCCGCTCGGCTACACCGAGTGGGCCGCGGCGCTCGACCCCGCCGCCCGTCTCACGTTCGGCGACGAGACCCACGCCGTGCACCTGTGGAACGAGATGTGGAGGCGGGACGGGCGGGACAAAAACGAGCAGTATGACCCCGACTGTCTGTACGAGCAGCTGAAGAGAAGATATTTGGTTTAGGGCGACTTCAAAGTTGTTCAGGGAAACTTCGTTTCAACACATGCTATTGGACGAACGTAAAGCACAATGCTTTGCATCCAGATAGTAGTACGGTACTGGGCCCGAACTAAACAGTTCTTATGCCTCGCCCATATCTGGGTGCTTTGGCGGTGCCTGCGGTTGCTTCTGTTAGGATTATGGCCGACATCCCGTCTGATAAACAGAATTCTGGAACTGCAGCGCGAAAAGCAAGGTGCTTTGTCGAAGAGTGTCGCAGAACTCCGAATGAACGTTTCTGAATGGTACGGCCACGTCTTAGAGGCTATGAATCGGGTTGCAACCGTGGAATTGAAGAGCGATCTGGATGCCAGCAAGGCAGTGTCGCGAGAAACCGGATATCCTACGATTCAACTTACGTGTTCCGGCAGAAAGGGGACGACGGAACAAGCAGCGGTCGTCTATTCGTTTCGAAATCGTGATCCAGAGCGAGTGGTGGCTTCGGTGAGTTCACTCCAAAAGGTGTGTCGCATACCATTCAAATGCCTGGTCGTGGATTATGGAAGCAATCCGTACTTTGAGCGCGCTCTTGCCGTAACGTGCCGGAAAATGTGTATTGATAGGATTCGCGTCGAGTCCCAAGGTTGGCCCTGGAGCCGCGCTCATGCGCTGAATATCGGTGTCCGTGCCGCCAATACTCCATTTGTGATTACGACTGACGTGGACATGATTTTCGAGGATGATGCCATCTCGGAGGCGCTGAGTCGGCACGAGGCAAATACCGTCGTTCATTGCCGGCCATTGTGGATGCCACGTGGCGCCAGAAAGACCGAGGCTCGGCTTGGAGACTATTCCCAGCTCGGCGGGTTCCAATTCGTAGAGAAAAGCGTCTTTGAACGTTTCAAAGGCTTCGACGAACGCATCGTCTTCTGGGGTTTGGAAGACATTGAATGGAACCGTAGACTGAGGCGAAACGGGTTACGGACCATTTGGATCGACGACCGGGTGCGCATGTACCATCTCTGGCATCCGCCATCCTATGGAACATGTGATCCGCGGCCCGTAACCTCGTGGTACGATTCAAACTACGTGCTCATGGAACAAGCCGGATTGTCAAGGAGTCCACAACTCGAATATGGGGCTTTGGTCACGGCAAAAGACAGGCCGCTTCTCAAGTGGCTGGGCGCGAGCAGGGCGCATTCAATGGTAATAAGCGATAACTATCCTTCGCACTTCGAGGAGTTGCTCGTCGCGGCAAAAAAATATACGTTTATTCGGCTCGATCTGGGCAAGCGGTTTCCGATACATCGATTGCCGTCTCTGGTCGAACCGTCCGATCCATTGCATTGTTTGTTGCAGGCGCATGGGCTGGATCTCAAAGCAAGCAAAAATGAAAATGCCGACTACTTTTATCTTTCACTTCCTCTTCTAAAAAAACACGGGCTGATCGATTATTTTCTCGAAGAGGATCTGTCGGCAGCATTTCTTCTTTTCAACTGCCAGCGGTCACACTAGATGAGAATACTTTAGAACCATCAGACGTGCGCAATTCAAGTAGGCGGTACTGGCTGCCTATCAACCTTGGCCGGAAGACGCTAAATCCCTTCTCTTATGACTTACAAATCCACGCCGGAAATGGCGGCTCTGGAAGCCATATTTCGCAACTCCAACTCGGTTCTCGAGACGCTCCAGGCGTTCGATCAGATTTACGCGCAAGGGCCGATGCGGGAAAATCCGGGAGGCCTGTGCCATGCCGGGGCATCAAACCTGTTCCTGGCATTGTCGCAGTTTCCCACCGCGACGGCAGTGATTGAGTCAGGGGTGTGGAGAGGCGGCTCAACCTGGATCATTGAAAAAGCGTTGCCGCGGCTTTCAAATCTTTACTGCCTGGATCCAAACGTCGAAGACATCGGCTTTTATAGGTACCGTTCTAAAGCGGCGCTTTACTCGACGACGGACTTTTTGGACTACGATTGGCATCTTCCCGATCCAGCATCCACGATTGTCTTTTTTGACGATCATCAGGACCTTTTGCCTCGCCTCATTCGATGTCGGGAGCTGGGTTTAAAGACAATTATTCTGGATGACAACTACGATTCGTATCGCGATCACCAAACGACATTTACCCTGACTCCGAAGGAACGGCTTTTACTGGGTGATTATAGTCTCTTCGTGTTTCCACGTCACTTCACTGACAATCCGGCTGTGGAGTCTGTTTGGTCCGCATCGGACATGGTGCCGGTCTGGCTGGCTCCTTACCTGTGTGACTCCATCACGAACTATATGTTTTTCTCTCTGCTGCAGTTGGGTTGAAGGAGAAGATTCGCGCGCCATCCCAGTGCGAACAGCCGATTGGAAAATTCTGCTAAGAACATTTTGTACGGCGATCAAGCCTTTCCGCGGTTTAAGTGGACCTCTGTCAGAAATAGATGTGCCGTTGACTATCGAGTGAACTGAAAGTGTGCATTTGAACGAATCGGAGGCGTTGTCATCGTTCAGAGTAGAGGAATAGATGATTTGTGACCATGAAAGCACCGCATTTTGACGCGCCGATACTATTCACTATCTATAATCGCCCAGCCCATGCCAGTCGGGTGTTTGAAAGTATCCGTCGTATCCAGCCCCGGTATCTCTTTGTCGCAGCAGACGGCCCCTCGCCCGAGCGTCCTGGGGATAAGGACAAATGTCGGGAGGCGCGACAAATAGTGAACACCATAGATTGGCCATGCGAAGTCCATAAGTTGTTTCACGAGGACCATCAGGGTTGTCGCAGGGCGATGTCCGAGAGCATTAACTGGTTCTTTAATAACGTACCTGAGGGGATCATCTTAGAGGATGACTGCCTGCCGCACCCGTCGTTTTTCGAGTTCTGCCGAGCGTTGCTTGCTTTTTATAGGGATGACTCACGCATCATGGTTATTTGTGGCGACAACAAGGGCGTTAAAATACGGCAAGGCAGCGAATCCTATTACTTCTCCAGGCTTGTCCACATCTGGGGCTGGGCCACATGGAGGCGCGCGTGGAGGCACTTTGACCCGAATTTGAACAGCTTTCCTGCCTTTAAAGAGCGAGGTGAGATCGGAAACATCTTTCCCGTACCCGAGCTGCAGAGATTCTGGATCGACCATTTCGAATCTGTTTATCGAGGAAGGGTCGATACGTGGGACTTCCAATGGGTATATGCGGTTTGGGCGCAAGGGGGATTGTCTATAATGCCTCGCGTAAATCTCGTCACCAACATTGGTTTCGGACCAGACGCGACCCACACTACATCGGTGCACCAGGCAGATGCGTTCCTCGAAACACAGGAAATCGGCGCGATCACGCATCCGAGTTTCGTAATTCCAAATCGAACTGCTGACGAGAGTGTGGCCAAACACATTAATGGAATTGGCAACGGGCGGAGAGGGATCCCGGCTATAATCACCGCGTTTAGACGCCTGCGAGGGATATTAAGCCCATGAACATTCTACAAGTAAGCACTTACGATATAATGGGCGGCGCCCCACGCGCAGCTTTCCGGTTGAACGTGGCTTTAAGGCGACTGCGGCAGAACTCACGGATGCTTGTTCGGGTACGCCACAGTCCGGACAGTTCCATCACGGGGTTTGTTCCCAAAGCCAGCTGGTTCCATAAGGCGAAGCGAGGCTTGCGTGAGGCACGCATCTTTCTCGCCTTGTTCAGGTACCGAGGGTTCAACGGAAAATGGGACGAACTGTTTAGCGATGCGCGGTCCAGTTTGGGTGGGGAACTAGCCATCCCACAAACCTCCTGGGATGTGGTGAATCTTCATTGGGTCGCACGATTCGTCGATTACAGGGCCTTTTTTGCCAGGCTTCCATCGTCGCTGCCGGTCGTTTGGACGTTGCATGACATGAACGCGTTTACCGGGGGATGCCACTATGATTACGGCTGTGACAGGTTCACTGGCGAATGTGGTGCCTGCCCCATGCTGCAATCATCCAATGGCAAGGACCTGTCGCACCGAGTCTGGCGCGAGAAGGCAAAGGCGTTTGCGATGCGTCATGCCCGGAATTTGAGGTTTGTCACACCTAGCTCATGGCTCGCCAAACATCTCAGGAGAAGTTCACTCCTAAGGGACTTCGACGTCGAAGTGATCGGTCATGGATTGGACACCGCTGATTTTTGTCCGCGCGATCGTTGGAACGCAAGAGAGCTGCTGGGACTGTCACCGAAATCCAAGGTTGTGCTCTTTGTGGCGCAATGGATCCATGAACGGCGCAAAGGGCTCCAACACCTATTACAGGCGGTTGCGGCCTCCGGCTCGCGAGATGTTGTTATCGTTTGTGTTGGCGATGGAGAGACACCTGCACGAACGCCATGCCCCTTCTTCCATTTCAAAAATGTCAATGTGTATCCGTCCGTCGTCACCGCAGAGGGGACCAAACCTCTTGCTGATCGATTCCTGTCTCTGGCTTACAGTGCCGCTGACGTGCTGGTCGTTCCATCATTGCAGGAAAATTCGCCTCAGACCGTTCTGGAGGCGATGGCCTGTGGGATTCCCGTGATAGGCTATGACGTGGGCGGGATTCCAGACTTGATTACTCCCGACACGGGGCTGCTGGTTCCCGCCGGCGACGTGCAACACCTTGCAAATGCGATACAGACCGTGCTCGTAAACGAAGGAACCGCCCGCAGAATGGGTTCCAACGCTAGAGACATTGTTCTCAGGGAGTTTACGATGGAGGTGCACGCAAGAAAGTACCTGTCGCTTTACGAAAAGCTTATTAGTGACGCACAAGGTCGCACTGGCGATCCTAAAGGGAAAGCCAGCCCTGCGCACGAATGTGTCCAAGTGAGCGTCTGAAGTTTTCTCACAGGTGGCGCCCCGCTGAAATACGATTTCCTTCTTTGGACGTTCCGACGAGCAACCTGCGAAATGGCAGACCGATCGTAACATTAAAATTCTCAATCTATGGAAAACACCTGGTTCTGGCGTCCGGCTCCGCGGATCAATGCGGACATGCGATTATTCTGCTTTCCCTACGCAGGCGGGAATAGCGTCACGATTTATCGACGTTGGCCTGCTTTGCTTCCGGCCAAAATCGAGGTGGTAGCCATTCAGTTTCCTGGTCGTGGCAACCGCATCGGGGAGCCTCAAAGCAGAAGGGTGTCCGATATCGTCGCTCCCTTATCCAGGGCGATAGCGCCGCTTCTGGACAAGCCGGTGAGCTTCTTCGGGTACAGCATGGGGGGGCTGATTTGCTTCGAACTGGCTCGAGTTCTGCGACGACAATACGACATCGAACCGGCCCATCTGGTGATGGCCGCGCGTCGGGCGCCGCAGGATATGGCGGACAAGAAGATTACTTACAATTTGCCCCTGTCCCAATTCATTGAGGAAATCCAGAAATACAATGGGCTTCCCAGCCAATCGCTGAAGGACAAGGAAATGATGGGCTTGATTATTCCGATCCTCCGCGCCGACATGGAGTTGTGCCAAACCAGCACTTATACTCCTGAGCGGCCATTCGAATGCCCAATTACTGTATTTGGCGGCTATCGGGATGAAATCGCGGAGGAGGATCTTGATCTGTGGAAAGAACATACCCGTGGCCGATTCGCGAAGTATATGTTCCCAGGAGACCACTTCTTCATCAACACAGCCGAAAAGGATATGCTCGGCATTCTGTCTAGTCAGCTTTTGAGCGCGCCCCAACCGATACACGCGTAACTCACGCCATACGCCCCCGTGGAAACGTGAAGCTTTTAACCAACATAGAGCAGGACGCAACTATGATCATAATGAAACATGCACCAACTACCATGAACAGCGCCGAAAAACACTATTTCCAGGTGGAAATTAAACAGTTGTTGAATATTTTTGTTCAATCGCTCTACTCGGACGAGGAGATCTTCGTCCGGGAGCTCCTTTCCAATTGCGCGGACGCGTGTGAACGGTTCCGCGTCTCTGTGAGTGCGGGAAATCCTGTCTACCAGCCTCATGTGCCATCTGCCGTCTCCATCACGACCGACGAAGGACAAAACACCATTGCTTTTACCGATTCTGGCGTAGGAATGACGCATGACGAGCTTGTGAATAATCTTGGCAGGATCGCCCAATCGGGAACACAAGCCGTCAGAGAAGCGCTGACGTCGAATGGGGCAAAGCCTGACCTGGACTTGATCGGTACGTTTGGGGTGGGCTTTTACTCGGCCTTTATAGTGGCTGATGAAGTAACCGTGCTGACACGGTCCTGCGGCGAGCAGGCACAAGGGTGGCAGTGGTCCAGCCGAGGTGTTGAGGAGTATGAAATTGAGGCCCGAGACGATCTGCCGCGTGGAACCACGGTCAAGCTCCAGCTTAAGGAGAGAATGCGAAAATATTCTCAACACGGCGAGATCCTGCCCATTATCGAGCGTTATGGTCGCTTCGCTCAGTTTCCAATCGAGCTGAATGGCAGCCCGATCCGCATCATACGCGCGCTTTGGAGACTAGAGCAAAAGGAGATCGACGAGGCCGAGTACGGCTCGCTGTACAAACAACTGCAACTCGGCAATGATAACCCCCTGTTCTATTTTCACGTAACCAGCGAAGACCCTACGGCCTTTCGAGCGCTACTTTTTGTCCCCGCTCGCAATCCGGAGTCTGCAGGGATATCACGCGCCGAACCCGGCGTGAGCCTCTATTGCCGCACTATGTTGATGCAACAGGCTGCCAAAGGCCTCGTGCCGGAGTGGTTGCGTTTCCTCAAAGGAATAATCGATGCAAGAGATTTGCCTTTGAACATTTCCCGAGAAGCAATCCAGGACAGCAAGATCGTCAAAGATATTCACAGAGTCATCACCGCCCATTTCATAAAAGCGTCGCAGCAATATGCCGAGGAGAATGCCGAAGAATACGGGGCCTTCTATGGTGCCTTGGGACAATACTTGAAGGAAGGTATCGTCAGTGACCCGGTTTACACTTTAGCGTTCGGCACGCTATTGCGTTTCGCATCTTCGGCCCTCGCGCCGGGGAAGGGAACGTCTTTTGGCGATTACGTAAAACGCATGCCGCCAAGCCAAAAGGACATCTATTACTTTGTAGCCGCGAACCGTAAGGCGGCCGAGAATAGTTCTTATTGCGAACTCTTCCGGCAACACGGCTTCGAGGTTCTGTTCATGCTCGATCCCGTTGACGAGTTCATCATAGAACATCTGCAATCCTTCGAGGGTCATAAACTAGTGCCTGTGGAAAAGGCGGCTGATGATCTCGCGCGCGAAGATCCCGACATCGGTCTTGCGCCCCAGCAGGCCGAAGCTCTGATAGAATGGCTAAAGAAATCTCTCGGCGATCAAATACAACACGTGCGTCTTAGCAAATGTCTTCGAGAAAGCCCAGCGGCTCTTTGCGAAAATAGAATGCTGATGGATTGGAACAGGCAAAACAAATCAGACAAGGCAAACTACGATCTGGAAATCAACCGGCGCCACAGAATGATCATTAGCCTCGAATTGGTGCGACGCCAAGATCCTGTTTTGGCCACGAAAATGGCGGAGCAGATTCTTGACAATGCTCGACTTGCGGCTGGTGAACTGACGGACCATCGACCAATGCTGAAGCGCGTGACCGAATTGTTCGAGCACGCGGCGCGCCTTGGCAAATAAGTGCCTCGTCAAGCAACCGGGCTCTCAACTCCTGGGACATGTCCGGCGAGACGAATTTTCAAACAGACTCTTGGACCGGCCCGGCGCCTAAATGGTTAACGCGCGCAATGTCGAGAGATTCCAGTCGGCAATAAACAAGATTGATTTCACCCACACGACTCGTCAGTTCGCAGCAACAAGGAAAGCGAGCAAAAGCATGAGATCCGACGAACACAATACGGAAAATTCGAAGGTAGCGGCAAACCACAAAAAGCAATACTCGGTGGGGCTCGAGCAGCAACCGAAAGGCGCTGCTACGTTACTGGGAGATGTGACCCTGGAGTACGTTAAACTTCAGTCACACGGCCGCGTTGGGGATGTTGTTACGTTCTGCATGTTGGGACCTCGCGATGGATAAAGAGGCGAGCTAACACGTATGCAGCCAAAGTCAAACGAAAGCCATCGCATTGTGGACGCCAATCGCGAAGCGGTCGAGATCAGTTCTTATTCTGAAGTCCTCGGACGACGCCAATGCGGGATCGTATTTAGACATGATCCGCTTGAAGACTTCGTCATAGAAGATCTGCAATCATGCCGAGCTTCCTGTCGAGTCCTGTTGGAAGGGGCAACTCATGATCTTTCCCATGCGGAAAGTGAATCGGAAGGATCAATAGGGTCGCAATGTTCCGATACGCGCGATTTGATTTTCAACAGCTTTTAGCGAGCTCGGGCAAGTTACCCGTCGGTTCGCAAAAAAACAACAAAAGCGAGTGCAATATGAGATACGACGAACAAGATAACCAAACGTATAAGGTGGTTGTAAATCACGAAGAACAATATTCCATTTGGGTCCAGCACCGTGTGCCGCCCAAGGGATGGAAGGAGGTCGGAAAGTCTGGGCCCAAAGAGGAGTGCCTGGCCTACATCAAGGAAGTGTGGACCGACCTTCGCCCTCTGAGTTTGCGGCAGAAGATGGCGGCTGCAGCCCAGAATCCACCCGAGCCAGAGCCGGAACCAAACACGTCGAAAGCACCAGAAGAAGATCTGGTCACGCGGCTCTGTCGTGGAGAGCAGTCCGTCGAAGTTCGGACTTTTCCAGAAAAGAGTCCCTTGGCTCTGAAGGAAAGTATCGACCGAAACTACGTCTACATCAGATTCCCGAACACCAAAGGCGGAACCGAACTGGGTATCCGGATCGACCCCACCGAGCTCGGTCAGGACACCGCGAATTTTGAGAAGCCGGAAGGCGTAGTTAAGTTGGCCGGGAATTTGACCCTGGACTACGTCAGGCTCCACTGTTCATCAGAAATCGATCTCAAGACTCTGGCAGGCACCGCGCGATTGGCGAGAGTTTGAACCGCGGCGATTTGCGCACTGTTCATGCGAACGCGCTCCGCTCGCGGAGTGAGCTCGAGCTCATCACGACGGCAGGATATGGTGGCCCGGTCCGCTACTGCGTGGGCCGGGTTCGACGGCCACAGGTAGGTTCGTCGCGGCCTTGAAGGGGTGGCTCAAACAATGCGAGTTCCTGCCGACCCAATGCCGCTTCAGGAGGAGCCCCGGAGTCATGATCCGGATGATCCCAGCTACGGAGACGACATCCTATGAGCCCGCATCAGGCACTGCGAGCCGACCTGATCCAGTTTGCAACGGAAAGGACGGAAGCGATTGTCGAACGGTTTTTGCCGGGATTCCGGATACCGACGGCGAGCACTTATTCGCTATGGGCGGCGTTCTACGGCAACAAGCGATTCTGTTTCGTTAGCTCCCGCAAGGGGGTCGTCGATTCCAGCAAGTGCGGCATTGTCACCGTATAGAAAGTCAGTAACACGTTAGCGGACAGCCCGAAACGGCCGAAGCTTTCATAGAAGAAATACAGCATCATGATAAACGCGCTTGTCACGGGAGGAGGAGGATATAAGGGCACTCTGCTTGTGAAGCGACTTCTCGAGCTAAGGCATAAGGTCACCTTGCTGGACAACTTCATGTATGGGTTCGATTCGGTCCTGCACCTGGCTCGCGAGGAACACCTGCAGATCCTTTCTCTCGACGTGCGGAACATTCAGGCGCGCGATCTCAAGTGCTTCGACATTGTGTTTCACCTTGCAGGCATCAGTGGTTACCCGGCATGCGAAGCCAACCCTCATTCCGCTGAAAAGATCAATGTGGAAGCGACCCAGCGCCTGGCAAATTGTCTTAGCACAGGCCAAGTTCTGGTTTACGCCTCGACCACCTCCTTCTACGGCTGTGTCCCTTCGGCTTGCGATGAAACGTCCCGGGTTCAACCGGTCAGTACCTATGGTATCACCAAATACGAGGCGGAGAAAATCTGTCAGGAAAGGAAGAATTCCATCTCACTGCGATTCGCGACGCTGTTCGGGGTCAGTCCAAAAATGCGCGTCGATTTGCTGGTTAATGATTTTGTTTACAAGGCCGTCAACGAGCGTTCCATCGTTCTTTTCGATGCCAGGTCCAGTCGCACATTCTTGCATGTCAGCGATGCAATCAGCGCTTATATACTCGCGCTCAACAATGTAGAGCGAATGTGCGGGCAGGTTTATAACGTGGGCGATGACCGGCTCAATTTCACCAAGCAGCAGATCGCAGAAGCCATTCGCGAGCACGTCAACTTTGAGATAGTCAATTCTCGCCTGCCTGACATGGACGTTCGGGATTTCAAGGTGTCTTTTGATAAAATAAAAAGCCTTGGATTTTCTGTTAATCATTCACTGGATGACGGCATTCGTGAACTCTTGAAGCTGTATCATTTTTATAAACCACATCTGAATTACCGGGTTATTTGATTCCGGCCGGGATTTATGAAAAGGATCAACCAGGGAGGGAGGACGGTGGCCATGTTTCACAAGGCGCAGGAGTGGAAGCCAGGCTTGGATTTCCTCACGCCAAATGAAACTTACATTCAAGCAGGCACGTGGTGGTACGAAAAGGGGAAAGCACTGAAGGCACACGTACACATCGCCAACGAGCGCATTGTCCCGTTTACGCAAGAAGTCATTATCATCATCCACGGCAAGTTGCGCGTCGATCTTTTCGATGCCGATCAGAGGGTGTTTCATCAGGAGGTTCTTCAATCCGGAGACATTGGGATCCTTCTGGAAGTGGGACACGGTTATGAAACGTTGGACGAGGACACCAAGGTCCTGGAAGTGAAGAACGGGCCGTTCCTTTCCGTGGAAAGGGACAAACGGCTTCTATTCACCTGAGGCGACCCGACACCGTATGCAATTGATTCATCAAGTCGCTCCTTCCCTCGACGAACGCGAAGTGGACGCTGTCAGCGCTTACTTGCGGTCCGGAGGGTGGCTCACGGAGTTTGAAAAGACGGTCGAATTTGAGGATTTGATAGCCAAATCGGTCGGCGCCCGATTTGCGACGGTCGTTAATAACGGTACGATCAGTCTTTCGCTGGCACTGCTGGCCCTGGGGGTCGGGCCGGGGGATGAGGTGCTGGTGCCCAATCTCACCATGATTGCCTCACCAAATGCCGTAACCTTTATTGGCGCTCGCCCCATTTTGGTCGATGTCGCGGAAGAGGATCTATGCATGGATCTGGGCCAGGCCAAACGCAAGACGACGGCGGCAACCAAAGCTTTAATGTACGTAAACCTGAATGGGCGTGGAAAGTATCTGTCCCAATTCGAATCATTCTGCCGTGAACGCGGGCTGTTCCTGCTTGAAGATGCGGCGCAGGCAATGGGATCGTCCACGGGGCAGCGATTCCATGGCACGTTCGGACACATCGGTTCCTACTCCTTCAGTCCCCACAAAATAATTACGACCGGCCAGGGAGGTGCCCTGGTCACAAACGAAGAGAAGCTCTACACGCGAGTTGAAAAGCTGAAGGATTTCGGGAGGCTTCAAGGCGGGAGTGATATTCATGGTGAGTTCGGCATCAATTGTAAATTTACTGACGTCCAGGCCGTCATCGGCATTGAGCAAATCAAAAAACTGCCAACCCGTATCGAGCGTAAACGTCAGATCTACCGAACCTACCGTGAACTGCTGAAGGATGTGCCCGGGCTTGTCTTCATCGACACCGACCTTCATGAGGTGACGCCGTGGTTTGTGGATATCTACGTCAAAGATCCGGAAGCGTTGCAGAAATTCTTGAAGATCAGGAATATCGGCACACGCCGGATTTACCCGCCTGTGCACAGCCAGAGACTTTTCCAACTCGCCGAGAGTTTCCCGGTTTCCGAGAAGTACTGCGCAATGGGATTATGGCTTCCTTCTTCGTTAAGCCTCACGCAGGAGCAGATTGAATATGTCTGCTGGCATATTCGGAGCTTTTATTCATAAAACGCGGAGGCCGTTTTGTCATCCAAACCTCCATCCGCCCTGTGATAGCCAATCTATTCTCATGAATACTCAGTTCGGGCTCGCTGATTATGTCGCCGCGCCTGACCAGACGTACTGCTATCGGCTGGTCAGTGCCCACCCTGGTGAAGGGTACACTACCTATGTCGTGGAAATGAACTCGCAGTCCTGGCTGACGAGCCAGGAAGTGGACCGCCCTATCTGGAAACATTGGATGACGATAACCAGGCCAGACATCGTTACCAGCGCTAGCGCTTTGCTCATGGTCGGCCGCGGCAACAATGACGATGAGCCACCAAAAGACGCCCTTCCCGGCATGGGGAAAACCGCCATGGCCAGCAACTCCATCGTCGCTATGCTCGGCATGGTTCCCAACCAGCCGTTAGTATTCAACGGCGACAACCAAGCCCGTGCCGAAGATCATTTGATAGCTTACTGCTGGGACAAGTATCTTCGTACTGGCGACCGGCGATGGTCGCCACGCCCACCCATGATCAAGAGCGTTGTCCGCGCCATGGACACCATAACTGCATTTTGCGCCAGCCCGGAAACAGGCGGACTGAAGATCGATTCCTTTGTGGTATCCGGAACTTCGAAGCGGGGCTGGACAACCTGGATGGCTGCGGCTTTGGACAAGCGGGTTGTCGCCATCATTCCCATCGTCAGTGATATGCTCAACATTGGGCGTTCCTTCATTCACCACTGGGAAACCTACGGCTTCTATGCGCCTGCCCTTGTGCACTACGAGGAGCTGGGCATCATGGACTGGCAGGGCTCCAGCAATTATGCCGATCTGATGAAGTTTGAGGAACCGTACGCATATCGTGAGTTGTTCACTATGCCCAAGCTCATTATCAACGCCACCGGGGATGAGTACTTCGTTCCCGACTCCAGTCAGTTTTATTTTAACGACCTGCCCGGACGCAAATACCTTCGCTACATTCCCAATGCCGACCATTGCGTCGAGAATACGGACGCGTTCGAAACACTCGCTAGTTTCTATTATGCCATCATTAACAAGGAACCGTTGCCAGAGATTTCATGGAAGTTTGCCCCCGATGGTGCTCTGATCGTTGAAGCCGACCCTCGACCGCTCACAGTGAGGCTCTGGCAGGCCACCAATCCAGATGCGCGCGATTTTCGGGTTGAGACTTTGGGAAAAGCCTGGACCAGCAAAGATCTCGTTCCCGAACCCGATGGCAGTTACATCGGCAAAGTGGAAACGCCTCAGAAGGGCTGGACGGCCTACATGGTCGAATTGACTTTTCCGTGTAAAAATGGCGCGAAACGAATAAAATTCTCGACGGAAGTCAAGATTATCCCTGATATTCTGCCTCATAAGTTCAAGTCGCGGCAGAAAGGGGGCCGAGAGTAGGCCATGAATCGGGTCGTCAAGAACCGACTTAGGCGCGGTGGGATGAACGGCAGTTCTGGAGAGGGCGCCGCTTGTTTCATCTCAACCAAAGGTTGTTATGAATGATCTCAAGTTCGCCGTTCGGCAGTTGTTGAAGAATCCCGGGTTCACAGCCGTCGCCGTTTTGACGCTCGCCCTGGGCATTGGGGCGAACACAGCGATTTTCAGCGTTGTTAATGCTGTCTTGCTTCGACCCTTGCCATTCAAAGACCCGGACAAACTCGTTGCCGTCTGGGAACGCTATCCGGAGAAAGGAAACTTCAGAAACCTGACAGCTCCGGCCAATTTCGCTGACTGGAAATCACAGAACGAGGTCTTCGAAGGCATCGCCGCATTCGACACCTTTTACATGCGCGCGGTAAACCTCTCCGGCGGGATGGAACCCGAGCGGGTTTCTGCCGTGACAGTATCCGCAAATCTGTTCGACGTCCTTGGGATCCGACCATTTCTGGGTCGTTCCTTTGCAGCAGATGATGAAATCCCCGGCCAACATGAAGTGGTCATAGTGAGCCACAGTTTATGGCAACGGCGCTTTGGAGGAGACGTTGAGCTGATTGGCAAAAGGATTCTGTTGGATGGCCAGGGTTATGTCGTCGTCGGAATCATGCCGCGAGGATTTGTCTTTCCCGGGGGGACCGGGACCGCAATCGCGATGTCCGTCAACCAACCAGCCGAACTGTGGGTGCCACTTTCCTTGTCCGCCGACGTCCTGCAGAGGTCCCGCAGCTTTCACCATTTGCAGGTCATCGGGCGGCTGAAACCCGGAGTGACCCTGGATCAGGCTCGCACCGCGATGGACAGCCTGATGCAGGGAATCGAGAAAGCCAATCCGGGTAATTACATGGGCACTCATTGCTTACTTCGACCGCTTCATGAAAACAGCGTCGGAGGCCTTCGTTTCGTTTTGATTGTCCTGTTTGGGGCAGTCGGATTCGTTCTTCTTATCGCCTGTACCAACGTCGCCAATCTTCTCCTTACTCGTGCCGCAGCCCGCGAGAAGGAGTTTGCCATTCGCGCCGCGATTGGGGCCACTCGTTCGCGAGTCATTCGACAGTTGCTGACCGAAAGCTTGCTCTTGTCATTGATAAGCGGCGCTCTGGGAGTACTGCTCGCCTGGTGGAGCGTGAGAATACTTTCCGTCCGGGTCGACGCGAGCATTGCCGCCGGCACCGCTGGGTGGAGTACGATTGGCATCGACCTTACGGCGCTGCTGTTCACATTCGCAGTCGCGCTGGCCATTGGAACTTTCTTCGGTCTGACCCCTGCTTTGCAGAGCGGAAAACTGGACATCGTTTCGCAACTCAAGGAGCAAGGCCGAGGTTCGTCCACCGGCGTATCTCGCAAACGCTTTCGCAGCTTTCTCATTGTAGCCGAAGTCGCCCTGGCCACCATGCTCGCTTTTGGCGCCGGACTGATGACGCACAGCCTGATACAACTTCAGCGCGTGGACCCTGGCTTCAACCATTCAGGAGTCTTGACCATGGAGCTTGGATTGTCCGGTCCCAAATACGCAGAAGGAGACCGTCGGGCGGCCCTATTGGATGAATTGCTCGGACGAATCAGAGCCCTTCCAGGGGTGGAATATGTGGGCGCAACGACCCATCTCCCCCTGAGCGGCGAGTCCATGAACTTTGCCTTTTCGATTGTCGGTCGCCCAGTTGAGCCGGGCAAATTCGAGTCGGCCGACGTGCGTTTGGTGGTGGGAAATTATTTGGATGCCATGCAAATTCGCCTCCGCGCGGGACGTAATTTTACCCAGCACGATGTGGCAAGTTCGCAACCCGTCTGCCTCATCAGCCAGGCTCTGGCCAAGCGCCATTTTCCGAACGAGGACCCCATTGGAAAGCAATTGCGTCTGAGCGTCGGCGACTTGACAGCCGAAATCGTTGGCATCATTCAATCCGTCCAGCATCACGGCCTGGGCGGCAAGGGCGACGGTAGCAGTGAGGTCTATATTCCTTACGCACAACTGCCGTCCCAATCGACCATGTCGGTAACGGTGCGGACGAAGGGCGCACCATCGACGCTGGCCAGGCCTGTCCGTCAAGCCGTACGAGATGTGGACAGGGACCTTCCGATCGCAAGGCTTCGAACCATGAGCTCGCTTTACTCCAGTGCCGTGGCCCAGCCCCGTTTCCGCACCTTATTGATTTCGTTATTTGGTGGCCTGGCCTTGGTTTTGGCTGCGATTGGCATTTATGGAGTCATGTCCTGTTCGGTTTCCCAACGAATTCACGAGATCGGCATCCGAATGGCCCTCGGTGCCAGACCCGGTCAGGTCCTCTTCCTCGTCCTGCGACAAGGCATGACGCTCGCGGTCATTGGCATCATCATTGGTCTCATTAGTTCCCTGGGGCTCACGCAAGTGATACGCGGGTTGCTTTTCGGCGTCAGTCCGACGGATACCGCTACGTTTGTCGCTGTGACGCTGCTGTTGGCTGTCGTCGCTATGCTGGCCTGTTGGCTGCCGGCACGCCGCGCAGCTCGAGTGGAGCCGATGGAGGCCCTCCGATATGAATAGGTCCCATTGTCCGTAAAGCTTGCGGCTTTTTGTCCTCAAACACCGCCTCGCCGCCCTGGCTAAGTGCCCCTTTCAGGTGGAAGCAATAACATCAAGGATTACTCTTAAGTTCAGCTTTTATGAAAACAAACTACTTAGAAAAAGATGCCATCTCCTCGATCCACCGAGCGTCCCTGAACAACATTCTGCCCCCGGAGGTCGCTGAAAAGCTGGCCTGCCCCGCTTGCCGAGGTGAACTCACGGTCATGCAAAGCCCCTCATTCTCCTGCGTTCAATGTTCTCGAATTTTTCCCGCCTCTCCCGTTTCAGTGTTCCTCGACAAATCGTTCTCGGGTGAGGAGGAAAAGGAACACAATCAAACCCATTACACTCTGGTGGACGACGCCCTTACGCAAGCGGGGACCGCGCCGTACGCTTCATTCTTGAACTACGGCTACGCGCCGACCAATAAACCTCGCCGTAGCAGCATGGAACCCGCTAAATATGCCTTCAACAGAAACTCCATCTGCCTGCTCTATGAAATCATTGGAGAAATCGGGTTGCAAGGAATGGACATTCTTGACGTTGGGTGTGGCCGAGGAGGCAACGTGGCTACCGTGGCCGAGGAATTCTCTCCTGGAACAATCATTGGAATCGATTTGTGCGTTGCGTCCATCGCGCATTGCGCACGTGTTCACGATCAGGGCTGGTTCTGTGTGGGCGATGCTGAGAACCTCCCCTTCCGCGACGCCGTCTTCGACGTGGTCCTCAATGTCGAAACCTCACATGCCTATCCCACTATCAACCGGTTCTTCGACGGCGTGAGGCGAGTTCTTCGCCAGGGTGGCCACTTTCTTTATGGTGATCTTTTCCCCGTCGACTTGATGTCCCGCCACAAAGATTACCTGCAAACGATCGGTTTCGAACTCCTGCGCGAAGATGACATTACGCAGAATGTGGTCCTCTCCTGTGATCAAATCGCTCCGCTACGGAAGCAAGCTTACGCGGGATTCGAAAACAAGGATATCAACAAGCTGATCAGTACATTCATCGGAGCACCTGGATCGTCCGTTTACGAAAAAATGAAGTCTGGCGCAGAGCATTTTATAACGATGGCTCTCAAGAAAGTGCGCGACTAGTCGGGAGATGCCGCCAGCCAACGTGGGATGTTCCGCAGACCTGCAATCCGTACCGTATTGTTACGGGTGCACTTTGCGACATGAAGATCACCATTCTCAGTCACGACCTCTCGTCGAACTCAGTCCTGCGAGCGCATCGCCTGGCTTTGGCCGCGCAGCACTTTGCCGATGTCAAGCTCATTGGCCCCGTGCACCCGAGCGGGCTCTGGCCAGCCCTGCCGGCGGAAAAATGGATCCAGGCGTTACCCGCGTCGTCCTCTGCGGAATTTGCAGCATCGTTTCTCGACCTGGTAGAGGCCGAGGGAGAAGTCTTGCTGGCAGTCAAACCACATTTGGCGTCATTCGGCGTAGCCCTGATCGCAACCCAACGCAACCCGCGTCCGCTGATCCTTGACCTCGACGACCTCGATACCGCATTTCTGCCTGGAACACCGTGGGCAGCGAATCCAAGCCTGGCAGACTTGTCACACCCGGCCTCTCCGGTCTTCGTCCATCTGCTAACGCGCTCGACGGCCGCGGCCCATGCGATCACGGTTTCTTCCACGGCGCTTCAAAAACGCTTCGGAGGAACTCTGATCCATCAGGGGTGCGCGACCGAGATCTTTGATCCAGCGGGCATCGATCGCGCCGCGGCACGGCGCGAGTTTGGATTCACAGGACCAACCGTCCTGTTCGTAGGCACGCCACGCCCGCACAAGGGCTTGCTGCCGCTCGCCCAGGCGGTATCGCTGATCCCGGAGGCTCGTCTGGCTGTTTCGACCACTCTCGAAGCCAATTTGTCCGGAGAAGAATGGTCGCATTTTCCCATTCAGCGAATTCCGATGGTGCCGTACACGGACGTGGCCCGGCTAATTGCGGCCTCGGATCTGGTGGCCATTCCGCAAATGGACACCGAAGCGGCCCGCTACCAGATGCCGCTAAAGGTCTACGATTGCATGGCCATGGGCGTGCCCATCGTGGCCAGTTCCGTCTCCGACTTGCCTCAGGTGCTTGAAGGGTGCGCCCATCTTGTGCCGCCCGGCGATATTCAGGCCCTGGCAGATGCGATTCAAAAAGTAATCCAGGATCCCGCCACGGCCCGCAAGATGGGTTTGCGAGCTCGTAAGAAATGCCTCGCAAACTACACCATGGCACATGTCGCCCGGGCATTGCGCGAGGTGGTTCGCCAAGTGGCTCCAGGAATGTTTGAAGAAGAACTGAGGCCCCACGAATTGGACCACGATCCGGAAACTCTCGTCTCACACTCGGCCATTGGTTAAACAATTTTGTGAAAACCAAATCAACCTTCGTGGGATTTGAGGAGCTTAAACGGAGTGTATTCATGCTTCAAATCCCGGAACGATAGGGACTGCTCAAGCAAATGCATCGAAACAACGGCACCACCATCGGGGTTTGTCCTGTTCACGATATCAACTCGACAGGAGGTACACAGTGATTCCCCCGCTTCTCCATTTTACGTTCGGCTTCAAAGCAGGTGATCCGTTTGAGTTATGGCACTATCTAGCCGTCGCCACTGCGGTCGGCGTGAACAAACCTCAAACGACTTTCGTTTATTATCACCATCGACCACAAGGAGTGTGGTGGGAGCAGCTCGAGGTTTTACCCAGCGTGGTCACCGAGCACGTCGATCCCCCCCGACAAATTTTCGATCGACCCCTGTGTCATTTTGCTCACCAATCGGACGTTGTAAGGCTCTGCAAGCTCCTGGACCGAGGCGGTATCTATCTGGATATGGACACGATCTGCGTTCGGCCCTTAACACCCCTGCTGCAAAATGAATGCGTGATGGGAGTCCAGCGCGGCCACGGCCTTTGCAACGCGGTCATTATGGCGGAACCTCAGAGTGTTTTCCTAACGCACTGGCGCGACGCCTACCGGACCTTCCGCTCCACCGGCGTCGACCGATCTTATGATGAACATTCAGTCCTTGTGCCGGCCGTACTTGCGCAAACAGAGCAACTGCGGCAACACATTACGGTACTGGATGATCGTGCGTTCTTTTTTCCTTTATGGACCCACCTGGAGCTTCTTTTTGAGTCAACGGACATGTCGTTGTTCGAGAATTCTTACGTAGTCCACCTTTGGGAACTCCTGACGACCGAGCCGTGGCTGCGGAGGATCACCATGCAATGGCTCGAAACTTCGCCCTGCAATTACGCAACCATGGCCCGCAAGGGGAGTTCGTCCCTTTTCTTGTCCGCACGTTCTGCAAAGAGCGAACTCGCCGTTAAACCGCTCGTCCCCGTCCCAACGACCAATGTATGACAACGCATTGCGCCCCCAAAGCCCTCTCCGACACTGACACGTCTACAGTCTCGACGTTTCCAGAGATTCTGATGCTGATGCCGTACTTCGGCTCGTGGCCGGAATGGATGCCCTGTTTCCTCGAAAGTTGTCGTTGGAATCCTACCGTCCGCTGGCTGTTTTTGAATGATCGTCCAGCACCGCCGAACCCGCCGCCCAACGCCGCCTTCGAGTCCATGTCGTTTGAGGCCCTCCTTGCGCTTGTCGAACGGAAGCTGGGCTTTGCCGTCGCATTCCGCCACTCCTACAGGCTATGCGACCTGCGCCTCGCCTTCGGCACGATATTCGAGGACTACATAGAGGATGTCGCCTACTTCGGCTGGGGCGACCTGGACGTTATCTACGGCAACCTTCGTCGCTTCTTCACAGCCAGTGTGCTGGATCACGACGTGATCACATTTGGAGCCCAGCACCTCTCGGGACACTTCACCCTGGTGCGCAATAGCCCAGCAACCCGCACGCTCCATCGAGAAATTCCGGCGTGGGAGATCGCTGTCCATCAGGACCAACCCATGCATCTTGACGAACCACATCCGGATCTCCTGCGGCGTCGCTTTCGTGTCTTAGCCGAGGAAAGCTACAATACACCTCTTTCGAAATTGAGCACCTGGCGTGACGGCACTTTCACGTTTCCCCGCGAATGGACCTGGCAAGGCGGCACACTCACCAACGACTTGGACGCCGGCGTAGAGTTTCTCTACCTCCATTTCATGCACTGGAAGGGAGGAGCCTGGCCACGCTCTTGCGGCAACGCCCAGTGGGAGCGGCTCAAGCGGATCGTGAATTTGGACCCGAGTCGGGTACACGAGGGATTTCGCGTCAATCAGGACGGATTCTTTCCCCTCGAAGACGAGACTGCTCGCCACGCGGGTTTTTTGAGACATCTTGCTCGCTGGACCAACCAACGCCTGTCTAAATTATGAATTGCCTGGAATCAGAACCCCTGGTTGTGGGACGTCACCACAAAACCGGCATGAATTTGTGATTCCTGTTGTGTCTATTCATTTTGGCGACAAACCGTCGTTCATCGATGCTGTGCAAATGACAACCGGGGCCTTTCGGCGGTGTGGATAAGAAAGAAGCCGAAAACGCGGAGAATGAACATTACGAGTGAAGATCCAAAATAGATCGCTCTTGCGAGCGAAACGAGTTTTCGGCCAGGAACCTCGAAGAAGCCGCATTTCTTTCTTTCGAAGGAGTTCAAGAAAATAGACAAGCAGCAGGATAGGTAACGAACAAAGAACTGGTCTCACTCCCATCGCATTCGACACGCCGGGGCGGGAAGGCAACCCACACTGGTCCGCGCAGTTGCAAAACGCCGGAAACGGTGCTCGCTCTTCTCTGTCCTGCACGAAATTTTTCGAAGTGCAGGTCGACGCACGGCCGGACGCGCACCAATTGAATCATGAAGGAAAGCATCTTATCCACCATCGGCCACACGCCGCTAGTCAGGTTGACACGGGTAATGCCGGACTGCCCGTTCCGCCTCTGCGCCAAGCTGGAAGGATTCAATCCAGGCGGGAGCGCCAAAGACCGACCGGCGTTACACATCCTGCGAGAGGCGATGCGCACCGGGGAAGTGAAGCCGTGGACTGTAGTAATCGAGTCCAGTTCCGGGAACCTGGGGATTGGCCTGGCGCAGGCCTGCCGCTACCTGGGATTGCGATTCATCTGCGTGGTGGACCCGAAAACCACTGAGCAGAATATTCGCATCCTTAGAGCATACGGGGCCGAGATCGATTGTGTCTTAAAGGCTCACCCGGTGACGGGAGAGTTCCTCCAGGCAAGGATCGATCGCGTGCACACGCTGCTGGAAACGATCGAGGACAGCTTCTGGACCAACCAGTATGCCAACC
>JGI10216J12902_101919990_pt1 | contig 29768 bp, 19 predicted proteins | sample KanNatreferecore_FD_12902 | JGI IMG/M metagenome (IMG submission 12902)
GCCGGGCGCACGCCCAACCCGTGCGTGATGTGCAACGAGAAGCTGAAGTTCGGTACGCTCATTTCGCGCGCTAAGAAACTCGGCGCGGAACTGGTCGCCACCGGCCATTTCGCACGCACCGAGAAGTGCCGCGACACCGGACGCACGCTGCTCAAGCGCGGCAAAGACCCGCGCAAGGACCAGAGCTATTTCCTCTTCTCGCTCAGGCAGGAGCAACTCGCGCAAACGATTTTTCCGCTCGGCGAATTGACGAAGACCGACACGCGCGCCGTCGCTCGCCAGTGCGAACTCAAAACGGCGGACAAGGAAGAGAGCATGGAGATTTGCTTCGTGCCCGACCGCGACTACGGGAAGTTTTTGCAACAGGCGAAACTCGTCGCGAAACACGCCGGCGACATCGTGGATGTGCACGGTCACGTGCTCGGCAAGCACGACGGCATCGAGTTCTACACCATTGGCCAGCGAAAGGGCCTTGGCATTTCATCGCCGAGCCCGCTTTACGTGGTCGAACTCGACGCGGCGAACAACCGCGTCATCGTCGGCGATGAATCGCAACTTGATCGCGATGAATTTACGGTCGAGCGCTGCAATTGGATTCCGTTCGACAGTCCGCCGCAGTCCATTCGGGCGCTGGTGAAGATTCGCTACAACCATCCCGGCACGATGGCGACGATTGCGCCGCAAGCCGATGGCGGCGCGCGCATCAAGCTGGATATTCCGCAGCGCGCGATTACGCCGGGTCAGGCCAGTGTGTTTTATCAGGACGATTTGGTCGTGGGCGGCGGCTGGATCACACGTTGATCGCGTAGCGCAGTCGCCAGAAGATTCTGTCGGAATACTTCCAATGCGGGGTGCACTTCTGATCGTACCACGATCGATGGACGGACTTGCCGAAGGAAAGCGATGGCTTCCTCGACCGATCCGGCCCGTCCGCTTGCCAGTAGAAACGCTCCGATGGCCGCGGCACTCCGAGAATAACCGATTTTGCAGTGAACGTACACAATGCCGTGTGCGGACTGCTCTGTGATAAACGCAGTCATTTCGTGCAACTGTTCCTGGCTGGGTGCCGTGAGGTCGAGGATCGGGACATTGAGATAACGTATCGCGAGGAATGGTTTGGCTTCTGAGAATTCAGCAGTCAGATCGAGGACAGCAGTTACGCCACGGTGCACGGCTTCGGTCGCTTCGCGGTCGTTGAGCTTGCGGCCAATCCAGACGCCGGGCAGCACTTCGTCCCACGGACGGCACTGGCGTTGGTAGTAGCGCAACGACAACCATTGGCCGAACAGCACGGGGCCCAACACGCATTTGCTGCTGAGCGGCAGTCGGCCCTCAATCTTTCGATAGATGCCGGGGCCAATGCCGAAATAGGCGCTGGCCACGATGGCGAGAGCCAGCGCGGGCCAAAACAGCAAAACGCCCCACGGCCACAGTGCAGCGGCGCTCGCCACCGCAGCCAGCGTGGCGAACAAGTAGTAAGAGCCAATTCTTTGATTGGGAATGACCGGCAGTTTGGTCTGCGATTCGCTGATGACATAGAAGCAGCAAGCCGCCAGCGCAAATCCACCAACAACATCCAGCACGTGATGCTGGTACGTCAGCACCGTGGAGATGCCGACCAAGCTGAACCAGACGTGTGAGACGATTCGCAGGAGCCCTCTCGTGTGGCGAACGTAAATGGCGGCGAGGATCGTCCGCAGCGCGATGTGAAGCGACGGGAGAAGATTGTAAGGCTGGTCCATGCTGCGGAACCAATCGAAGACCACGCCGAGCCAGCCTTCAGCGTGTGGTCGTTCGAAGGCGAAGCGCAGCGGGAACAAAAGGAAACAAAGTCCGGCGACAACGATGGCGAAAATGATTCGCCGGGAGAGCGCGCGCAGTTCCGCACGGTTACTGCACAGAAAGGGCGCACCAATGAAGAACAGATCGATCGACATGTAGGGGACGATCATCCACGGCACGAAGGGAATGTGACGTTCCCACTCGAAATAGAGCGTGCCCACGTCGCTGCGCTGCGAACTGAGCCAGTTCAAGCTTCCGTAAACGGCGAGGAAGAGCAACGACAGCAGCGCCGATGTTCGCGCAGCAACCAGGAATTTCATGCGGTGACACGCCGTGCGACTGACACGGTGAAGATGCCCCACGGATCGATCTCCATCGCGATCTTCTCGAAGCCAGCGGTTCGAACGAGTTCATCCATTTCAGCCTGAGTCCTGCGGCGCATGATCCACGGCTGACCTTCCCGGTTTACGAGAACGCGAGCGATGAACTCGACCTGCGGGTGCCACGGTTGGTTCGTGTAGATGAGAAACCCACCAGGTTCGACCGCGTCAGCGAGGCCGCGCAGGGAGTTCACGAGCGGATCATTCGAAGGAAACAATTCATAAAGCCCGGAGACGATGGCGATGGTGGGACGCGGCGTGACGGCACCGAGCGACGCCCGGTCGAACGCGTCGCCGCGAACGATGGTAACGTTCTTCACTCCAAGATCGGCGGCGAGGCGGCCTGCCGCGTCGAGATTTTCCTGTTTGTAATCACGCAGCACCGCTGACATCGGGATGGGCGCGAGCGAGTGCATCGTTTCCAGCACGTATCGTCCCGCGCCGGCGGCGATGTCGAGGATGCGGACGGGCCGGCCTTGTTCGTGCGTGCGTTCGATAGCCCAGCGGAGCAACTTTTCGAGTCGCACTTTGCGCTCCCGGATACCGCGCCAGCCGATGCTGTTGAGATACGCGCGGTCGATCCAGCGGCCCAGCGGCGTAATTCCTTGCGGCTTGTTCTCGTAAACGTAGTCGAGCGTGGCGCCGGAATCGAAACCTGCGCGCCAGCCGAGTTGAATGCCTTTACTCAGCCGGCCAATCGTTTTCATCCCGAGCTTTGTCAGTGCAAACAACGCTCCGCCCGTCGCGCTCAGACGATCGAATTCTGCTTTGGTGTAGCCGGTCTTGTCAGCGTCCAGAAGGGACAACGCCGGCGGCGGTTCTTGAAAACGTTCGATGATGAACTGCCGTACGCGCTCAATGACACGCCCGCGTCCCTTCTCGTGGAAAATGGCGTGGTACATCTCCGGGAAAATTTCCATCTGCTTCACGCGCGATGAGAGCCGGTCGAAAAACTCGCGTTGCGCGGAGAGCTTCACCACCCAGTCCGCGCCCGCGCCGATCATCAAGGTCGGCACGTGAATCGCGCCCGCGTCCGCGAGCAGGCGAGTCGAAGTGTCGTGCAAATCGAGCAGGATGTTGACGGCGATCTGCCGGAAAATGAGTTCGTCAGCCGCGTAAGCGGCGGCCTGCTCGGAATCGTGCGTGAGCATTTTGGCTTTCACGTAACTCTTCACGTAACCCGGGCCGAAAAATTTCTGCTTCAGGCGCAGCAACGGCACCGCGAACGGAATGTAGAGCTTCACGCGGAACGCCGGCGTGCCGAGGATGAGTCCGCGAATGGGCGGTGCGTAATCATGCACCCACGCCGCGACAGTGACAGCGCCGACGCTATGGGCGAGCACGACCATGTTCTGCATTGGTATGGCATGCTCCTCGAAGACGTGACGGACAAACGTGTCAACGTCTTTCACGACCGCCGCGAGATTTTCAGCCGAACCGCGTTCACCCGGCGAACGTCCGTGCCCGCGCGCGTCCCACGCGAAAATTGCGACGTCGTCGAGCCGCAGTGACTCCACGGTTTCCTGCCATCGCGCGGAGTGTTCGTGTCCGCGGTGGAAAAGTAGCAGCGCCTTATCGGTTGGCTTCGCGGGAAGCCATGCACGATAGAACAACTCCACGCCGTCCCAGGTTTTCAGCGTGTGCTCAGAGGGATTCATGTTCGTCTTTCAGTTGTTGCACAGCTTGATGCAACTCGGCGGCGATGGCGCTTGCCGATTCTTTGCCCGGCGCCAACGCGGCATAATCTCGCGGGGCGCCGATGATGAGACGCACTTTCGCCGGTCGCGGCAGGATGTGGCCTTTGCGCCAGGCGCGAAATGCTCCGGCGAGATAACAGGGAAGCACCGGCACATTTCGCCCGGCGAGCAGCAATCCCATTCCAGGCTTGAACGTGTTCAACTCTCCGGTCGCCGATCTCGTGCCTTCGGGAAAAAGGATCAAGACGTTCCCCGGATTCGCGAGCAGTCCTTCGCACAGGCCCAGGCTCTGACGAATTTGCACCTGGCGCGAAAAGGGAAGGGCGTTGACGACAATCGCAACCATCCACGTGCGCGGAACGCTTCGGAAAAAATAATCCGCCGCCGCAGCGGGAAACGCGCGGTGCAATTTCTTCAAGGGTAGCGCCGCGAGCAGACACAGCGTGTCGAGATGGCTGCTGTGGTTGGCCACTAACACGAACGAACTGTTCGCCGGGAGATGTTCGCGCCCGACGATTTCCAGCCGGTGATATGTGCGCAGCCATGCGCGGATAACGAGCGCGGCCAGCGAACGCAGCCCATACACGATCATCTCCGGTTCGCGCGGGAAGTGGCGCAGCCGTTCGGTCAGCGGTTGGTCGAGATCCTGCGCCGGTTCGTAACGCCACGCCGCAGGCTGAGGGCCGGCCTCGTTCATGGTTTCACGTAGTAGTAATAGTTCACCATGTGAAAGAAAAGCGGCGCGGTGTAGATGAGGCTGTCAATCCGATCAAGAATGCCGCCGTGGCCGGGAATCATCGCGCCCATGTCTTTCACGCCAATGTCGCGCTTGATGACGCTGATGGACAAATCGCCCAACTGCCCGCCGATGCCGACAATCGCGCCCGTCCAGAGAAGTTGCGCCGGCCCGAAATGCGGAAACGAAAAGCGCAGCGCCCACGGCAGTGCGAGCGACACGATTAGCGCGCCGATGGCACCTTCCCAGGTTTTGTTCGGGCTGATGTTGCTGCGAAATTTGTGGCGGCCCTTCCTTCCAAAAAGTTTTCCGCAGGTGAACGCGGCGACATCGTTCACTTCAACGGCGAAAATGAGGTAGAGCAGATAGCCGTAAGGGTGGTTCGAGTTGGCGAAGAAGCCAAGATGGCCAAACATCCATCCGATGTAAACGAACCCGACGATGGCCAGCGAGAGCGCCTGCAATTGTCCGGCGGTTTGATTGCGCACGATCGGGATGAGAAGAATGAAGGCAATCGCGAACACGGGCGCGGCCATGAAAAAACCGAACCAGCCGGGCGAACGATCGCCAGGATCGAGAAGCACTGAGCTTGCAGCTACAGACACGATGCCCGCATAGACTGCGCCGGTCATCCACCAGTCGCGATACAATCCCGTGGCGCGGGCGAATTCCTTGAAGCCCAATCCCGCCAGCAGTGTGACGCCGACGATCGTGGCGACCCGCCCCGTGAACACGCAGGCCAACAGCAACGTTGCCATCACGAGCCATGAACGGTACGTGCGCCAGATGGATGTGATTTCCTTCTTGAGCCCCCAACGCATCACGCTGAGAACAAGTCCGGCCACAGCCAGCACAGCCAGCGTGAGCCAGAAATAAAATCGGAACACGTCGTCGTGGAAAGCGATGCGTGGTGACATTTATTTCGCTCCCGCTTTCAGCTTTAACGCGCGGAAGATGCGTTGCAGGCGAACAGTGATCGTCTGCACGCAACCGGCGATGATGACGAGGCACGTCCAATCCAGCACGGTGAGTCCCCAGCCGCTATTTGGTCTGTCACCCCAAAAGAGACCGAGCGCGACCCACGCGCCAATGTGCAGCGTAACCATTCGCCAGGGCTTCGACATGAGGCCGCTGAATTCGCGCTGCACGCCGACGGCCTGGCCCAACATGCCGACGTAAGCCGTGAGCAGAGCGAAGATACCGGCCCAATAGCCGCTCGCCGCCGTGCACCAACCGCTGTGTGCCACGCCGGCGAAGATCAACACGTCCGAGATTCTATCCGGCAGGTCGTTGAGTATCTCGCCCCGCCAGCTCGCTTTGCCTGAGGCCAGCGCCACCATTCCATCGAGCATGTTGAACCAAAGCCGCAGGTAACAGAGTGCCGGACCCACAATGAGCAACCATGGGTGCTGCGAACTTTTCCAAAAACAAATTGCCGCCAGTGCCGACGCGACAATGGAGAGGTAGGAAATCGCATCAGGATGAATTCCCCATCGCACGCAAAGCCGCACCACGCCGTGCGCCGTACGCCGGAACGCGTCCGCAATAGGCCGGCGGGAAGTCGGTTGATAGCGTTCCGTTTGTTCCTCCGTTGGCTGGCGATTGTCGGGCATCAGTTCCTTCCGCGCCATTTAGAGCGCAACGGGATGCGGAAACAAGCCCGCGACAAGTCACGCTCTGGGCAAGCTCGCTGCCGCCACGGCCTGCCCGTGACGCTTGTCCTTTTCGTCTGGCATGTGGAAGGCGATGCGTGCAGCCAGTTCTGGAAACTCGACGCGGAAAACTTCCTTCGCGCCTTGTATGATCACATCGCCGCCTTGGCCGCTCGTCACGCGCCCGAGGATGAGCACGTGGTCGAAGTCGTAGAAGTCCGCGTAGTGCGCGATGGCGTAGCCGAGGTAAGTGCCGATGGTCTGGTAGATTTCCCGCGCGCGCGCGTCGTCTTTCGCCATCAGCGATTGCACGTGTTTCAACTTTTCCGGCAGAGGCAGCGCCGCGTCCGCTTCGATACCGACGGTGGGCATCAATCGTCCCACCGCCTGTTGGGAAAAGTATTGCGCGCCGACGCCGTAGTCGCCGCTCCACTCATCGCGCGGGGCGTTGGGATTGTAATCGACCGGCGCGAAAGCGAGTTCGTTGAGCCAGGAAGTGATGTTGCCTTCGCGTGTGACGTAACCCGCGGCGAGACTTGTGCCGAACGCGAGGCCGAGCACGGCATTTTTTCCCAGCGACATCGAGCCGGCGAGTGCGGTCACCTCGCCATCATTCACCACTTCGAGCGGGACGCCGCCCATTGCGCGTTGCACTTCGAGAAACAAATCCTTCACGTGACGGTTGAAAATATCTTCCGGAACGCCGCGAAAAAGCGACGCGGCCTTCACGCGATTGTTCACGTAGCAACCTGCCGCGCTGCCGCCAATGGCATCGACCCGCGGCAAGTGCGCGGCCGCTTTCTTCAACGAGTCCATGATGCCGTCGAAATGGTATTGCGGATCAGGATGAAAGTAGGGGTCCCAAACCGTCTCTTCGCTGAAGACCACTTTGCCATCGATGACTGCCGCGACTTTGCGATCGCTGCCGCCGAGATCGAAACCGATGCGGCAGCCGTTCAGATGGCGGCCCAAGGGTTTTGTCACGGCGCGCGGCGGCGGCAACTCGCGAGTGGAGATGACCTCAATCGGGTGGTCGTAAATCTTCTCGCCAATCAGGTTCGAGTCGAACCTGCCTGTGGCGGTGTCTCGAAAATATTTCTGCAACTGCGCCGCGATGGACGGCGGGCCATCGAAATGAATGCGCCACCCACCCCAACCCCACAGCAGAAATTTCACCAGCCGTTCGGTGTGGATAAAGTTCTCTCCGGCACGCGGATGATTGTCGGCGAAGATTTCCGTGGCGTAATGAAAGACCGATCCGTCGGCCTGTTCCAGCGCGAGCCGGACGGGTTGTGGCGACCCCGAAGCCTCCACCGCGCGGCGAAAGGCGCGGTTCGCCAACGCAGCCGGGCGAAAGTTTGGATCGAGCACCGGAGTGATGCGCGGCACGATTGACGGCAATTCCTCTTTGACATTCATGCGTTTCGGAAAACGAATTCTCCGCAAGAGGACGCGCGTCTGGCAAGTCTGGCTATGGCGAAACCGCGCGGAAGAATTGTTGCCGTGCGCCGGCACCGTTGCTGAACGTCACACTCGCTCCAGAATTCGTGAACACCGCGACGTTGGTCCAGGAAAGCAGATTCTCCGAAGATTGCACCCGGTATTCTGATTCCATGCCGCCATGCAAATTGAAGCGCACTGCGCCGCCCGTCACGCCCGGCGTGGAAAAGACGGGCAGCGCATCGTCCGATTGCACAATGGCCCCCTCGTTGCCCACGGCCACGAATTTTCCCGCGCCAAACGCTATGTCGTGCAAATTCTGCGACACAATACTCGCGTGCTGGATCCAGTTGCTCCTTAACGACACCACTGCGCCTTCATTGCCTACCGCGATGAAACGTCCCGCAGCGTAAGTGATGTGGCGCAGATTTTGATACGGAGGGACGGCCAGGACGCTGTCTGGTGCGAGCCAGTCGAGGCCGTTCGTGGAAAAAACCGTAATCCCATCGTTGCCGACAGCCTGGAAATGGTCATTCCCAAACGCCACGCCACGCAGAATCTTTCCAACGTCATTCGATACGGCGAGCCAATCAGTTCCGTTGGTGGACACCAATGTGATGGAGTGCGCATCGGAATCAGCCTGCGCGAAGTAGCCACCGACAATCACGAACCGACCTTTTCCGAATGCGACACCTTCCATCTCGGTGTTCGCGGGCAGATTGTTCGAGTGCAATTGCCATTGAATTCCGTTGGTGGAACCGATGACCGTGCCGCCGGTGCCCACGGCCACGTAGCGCCCGTTGCCGTAAGTGACACGCTGCAAATAATTCGTCGTCGGCGTCGAACGGCTCGTCCAGTTGATCCCATTGGGCGAAGTCAGCACCGTTCCTCTTTGTCCGACAGCGACGAATTGTCCGGCGGCGTAAGTGATGTCGTGGAGGTTTCGTGAATTCGGTGAATTGCGGGCGGTCCATTGCATGCCATTGATCGAAGTGAGGATTGTGCCGTCACCGCCAACAGCGACAAACAAACCGTTGGTGTAAACAATTCCTTCGAGATCATCTGTCCTCCCGCCACGCCGGTCCGTCCAGATCGCGCCGTCCGCTGAAGTGAGGATGACACCGTCATTTCCGCATAGCATGAATTGAGTTCCATCGAAGAGAACGTCGTTGAGGTTTTTGCCGGTGCCGGGATTCCCGGCAGTCCATGCCGCGCCGTCGGTGGAAGTGAGAAGTGTCCCATCGTCGCCGACCACTATGAACCGGCCATTGCCAGCCGCCAGGCCAGCCAGGTTCAACACAGTGCCGGAGTTTCGCTGAGTCCACCGAATTCCGTCAGTGGAAGTCCAGATTCCGCCATAGTAACCGACCGCAATGAACTGTCCGTTGCCGAAAGTGATGCGCCTGAAACCAGAATTCGGCACGGCAACGCGAGTGAACTGCACGCCATCAGTGGAGACAAAAAAATAATAGTACGCGGCGGCCACATAGATGCCGTTTCCGTAGGCCAAAGAGTCCGGAGCAAAAGCGAAACTGGGCGCCAGCGTGCTGTTCCACGTCACGCCATTCACGGAAACGGCTTGCCGCGGTGTCGCCCCTCCGACAGGCAGGCCATAGGCGTGGAACTCTCCTTTGGCGAATGCGATCGTCGTCAGGTAATGAAGGCCGGGAATTTCGCGCGGCGCCCACGTGAGTCCGTCGTCTGACGTAAACACCAGCGGGAGTCCCGCACTGTCGCTGATGAGCGCCGCGAAGACGCCGTTGCCGGACGCCAGGCTGACGACTGAGTATTCATTGTTCAACGGCACGGCGGTCCAATCCGTTCCGTTAGTGGATGTGACCAGCGCGCCACCTTCACCGCCCGCGACATAGCGTCCGTTCCCAAAAACGATGTGATGAAGATCGTTCGCCTGCGGTCGCGGATTGCGCCACGTCCATCGGTCGAGCGCCCGCCGTGGCGTGACGTTCAGCGAGGCAGTGGCCTGCTGCGCGCCCAGCAGATTGGTCGCGACGCAAACATAATCGCCCTTCTGTTCCAGGGTGAGATTGGTGAGGAGCAAACTGACATTGGTTGCGCCGGGAATATTGGTGCCGCCAAATTGCCATTGAACCTCGGGGCGGGGACCGCCTTCGACGTGCGCCAGCAAACGCCTGGTATCGCCCGCGTACGCATGCAACGAAGGAACGACCATCGCCACAATAGGCGACTGATACTGAACATTCACGTACGCCTGGAAGCTGGTGGCGACGCCAAACGCGTTCGTGGCCACAACGGAATAAAGGCCGGTATGGTTCGTCGCGAGGCGCTCGAATCCCAACTGCGCGTTTGTCGCCGAGGCGATGGGAGCGTTGTTGAAATACCATTGCAGTTGAAGCGGAGAACTGCCGAACACGTTCACGTAGAGAGTAAAGCTCCCATCGACGATCATTCCTCCTGAAGCACGCGGCCCGTCGAACGTCGGCGCGGCTCCCATGACGCTCACTTGCGCGACCGCGCTAGTGCGCACACCGCTGCTGTTGGAAACTACGACATCGTAACGGCCGGTGCTGGCTGCGGAGACGTTGAAGAAAGGGAGCGACGCAGCGTCCGCGCCCGGAATGTTCGCGCCATTGAAACGCCATTGGTAAGTCGAAGGCAGAAAACCGCTCACGAACACCGACAGATAGGAATCCGTGCCTGAACTGAACGTGACATCGTACGGCCCATAGATGAGGTACGGGAGCACGTTGATGACGAAACTCCGGCTGATGGCGCCGTAGGCGTTGCTGGCAATCACAGTGTAAGTGCCCGCGTTCGTGAGTTGGGCGTTGTCGATGGAGAGAATGGAGTTGGTGCCGCCGGGAATATCGTGGCCGTTGAATTGCCATTGGAGCACTGGATACGGCAACCCATCGACGCTCGCCTGAATGTTGATCTGCCCGCCGACCTCGACCTCAGGGTTGTAAGTGAGCGAGAAGATGTTCGGCGGGCGCGCGTCCACAAACACATGCGTCACCGAACTGGTGATGGCGCCGAAAACGTTTGTGACCACGGCGAAGTAATCGCCGGCGTTGGCCGGGCTGACGTTTGCGATCGTGAGCATCGCATTCGTTTGGTTGGGGACGGGCGCGCCGTTGAAGAACCAGCGATAGTGGAGCGGCAGCGCGCCGCACGCTTCGACGGTGAGCCGGGCCGTGCTTCCGCTGGTGGTGAAATAGTTCGTCACCGGCAGCGACACAAAAGTCGGCGCGTCCGTCGATGCGATAAAGACGACGAGTTGCACATACGTGGCCGAACCGACCGAGTAGCCAAACAGGCTGTGGTCATTTGTTCCGCCTGGAATGCTCGAGAGCCGTCCACCGATGGCGAAGCGTTGTCCCGAAGCCGCGGTCAGCGCCGCCAGCGCGCTCGAGTTGAGCGGCATGGAGACAAACGAATCATGTTCGCTCGAAGAAAATGTGCGTGTGGCATAAACGGTCCCATCACCCAGGTCATTGAACACGTCGAACCGGCCGGTGCCCCCATTGGTCAGAGTCGCGACCGGCGTCGCCACGTGGCGCAATTCAAGCGTCACGCTGCCATTGGTGCTGCGGATGTCGAAAGTGAAGAGGCGCAACTCCGCGGCGATGACTCCCTTATCGAAGACCGGCAAATTGAAGACGAACCAATCGCGAAACTCCATGCCGCTGCTGGCGTGATGACCGGCAAAGTAACTGCGGTTGAGCGCGTCGTGATAGCCGGAAGCGTTATACCAGCCCGCGTCACTGGCGCCGATTGTGAACGAACAATTGGCCGCCATGAGAGTGAACGCGCTCAAGCCGATGCCCAGCGCACAGAAAAAACGCCTCATAGGAAACAGTTTCGGGTCTTGGCAAAAATAGCCGGAACCTGGGGGACGGCAAAGAGCGAAGTGTAAACAAGGTCGAATCGGCAGCGTGCAATGATGCGGCCAGAGCGAAGGCACAAATCAGTTTCCTGCCGCCAAAGCCGAGTTTCCGTGAAACCTGCGGACGCCAGCACGCCTCTGACGACACGAACGATTCCTCAGATTTGGGCTTGGAAAGAATTGATTGCTTTGAAAACGCTCGGCACTGCGCAAAGCGCGTGATGCAGGCAAGCGGTCGGACCTGAATACAATGAAACACAGAAGAGTTAACAGCGCCCGGTGTCGTCTCGTTTGCGTGCTCGTCCTCGTTTTGCATCAGGTTGGCGCAAGTGCCGCGCCGATTCAATTTGCCGGGCGAAAAGCCGAACTGGTCATCAGCGAGGTCAGCGAGCGCACGCTGAGGTTGGAACTTTCGCCGCTCGATGAAAATGGAACACTGATCGCACCTGCGCCTTCCACCGTGCTCGTGCCGTTTGCGACGACGGAGAAATTTCGCGCGCGCGAAATTGCCGGCGAGAAGGAGCTGCGTGCCGGACAACTCCGCGTGACGGTTACAGCGCAACCGCTCGCTATGTCATTCCGCCGTGATGACGGAAAACTCGTGCAGCAACTCACCTTCGACGAGGAGCGCGGCACGAATGCGGGTGTCGCCTTTCGCACTGAGGCGACGGTGCTGGGGCTTGGCGAAGGCGCGCAACAATTCGATCGGCGCGGCGCGCTCTATCCGATGGAACCGAGTTGGGGCGGATGGAACCGACCTGTATTCGGCTCTGTAGTGCCTTCGCCGTATGTGGTCGGCACGGATGGATGGGCGTTGTTCGCGCATCGGCCTGAGGGGCAGTTTGATTTGCGCGGTGGCAAAGGGCGTTTCATTCCACGACAAAGTGCGGAGGGCAGCGCGTCGCTGGATTTGTTTGTCGTCAGCGTGCGCGAACCTGCCGAGGCGCTGACGGAATACACGCGACTGACGGGTAAGCCAGTGATGCCGCCGAAATGGGCGCTCGGTTATTTCCAATCGCACCGCACGCTGGCCGGGCCGGAGGAGCCTCTGAAGATCGCACGCACGTTTCGCGAGAAAAAACTCCCGTGCGACGCGGTGATTTACCTCGGCACTGGCTACTGCACCAATGGTTGGAACACCGGCCACGGCTCGCTCACGTTCAACACGAATGCGTTCGTGGCGGAGAACGTCAAGGCGCTGCACGATCTGAACTTCAAAGTTGTCTTTCACGTGAATCGCGCGCCGCGAAATCTTTTCGGTGCGTCCATCACCGAGAATTCCGATTCGCGATTTCACATCCGCAACTATTGGGCGCGTCATCGCGAGTTGATGGCGCTCGGCGCGGACGGCTGGTGGCCTGACGATGGTGACGAGTTGCCGCTGGAATCGCGACTCACTCGGCATCGTTGCTACTATGAAGGACCGTTGCAGGACCGCGCGAATGTCCGTCCGTGGAGTTTGCACCGTACGGGTTACGCAGGGTCACAGCGATACGGCGGCTGGATTTGGTCAGGCGACATCGATGGTAAATGGGAGACGCTCGCCGCACACGTTTCGATAGGTCTGAACCACGGCCTAAGCCTCACGCCATTTTGGGGCAGTGACACCGGCGGGTTTTATCCGACGCGTGAATTGACCGGCGAACTTTACGCGCGCTGGTTTCAATTTTCGGCGTTCTGTCCGTCGTTCCGTTCGCACGGGCGAACGTGGAAGTTGCGTTTGCCGTGGGGTTGGAACACGGGCGAGTTCGGGCCGAAGGAGCATCCCGAACGGCAGCACCCGGACACATCTGAGTTGCGCAACGCCGAAGTCGAACCGATCGCAAAGAAGTATCTCGAACTGCGCTATTCCTTGCTGCCTTACAACTACACACTCGCACGCGAGGCGGCTGACACGGGCCTGCCGATGATGCGCGCGCTGTGGCTGCACTATCCCGGCGATCCCGAAGCGGTGAAGCTCGGCAGTGAATATCTTTGGGGCCGCGACATGCTCGTTGCGCCGATTGTCGAGAAAGGGGCGAAGTCGCGCCGGGTTTATCTTCCCGATGGAACGTGGTTCGATTGGTGGACCGGAAAGAAGTTCGAAGGGAAGAAATGGATCGAACGCGAAGTCGATCTCGCAACGCTCCCACTCTACGTCCGCGCCGGTGCAGTCGTTCCGCTCGATCCAGTTCGGCAATTCACTTCGCAGTCCGTGAACGAACCGACGACAGTCCGCGTTCATGCCGGCGCGAACGGCGCGTTCACGTTTTACGACGACGACGGTCAGAGCCTCGGTTATCGCGATAGCTCGGACGCAAAGACGATCTGGATTCGCTTCCGCTGGGACGATGCCGCGCGCCGTCTGGCGTTGGAGCCGGACGCGCGAATGAAGAAGTGGCCCGGCGGCACGCGAGCGTTCTCCGTGGAAGTGGTCGGGGCTGCCGGACCGGCGAAGCGAGTGGAATTTCGCGGCGAACGAATCGAAGTGAACTTGTGAGTACCGTGCTAACTAACAATCAACCAATAGTTGTGCAGTTCATGGCCTTCGCTTTGGCGTTTTCCTGCGCCTTCGCTGGCCACAGCCAGACGAAACCTGCGACTGCCACGCAAAGGAATGTCGAACCGAAGAAATCGCTCTCCATCGATCTCGGCGGCGGCCTGAAGATGGACTTCGTTTTGATTCAACCCGGTTCGTTCGTCATGGGTTCAGAGACGAGCCGTCCGGACGAGAAGCCAGCGACGAAGGTCACCATCACGAAGCCGTTCTACTTCGGCAAATTTGAAGTGACGCAGGAGCAATGGCTGGCCGTGATGGGAACGAACAACGCTTACTACAAAGGAACGAATCTTCCCGTCGAACAGGTGAGTTGGAACGATTGCCAGGAGTTCGTCGCGAAGCTGAAGGAGAAAGTGCGCGGCTACGAGTTCAGATTGCCGACCGAAGCAGAGTGGGAATACGCGTGCCGCGCGGGGACGACTACGGAATACAGTCACGGCGACGGCGCGACGAATCTTGCCGACTACGCGTGGTTCACCGGCAACGCGGAGAAGCGCACGCATCCCGTCGGTGAAAAGAAACCGAACCCGTGGGGCTTGCACGACATTCACGGTAATGTCTGGGAATGGTGCCAGGACTGGTACGGCGCGTATCCCGGCGGCGAAGTCACGGATCCTGCTGGCGCGAATTCGGGAAACTCGCGCGTGATTCGCGGTGGTTCGTGGAGCCACGGCGCGCGCGATTTGTGGTCTTCGTTCCGGCTGAAGTTTCGTCCCGATTTCCGCTTCCGCAGCATCGGCGTGCGCGTAGTCGCGGTGGAGCGGTGATCTCTGGCCATGATTGCAAACCAAATCACATTGGCCAGGGATTCGCGCTCGCTCGGTGTGGCGGCTTGCTTGCTCGTGTTGCTTTCGTTTTCGCAATTCTCGCCAGCGGCGGAAACAGACACGCGCATTCGATTTGCTGGCGTTCCAGTGGAACTGACGATCGGCGAGGTGAGCGAGCGCACAATTCGGCTGGAACTCGCGCCGCTGGATGAGCAGGGAAACGTGCGAGCCGGTTCGCTTTCCACAGTTCTCGTTCCGTTTCCTGTCATCGAGAAATTGCGTGTGCGTGAACTCGCCAGCGAGAAGGAACTTCGTGTGGGCAAGCTGCGTGTGCTCATCAAGCGGCAGCCACTCACGGTCTCCGTGCGGCGCGAAGATGGGAAGCTCGTGCAGGAACTGGTCTTCGGCGCCAGCGACACAAATGCGCTCAGCTTCCGAATGGATGCGCCCGTGCTTGGCCTCGGCGAAGGCGAGCAGCAGTTCGATCGGCGCGGACATTTTTATCGCATGAGAAACGGCCAGGTCGCTCCGATGCTCGCGACGCACGGCGCGACGATTCCTGTTCCGTTTCTCATTGGCACGGACGGCTGGGCGCTCTTCTTCAATCGCATGTGGGGCGAGTTCGACTTGCGAGAGAACAAGGGACGCTTTCTGCCGGCGGCGAATGCGCTTGGTCGCGAGCCGTTGGAATTGTTCGTCATCAGTGTCAACGAACCAGCCGACGCGCTCGCCGAATATATCCGAGTAACGGGCCGGCCCGTGATGCCGCCGAAATGGCTGATGGGCTACGTCCAGTCGCACCGGACGCTGCTCGGCCCGGACGATCCACTGAAGATCGCGCGGACGTTTCGTGAAAAGAAACTTCCCTGCGACGCGTTGATTTATCTGGGCACGGGCTACTGCACGAACGGCTGGAACGTCGTGAACGGGACAATTGATTTCAACACGAACGCTTTTCCGCGACCGGCTGAACAAATCAAGGCACTGCAAGCCGAGCATTTCAAAGTCATCCTCCACGTGAATCAGGCGCCGCGAAATCTTTTCGGCACGACCATCGGCACTCCCATCTCTCTCGCCTCCGCCGAGGGGGAGAGGGTCGGATTGGGGGGGCCAGATTTATTTTCACGCGGCCCGTATCTCACACTCGCTCAGAGGCGAGCCTTGCAGCCGCAACTGCCCGGCGCGCCGGAGGATTTCAATTCGCCGCTGCACATTCGCAACTACTGGAACTGGCATCGCCCGGTGTTCGCGCTCGGCATCGATGGCTGGTGGCCTGATGACGGCGATGAGTTGCCTATCGAAGCGCGGCTCGCGCGGCATCGCTGCTATTACGAAGGGCCATTGCAGGATCGGCCGAACGAACGCCCGTGGAGTTTGCATCGCAATGGCTACGCAGGTGTGGCGCGTTACAGCGGCTGGATTTGGTCGGGCGATCCTCAGTCGCGCTGGGCCACGCTGGCCGCGCACGTGCCGGTGGGACTGAACCATTCGCTGAGCCTCGCGCCGTTTTGGGGCAGCGACATCGGCGGGTTCGTGATCACGCGCGAACTCACCGGCGAGCTTTACACGCGCTGGTTTCAGTTCGGCGCGTTCAACCCGCTGTTCCGGGCGCATGGCCGCAATTCGCACCTGCGACTCCCGTGGGGCTGGAACACCGGGCAACCCGGCCCGCTCGAACCACGCGATGTGACTGATCCTGCTGAGTTGCGCAACGCGGAAGTGGAACCGATCTGCCGGAAGTATCTCGAACTGCGCTACCGCCTGCTCCCTTACAATTACACGCTAATGCGCGAAGCCCGCGACACGGGCCTGCCACCGATGCGCGCATTGTGGCTGCACTACCCGGACGACGCCGAAGCCGTCAAACTCGGAGATGAATATCTCTGGGGCCGCGACTTTCTCGTCGCGCCAGTCGTGGAAAAAGGCGCGAAGTCGCGGCGCGTTTACCTGCCGACGGGAATGTGGTTCGACTGGTGGACCGGCAAAAAGGTTGAAGGCAAGAAATGGATCGACCGCGAAGTCGATCTCGCCACCATGCCGATTTACGTCCGCGCTGGCGCCATCGTCCCGCTGGATCCAGTGCGCCAGTACACTTCCCAATCCGTGAGCGAACCAACCGCGTTGCGCGTTCATCCCGGCGCGAACGGAGCATTCACGCTTTACGACGACGATGGTCAAACACTGGGCTACCGCGATGGCTCGGACCCGAAGATGGTTTGGATTCGCTTTCGCTGGGATGATTCTACGCGGCGTCTCACGTTGGAACCAGATGCGCGAATGAAGCGGTGGCCTGGCGGCGCGCGCGTCTTCGCTGTCGAAGTCGTCGGTAGCGATGCGCAACCAAAGCGCGTTGAATTCAAAGGCGAGCGAATCCAAGCGGCGTTATGAAAAAACTTTGCTGGTTGTTGTTGGCTGCTGGCCTGATTTGTCCGGCGGGGCTGCGCGGGCAGAGCGTGCCGCATTATCAAACGAACTTTCCGCCAGAAGAATTCAAGGCGCGCTGGGAAAAGGTCTTCGAGCGCATCGGCGACAAAGCCGTCGTAATTGTCCAAGGAATGCCACAGGTGAATGGGTTCATCTTCCCGCGCCAGAACAACGAGTTCTATTACCTCTGCGGCATCGAGACGCCGCACTCGTATCTCGTGCTGGATGCTGGTGGGAGAGAATGGTGTGGTGCAAAAATTCCCGCCGACGCTGGAGGAGAAAGTGAAACGTGGGAAGTGACATGAGTGTTTCGTACCGCGATGATTTCTCCCAGCGGCCGGTAGGGCGACGGTGTCCTCACCGCGCCGCGGCCTGCGGGCTACCGTCTCAACGTTTCAATGCGTGGCCCGGCGCGAGGAGGACATCGTCGCCCTACCTTTGGCTGCGGCTCCGCTGCGCTACGTGGTGTCTCGGCTTTTGCGCAATCCTTGTGTCGCTTGCCCTGGCGTCTTCCGTCAGCGCCGCCGTGGATTTGGTTTTCAAGAACGGCAACATCCATACCGTGAATGACAAGCAGCCGCAGGCTGAGGCCATCGCGATCAAAGATGGCCGAATCGTTTTCGTCGGTTCGAATGCGGATGCTTCCCCTTACGAAGCGGGGGCGCGCGTCATCGATCTCAATGGCAGGACCGTCGTGCCGGGCCTCACTGATGCGCACTATCACTTGAGCGGCGTGGGCGAGAGGGAAATGACGTTGAACCTCGAAGGCACCACGAGCCTTGAAGATTTTCTCAGCAAAGTGAAAGCACGTGTAGCGCAGGCGAAACCCGGCGAGTGGGTCACAGGCCGCGGCTGGATCGAAACATTCTGGCAATCGCAGGTGTTTCCCACTCGTTGGGATCTGGACAAAGTTTCGTCCAACAACCCGGTTTATCTGACGCGCGCCGACGGTCACGGCGCCGTTGCCAACAACGTGGCAATTCTCCTCGCTCGCGTTGGAAAGGAAACGTCGAATCCATTTGGCGGAGAAATCATGCGCGACAAGCAGACCGGCGAGCCGAACGGCATGTTCCTCGACAACGCGCAAAGTTTGATTACGAAGCACATTCCTCCGAGCAAACCTGAAGATGAAGAACGCGCGATCCTGCTCGGCGTGCAGCGCAGTTTGGAACTGGGTTGGACGCAGGTCCACATTCCCGGCAATTCGTTTCGTGAATTCGAGTTGATCAAACGTCTTTGCGAGCAGGGCAAAATCAAACTGCGCATTTACAATGCGGTGCGCGGGCCGAGCGCTGATACGAAGCGATTGCTTGCCGAAGGGCCGATGTTCGACGCATTCGATCATCGGTTCGCCAACCGCGCCATCAAAGTTAGCTTCGATGGCGCGTTGGGTTCGAAGGGCGCGGCCCTGATGGAGAATTATTCCGACTACGACACGGCGGGGTTTCTCAAATGGCGCGAAGAGGATTTGCTGCCGATGTTCGAGGACGCGTTACGCAAAGGCGTGCAGGTGTGGACGCACGCCATCGGCGACCGCGCCAATCGCGAGATTCTCAACCTCTACGAGAAAGCGTTTCAGCGTGTTCCGGCCGGTGAACGAAAGGTCAAAGAACCGCGCTGGCGCATTGAGCACGCGCAGGTAATTCACGCCAGCGACATTCCGCGCTTCGCGAAACTCGGCGTCATTCCATCGATGCAACCGTCACACGCCATCGGCGATTTGCACTTTGCGGGCAGCCGGCTCGGACTGAAGCGATTGGAGGGCGCGTACGCGTGGCAGAGTTTTCTCAAGGCCGGTTCGATCATCGCGGGCGGTTCCGACGCGCCGGTCGAACGCGGCGAGCCGATGATTGAATTCTACGCCGCCGTCGCGCGCAAAGATCTCAAGGGATTCTCCGGCAACGGCTGGCATCCAGAACAAGCTGTCTCGCGTGAGCAAGCGTTAAAGATGTTCACCATTTGGCCCGCCTACGCTGCGTTTGAAGAACACCTGCGAGGCAGCATCGAACCTGGAAAGCTGGCTGACCTGACCGTGTTGTCGCACGACATCATGAAGATTCCTGAGGCAGAAATTCTGAAGACCAAATGTGTGATGACAGTGGTGGATGGGGAAGTGGTTTACGAGGCCGACAAAGCGGCGGCGACGAATACGGGAACAACTGCAAAGCCGGCGATCATCATCATCGATCCACCGGAGAAGGACTTCTTTTCCAAGCAACTGGACTTTCACGGCATTCCAATCAAGGCGCACAAGGTTGTTGTTGATGAAGCGCTGTATGCGGCTCATGACCGTCTCTCAATGATGTTCAGCAACCTGCTCACGAAACAGCCCATGGTGATTTCGAATCTCGTCGCGGCCGGCGCGGCGCTGCACATCATCGGACGCGATCAGGTCACGACGGATTTGCCGGAATGGCGCCATGACAAAGGCGTGCCGCGGCCCGAATACAACGGCCTCACGCGCGATCAACGCACGCGCGGCATGGGCGGACTGCTCACGAGTTGCGGCGAGGAGAATTTGCTCAAGCTGGAGAAGGACCGCTATCGCGGACGCGACATTTGCCTGCACGAGTTTTCCCACAGTGTTCTGAACAATGGCTGCCCGCGTGAAATCAAAGCGCGTGTCGCCGAGCAGCGCACCAATTCGCTGGCCAAGGGCCTGTGGCAGCGCTCGTATGCCGGGTCGAACGCCGACGAGTTCTTCGCCGAACTGACGATGTGGTACTTCGGCACGCACGGTGACTTGCGCATGAGCGGGCCGAAGCCGGAGAACGGACCGGAGGGTTTGAAGAAGTACGACCCGGAGGGCTTCGCGCTGATGGACGACTTCTACAGCGGCCGCATCGACATTGGCAAAGCAGAGCCGCGCCGCCGCCGTGGGACCGCGAATACGAATTCACTCCCATCAGCGATTGATTCCTCGTCGAAGACGAACGCACAAAAGTGAAATTGCTTGTGCCGATCAGAGCGCATCTGAGATGTACCACTGTGAATCATCCGGCGGCGCGCGCGGAGCGACGCGCCCTACCTTGCGCGGGCCTGGTGGGGCGCGCCGCTTGCTTGCAACAATTTCTTCGCTGGTTCGCTTCGGTAGTACGTCCACGATGCGCCCTGCACCCATGATCATCTCGCGCACTATTGTGGTGATGGCGTTGTTCCTGAGCGGTTGTTCGACGACGAAGGATTTCAACCAAAGGAAAGCAGGCATCGAACAAAGAATTTTCGGAAGGCTTGCGGACGGCACCGAGGTCAAAATCTACACGCTGAGGAATAACCAGGGCGCATTTGCCAAGGTGGCTGATTATGGCGCCATGCTGACGGAGCTTTGGATGCCGGACCGCGATGGCGAACTCGGCGACGTCGTGCTGGGCTTCGACAGTCTGGAGCAGTATTTGAACGGCCCGCCGTTCTTCGGCTCGACGGTCGGGCGCGTGGCCAATCGAATCGCAAATGGAAAGTTCACGCTCGACGGGAAGGAATATGTTCTCGCGACAAATCGTCCGCCGAACCATCTCCACGGAGGCTTCAAAGGTTTCGATAAGCAAGTTTGGAAGTCGCGTCCGCTGCCTGTCACGGACTCAGCCGTAGGAGTTGAGTTCACTTACACCAGTGTTGATGGAGAGGAAGGGTATCCGGGCACGCTGCAAGTCAGAGTCGTTTACACGCTGACCGCGGTGAACGAACTGCGGATCGACTACACCGCCACGACGGACAAGGCCACGCCAGTCAATCTCACCAATCATTCGTTCTTCAATCTCGCTGGCGCCGGCAGCATTCTCGACCACGTGCTCACACTGAACGCGGACCATTACACGCCCGCTGATGCCACGCTGATTCCCACCGGTGAAATCGCGCCGGTGAAAGGCACAGGCCTCGATTTCACCAAACCGCGACGTATGGGCGAACGCATCGAGGAGTTCCGCAGCTTTGCCAACGGCTACGATCATAACTTTGTGCTGAACGGCGGTCGCAAGGCCACGTGGTGCGCGCGCGTGGAAGAACCGAAGTCCGGGCGCGTGATGGAAATCTGGACCACCGAGCCGGGCGTGCAGTTCTTCACCGGCAATCGCCTCGACGGCAGATTCACTGGCATCGGCGGCGTGGTTTACAACCAGCACGGGGGCTTTTGTTTGGAGCCGCAGCATTTCCCTGACTCGATTAACAAGCCGAACTTTCCGTCAGTCGTGCTGCGGCCGGGAGACACATTCAAGTCGAGCACCGCGTATCGATTCGCGACGAATAAGAGATGATATGTCCATCAGCGTTCGAACCTGTCCGACAGAAGAAAGGACACACCATGACCGCAAATGAATTTCGCCGCATGGCGCTCGGATTTCCGGGGGCGTTCGAATCGGCCCACATGAACCATCCGGACTTTCGCGTCGCGGGAAAAATCTTCGCGTCACTCGGCTACCCGGATGAAGCGTGCGGAATGGTCAAGCTGACGCCGGAACAGCAACGAACGTTTGTCGAAAAGGCGCCGAATGTTTTTAGTCCGTGCAACGGCGCGTGGGGACGAGGAGGCGCCACGAGCGTGAATCTGTCTTCAGCGAAGAAGACCGCGCTGCGTCCTGCTCTCGCAGCGGCGTATCGGAACCTTCACGAAAAGGGGAAAGCGAAAAAAGTCCGGCGCGGACGCTGACACCATGTTGCGCTGGAGAATCCCCATTATCGTCGCCGCTGCCATTGCGATCAGTTACCTGGATCGCCAAACGTTGCCCGTCGCGATCGGGGCCATCGGAAAGGACATCCCGATCTCCAATCAGGTAAAGGCGTTTCTCGACTCGGCGTTCCTCATCACATACGGGCTGATGTATCTCGGCGGCGGGCGGCTCATTGATTTGCTCGGCACGCGGCGCGGTTTCACGGTCATCATGATTTTCTGGTCGCTGGCGTGTGCGAGTCATGGAATCGCGGCGAACGTCATTATGCTGGCCGCGAGCCGGTTGCTGCTGGGCGTGGGCGAGGGCGGCGGTTTTCCCGCGGCCACGCGCGCGGTCACCGAATGGTTTCCCGCGAAGGAACGCGCGACGGCGATGGGAATCATCAACGCCGGCACGGCTGTGGGAGGCGTGATGGCGCCGCCATTGATCGCGCAGATCATCTTGCACGTTCATTGGCTGCAGCTTTCCTCCTGGCGCTGGGTGTTCTTTATCACCGGCGCCCTGGGACTGGTCTGGACGATCTGGTGGGTCGCGAGTTATTTCCCGCCGGAGCACCACCACGCGCTGCGCGCCAGCGAGGGAACGAAGATCGAATCGAGCACAACCTCAAACGTCACGACGCCCCCGATGATTCCACTGCGAGCACTGCTTCGCTTCCGCGAAACGTGGGGAATCGTGGCGGTCAAATTTCTGACTGACGCGGCCTGGTACTTCTACATTTTCTGGCTGCCAAAATATCTGCTCGTGGCACGCGGCTTCGACATCAAAGCCGTCGGTTCTGTTGCGTGGATTCCTTTCGCAGCCGCTGGCGTCGGATGTCTGTTGGGCGGTGGCCTGTCGAGTTGGTTTCTCCACCGCGGCCATTCGGTGGATTTGGCCCGCAAGCTTCCGCTCGGCATCGCCGCGGCAGCGATGCCGTGGGTAATGCTCGTGCCGCACGTCTCGGTGACGTGGTGCATCGTCCTTTTCAGTCTCGCGTTTTTCGGTCATCAATGGTGGTCAACGCTGATTATGATTTTGCCTACGGATTTGTTTCCGAAGCGCGCCGTCGGCACCGTGGCTGGACTGGTCGGTCTGGGCGGCGCGATGGGCGGCGTGGTCCTTGGCCAACTGGCGGGCTATCTCCTCGACCACGGATTCAGCTACGCGCCCGTGCTGGTGATTGCCGGTTCGTTGCACATCATCGCGTTCGTTCTGCTTCTAATCGTCGTTCGCTTGCGCCAGCCCTTGCCGTTTGATTCCAAAATCGCATGACCCGACTCGTGCAACTCTGGTGTCGTGATGTTCGCCGCGTGGCGCTGGTGGAAGAACCGCGCGTGCGGTTGCTCGGTGAATGCGCTTCGATCTGCGCGCTGGCGCGGGAGGCAATCGCCGCAGGCACGACACTTACGGCACTGATTCGCGATCATGCGCGGGGCGAGGCGCTGGATTACGACGCCATTTATCGCGGTGAATCCGAGTGGCAACTGTTGCCGCCCATCGATCATCCCGAAGAATCGGCGCGCTGTCTGGTGTCCGGCACGGGACTCACACACCTCGGCAGCGCAAAGAATCGTAGCGCGATGCACGGCGCGAGCGACGCGGAACTCACGGACAGCATGAAAATGTTTCGCTGGGGTGTGGAGGGTGGACGACCTGCGGCGGGCAAAATCGGGGTCGCACCAGAATGGTTCTACAAAGGCGACGGCTCGATTCTGCGCGCGCACGGCGAGCGGCTGTCGGTTCCGTCATATGCGGAAGACGGCGGGGAAGAAGGGGAAATCGCCGGCATTTATCTCATCGATTCCTACGGATGGCCGTGCCGGGTCGGTATGGCCACCGGCAACGAGTTCTCAGACCACAAGTTCGAAAAGAAAAATTATTTGAATCTCGCTGGCTCGAAGATTCGAACCTGTTCGCTCGGGCCGGAACTCGTGATCGATCCTGAATTCAAATCGGTGCCCGGCAAAGTGTCCATTGAGCGCGCTGGCAAGATGCTTTGGACGAAAGAAATCCGCTCGGGCGAAGCCGAGATGTGCCACAGCCTGCAGAACATCGAGCACCATCACTTCAAGTTCGAGACGCACCGCCGTCCTGGCGACGTGCACGTGCATTATTTCGGAGCGTGCGCGCTGAGCTTTGGCGACGGCGTAAAACTCGTGGAGGGTGATGTGATGGAGATTCAGTTTGAGGGCTTTGGCCGTCCGTTGCGCAATCCCGTGAGCATCGCGCAAAACACGGATAACCTGGTTTCTGTCTCCTCTCTCGCCTGAGCCGCATCCGAGCGAGCGCAAACGAGCGTCAATCGCCCGCCAACATCACAACGAGTGCCATGCGCAAAAACTCAGACTGAGGGTTGGTCTTGTTTGACCGCCTGCGAGTCCATACGCTTTCGGCATGAACTCCCGTGCGTTCTCAGCACTGCTGGCTTTATTATGTGCGCTGTTCATCGGTTCGCCGGCGCGCGCCGCCATGGCGAAGCCCAATGTCATCTTCATTCTCGCGGATGATTTGGGCTATGGCGACCTCGGCTGCTTCGGGCAAACGAAAATCAAGACGCCCAATCTCGACCGGATGGCGGCGGAAGGAATGCGCTTCACGCAGGCTTACGCAGGCACGACGGTTTGCGCGCCGAGCCGGTGCGCGTTGATGACGGGATTGCACACGGGACACGCGCCGATTCGCGGCAACAAGGAGATCAAACCCGAGGGGCAGGAACCGATGCCGGCGGACACGTTCACCGTCGCGCATCTAATGAAGCGTGCGGGCTACACGACGGGCATGATTGGCAAATGGGGGCTCGGTTTTCCCGGCTCGACGAGTCCGCCGGAGAAAATGGGTTGGGATTATTTTTTCGGCTACAACTGCCAGATGAAGGCGCACGAGTATTATCCGACGTCGCTCTGGCGCAACGCGGGCCAGTTGGTGCTCGACGGCAAAACCTATTCGCACGATCTCATGGCCGAGGACGCGCTGGAGTTCGTGCGGCGCAACAAGGACAAGCCATTCTTCCTTTATCTTCCGTTCACGATCCCGCACGGAAAATTCCAGGTGCCGGACCAGGGCGCCTACGCGAACGAGAACTGGCCCGCGCAGTGGAAAAACATCGCCGCGATGATCACGCGGATGGACAAAGACATCGGGCGGCTGTTCGCGCTGCTCAGGGAATTGAAGCTGGATGAGAACACGCTGGTATTCTTCGCCAGTGACAACGGCGCGGGTTATCAGCCGAAGTTTTTCCAAAGCTCCGGCCCGTTACGCGGATGGAAGCGCGACATGTACGAAGGCGGTTTGCGCTCGCCGAGCATTGCGCGCTGGCCGGGAAAAATTAAGCCGGGCGTCGTGAGCGAACAGGTCTGGGCGTTCTGGGACTTGATGCCCACGTTCGCGGAACTCACCGGACAAACACCGCCGCCGAACATGGACGGTGTTTCCATTCTGCCGGCGTTGTTGGAGCGCAAGACAGTCGAGCATCCGCCCCTCTACTTTGAGTTTCACGAACGCGGCTTCACCGTCGCAGCACGCATCGGTGATTGGAAGGCCGTCCGCCTCGGCACCAAACTGCCCATCGAACTTTATGACATGAAGACTGACGCCGCTGAGCAGCACGACGTGGCCGCGCAGCATCCCGATGTCGTGAAGCGTTTCGAGGAGTATTTGAAGACGGCGCGCACCGAGTCTGCGACGTGGCCGATTCGCGAAAATGTGAGAAGGCCGGCGGCGCAAAAGAGCGATGAGGGCAAACAATGAAGGCACGCTTGAGTGATGGTAGGGCGCGGTGTCCTCACCGCGCCGCAGCAAAGAAGATACGCTTGCCCGTTCGCGGCGGGCTGATGACAGCGCGCCCTACCTGATATGAACCGCCGAACCATGCTCAAGTCGGTCGCGCTCACCGGAGCGGCAGCAACTTTTCCAGTGCCACTGTTCGGTCAGGTGCATGAGAAAACGAATTGGCACAACGGCGCGGTTCGTTATCTGGAAACGTTGGCGCGCGCCGATGGCGGCTACGGTTGGGAAGGACAGGAGCATTCGCATCTCACACCGACGTTCTTCGTCATCGGCTGTTATCGCTTACTCGGCGAAACCGTTCCCAGAAAAACGCAACTCGCAGAGTTCATTCGCACGCATCATCCCAGTGCGTTGAAGAAGCTGGAACAGGAACGGCGCATCTTTGACTGGCAGCAAGTGCAGGCGCTCGTCTGGTTGGGCGAGGACGCGTCGTTATTGAAAGAGAAGATTCTTGGCTGGAAACGGCCGCTTGCCTACTTGAAGCAATACGAGCAGCACGGCTATCCGCTCTTTTCGTCCGAGATGGGCGTGATTCTTTCGCGCGCGTTGCTGGGCGTGCCCGTCAAAGATTTGCCTTTCGAGTTCGTGAGTTATCTCGTGAGCCGCCGGCGGCCCAATGGGAGTTTCAACAACACTCCCGCTGCTGACGGCAGCGACGGGCATGTGTTGAGTACGTGGTGGGGCTTGCAGGCGCAGCGAATCCTGAAAGTGGCCAATGAGTCGTCCACCGAAACGATTGCGTGGCTGCGCGCGTGCCAGCTTCCCAACGGTGGCTTCACTTTTGCGCCCGAACCGGAATTCGGCGGAGTGGACGACGTCGCTTACACGTGGGCGGCGGTCCGCGCGTTGAAACTTCTCGATGCGAAACCAGCGAATGCTGCCGCGTGCGTGGCCTATCTTCATTCACTCGCCAACAGTGACGGTGGCTTCGCGGATCGTCCCGGTTGGTTGAGCAATCCCATGGCGACTTACTACGCGCTCGATGCTCTCGATGCGTTGGGTGCCGCGAAAGAGGATTTCAAGATTCAGATTTCAAAATGGCGCACGCCCACCCCGCTTCCGTCCGATTTGAAAGTCTTTACCATCCAACTCGAAGCACACGGCCAGGGCAGTCCGGCGGAAGCAGTCGATCTCGCGCGCTCGCTGCGCATTCATCTTTGGGGCGCGAAGAATGCGAAGCCCGGCTGGATTGCGCGGGCGCAAGCCATCGCTGACGCACAGAAAGTTCCCGTAAAGTTCTTCGTGTCTAACGAGGAATACGGAACGTGGGTGAATATTCCCGGTCTCGGCACTTACAGTCACACCAGCGATATCATCGCGCCAGCAGACGCCACGATTGGCGCGTCGCTCGCAAGGGAGGGCACCGTCCCATGGTCAGAATTCCGTCGCAAGCGCCTCGCGCCGCTTGAACTCGCGAAGGGCCGGCTCGTCTGGCAGTTCGGCGAGAACGAAGAACTGGTGCGCATGTTCCTCGACGACTCCGTGGAGCGCGGCGGTTACGCAGCCATCAGCACGTATCATTTCGGCAATCCCGACTTCACGAACAGCGAACCGTTCCTGCATCGCTGGCGCGGGCAGATTCCGTTCGTCGCGTTGCAGGATGCGCACGGCCCCGAGCCATGGTGGTTCGCCGACGTGACGACCGGCTTCCGGACGCTCTTTCTCGCGACTGAACCGACGTGGGACGGCTGGCTCAACGCGTTGAAGAACAACTGGGTCGTTCCCGTTCGCCACGATCAATGGACCAGCGGTAAAACCTGGATGCACGCTGGTTCACGTGAAGTGCGCGACTTCGTCCTCGCTTACGAACGCTACTGGTGCTGGTGGGACAACCCGGACATCCAACGCCCGCTCGTCTCCATCGTCGCCGTTCGTCCCGAAGATGAATTTGAAACCGCGCGCCCGGAGAAAGGCGTCGCGTTGCGCGTCCGCTGCGCCTGGGAAAACACTCCGCAAGGTCTGCTCAAGCAACCCATCGCGGAATTCGTGAAGTTAACCGTGGATGACCAGGAAGTGAGACCGTCGCTCGTCTCGAAAAAAAGGCCCAACGGCTTGTTTGACGAACATCAATACTTCATAAACCTGATGGAACTCGTTCCCGGGAAACACACGGCGGAGGTCGTCGCTCGGGTGATCGCGACCAAAACCGAGATAAGACGAACGATAGAATTCTCTGCATAAGCGATGAAGTTTCCCATCATGCCAGTGCTCGCAGTGCTGTTCGCGTTTGCGGTGCTCAATCCCTGTTCTGCGGCGCGCGCGCAGAAACCCAACGTCGTTCTCATCTACGCCGATGACCTTGGCTACGGCGATCTGAGTTGCTACGGCGCTACGCGAGTTCAGACGCCGAACATTGATCGGCTGGCGCGTGAAGGGCTGCGTTTCACCGACGCGCACACGACTTCGGCTACTTGCACGCCATCGCGTTACTCGATGCTCACTGGCGAATACGCGTGGCGCAAACGCGGCACGGGTGTGTTGCCGGGCGATGCGCCGCTCATCATCGAGCCGGGGCGCGTGACGATGGCGAGCGTGTTGCAGAAGGCCGGCTACAAAACTGGCGTGGTCGGCAAGTGGCATCTCGGCTTGGGGCGAACGAACCTGGATTGGAACGCGGAAATCAAGCCCGGCCCGCTGGAACTCGGTTTCGATTACTGCTTCCTGATGCCCGCGACCGGCGACCGCGTGCCGTGCGTTTACGTGGAGAACCATCGCGTCATCGGACTCGATACCAGTGATCCTCTCAAAGTGAGTTTTGGCGAATACATTGGCGATGAACCGACTGGCAAAAAAAATCCTGAGTTGCTGAAAGTGCATCCGAGCCACGGGCACGACTTCACGATTGTGAACGGCATCAGCCGCATCGGTTATTCGAGCGGCGGCAAATCGGCGCGTTGGGATGACGAGACGATGGCGGATGTTTACGTGCAGCGGGCCGCGGCGTTCATCGAGCGGCACAAGAGCAAGCCGTTCTTTCTCTACTTCTCATCGCACGACATCCATGTGCCGCGCGTCGCGCATGAGCGGTTTGCCGGCAAGAGCGCGATGGGTCCGCGCGGCGATGTGATTCTGCAACTCGATTGGTGCGTGGGAGAATTGCTGGCGACACTTGATCGCAATCATCTTTCGGAGAACACGCTGGTGATTTTCACGAGCGACAATGGCCCGGTGGTTGATGACGGCTACAAGGACGAGGCGAAAGCAAGACTCGGCGATCACAAACCATCCGGTCCGTGGCGTGGCGGCAAGTACAGCATTTTCGAAAGTGGTACGCGCGTGCCGTTTCTCGTGCGCTGGCCGGCCCGCGTGAAGCCCGGCGTTTCGGACGCGCTGATCTCGCAAGTGGATTTCCCCGCGACCTTCGCCGCGCTCACCGGACAGAAGTTCGAATCAAGAACTTCACCGGACACGCAGAATGTTCTCGCCGCATTGCTCGGCGATTCAATCAAAGGCCGCACGCAACTCGTCGAGCATTCCGGTGGGCTCGCCGTGCGTCTCGGCGAATGGAAGTTCATTGAGAAGCGTCCCGGCCAGAAGCGAACACAATTCACAGAAACGGAGACTGGCAACGATCCCGGCGTGCAACTCTACAATCTGACGGATGATCCCGGTGAAACAAAGAACCTCGCCAACGAGCAACCGGACAAAGTAAAGGAACTGGCGGCATTGCTTGACGCCGAAAAAGCGAAAGGCATGGAACCGCCATTGAGGAACAACGCGAGGAGAGCTGTTGGAAAAGGCGAACCAGAATGAAAACTATCGCTAACATTCTCATCCTTCTCTGCTGCACGAGACTCATCACTGTCGCCGCCGAACCCTTCCCCGTCACGATCCGCGTCGATGCCGCGAAGACGAAGGGAGAATTGAAACCCATCTGGCGCTTCTTCGGCGGCGACGAGCCGAACTACGCCACGATGAAGGACGGACAAAAGTTGCTGGCCGACCTGGGCAAGCTCCGTCCGAAGGAAGTTTACTTCCGCACGCACAATTTGCTCAACACGGGTGACGGCACGCCGGCGTTGAAATGGGGTTCCACCGATGCCTACAACGAAGA
>JGI10216J12902_100072206_pt1 | contig 29205 bp, 46 predicted proteins | sample KanNatreferecore_FD_12902 | JGI IMG/M metagenome (IMG submission 12902)
TCACGAAGTAGTCGCTCCCAACAAGAGGGAACTCCGCCGGATCCGCCCAATATCGCCACGCCATTCACCGAGGCATTCCGAGAACGTCCCGAGAATGCCTCACTTCCCCGCGAATTCGGTTTCCCTCACGAGAAGGCAGTGGGCAGTTATGGCGATCAGGCGGCGGAATGGATCGACGCCCGAATGGCCAGTGATATCAATGCGGAGGGTCCGGGCCTTCGCTGGCACCAGTGGCTAATCCTGCAGCGGGCACTCGAGCATAATGAGGATGGCCAGCTCTGCTGGCCGCTGGTGTTGCTGACAATGCCTCGTCAGCAGGGGAAGACCGTGCTGCTGGCAGAGCTGGCCATGTGGCGAGCCGCCCATGGGCATCTGTGGAGCGAGCGCCAACGCGTGCTGCACGCGGCCCGGAGCGTGACCCTAGCCAACGCGGTGCAGGCTGCTGCGCGGCTCTGGGCGAAGGACCAGGACCTCACCGTGAAACGGCGCATGGGGGATTCCACGATCGGTTGGCCGGACGGTTCGGCGTGGCAGGTGCTGGCCTTGTCGGCGGTGTACGGGCAGCGCGTGTCTCTGGCGTTGCTGGACGAGGCCTGGGACATGGCGCCAGATGCGTTCTGGCAGGGCCTGTGGCCTGCCATGGGCGAGCGCGAGTCTCGGCAGGCGTGGATATTCTCGGCCGCTAATGCCGGCGATCGAGGCCTGGTGCGTTCCATGCTTAAGACCCCTGGCGTATTGTCTATGGCATGGGGAGCTGAGCGCGATTCGGATTACCAGGACATTGAGAACTGGAAGCGCTCCACACCCTTCATGACCCCGTCGCGGATGGAGGCCATGCTGCTGTCGCGGGACATTCCGGGTTTCGAGCTGGAGTGGCTGAACGTGTGGCCATTCCATATCGAAGAAATGGCTGGCTGGCCGTCGGGCCTTCGGAAGTGCGTGCGCACTGCGGGGCTGCCCCCGGCGGAGGGCTGCATGGCCGCGATAGAGGTGTCCCAGGACCGGCAGCGCTACGGGTTCGCCGTGGCGTGGCGTGAGGGCAGCTCGGTGGCCGCGATAACAGGCTCAGCGACCTCGCTGGAGGGTGCGATCGAGATGGTCGACCGTTGGTCTCCGGGCATGTGTTTCGTGGGCCTGAGCCTACGTGACAGCCCGTTGTGGCCTTGGGCGACTCACCCTGTCGGGATCAACGAGACGCGTGAGGCGACGCCTGTCTTCGAGCTGATGGTGCGGACGGGCCGCGTGCAGCACGACCACAACCCGACCCTGTTGACCGAGGCCCTGGGCGCCAGAGTCACCGAGCTCGAGACTGGCCTAGTGCTGTCTGCGAAGAAGTCCACTGGCCCTATCCCGGTGCTCAAGGCTCTGGCCTGGGCAGCTTGGGGCATCGAGTCGGGGAAATTCGACATCGAATCGCAGATCTGGTGACGAACATTCTGACGGTATGCGCGGTACTGCTCGGGTGCTTCGGCCTGCTCATGGCATTCCTCAGGTTCGACAAGAGCCTGCAGGAAGCCTATCAGCGCGACCGCCGGGAACAATGTCCTGCCTGCCGGGCGGGTCTGGTGATCCTTATGCGCACACCCGAAGATGAGCACGAGCGCCAGGAGCAGGTTTTCACCCTTTGCCCTGATCACATTCTGCAGTACGATCGCATCCAGAATCTCGAGCACTGGCACAGGCGGCACGGCGGATTGCTATGAGCACCGCTGGAGGGGCATACTAAGCACAGCGGCCAGACGCGCTGCATAACCCCCTGGACAGGCGTCCCCATTCTTGGCGGGAAGAGTCCCCGAATGAATTACGTCCAGCGCCGCGCCAGGTATGCGAGAACGAATCAGCCTATTGGCGACCTGCTGGTGAACAACCCTGGTGGATTCCCGTCTGGATTCCCGCCGAACACCACTGTGAATGACGTGGTCTGGTGGTGGGGCGACGATTCGCCGTTGCTCGCTAGCAATGGCAGCGCAGCTCGCGCGAACATGGCAGCGGTCACCAGGGCCACGTCCTTGATATCGAACACTATCGGCGCGCTGCCGTTTCGGTCCCTCACGGGCGGCTCCAACATTACCACCTCTACGATCGAGGTACCCCCGCCACGTTGGGCCATTGATCCGCAATTGCACCGTCCCGACGCGCGGTTTGGTGAGGCACCGCCAGAAGCGGCTTCCCTGCGACTGACTAAGTCATTGTTCTGGACACAGCTCATTCGGTCCGCACTGCTCAAGGGCATGGGATACCTGATCTTCGAGGAGTCGGCTCTGACCGAGCCTATCGCGGGAACGCTGCGCCTGTTGAACCCTGACCTGGTGGCTCCGCGCGAGACCGAGGACGGCAGCGTGGTGCGGAGGATCGGCACTGAGCGCACCGGGTCTTACGTGGACACCGCGCGCGATGGGTCGCTGACGTTGGGTGGGCGTCGTTATAGGCTGGTGGAGCTCAACAATCCGCTGGACACGCCTGACGCCTATGGGATCACGCGCGGGGTCTTGGCCATGCATGCGGCGGAGCTGGGCCTGGCACAGCAGGAGCTCACTTATGCCAGCGGAATGTTCAAGTCGGGCATTCCTAGCGGCTATCTGAAGACTAGCATCCCGAATCAGAGCGAGGCGCAAGCGCAGCGGCTGAAGGGGCAGTGGCTGGCCGAGCACGGTGGGGATTCGCGGTCTATCGCGGTCCTGAATGCGACCACTGAGTTCGTCCCGATCGCATTGAACCCGGTCGACATGGCGCTCATTCAAAGCCGTCAGATGTCCCTGCTGGATATCGCGAATGCCTTCGGCGTCCCGGTGCACATGCTGGGCGGGAACGATGGCGGCTCGAATACCTATAGCAACGCCGAGTCGCGGAACAGCGACTTCCGACAATTCAGTCTGGCGCCGTGGGCCGTGGCATTCGAGGAAGTGTTGACCAGTCTCACGACTGCCGGATCATTCATTGTCGTCGACTTCCGAGGATTGCTGCGCCCGGATACGTCGACGCGCTACGCGGCTTACGGACAGGCGATTAGTGCAGGCTGGATGACCGTGGACGAGGTGCGTAGGCTCGAGAATCTGCCAGGCCTGGTGGATGCGGAAAAAGGAGCGCCGGTAGCATGAAGGTGCAGGACATTCAGGGTGGAGCGGTGCAATACCGAGCTGCCGAGGTGCAGGAAGTCAGCATTGAGAAGCGCGAGATGTTCGTGCGCGCTGCACCTTACGGGGTCACCACCGACATCGGTGGGGGCATCGACGAGACCTTTGAGCCAGGGACCTTTGCCAGGGCTGTGAAGGCGCCTCAGCGTGTTTCGGCATTCTGGGAGCACGGTGGTCCGCTGATCGGGCGCGGCATTCAGGTGATTGATCAGGCAGACGGGGTCTGGATTCGCGCGAAGATAGGCCGCACCACCGCCGCGACGGACGTCATTTCGCTGATCGAGGACGAGCTGCTCCGAGACGTGTCGGTGGAATTCCGACCGATCCCCGAGGCGATGAAGGTGCATCAGCGCGGGCAGCGTTTGGATATTCGGCATATCCGTGCGCACCTGCTGGGTTTCGCCGTGGTGACGAATGGCGCCTATGGCGACAAGGCCTACGTGGATTCGGTGCGAGATGAACGCGTCGACCGCGACCGGGAGGCAGCTCGCTTGTGGCTGCAAAGCGTGCGTGGCAGGTGGACCGCGTGATAGAATGCCACCACTGGCTTTGAATGCGGCGTTTTCTTCGGACCCTCGCCGGCATTTCACCCCTAGTGCGCAATTGATCCCTACTAGCGCCTAGGAGCGCTCAATGTCTGTGCTCACCGATATTCGTGCGGAACGGGACGGGATTGTTTCCGAGCTCGATGCCCTCATGAACAACCCGGAGTTCGACCCGACCGACAAGACCATCGTCGAGAACCGCGCCAAGGTCGAAGCGATGGATGCTCGCATTCAGAGTATCGTTGATTGGGAGTCGCGCAAGGCGAACTCCATGAAGCTCGATTCGATCGCGCTTCGCCATCGCGAGGACCAGAAGGAACACGAGAAGCAGCAGCTGGAGCTGGTGCCGTCGCTCGGTGAGGCCTGGACGCGTTCGGCGGCCTATGAGGAGTACAAGCTCCTGCCGCGCGGTACCTCGGGCCGTGTGTCCATGCCGTTCGACAGCCTGGTGCAGACGCGCGCGCCCATCCTGACAGACACCTTCGCGGGCCTGATTCAGCCGACCCGGATCGCGCCTAGCGTTCCGCCGACCAGTCAGACCCCGCTGCTGGATCAAATCGCGCGCGTGACGGTCGCCAGTGGCTCGGTGGAGTGGGTCACCTACCCCGCTGCGTCGCCGCTCGGCACGGTGACGCCTGAGGGGCAGGCCAAGACCGAGGCTGCCATCACCCCGACCCTGGTGACCGTCACCCTGGACACGATCGCGAGCTGGGCCCAGTACTCGCGCCAGTTCGGCGAGGACGCCCCCGGCCTGGTGCAGTTCCTGAACGCGGCCCTGGCTCGTGGCATCATCGACAAGCGCGAGGCGCTCGCGGCTGCCGAGCTGGTCGGCAACGTCAGCATCCCCACGGTCCCGAACGCCACAGGCACCCTGATGGAGGGCATCCGTCTCGGCGTCGCGACTGTTCAGGACGCAGGGTACCGGCCTACTGCAGTGGTCCTGAACCCGATGGACTACGCGGCCCTGGACATCAACGTGTTCGAGGCGACCCTACGCGGCCCGACGGTCAACCCGAATTTCTGGGGCGTCGTGCCGGTGCCTGCAGGCGCGGTGGCGTCGGGCACTGCCTATGTCGGCGACTTCAACGTCGGCATGGTGGAGCTGGTGCGGGCAGAGGTCCAGGTGTTCACTACCGACAGCCACGCCAGCACCTTCATCAGCAACGTGCTGACGACTCTGGTGGAGGCTCGGACAAAGCCCGTGGTGCAGCGGCCCGAGGCGATCGCCAAGGTGACTGGTGTGGTCGGTGCACTGACTGGTGCAGGTTCCAGCGCGGGCAGCGCGGGCAGCAGCACCGCCAAGAAGGGCTGAACGGCCGGTGTCCGTCCTGGTGACTGTCGCTGACTTCCGACTCTGGTCGGGCGCAGCGACAGCGAGCGTCCCCGACGAGCTGGTGCAGTCTTGCCTGGATGAGGCAGAGGCTGGCCTGGTGGCTGATCTGGGCGTGCCAGTGACGGATATTGTTGCAGTCCCCGAGGCGGAGGCTCTGGGATTCGGTGAAGAAATGCGTCGGGCCTCGCGGCTGCTGGCCCGGCGCAATTCCCCCGAAGCCGTGAGTGGATTCGGTGATGCATTCATTACCATTCCGTCTCGAGACCCGGATAGCGCGCGGACCATTTTCAGCATGCGCGCTATCCTCGAGATTCCCGAAGGCATAGCCTGATGCCAGCAATCGCCGAAGCTCGCGAAGCACTCTCCGAGGCCGTAGACGGCATTGGCGGGATCACCTGCCTGCCCTACGGCCCGGATGTGCTGAACGCTCCGGTCTCGTGGATCGATGATGTCAACATTGACTTCACGGGGACGGTCGGCGCTGGAACGTTTTGCCTGCCGGGCAGCGCTCAGGCCGCTGTTGCCATTGTTGGGCAGCGCCACGATCGGCCCGGTGTCGTGGCTTCGCTCGAGTCCTGGCTCGAACCCGCGTTGGCCGCGCTGAACGATCTCGAGGGTGTCCGGATCTTGTCCGTCACTGGCGGGCAGATCTCGGTCAATGGGCAGGACCTGCCGTCGCTCGTCATCACCGTCCAGTTCTTCATCTAGGAGGGCCTCATGGCTCAGACCGTCGCACCGTTCTTGCTCAAGAACCTCACGCTCACGCTGAAGAAGCTGACCGAGCCGGACGGCACCCCCGCTGTTGGTGGAACGGCGACCGAGTACCGTTGTCAGCTGAACATCGCTTCGCTGACCCCGTCCGCTGGTGGCGCTGGCGAGCAGACGTTCGATACGTTCTGCGAGTCCTTCACCAACTCTAGTGCCAGTGGCGCGACTTGGGTCCTGAACCTGGGTGGCTTCCAGGCGTACGCCGATGTCGCCGACCTGTCGGTCATCCTGTTCAACGACGAGGGTGCCACCTATGAGTTCGTTCTGACGCCGACGGGCGGCACCATCTCGGCCACGAACCCGGGGTTCCAGGGTGTCGTCACCATGTTCCCGAGTATCGTGGGCGGCACCGCGAACACGTACGCCACCTTCACGGTGGATCTGTCGTGCACGGGCAAGCCGACGATGATCACGACCGCGCCCGTTCTGCGCGAGGGCGAAGAAGACACTCACGAGTCGGTCGCCGTCGAAGAAGACACTCACGAGTCGGTCTCCGCCTGACTCGTGGACAGCATCGGAGACATCGCCACAATGGCGTCGCGGCTCCCTGGCGAGCTGCAGAAGGCGCAGCGCCGGGGGGTTCAGCAGAGCGCGCTGGTCGTCACGCGTTCGATTCGGCAGCAGGTGCAGAATGCGACAGGCGGCGACTCGCGGTTGTCTGGTGTGGGTCGTCGTGGCGCTCGGGTCGGCGTTCGGTATGAAGTGAAGGGCACGACGAACCCGACGGCGTTGATCAGGGCGACGGGTCCGATGCACCTGCTGGAACACAACACGGCGCCACACATGATTCAGCCGAAGCGGAAGAAGATACGTGCGCTGCGCTTGGCTAACGGTTCGTTCGCTGCGCACGTGCGGCACCCTGGCACGAGAGCCAAGGTGCCGTTCGAGAAGGGGTACCTGAAGGCGCGCGACGAGACGGGTAAGGTCTTCGACCAGCAGGTGCAGCAAGCCATTGTGCGGGTGTTGCGCTGATGCCCTGGCTGATCAAACATAATGGCGTCGTATTCGACTCTGATGACTTCACTATCGCCGATCTAGGTGAGATCGAGAAGGCAACTGACGTACCCTGGAGTATAGCTAATCCATTGCGCGAGATCAAGGTTGCCCGCGCATTTCTGGCTGTGGCGTTATTGCGCTCCGGGCGCACCGACAAAGAGGTTGAGAAGGCGCTCGCCCTGATCACCCTGAAAGCGCTGAAGCGGTCGTTCGAGCTGGTCCCAGAGGTCGACAAAGGAGAGTCGCCCGAGGTCGACGATTCTGACCCTTTGTCCGAGGGTTCGACTTTCCACAGTTCCTCGTCTACGGCGCCCGGCGCGGTTGGCCACCCACTGTCACCAGAGTCCAGCGTCTAGGCGACGTCCTCGCCATTCTGCGAGCCGAGAGGAGTGAGTGATGGGCCTGTTCACCGAGCGTATCGCGCTGATTATCAGCGCGGATGCTGGCGGAGCTGTCCGTCCCCTCGGCCAGCTTGAATCGTCGGCGAAGCAGGCCGAGACCTCGTTCGACAAGATGGCGAAGAGCATGGGCCTCTCGGCGTCCACGCTCAAGACCGGGCTGGTGGCTGGCGCGACCGCGCTGGTCGGCACTGGTCTGGTGTCGTTTCTGAAGGACTCGGTCGTGGGTCTGGCGGATGCGGCGAAGGCCGCTGGAGACTTGGCGGCAGCGACCGGGTCGAATGTGGAGACCGTGTCGCGGATGGAGGCCGCGCTTCAGGACGCCGGTGTGAGCGCCGAGCAGGCCGCGACCATGCTGACGAAATTCACCACGACGGCGGGGTCGACAAAGGGTGCTGCTTCGCTGAAGGCGTTGAATGTCGAGCTGGTGAAGGGCAAGAACGGGGCAACCGACTACGCTGCGACGATGGTCGAAGCGGTTGATGCGATCGGCCGTTTGGGTGATTCCTCGGAGCGGAACAGGCGCCTGGTGGAGCTGTTCGGTAAGGCCGGTGCGAAGGCCTTCCAGGATCTGCTCAACAGTGGCAAGACGTTCCGTCAGGCCATGGACGAGATCTCGAGCACACGGATCATCACCGGGGAGACCCTGGCTGATGCGCAGGCGTTCGACGAGGCGTTGGACGCTGCGAAGGCTTCGGCACAGGGCCTGTCCCGGGCGGTCGGCCGGGAGCTGCTGCCGATGGTGACGACGTTGCTAGGCGCGTTCGCTCCACTGGTGGACACGCTCGGGAAGATTCCGCCTGAGTTCATCGAGGTGACCGCTGCCGCTGTGCTGCTCAGCAAGGCCCTCAAGACGACACTGGTCACCGGAGCGTTGTCGGCTGTCGCTAGCTCTGCACCGCTGGTCATCGGCGCTTTGACCAGTGTGCGCACTGCCCTCGCACTGACCGCCATCGCCGCTGTGGACCTGTCCGCCGCGTTGCTGGCGAACCCGATCGGACTGGTGGCGGCCGGTCTCGTGGCGGCCCTGGTCTCGGTGCGGATGTTCAACGACGGCCTGAAGGCGACCTCGGTTGAGATTCAGACGTTGATCGACCAGGGCAAGAGCTTCGAGGTTGCTTGGGGGACTGCGCTCGGGGTGACGCAAGAGAACCTCGGGAAGCTGCGCGTGGACCCGATGCTCGGCCCTGTCATGGAGGCCCAGGAGCAGAACTTCAAGGACACTGCGGCCGCCGCTGGTGACCTCGCCGAGGCGTTCGACACGACGGCTGTGAAGACCTCCGAGTACGCCGCGAGCCTGGAGGCCGTGCATACGGCGACCACGCTGCTGAACGAGGACTTCATCAGCGCGGAGGACGCCGCAGACCGAGCCGCGAGGGCGATGGGCGATCTGAACCTCAAGCTGACCGACAACGGGAATCTGACTCGGGACAGCAAGGCAGCGATCCGTGAGGCGGTCGCCGCGCAAGCTGATTACATCGATAAGCTGGTCGAGTCCGGGGCATCCGCCGAGACGGTGAAGGCGAAGAACGACAAGTGGGCTGAGAGCCTGTATGCGTCCGCTGCAGCGGCAGGAGTCAGCAAGAGGGACGTTGACAAGTACCTGGCGAGTCTCGGGTTCATCCCCGATGAGGTGACGACAAAGGTCCTGGCGAATACGCTGTCGGCCGAGGACAACATCGAGACGATCAGGGACAAGATCAACGCGCTGCCTGACAGCGTGAAGATCCCGGTCTATATCAAGGCGATCATCCAGAATCCGGGCGCATTCGCCAAGGTAGAGCGGCTGATGAATGAGAATCGTTCTGTCGCGCCAGCTCCGCCGATTCCACAGCCTCGTGTCATTCAGTTCAACGTGCCGTCCGGGCCGACCGTCGGCGGGCGCGCGACCGTGCCTGTCACCATCGCCAATACGTACAACATCACAGTCCCAGGCTCGGGGAGCCCTGCAGTCACCGCGCGCGAAATAGAGCGTTACATTCGTCGCGCGGGTGACCGGAGACAATTGAGCGTGACGGCATGACGCGCGTCGACGGTCATGTTGAGTTCGGCGGGTACACTATTCACCTCGAGGCCTCGGTGCATCCGGACCCGTATGGCTATGACGCAGCTGCCGCGAAGTACGGTTCCATTCCGTATGGCTCGGCGTCCGGCGCGCCGAATTGGCAGGTTATTGACTGTCAGGTTATCCGAGTCAGTGCGAACTATGGTGGACGGATCGATGAGATCCCAGGGATGCGCGCAGAGCTCGGTCGGCTCACGGCCGAGCTGTATGATCCGCTGAGGATTCTCGATCCGACTGTGTCGCCGTTCGCACTGCTCACGAGGGTCGGTGTGCCGGTGCGCCTGACCGCGACCTCGCCGGGCGGAACCGTCACTGTGCTGTGGGCGGGCGTGGCGGACACGTGGACGCACAACCTGAAGGACGGTACCGGACAGCTCACCGCCAGCGACAACCTCGCGCTGATCGCTGGCACCGACCTCGGCTCCTGGGTAAGGCCCGCAGAAACGGCCCTGGCGCGCCTACAGGCCGCTGTGGCGATGATGCCGGTACCCATGACCCTCGTGTACTCCGGGACCGGCACAAGCCTGTCTGGGAGCTCTTACAGCGGTTCGCTGTGGAGCATGGTGCAGGACGTTGGCGAGGTTGAGCAGTCCATCGTGTGGGTCGACCCGTTGGCGCGGTTGCGGCGCGCGGACATCACGGGCTTCGGCACAGCCGTGAAAGCCACCGACTGCGACGACGGGGTCACCCCGATCATCTACTACGAACTGACGAGCGTTACCGATGACGAGGTTATGAGGAATGTCGTCACGGTGGAGCGCTTGAATCTTACGGAAGCGGAAAAGCAGCGCCCACCCCTGACCTATTTGGACACCGAATCGGCGAATGAGAATGGGGCACACACGCTGAAGAAGCTTGACCTGGCGCTGCCTGATGACGCAGCGCTTGGCGTGTGGGCGAACAAGGTTCTCGCGCTGCGCGACGACTCGGTGTTCTCGATCAGCGGGCTGTCTGTCACCATTACCGATGTGTTCCCGTGGACCCCGCGCACCGTGCCTGCTGTCATCGGCCTTGGAATCGCGAGTGTCCTTGATGTGCACCTTACCTCGCGCGGGAAGCCGGGAAATTGGGCGGTCGGTGTCGCGGGTATTGCCCATACGATTACACCCGACGAATGGGTGGTCGACCTCGAGGTGATTGACGGGGCAAAGATCGCACTCAACAAAGGCTACGATGACCCGACCTCGATCTATGACACGACGAAGTATTCCGGGCCTATCGGGGTCCGTCCTGCCCTCGCCGACCTGGAGGTCGCATCATGAGCCTGACCGAAGCCGAGCTCGCCGAGATTGTCGCGCGCGTGACGGCCGAGCTCGGCGACCTGCCGACGCCGACCCCGCAGGTCATCGACAACACGCGCTTCCAAGTCGTGACCGGGCAGGTCATCCAGGCCGACCACGTCAACAGCCTGGCGAACCAGTCGATCCCGAAGTACGCCAACCAGAACGCTGCAACAAGCGATTGGCCGTCCCCGCCGGTGGGCGCCATGGCCTACCTGCAGGACATCAACGCACTCATCGTCTATGACGCCCCTATCACGGGCGGGGCGAACGTGTGGCACGTGATGGGCGGGCTGCGGATGGGTCACGCGCTGATGGGCGGCACCGCCACGAACGTGATGCAGGTCATCCCGTCCGGAGCGGAGCGGATCCTCACGCTGCGGTCGGTGGGCGGCGCGGCGAACAAGGCCGGGCGCGGAACCTGGAACACCGACGGCTCGGTAACGCTGCCGTTCTCCGGCACCTATCTGGTGAACGGCACAATCACCTGGCCCTCAAGCCCTACGGGGGACCGGGCGCTCTACATCAAGCGCTTCGACGGAACCTCATGGACGTTCACTGGCGTGGCTGGTGGAGCGGTTGAGAGCAACACGCCGGGCACGTCCTACCTGCGGATGAGCGTCTCGGCGATGGTCGCCGCGTCCGCCTCGGAGAAGGTCGCGCTGTCCTGCTACCAGGCGTCCGGCGCGAATATGACCATGCTCGGAGGCGTGGAGTCCACGCGTCTGGCCGTGCACATGCTCGGAGCGGAGTGACCTCGTGACCGTGCAGCCGCTCAACTCCTTCACCGACGACACGGGGGTGTCGTGGCTGCGGTTGAGCAACGGGCACAAGATCCAGCTCCCGGCCTCGGCTGCCGGGGTCACCGACCATGGTGCGCTGACGGGTCTGGGCGACGACGACCACCCGCAGTACGTCAAGGACACCGGCGACACGATGACCGGGAACTTGACCGTGCAAGCGCGTGTGAATGTAGCGAACGGGCTAGTGCTGAACGGCGGCACGGACCAGAACATCCTGCACTTCAACGGCGGGGTGACTGCGGGTGACATTGCAGGCATCTCATGGTCCGATGCCAACCGTTTGATCTTTATCACCAACGGGCAATTGCGGGTCGCTGTCAGCACCACAGGCGCGGCAGCCCCCCTGGAGGTTGCTTCGCCTACCGTCGCAACCCACGCGGCGACCAAGAACTACGTCGACCTACGCGAGGCAGCCACACAGGTCGCAACGGTTGATACCGACTGGAACGACACCATCGCGCCGGGACCGTTCAAGCAGCTGATGCTCGGCAGCTGGCCCAACGGGCCCGGGACGGGGAACTACTACTACCTGACCAACTACACCTACGGCGCGAACCTGACGCAGTACGCCATCCCGTACTCGCAGACCATCACGCAGCCGGTGCGGATCCGCAGCTATTACTCGTCGAGCGGGTGGACCCGATGGTCGGTCGTGGGCGACCCGGCGATGGCGCCGACCCGGCCGGGCACGCTGCGGCTGTTCAACCGAGGGACCGACTCCATCGCGAACAACACAACTACCAAGCTGACCGGCGGCTGGACAACGCTCGCCGGGGACACCGGGAATGGCGGTCCGCTTTCGTATAGCAGCGGGATTGTGACGTTTGGTGAGACCGGGTATTATGACGTGACCGTCTACACCCAATGGGCGGCTGGGACTGCGGGGAACATCCGGCGGACCGAGCTGTTGCAGAACGACATCGCGGTTCTTCGCGACGATCGTTCGCCGCCGACCCCTACCGCGTTCTCGGCCAGCACGCTGACTGGCTCGGGAATGTACATGGCGGCAGGCTGGACGATGCAGGTCGCGGTCTTCCAGAACAGTGGCGCGACGATGAATCTCAACAATGGCCGCTGGCAGATCCGCAAGGTCTCGGGAGCACCTGAATAGGAGTGCGTATGGCAGAGGACACGCTGCACACGATTCACGTGGTTGCCAGCGACCCTGACTTCCAGACTCGGCTGAATGCTGGAGCCGCGAAGGAGAATGCCCCCGGCGAACCCGCGAATTGGGTATGGACGAACAGGTACGAAATTGCAGCAGCACCCGGATGGGCGGCCGCTGTGGATTACTGGCTGCTCAGCAACCCGGACGGCGGGAATGGCTGGGCGCTTGACGTGTCCGTTATCAGTGATCTGCAGATCGTCAGCCAGATTCAACAACTGCTCGCACCACCCGTGCCGGAGCAGGAGCCAGGGCCGTGAGTGAGGCGTGGCTGTGGTGGCTGGCTGGGATTCTCGCATTTCTCGTGTTCGTCCTGATCGTGTGTCTATTGATGCTGCGATGGGGACGCAAGAGTGTCGACAGACTCAATGACGACCATAGGAGAATGCCCCCGTGATGCGGCGAAGGGAGATCCAGAAGTCCGTGCCTGTGGTGCGGATGTGCGCACACTGCGGGGCCTGGCCAGCTCCCTGGCGGGTGGCCGGACTGCGCCTGTGCGGCGAATGCCGGCCGAATGCACAGGCGTCCCTGTGAGCGATCCCAGGCGCCGCTGGTGGCGCAGGCTAGGCCGGTCGGATGCACGGTCCCACAGGCACGTTACGGTCACGCGCACGGTCACCAGGGAGCAGACACGTCCCGCTGCCGCGCCAGCTGCCCCCGTTGTCATCGAACAGGAGGAACCCGAGATGTTCGAGGGCGAGCTAGTGTCACCCGGCTTCCTGTGGGCACCGGCCTTCACGGGCGGGTTCGCACTCGGCGTCGCTGCGTCCCTGGTGGCAGGCTTGATTGTGCTGGCGATTGAGCGCACGATCAATGATAGGAAGGATGGTAAGCGGTGAGTCAAGCGGACTGGACGCTCTTGGTCGGGGTATTGATTGTGATCCTATTGGTGCTGATCCTGCTCGGGGTTCGTAGGTAAGAATGACAGATACGGGACCGGCAGGCGTTAGCTCAGTGGTAGAAAGCACGCGTCATGGTGCCGCGCGGTCGGGGCGTTCGATTCCCCCACGCCTGCCGGGACCCAAGCAGAATAGGAGGAACCATGGCATGCAGTGAATGCGAGAAGGCACGTCGCGAGCGTGAGGCAGCTGCACAGCAGGCGCGCGAGGCAGCGGCCAAGGAATCCTGATGGCGTGTACCGACTGGCGCGGTGTTGAGGAGCGCATCGAGTGGATGCTGGACCATCCGCCGGGTTCGTCTGGCTGGTGCGCTCGTGAGACCTGGCAGGCTCTGGGCGGCGACAAGAATCCGCCCTGTCCCCCGGCCTGGGGATGCTCTGATGCCAACGAGGTGTACGACAAGATCAAGCAGAGCGGTCGCTACTGGACGAGCACGCCCATCCCGCGTGGCGCCGTGATCGCATGGAAGTACGGCAGCAATGGGCACGCGGCCCTGTCTTATGGCAATGGCAAGATCTGCACCACGGACCCGAACGGGAACCCTGGCGGAGTCGGAATCGAATCGCTGAGCTACCCCGAGAAGTGGGGAGCCAGTGCCAGTGCGAGAATCTGGACTGACCAGTACAATGGCGTCAGATTCGATATCGATGAGGAAGGCGACGAAGTGTCGGATGTGCTGGATTACGATTACCTCGAGAAGCCGAGTGGCACATTCACTGCCACGCGCGATTACAAGACCTTGGACCAGTCGAGCTGGACGCCGCCGCGTGATGGATGGGAAAACACCCTGGTCTATCTGAACATCAAGCCGACCTTCCGCAGCGGGAAGACCCACGGCGCCATTCGCATTCGCCTCATGCGCGAGAATGGTGACGCTCACGGGTACGACACGATCTCGATCGACGCCGATGACCTTGACGACGAGGATGGCAACATCCTCAGGCAGTACTTCACCTGGGAGCTCGGCGAAAAGGGAGCAGGGACGAAGATCCAATTGCGCTGTGTCGGCGGCCTGGAGTCGGCCCTAATCGGAACGCGCTATACATCTAAGGCGGTCGTGGCCGGATAGCGGTAGGATGGGGCTACCTACAGCCGAGAGGACCACCATGTTATTCAACACATATCACCTGGCCGATATTAAGGACCAGGCGCATTTCTACCTGCGTGAAGATATGTCGGATCGCAAAGCCGTCGACGAGGTATTCATTCGCAAGAGTTACGGGCGCTTCCACTTCACGCCCGCGCCAGGGCAGCACTGGCTGGACTTGGGCGCGAACGTTGGCGCCTTCAGCGTCTGGGCGGCCAAGCATGGTGCCAGGGTCGACGCCTGGGAGCCTGAGCCTGAATGCTTCCGGCAGCTCCAGGTCAACGTTGCCCTGAACGGCCTGGACGAGCTGGTGACCATGCACCAAGCGGCCGCGTGGCCTGACGACAGCTACGCCGAGTCCGGCCGGACCCTGTCGGTGAATGGCGCCAACGGGAACGTCTGGCGATCGTCGTTGCTGAAGAATTGGCGTGGCGGCACAGATGTGGTCGTGCCGGTGGAATCCATTGAGGAACACTGGACCCCGGACGTATGCGTGAAAATGGATGTCGAGGGCAGCGAATTGAATCTGCTCGGTGGGCTCGGCAGCAAGCGCGTGCAGATGCTGGTGTTCGAGTATAGCTTCGATATCCTGCCTGACATGGCGCAATTCAAGGAGCTCATGGAAATGCTGCGGGCGACTTATGAGCACGTGCACGGCGGTCCCGGTGCGGCGAGGTTGGCGGAGGAACGCTGGATCGCGCGCGGTCCCGCAAATGGCGTGAATGTGTTCTGCTGGTGACGACGAGAGGAATGACCAATGACAGTTCATATCGACGACAGGCCTCACCCTGGTCCGCCGCGACGGCGTCTGACCGAGGACGATCGCGAGCTGGCCGAGGACGTGGCAGCAGCGGCGGAAGAGGTGGAGGCTGCCACTCAGGCGTTGGACGTGGCCTACCGGCACCGTTGGCGCGCGGTGAGCGCTGCGTTCGATGCCGGCATACACCCATTGGACGTGGTGCGGCTCGCGCGCGTGGAGCGCCGAACCGTGCGCGACTGGCATGCCAAATGGGCCGCTGACCAGGCATGACGCTGCTAAGGCTACCCCGATTTGGCGTCTCGGCGCCTGGTGTGTTAAGATCACTCTCAGCGGGGTTCAGCCAGGACCCCCAGGCCGAGAGGACCACCGAGATGAGCACCAAGACTCCATTCAGCGTGATGACCCGCAAGTACGGCGAGCTCGTGACCGTCGGCATCAAGAGCCGTCGCGACCTGGCGATCAAGTTCGCGATCGCTCAGGACGCCGACGAGGTGTGGAGCCCGAAGGGTGAGGTTATCTGGGCGAACCCGGCGCTGGTCATGGCGACGGTTCGCCAGCAGGAGGAGCAGGCAACGATCGAGGACGAGGTTGCGCAGGAGCAGGAAGTCAGCAAGGATGAGACCATGACTGCAACCCTCACCGAGACCGAGACCGAGACCACCGCCACGACCGAGCCGACCGAGCCCAAGGTCAAGAAGGCTCGCACCTACGCGCCGCGCGCCACCGTCCAGAACCCGAACGCGGTTACCGGCCGCTTCGACCTGGCGACCTACAGCAAGTCCGATGGGGCCACCACCTACGCGCAGCGCAGCGACGCGGTCCTCCGCGCACTGCTCGGGATCAAGTGGCGCGAGCTCTGGGCGCTCGGTTTCACCCAGAAGAACAGTTCGAGCGTGTTGATCGACATCGAGGCCGGGCGGATCGATGCGGCGGAGTTCCGCGCCGAGATGCTCGAGAAGCTCGAGATTCTCGCCGAGGACGACGAGCAGGAGTGAGCCTAGCACAACCCTAGGCAAGCCCCCTGGCAGACCGCCAGGGGGCTTTCTCGTGCATCCCGTGCGTCCCTCCGCCAGGTCGGGTATGGTCTGCTGCACGGCGCTTTCAGGCGTCGCGACGAATTGCTGACATGCCGACTCGAGAGGACCACCACCTTGACCAGACCCTCCTGGCCAGTACATGCCATGAACCTGGCGGCAGCTGCCGCAGAACGTAGTGAAGACCCCTACTGCCAGGTCGGCGCCACCGTCCTGGATCGGGACGGGGTCGTTTTGGGCGTTGGCTACAATGGCACGCCCAGTGGCGTGACGGGCGTTGACTGGACCGACCGCGACGCCCGGCGCCCGTACATGATCCACGCCGAAGCGAACGCGCTGAGGCACACCACGCCTCCGCTCGCGCACGGTGGCTTGCTGGCGGTCACACACTACCCGTGCGCTGCCTGCTGCACCCTGGCACGGTCCTATGGCATCCACACGGTGTTCTGGGCGAGTCCGCCCGACTGGCAGCGCTACCCGAAGCTGGACGAGGCATTCCTGATCCGGCTAGGTGTCGTGTTGTGGCAGGTGCCGTGATGGCCTACGTCCCTCGCCGACTCCGCAAGCGCGCGGCCACCTCTCAGTGGCTGCTGAAGGTGCCACCGCCGTTGACCGCCGAACAGGCCGAACAGATCAAACGTCAGTGGCTGGCCAATTTCGGCCGGGGCAGTACTGCCATGGTCGTGCCGAATACGATGCCGGTAATGAGGGTCAAGTGAGAATCGAAGAATGGCCAGCGCCCACCATGGCCACCTGGCTAGCGAGGACGCGCGAGCTGCAGCGCGATTACTTCGGCGGCGACCCCGCCGAATTGCCCCCGGACGAGAAGGTCGCATTCGTGCGCAACATGGTCCTGGGCCTGATGGTCGAAGCGACCGAGGTGCTCGGTGTGGTCAAGAACTGGAAGTGGTGGCGCACGAGCGCGGTCGCATTCGACCGGGCGGAATACCTTGAGGAGCTGGTGGATGTGGTCCATTTCGCGGGTGCCTTGGCCGTGATGGCCGGCATTACCGATCAAGAATGGCAGGAGGCATATGCACGAAAGACCGAGGTTGTGAAGCTGCGTGCCAGGGCCAAGGCCGAGGCAGGTGCAGCGCAGTGATCGTCATGTTTGAGGGCACGGACGGGGTCGGCAAGACGCGCACGGCCAAGTGGACTGCGCGGCTTTTACGGGCGCCGTTGGTGCACTACGGGCCTCCGCCCGAGGACCCAGACCCGTTGGAGATCTACGTGTCGCCAGTGTTCGAGCTCTTAGGTGAGTACGACCATGTGGTGCTGGACAGGAGTCCGTTTGGTGCCACGATCTGGGCGCAGCTCGGGTGCCATCCACCTACCATGAACGAGGACTTCCATGGCTCGCTGTGCCGTTTCTTCGCCGTCTGGGACGGCTGGATGAACGTGCTGGTGCGGCCCGAGGCCGCGATCATGGCCGAGCTCGCCAGGCGCCGGGAGTCATCGCCCGTGACCCTCGAGGATTCGCTACGCGCCCAGGACCTGTACATTGACCTGGTGCTGGATCGCTCGATCCTGTTCGTGCCCGTGGCGCTCTTCACCAGCAGCTATTACCATCGATTGATCGGAGAGGTGCCACCACAATGGAAATGAACCTGCTGACCCCGGCGGAGGCCGTCTACTGGGGAACGCGCATTACGATGCAGCACGGGCGCGTGCGAACGTCTCGCGGGATGGAGCATCTGGAGATCCAGAATGCCACCTTCCACATTCGCTTCCCGCACCTGAATCCCCTGGATGCGCCAGGACGGAATGCGAAGCCTGCCATTGGTGCCCTCGAGGCGGTGCAGCTCGTGGGGCAGCTGTCGCATCCAGAGTCGGTGACGCGCCGAGTGGCAGCGTTCAAGCCGTACCTGGATGACGGCATCTTCTGGGGAGCCTACGGCACTCGGGTGGTCAGCCAGCTATCGCGCGCTGAGCGTCTGCTCCGCCAGGACCCTGGCACGCGTCAGGCCGTGGTGAGCATCTACGATGGGCAGCGCGACCTGCTGGCACAGGCCCGAGACGTGCCGTGCACCCTCACCCTGCAGTTCCTGTGGGAGGCGCCTATGGTCTTGGGCCTACGGGCGTCCATGCGCAGCAACGACGCGTTTTTGGGCCTTCCCTACGACCTGTTCCAGTTCACTGCCCTGCAGTGCGCCATGGCTGACGCGCTAGGCGCCCGAGCTGGAGCCTACGTCCACACGGTCGGGTCGCTCCACCTCTACCTACGGGACCGCGAGGCGGCAGAGCGTATCACGTTCCCTGGTGAGCCGTTGACTCACGAGACTGAGTACGTGCGTAAGTGGAATGGCGACACCATCGGCGTCATAAGCGAGCGTGCCCGCGATCTGCTGTTCGGATATGCGCTGGCTGAGCCAACAGAGTTCGAGCAATATCTGCAACATTCACTCGAGAGGATCACCACATGATGAAAGCATTCGAGTACCGGCCGCTAATCTGTCGCGGCATCGATGAATGTGGAAACGGGCGGACCATCTCGGTATTCTCGAGAAGGAAGACCCTGAATCCATGCCTCGCCATTATCACGTGCCATCGGAAGCACACCGTTCCGGCGTACATTCTTCACCGATATCCGACCATCACACACGTCCTGGCGACAAGCTCGGACGGCCAATCCCTGCTGCTGGATGCGACTCGGCGCGGTGAGATCCATTTGGGGACGAATATCAACGCTGATGCGCCGAATCGATTCGACGGCAACTACTACTGGCTGCCAGAGGCATACGACAAGCCGTTTGGGGTGAAGCTATGAGCGACCGCTACCTGACCGCCACCAGGCCTTCCACCGTGGCCAACGCGTTGGACGACAAGTCCGGCCTGATGCCTTACGTGGCGTCCAGCACCCTTCGCACGATCGCGGCGCACCCAGACCTGATGACGAGGCTGTCCCTGGTCCGTGGCGAAGGCTGGAAGGACTACCGCCCGTTGTACGACGAGGCCGAGGCGCGTGGTGGCAAGCGCGAGGCCAGCGATGGCACGAACATCCACATGGTCGTCGAGGCCCTGCATCACGGCATGAACGTGAACGCCGTGCCGGAGCCTGCCCGCAGCGACGGTCAGGCCGTGTTTGACGCCATCGCCGCGCTAGGCTATCGCATCGTTGAGGCCGAGCTGTTCGTGGTCACCCAGGGCCTTCCTGAGCTCTGCGCAGGCACCCTGGACCTGCTGCTGGCCGACCAGCACGGGCGCCTGTTGATCGGGGACACCAAGAGCGTCAACGCCATCGAGGACGGGCGCTACGCCGGGATTCGTTGGGCGATCCAGACCGCGATCTACAATCACGGAAAGCCCTACGCCGGGCCGCTGCCGCCCGACCGAGACCGTTGGGGACGCCCGAAGGTGTACCCCGACCGGGTCACCGACTGGCCGGGCCGCCTGGACAGCTCGCGCGCGCTGATCCTGCAGGTCGAACGCGGAAAACGGAACGTGGTGCCGAGCATGGTGGACACGCGCCAGGGATGGGACTTGGCCAGGGCCGCATGCGAGGTTCGGAAGATCCGCAAGACACAGGCGTCGTTGGTGACGAACGCATGAGCAGCGACGGCGTGACCTGGCTGTTCGTGTCGCCGGAGGGCAAGGCGCACGCAGTGTATGCCGCGAACCTGTCACCTACAATGCTCCGGGGACGGCGGATGCTCGCGGCCTGTGGGCAATACAGCGATAACTGGATAGCGGGTGATATCACTCTGACGAATCAGTGTCGCACGTGCGTCAAGATACTGAATGCCAGGGCATGAGCACGCGTGCACTGAAGGCCCATCGCGAAGCGGCCCTGGCGGTGCTGTCCGCCATCGGCCCGAATGAGAGCCTCGAAGAGCTGGCCGCACGTGTGGCGAGCGCGGTTGTCGAGGCAGAGGACAAGACCACCTGGATTGTGATCGTGGATGCCGGGCCGAGGAATGTGCCCATCGTCTACGGCCCATATTCATCAGCAAACGTGGCGCGGCGCTCGATTGAATCCGGGCTGATGCTGAATGGACCCAGGGGACGGATGTTAGTGGCCATGAGGCCGGTACCCAGGAAGGGTGCCACCACCAATAGGAAGGTAGAGAAATGAGTTCAGGGAACGACATTCTGGGTCAGACCGGGCGCCCGTGGGCAAAGTGGCCTACGATCGGCACTGAGGTTCGCGGTCGGGTGCTGGAAGAGCCGTCGTTGCGCCAGAGCCGCGACTACGAATCTGGCGACATGATGACCTGGCCGAACGGTGACCCGAAGATGGAGATTGTGGTGGCACTGGCCACCGAGCTCCGCGACAGCGAGATTGACAACGACAACGGCGAGCGTGCCCTGGTGCTACCCGTCGGGTCGAACAGGTTCCGCGCGGTGCAGAAGGCCATGCGGGATGGTGGCAGCAAGGGTCTGTACCCTGGCGACACCATCGCGGTCAAGTACGTGGCCGATGGCCCTCGGGACCCCGCGCGGCCGCGCCTGAACCCGCCGAAGGAGTTCGTGGCGGAGTACACGAGGGCCAACGGCAGCGCCACCCAGAAGGCCCTGGACGCGCTGGCAGGTCTCGGCGGTCGGGTGGTCGAGGACAAGCCGGGATTCTAGGAATCCACACAGGAGCGGCCCTGGCAGGGGAGAGGACCACCACAGTCTTTGACCCTGCCAGGGCCAGCTGTTTGCCATTCTGCCACAGGCTCGCTTGTTACGCCAGGCTAGAGCCGTCATGCCTTCCCCTCGAGAATAGAGCCGTGCGGTGATAGATGATGCCCAGAATGTAATGCCTCTCCATCCGATGACATTAGCGCTGAGCTGGCTGCAGCGTGGCGTCCCGGCCTTTCCTGTTGAGATATTCATGCAAGATGGCAGGCTGCAGAAGCGTCCAGCTACGGCACATAGCCACCATGATGCTTCGCTGGACCCGGACGTGGTGCGGGACATGTTCGTGCAGGCCCAGATGCGCCACGGCGGTGTGCTGGCCGTGGGCTTGCTTCCGGGCGCGGGCAATCTGATCGTGCTGGACCCGGATGTCAAGACGGACGACCGGGACGGGGTCAGGTTCGCGGACTCGCTAGGCATCCCGTTTGGCTGGCTGGTGTTCACACCTAGCGGAGGCCAGCACAGGTATTTCTGCAAGCCCGATCCCCTGGCGCGCTATTCGAACAAGGTACCTCCTGCCTGGAACGGCTTCATCGACATCCGCGTGGATCACGGTTGGGTGGTCGCGCCCGGCACGGTGACGCCGTGGGGCAGCTGGCGCGCCGAGGCTCCATGGCCCGACCAGGGACCGCCCAGAGCGCCACAGGCCGTCCTGGAGGCCCTGACCTATGGTGCGGGCCAGTCTGGTGCCACAGGGACGCCTGGCGGGCGTCTGACGCCGGACAGAGAGGCCCTGCTGCCCGAGCACACGCTGGCAGTGCTCCACTGGCTGGAGACCAATCACGGCGCCCACAACCCATTGCTCATGATGCGCGCGGGCGACGTGAACTACGTGGCGGTGACGCGTCCTGGCAAGCGTGTCGGGATCTCAGCAACGATCGGGTTCGCGGACACGGGCGCGCTGCACCTGTATTCCAGCTCGTGGGTCATTGAGGGCGTGGAACAGGCCGTCACGTGCTACCCGTTGGGCCGCGACACGGACACGCTCGGTGCCAGGGCAGCGGTCGCCGCTGCCACGCCCGTGCCCGCTGGTCCATTCTTTGTCCGTGGCTCGTTCCAGGTGCAGACCATGGCAGCGGCTGTCATGAGCGACATCCCCTTGGCACTGGACCGCACCGACGGCGGGCTATGGTATTATCGGGACGGGGTCTGGCGCCCGATGCTGGCAGGCGATGACGTGGTGTTGGCTGGAGTCACTGGCAGGCTCGGTGAGCGATTCCGCACGAGCCATTACAATAACGTCCGGGAATACATTCGCGGTCAGGCACCCACCATCCGCCCTAGCGACCCGAATCCACGCTACGTGAATACTCCGGGCGGGATGCTGGAGTGGCGCACGGGGGAGCTCTGCGGGCATGCACCAGAGTTCCAGTCAGTGAATCAGATCACAGCTCGTTGGGAGCCTGGTGCGCGCTGTCCTGCCTTCGACGCCTGGATCGCTGAGGTGCTGCCGGGCGACCTGGTGGGCCAGTGGCTGGACGAGCTGCTCGGTTATTTGGTGCTGTCCGGGAATCCGTTCCAGAAAGCCATCCTCCTGCTCGGACGCGGGCGTAACGGTAAGGGCACATTCATCCGCGTGGTGCAGGCGCTGCTAGGCGACGAGAACTATTCAAACGTGACGCTGCAGGGCCTGGTCGGCAACCGCTTCGGCGCGGCGGACATGTACGGGAAGTTGGCGAATATCTGTGGCGATCTGGATTCGTCGCGGCTCGAGTCCACCGCCATGTTCAAGATGGTAACGGGCGGCGACACCATTTCGGCAGAGCGGAAGTTCGGCCATGCATTCTCGTTCACGCCTTACGCTGTGCCGTTCTTCAGCGCGAATGCAGTGTTCGGTACGCCCGACACTTCGGATGGCTACATGAGCCGTTGGGTGATCGTGCCGTTCCCGAACAGCTTCGAGGGTGGCGCCGACCGCGCGCTGACTGAGCGGCTCACGACCGAGGCCGAGCTAGCCGGCATTTTGGCCAGGGCAATTCGCGGACTGCGCACCCTGATGCTGCGCAATGACTTCCAGATGGCAGATTCAGTACGCGCAGCTCGCGAGCAATTCGAGCGCGAGTCCGACCCTATCCGCGCGTTCATCGCGGACTGCACAGGCCCGGGCGGGTACGCCACCCGGCACGACTTGTGGACGACATATACGGTGTGGGCAGCGGAAAGTGGCCACGCCGCATTGGCTCGTACAAAGTTCTACGCTCGTCTCGAAGAAACGGGCCTGGCGCCCACGGCGCTGCAGGGCGTTCGGGCATTCAAAGGCCGCCACATGACCCAGGAAGCGCATTATGGGTCGTTGGTGCCAAAGGTGCAGTAGGTGCAGCTAGGTGCAGCACCTGGCAATCTAAGCTACCTCCAGGTGGAACGTGAACAACGCCCTAACCCTGACGGGTTTGTAAAAAGAATGGCTCCAGGTGCTGCACCTAGCTGCACCTACTGCACCTGGCGTCCCTACGCCGGGCACGGCAGAGGACAATGGTGCTGGCCGTCCAGGCGGAGACCTCCGACCCCCCGTGCGTGTGGTCCGTCTGGGCGGCCATTTGCGACTCGCCCGGGATGCGACTCGCCGTGCACATGGCGCCGGGACGCCGCGTGTGTTATCATGAAGCTATGACCACCACACAGCGCTTCATCGGCCGTTGCAAGACCTGCAAGACCGTCCAGGCCGTTGAGGCTGAGGACCCTAACCTGTGGCGCTACGGGCGCACCTGCTGTGGCCGGACCCCGCAGCTCCTGGCGATCGAAGGCACCAAGTCCGAGAAGAAGTGCGGTGCGCTCTGCCGGAACGCCATGGGTCCGCGCTGCGACTGCTCGTGCGAGGGCGAGAATCACGGGCGGTCGCATTTCGGGTGACCCCCGATGCGGCGCGCGGACGCCGCATGTGTTATACTACGAACTGTCAGCATTCAACCGAGAGGACACCACATCATGACCACCATCCGCTTCGAGACCACCACTTGTGACCGCTGCGGCGGTACCGGGTACATGCCATACGCGGCCTACGGTGGCGTGTGCTTCAAGTGCAACAAGGCAGGCAAGGTGCTCACCCGCAAGGGCCTGGCAGCTCGCAAGGCGTTCTACGCGGCGCGTGTGGCGGCCTGCCAGTCGGTGCCGGTCGGCGAGCTCCAGGTGGGGCAGAAGATCAGCCAGGATGGCGAGACATGGCGCACGGTTGTGGCGCCGGTCGACCTGGAGGAGACCTCGGGTTACGAGACCGATGCCAACGGTGAGCGGTTCCCGTTCGTCCGGGTGGAGACCCAGAAGACCAGCATGCTGGTCCGGGCGGACGCCACGGTGCTGGTGTGGTCGCCCGAGGCCCAGAAAGCGGCCTTCGCCAGGGTCGCCAAGATGTCGGGCGCGATCATCAGCTAGGCGGGCAGGGCAGAGCTGGAGGGGCATCCGAGAGGGTGCCCCTCTTTTCGCGACTCGCCCGGGAATCAAGACTCGCCGTTGAACGTGGCGTTCCTCCGCCGCATCGGGTATGATGAGGTCAAGACGTTAAGACCGACTCCCACCCGAGAGGACCACCACAATGAACCGCATCTTCACCGCCACCGCTCTGCTCCTGGTCTCGTTCCTGGCTGTGTTCGCTGGCCAGCACGTCGCGGTTGTCGACGCGCACGGGCATCACGTTGATTCGCGCCACGTCGCGGTCGACGCCGAGCTGAGCGGCCGCATCTGCCGCCGTGGCGTCGCGGCCCTGGCGGTGGACGAGCACCGCGCCTGAGCAACCCACCTAGATCGGGGGCATCCACCAGGGTGCCCCCGATGTGGCGTCCCGGCGCCCGGTGTGTTACAATGGGATCATGAACAAGAAGAGCACCGCCACCAAGATGTACACCTACTGCAGCGGCACCTTCGAGGTGCTCGGCCACACGGACGACCTGGCCGTGGCCGAGCGCGAGGCCAAGGCCGCTGGTGGCTACGTGAAGGACCGCGTTGGCCGCGTTGTCTACCGTACCGTGGCGTTCACGCGCAACGGCGTTGGGCGCAACTGATGAGCACCCACCCACCCACACGAGAGGACACTACGATGAACACCACCACCACCCTCCAGCTCCTGACCGCACTGCGCCACGAGCGCCTCACTGCCGCGCGCACTGGCCACAACATGGGGATCGGGCAGCTCGGCCTGGTCGAGTTCGACTACTACACCAAGGCCCTGGCGATCCTGGCGCGGCTGGACCGCGACGCCACGTTCACCTTCACGGATGACGAGCTTGCGTCATTCCCGTCCTACGCGGACGAGGACGACGAGATGCTGGACTGGCCAGACGAGGCCGTGGCGGGGTTCTTTGCCATGGACCTAGGCCTGGTCTAGGCCCGACTCGCCGGGCGTCCCAGATGCGGCCCTGGGACGCCTGGTACGGTAGGATAGGGCTGCACGCCACCCACGACGAGAGGACACCACATGTTGCTCAAGAAGGCTCATGAGCTCGCGATCGGCGATCGCATCCGTTACCTTGGCGAACCCTACCTGGTGGTCGGGCTAGCGCGCCAGCAAGCTGTGCGGGGATCGGAGCACCGCTGGCACGGCGCCTTGGTGCACCTGACGCTCAGGGACGAGCATGGGTGCAGGGTGCTGTTGCCTGTGGCGCCCGACCTCGGGTTCTCGCTGGTGCCCCAGGAGGACTGATGGACGCGTTGTTCACTCAGCTCCAGGGCATCCGCCGTGCGGTGCAGGAGGAACGACAAGAACGTCCTGGATGTTCCGCTCAGCGGCCCGATGGGCCGCACGTGTGGGTGGTCGCCAGGAACCGCGCGGTGCAGCAGTGCCGTGTGTGCCGAAGGCTTCGCATGCGACCTGGCTACGAAGCAGAATGAGAGGATCACCACCATGTTCGACAAGTTGACAGGCCTGGTGCTGGACGTGCTGGGCGCGTTGGGATTGCTGTTCGCTGCGATGATGATCGGGCGCGCGCTGTTCGTGTGGGCGCTGGAGGTGGTAGCAGCATCATGAGTCGAGACCGGGCGCCAGGGCACCCCGATTTGGCGTCCCGGCGCCCGGTCTGTCATACTGATCTTACGGCTCCCGCCGGGAGCCACGACCGAGAGGACCACCACCATGTCACCGAAGATGAGCGTCATCCAGGCCCTGCTGGCGAAGGCTGAGGGCACCGACAACCCGGCAGAGGCCGAGGCCTTCACCCAGAAGGCCGAAGAGCTGATGCTGAAGCACGGCATCGATGTGGCCATGTTGGCCGCGAAGCCGGGGCAGAAGGCCGAGTCCATCGTCCGGCGCGAGTACGAATTCACTGGCGCCTACCGGCAGGTCCGCATGGTCGGGACCTTCGCCGTTGCCAGGGCCTTCGCCGATGGGGCGATCGTCGGGTTCAAGCGCGAGCGTGGCAACACGGTCACCCTTACCCTGGTCGGGTTCGAGAGTGCGTTGAACGACCTCGAGCTCCTGCTGTCCAGTTTGCACGTGCAGAGCATCACGGCCTTGACCGCGTGGTGGGCAACTAAGCCGACCTGGCGCTTTTACGAGCGCACCGAGAAGCACGAGATGTTCATGGCTCGTCGGTCGTTCGTGCAGGCGTTCTACTCGGGTGCGGCGAGCCGCATTCGGGAGGGCTTCAGCAAGGCCGTTGCGACGGCGGGCACTGGCACCGACCTGGTGTTGGTGGATCGGAAGCGCCAGGTCCGCGATTGGGTGAACGAGAACGTCGGGCCGTTGGGGAAGGCCCGTGGGCGCGGGATGAACGGCGGGGTCGGCAGTGGGGCAGGGTTCGCTGCAGGGCGAAGCGCCATGACCCAGAAGGTCGGCGCCGGGCGTGGGGCGATCGGAGCCTAGGCGCCTAGGGCCACGCGGGGCAGGGGGAACGGTACCCCTGCCCCGCATCCGCGTTTCAGGGAACAATTCGAATCAGGGAGGAATCATGGAAGAGCTGGAGCTGGTGTCGTTCTCGGCGACGATCGGGCTGGATGGCGAATTGTGCATGACCATGGCGAACATGTCCGGGTCTGCTGTTGATGTGCACGGGATTACCTGGCGGGAGGCGCTCGAATTCGCACTCACGATATTGCAGGCGTCCATGGCGGCAGCGCAGATGTCGGGCGTGGACATCGAGGAATATCGAATGGCGCTGCAGCAGGCAGAGCGCGAGCTGCACGAATACGAATTGGACGAGTCATGATTATCATTCTCGAGGAGACGGAAAGCGTCTTCGACTTTGACCTGCTGCCAGCTACGGGCCGTGACCATAGTGGCTCGGTCATGATATGGGCCAGTCCTGAGGCCTATGCGCAGGAGCAGGTGTTGAAACGGCTGCGCGAGCAGGTGCTGGCGCTGTCGGCAGTGTCCGGCGTCATCGGCTACGTGCGGCTGGCTGATGTCGAGGCGCTGCTGGACGGATGCGAACAGTGACCCCGGTGCCCGAGCGGTATGCCCGGATAGGATTGAAGGCCACGAGCAGGCGGTTCGGAGACATGGACGAAGTGCTAGCGATCCTTGGCCCCGTTCTGGCTGACCTGCGCGAGCAGGTGCAGGCGCTGCCGTCGGTGATGGACGGTCGGGTCGAGTTGGTTGTCCTGGCTCACGTGCTCGCGCTGCTGGACGGGGGCGAGACGTCGTGACGTTCGACGAGTGGTGGACCGCATACTGGAAGAACCGCACCGACACCGCCGGGCATGACATCGCCCGCAGCACTGCCGCCGACGCCTGGCACGCTGGCGCCGGGCCGGAGGCAGACCGCCGGGTCGACCGACTGATCCTGAGACAAGCCCGACGGTGGGCCGACCTGCGCGAGCAGGTGCAGGCCATGCATGATGAGGCGGCTCGACAGAATGAGGAGTATGAGCGCGCTGCGTTCGGGCGGGTGCTGACGTTACTGGACGGGGGCGAGCAGTGAACACCCTGGTCACGTTCGACCTGGATTCGACCTTGGCGGACACACGTTGGCGCCGAGGCATGATTCAGCCGGATGGCGGCACCGACTGGCGGGCATACGCCCTAGCATGCCCCCAGGATACCCTGGTAACGTCCGTGGCGTCCCTCTGGGGCGCTCTGCGGCCGCACCATAGCATCTGGGTCGTCTCCGGCCGCCACGTGGCTGCACGGGACGCCTCGGTACGTTGGCTGTTGCGCCATCAGCTGCAACCCTCGGGCGTGGTCCTGATGGACCCCGGTGACGGGCGAGTCACGGATACGGACCACTGCGCATGGAAGGTCGGCGCGATCCAGAGCTTGGCTCGATCGTTGGGGAAGCGACACGTGTTGCACGTGGACGACTACCCGCCCGTCGGGCGAGCTTGCCAGGCAGCTGGTCTCGAGTGCCTGATCGTGACTCCGCCGCAGATCCTGGAGAAGTTCGAGGGTGAGGGCGGATATGTTTGATCCCTATCGGATTGCGCTGGTGATTATCACTCGTCATGAGGGTGAGAGGTTGACCTACATCATTCAGGATCCGTATCATTCGGGCGTGGTGCAGGTGTCTTTGGAGATTCTCGAGGAGCTGCTCGCCAGGGCAGGAATAGAGAAGGAGCAATAGAATGGCGCATGGCCATCACCATTCAGATCCAGGGGACTCCGCGCCCACAGGGCAGCAAGCGCCTGGTCCAGGGCAGAATGATCGAGTCGTCTGCCGGGCTGCCTGCTTGGCGTGAATCCATTCGGGCCGAGACCCAGAGGGTGATGAATGGCAGTGCCGTGGTGAGCGGTCCTGTGCGGGCAGAGCTGGTGTTCCTCATGCCGAGACCCAAGTCCCATCAGGGAGTGAAGGGGATTCGGAAGGGAGCACCAGCTCTGCCCACCATCGTGCCTGACATCGATAAGCTATCGCGGGCAGCGCTGGATGGGATTGTGAATGGCGGTGCCATTCGGGACGATAGCCAGGTCACCACATTGGTGGCGAAGAAAGTCTATGCGGATGATGGCGTCGCAGGATTGTTCATTCGATTGAGTGAGGATAGCGCATGACCAGCATTGCTGAGATGCGGAATGAGCAGGCTTATGAATGGAGCAAGCTGCGGACCAAGCGCATTACCATAGCCATGAACAATGACGAGGGCTGTGTGCTATGCGGTCGTGCTATTGATTACGAACTCAGCAGGTTGTCTAAGTGGGGCGCCACGGTGGAGCACCTGGACCCGGTCGGCCTCGGTGGGGCAGTGCTGCCAGAGATGCACAGGCTGGCCGTGGCCCATCGTTACTGCCAGAGTCAGCAAGGTGGTCGGATCAGCAACCTGAGGCGAGGCAGAGGGCCTGGCTCGAGAGGCGGCGACCCCGAGACTTATGTGCCGAGTGTCAGGAGGCGAACAGAGCGCGCGCCGAGCGTCGTGCCTGGTCAGGGGCCGGTTTCTTTTTCATCCACCGACAGCAC
>JGI10216J12902_100943177_pt1 | contig 29178 bp, 29 predicted proteins | sample KanNatreferecore_FD_12902 | JGI IMG/M metagenome (IMG submission 12902)
CGATCCGCGCTCCCTATTCCATCGCCACCATCGCCTTAATCACGCCGGCCTCCGGCTTCAGCCAAGTCGGAAATGCCTCGATCATTTCATCGAACGCGGCGTGGTGCGTTATCCACGGTCTCGTATCAATTTTCCCTTCCTCGATCAATCGAATGATGCGGGTAAAATCATCCGGCAATGCGTTGCGCGACGCGAGCAGCGTCAATTCGCGGCGGTGCATGATCGGCGCGTGCGGAAACGTGACTTCCTGCTGCGTGATGCCGACATAGACGAGCCGCCCCGTGAAGGCACAAAAGTCCAGCGCGTTCGCCATGGACTTGTTGCTGCCGGTCGCGTCGATGACGATTTGAGCGAGCGAGCCGTTCGTTGCGCGTTTCAAGTCTTCCAGTTCGCTGCCATTCACAAGAATCGTTTCGTCCACGCGCATGACGCGCTTGCAGAAATCGAGGCGCTGCTGGTTTAAATCCAGCACGAGGGTGCGTGCGCCGCTCAGCTTTACGAACTCAATTGCAGAAAGGCCAATCGGCCCGGCGCCAATAACGAGCACGTTGTCGCCTTCCTGAGGATTCCCGCGATTCACCGCGTGACAGCCGATGGCAAGCGTTTCGACGAGGGCAAGTTGTTCGAACGTGAGCTTCGTTGATTTGTGCAGCTTGCGCGCGGGCACGATGAAGCGTTCGCGCATTCCGCCATCGGTCATCACGCCGAGCACTTTGAGGTTCTCGCAGCAGTTGCCGCTGCCGCGCCGGCACGAATAGCACTGCTGGCAATTCATGTATGGCTCGACCGAGCAGCGATCGCCCGGCGACACGTTCCTCTCGCCATCGCCAACGGCGAGCACTTCCACGCCCAGCTCGTGACCGGGAATTCGCGGATAGGAATAGAACGGCATCTTGCCGAGATAACCGCCGTAGTCCGTGCCGCAGATGCCGATACGGTGCACGCGCACTAGCGCTTCGCCCGCGCCGGGCTGCGCCGCTTCTGGCACTTCGATGCGACGGAACTGTTTCGGTTGTTCGAGTTGGATGGCTTTCATCATATTGGCCGCACGCCGTCAGGTATGAGGCTCCAACGTCATATTCCACAGCCTCTCTCCGTCCCGATTGCAATGCGTGATCGTGGCGATCTTCGTTTGCCCATCGATGCGCACGGTGCTGAAGTATTGTTCATTCGTGTAAGGGCCGCTGGCTTTGGCGCCCCGCCGCCGCGAGGTCCAGCGGAACTCAGGGCCGAACGTGTTGTCCAGTCCGCCCGGCGCCAGACTCGCCGCGTGCAGCGGGCCGCTGACGAATTCCCAGAAGCCATCGAAGTCATGAAACTGTGCGCGCGCCGGATCATAGAAAAGCGATGCGGCGTAATGAACGTCCGCAGTGAGCCAGAACACGTTGCGGATGCGTTCGTGCTTCATGAAGCTCAACAGCTCGGCAATTTCCAATTCGCGCCCGAGCGGCGGCCCGTTGCCGTTGCACGAGTTCTCGTAGGTGTTGCTGCCTTCAGTCGTCTTGCCGTCGCCCACGATGATGCCGAGCGGCATGTCGCTGCAAATCACCTTCCACACCGCGCGGCTCTTGAGCAGCGCATCCTTGAGCCAGCCGAGTTGCCGCACGCCCATGAAATCGGTTTCCCGGCTGCGCGTTGCCAACCGATTCGTCGTGTTCGGTCCGCGATACGTCCGCAGATCCAGGAAGAATAATTCGCAGAGCGGACCGCGCGGAATGTTTCGATACACCTTCGCTCTCGCATCGCCTCGCAACGGGAAATATTCGAAAAATGCCTGCCGCGCGTGCGCCGCCAGCACATTCACGTCCTTCTCCGTGTATCGCGCGTCCGCGAAAACCTTCTTGCCCGGATACCAGTTGTTCAGCACTTCGTGATCGTCCCATTGCGCGAGCACTGGAACCTCGGCATTGAAACGGCGCACGTTGGCGTCGAGCAGATTGTAGCGGTAGTTGCCGCGGAACTCGGCCAGCGTTTCCGCCACTTTTGATTTCTCCGGTGTCGTTACATTCTTCCATGTCCGTCCATCGGGCAGCTTGAACACTTTCCCGTCCGTTTTCAGTTCCGGTTCTATGACTCCGTCGGCGTAAATCGTGTCGCCGCTGTGAACGAAGAAGTCAGGGCGAGCCAAGCGCATCGATTCGTAAGTTTTCAGTCCGCCGAACTGCTCGTTGATGCCATACCCTTGCCCGCACGTGTCACCGGAAAACGCGAAGAACACATCGCGCTCATCGCGCGCCGCCGTGACAAACTGGCCAACGACCGGCTCGCTCGCGTTGCGCGGGTCGTCCTCGAACTGGACGCGATAAAAAATCCGCTGGCCCGCCGGCAAATCGTTCAGCAGCACCTTGGCGGTGAAATCCCTGTCTTCACCCGTCCACGGCCCGCGCACACGGCGAGCGTTGTGAAGCGACTCGGTCGTTGACCATTCGATCAGCATTCGCCCGCGCCGATTCACGCGGCTCCAGACCACGGCAGAATCGAAGCTCACATCACCACTCGCGACTCCGTGGGTAATCTGAAGGCGGTCTTCGAGAATGGCGGGCGCCGCGATGATCCTTTCGACGAGTGGCGAAGCGGCGAGAATTGCGCTGCTGCTCTTGAGCAATTGTGCCGTGAACTTGCGACGAGTGATGGCGGCCATATCAGTTATTCTGCGGCAAACCTTCCTTGTGGCCAATGTTCTTCACCGGACGGAATATCTCCTGCACTTCGCGGAGCAACTGCTGGTCAATCGGTTCCTCAAGCCACCTCGCCCAGTTGCGGATGTTTTCGGGATTTGCCGAGCCAGCGATCGTGGTAGCGATGTCGGGATTCGCGCACGAGAACTGGAGCGCGAGCTTTGCGATGTCCATGCCCCGCTTCGCGCAATGCTCGGCGGCACGGCGGGCGGCGGCCTTCACTTCTTCCGGCTCCTTGAGCCACTTCGGCAGTGGCGCGTTCGTCAGCAGCCGTGCGCTGAAGGGGCCAGCGTTCATCGCACCAATTCCCCGCTGCTTGAGCATTGGGACTACCTCATCTGCGAAGCGCGTGTTCTGCAAGGTGTATTGATTGTAACTGAGCACGACATCGACGCCGGCCTGCTCGAGAATGAAGCGGAAGATTTTCATCGGGTAGCCACTGAAGCCGATGAAGCGCACTTTCCCCGTCTGCTGAATCTTGCGCAGCGCGGGAATCGTTTCATCCACTATCTGCTGCATCTCCACGAACTCGATGTCGTGGCAAAGCATAATGTCGATGTGGTCCGTGCCGAGACGGTGCAGGCTCACATCCACGCTCTCGGCCACGCGCTTGGCCGAAAAATCAAAATGCTGCAAATCGTAGCGGCCCAGCTTGGTGCAAAGTATGTAGCTGTCGCGCGGCACGCCTTTGAGCGCGACACCAAGCAACACTTCGCTCATCCCGCGTCCGTAGAAAGGAGACGTGTCGATGAAGTTCAGCCCGCAATCCAGCGCCACGCGTACGGACTTCAGCGCTTCGTCAATCGTCACGCTGCGGAACTCCTGACCGAGGGACGACGCGCCGAAGCTGAGGATTGGAACGTTGAGTCCTGTTTTTCCGAGAGGGCGGGTTTGCATGGAGGCAGTAATCAGTAATCGATGAATCAGTAATCAGTGTCGGGCCGCTTTCTTTGCGACGCGGCGGGCGAAACTCTCGACGGTAATCACCGCGCGTTTGTGAAGGCCGCGTGCGATCATCTCGTGTTCGTCGCGCACTTCGAATTGAAAGTCCACCAGCTTGCCTTCGGTGTGGATGACACGGGTCGTGATCGTCACGTTCATTCCCAGCGGTGTCGGCGCGAGGTGGCGCACTTCGATTTCGACACCCACCGTCCGCTCGCTCTCGTCCAGAAATGGGTAAAGCGATTCGCGGGCGGTGCGCTCGATCAAACCGACGAGGCGCGGCGTGCTCAACACGGCGGGCATTCCGCCGGACGCGAAATCAATGGCGTGTTCCGGAGCGACGACGAATTTGAACTCACCCACCGTCCCGATTTTCGGCCGCGACTTCATGCGCTTACGCCGTCCGGCAGCCGACCGAGAGCAACACGTTGGCCCAAAGCGCCTGGTCGCCGGTCTGAATCGTCAGCACGTGGTCGGCGGATTCGACGGCCTTGTAGAAATCCCATTTCAAAACCGGCTGCATCTCGGCAGCCAGCCCTGCGTCTTTGATGATTCGCCGAAACTCCGACCACACGGGCGGCTCGCCGAACTTCGCATAAGGATCATCGGCTGGAATGCCCATCGTATTCACGACATCGACGGGAATGGCCGTGAGCACCGCGCGCAACACTTGCGCGACGGTCACGATTCCGGGCGACAGGTTCAGGCAAACGACTTCGGCGTTCGGCCCTTTCTTTGTCGAAGCCGGGTAATTGCCATCGGCGATCAGAATCTTCGCGTGATGTCCCGCGCGGCCGAGCACTTCATTGATCCGGGGGTGGATGAGTTGATGTTTGAGCATCTGCTGATCAGCCGCCAGTGTTCATCGTGAGTTGTTCGGGTCGGAAGAATTTTTTGAAGCTCTCAATGGTTTGGCGGGCCGCCGTTTCGCTATCGGGCAGCGGCATTACTTCGGCGGAGACAAAGCCATCGTAGCGGATGTCGCGCAACGCATCGGCGACTGCCGTCACATTGAGATGACCGAATCCAACGGCACGGCGATTAGTGTCCGCAAAATGCACATGGCCCAACTTATGACCAACCATGCGCAACGCCGCCGCCGTGTCGCGCTCTTCGATGTTCATGTGAAACAAATCGCAGAGCAGCTTCACGTTTTGCGTGTGGAACATGCGGAGGAATGCGAGCGAATCTTCGGCCGTGTTGAACAAGTTCGTTTCGTAGCGGTTCAGGAATTCATAGAGCAGTGGCACCTTGTGCTTGGCGGCGTGCTCGCCCAGTTCGTTCAACGCATCCGCCAGCCAGCTCAACACTTGCTGGCGAGAGATGGCATCGCCCGAACGTCCTTGCATCGAACCGACGATCACGGGGGCGCGAAACTGCGCCGCCAGATCGATGAAGCGCGCGATATACTCGATGGCCCGGCGCCGCCCTCGCGAATCAGCATCTGTCAGCCGCAACTTGTGCTTGACCCACCCTGCTCCCGTGCCAAAAGCCGCCACGGCCAAATTGTGCTGCGCCAGGACTCCCTGCACTTCAGGCACGTTGACCGCACGGGCTTCCTGGAAAAAAAGTTCCACCGCGTCGAAGCCCAGCGCCGCGGCCCGCGCGCAACCAGCGGCCAGATCGTCCCAAAACACGAATGGCCCGCCGCGCATCTCCGGCACCAGCGAAATAGTGACTGCTGAACGAATCATTTGCGGGCGCGAGGCTAGAGGCGAATGCGGCGCAGTTCAAGAGAGGGAAGAAGGGTTATGACGGCCTTGAAGGTATTCCAGAGCATAAGCTTGCGCTCGTTTCCCGCTTGAGCGCTTCGCTTGCGCTCCTCCACAGTTCCGCGCGCATGAAAGCGAAGCATCGCATCGGCATCATTGGCGGCAGCGGGCTGTATCACATCGAAGGGTTCACGAACCAGAAGTGGGTCACGGTCAAAACGCCGTTCGGCGCGCCGTCCGATCAGTTGCTCACGGGCAAGCTGGCCGGGCGCGACGTCATTTTTCTGCCGCGGCACGGGCGTGGGCATCGCATCCTCCCGAGCGAGTTGAATCATCGCGCGAACATCTGGGCGATGAAGAAGCTGGGCGCGCAATGGATTCTCAGCGTCAGCGCAGTCGGATCGCTCCAGGCGAAATACAAGCCGTGCGACATCGTATTGGTGGACCAGTTCTTCGATCGCACGAAACGTTCGTCCGAGCACACGTTCTTCGGACGCGGCATCGTGGCCCACGTGGCGTTTGCCGATCCGATTTGCGAGGAACTTCGGCAGCTTTTGCTGAAGACTGGCCGCGAGTCGGGCGCGACAATTCACGACCGGGGCACTTACGTGAACATGGAAGGGCCGGCCTTCAGCACGCGCGCTGAATCGCTGACAAACCACAAAGCGGGCTATGACGTGATCGGCATGACGAACCTCGGCGAAGCCAAGTGCGCGCGCGAAGCCGAGATCGCTTATGCCACGATGGCGATGATTACGGACTACGATTGCTGGAATGAGGACGAGGCCCACGTGACAGTCGACATCGTGCTCGACAATCTCCGGCGGAACGCGGAGACGGCGAAGAGAATCATCGCGGCCACGGTGCCGAGGATTCCGGCGGAGCCGGACTGGCCGTGCCATTCGGCGCTGAACAATTCGATTATGACGGACAAGAAGCTCTGGCCGGCGAAAAGGAAGAAGGACCTGGCGCCGCTGTTGGCGAAGTACCTTTAGCTGGTCTCCGGCATCCTGCCGGGTCCGAGCGCATTCATTTACAGGAACCCGGCAGGATGCCGGGGGCACGCTTCCGTGGCACGTTGGAATATGTTTCGACGCGATCTCATTCCGCTGCTGTTGGACAAGAAAATGAGTTTGTCCGAAATCGCCCGCACGATTCACGAGAAGCCGAAAGACGTAATCGATGCCCTTACGCACCTCGCCAAAAGCTCGAAACATGGTGACTACGAACTCGTGATTGAACCCGCCGAGTGCCGGAAGTGCGGCTTCGAGTTCGACACGGACAAATTCTCGCGCCCATCGAAATGCCCGAGGTGCAGAGGGACGTGGATTTTCGAGCCGCTGATTGGTGCGGTCCGACGTACATAAGGTGTCGGAGAACTCGCAGTGAAAATCTCTGCGGACAGTTCGCGCGCTGACCAGCGCTGGCAAGGCGACGCTGTCCTCAGCGCGCCGGACCGCGGCCTCAAGTAACGCGCACCGACTTGCTCATCGCCTCACCCGGCGCCCTGAGGACAGCGTCGCCCTGCCTTAAGTTCACGGCGAAAGACGGTCGATGCGCCACGAGCCGCTCGGCTCTTTCGAGTATTGAAAGCGATCATGCAGCCGGTTCGGACGGCCTTGCCAGAATTCGATGCGATTCGGCGCGAGCACGTAGCCGCCCCAGTTCGCCGGCGTTTCGACATCACGATTCGCAAAATGCTTCTCCAGTTCCTGCAAGCGCGTTTCGAGGAATGCGCGATCCGGGACGACGGAACTTTGCTTCGACATGCACGCGCCGAGTTGGGAACCGCGCGGACGCATCGCGAAATATTTCTCTGACTCGGCGCGCCCGACTTTGCTCACGCCGCCCGCGACGCAGACCTGCCGCTCCAGTTCTGCCCAATAAAACACGAGTGCCGCGTTCGAATTCTCGGCCAGTTCACGCCCCTTGCGGCTCTCGTAATTCGTGAAAAAGACAAATCCACGTTCATCCAGCGCTTTGAGTAAAACGATGCGGGCGGAAGGGCCGTTTTTGTCCGCCGTCGCTACGGTCATCGCACTTGGCTCGATGAGCTGCGCGTTCAGCGCTTGCTCGAACCATTTTTGAAATTGAACGAGCGGGTTTGGATCAAGGTCGGCGCGGCGCAATCCACCTTTCGTATATTCACGGCGCAAGTCGGCGAGGTTCATATCTTTTCGTAGCAGCCGAAGTAAGGAAGCTCACTCTGTTCCATTTGATCAGAGCCTCCTTACGTCGGCTGCTACGGTTTCAATTTCGCATCCCTACCATGTTCATCAGTTTGTCGGTCTCGCGATACGCTTCTTCGACCCACTCAACGATCTTCGATGGATCGGGCGCGTATTCGAGTTCGATGGAGACGACGCCGTTCGGGATGTTCAGTTCCTTAATCGCCTGAAGGTACGGCGCGAATTTCACCACACCACGGCCCGGTGGCAGATCGCCGTGAACCTTGCCGTCGCAATCGCTCAAATGAACGTGAATGGCTTTGCCCTTGAGCTTCTTCACGTCTGCCGGCGTAGTGTCGGAAAGAACGAGGTGGCTCACGTCGATGTTGGCCCGAACGCGCGGATGCTTGCACTCGTCCACAAAGCGCACCATCACATCGACACTGTTCAGCAAGCTCAAACGGAAAGGCTCTAGTTCCAGCGCGATGTCGATTTTCTTTTTGCTCCCGTAATCGCCGAGCCGGCGGCAGGTCTCGATGCCCCATCGCCATTGCGCTTCGGCGGGAATGACCTCGCGTTGCCAGATGTATTCGCCCAGCACGAGCAGGATGTTCTTTGCACCCCAATCCGCGGCAAGGTCGATGAACTTCTTCGTGCGCTCGACGTGAAACTCGCGCACCGGCTCGTTGAAATCGACGAGACCGACGGAGACGACTGGCAGCGAGACGATGGGCAGCTTGAGTTTTTCCGACGTGCGCCGCACGAGCGCAACTTCCTTGCGCGAAATGCCGACCGCTTCCGTGAACACATCCACGCAATCGAAGCCGATGCGGGCGATGTGCTGGAGGCCAGTCGCCGTGTCGATGCCCACCTGATGAAAGGCCGAGTTGATGATGCCGAGTTTCATGCGCGGCGAGATTACGCCCGCGGCGCGCTGCGTGAAGGAGAAAGGAGCGCGGGCCGCGCTCCAATCAAATTCCTTGCAACGAACGGTCGTCTCTTGAAAATCCCAAGTGATGAATTGCAACCCCGTCGATCTCGCGCTCAAGCATGTGAGCGAAGCGAAGCATTTGCTCGATTCTCTCATCACATCGTCCGAGAGCTTCGATTACGAGAAGGCCAAGCTGGCGCTGAAGGCATTGCAGGAAAAGTCGCGCGAGTTGGCAAAAGTCCGGGCCGAGCTGCTGGCACAATCAACAGCAACGTTGCCGACGAACGTGGTGGCGATTACGCGGGGAATTGATACGCGGCACTCTTCAAATCACGGCGTGCGCGCGACGACTGAACCGCGCCTGCAAATTGATTAAATTGATCCGCCGCTGCGCCGAGAAGGCCTGCACTGTGTTCGGAAAATCACGAACGACTTCCTCGTAAACAAGTTTGGCCGTTTCCAGGTCGTCGCGATAGCGCGCGTGCCAGCCGGCAATCGCTACCAGCCATTCCGCGCGTTTGCTCTTGGGTTGCTTCGGCATGGCGAGCAACAATTCCAGTTGTTCGATGGCGGTCTTCGCGTCGCCGAGACTTTCCGCGAGCAAGCGCGCGAACTTTTCCCGCGCCGCCACATCGTCTGGATTGCGTTGGAGCGCCACCACGCACTGGTTGGCAGCGACCGCGGCTTCCTCGCGCGGCAGAGTCGCTGGCGGCGCGTTCATTTCCTCCGGCACTTGTGGCACGTGCAACGGTTTGCCTTGTTCCTCCTGGAGAAGTTCGGCGCGGCTGGCGGGCAAGCGATTGATTCGTTGCCGCGCCATTTTGTCGAGATGCGTGCCGGGCATTCGTGCGCAAATTCGTTCCAGCGTCTGCCGCGCCGGGACGGGATCGTGCGCCACTTTCAAGTGCCAATCCGCCAGCCGGTGCAGCGCGATGGATACCTGCACCGGCGTGGTCGCCGATTGCTCGCACAAGTCTCGGATCGTCTGGTCCGCCGCAGCCAGATCGTTGAAGTGGATGGCGTAAAGTTCCGCAAGCATCATCCAGCCCTCGAAGTCCTCCTCGCACTGCTCCAGTTCGCGAATCACTTCCATTTCGGCCTCTTCGTATTTGCCGAAACTGATCTTCGCCTGAGCGCGCGCGTAAGACGGCGGCAGCGGTTTGTCGTCCCTGACGTCAAGCGTCGTGTGGACGAGGAGCAAGGCGCTCAGCATCATCGCCATGCCGACCGCGCCCCAGCCGCCGACGAGAATGATGATTCCCGCCATTGGCGCCGCCAGCATCGACCACGCGGCGCAAACGCCAAAAAATTTGCCGCGTTCCTCGATCCGTTCGCCCACGCGCCAGAGCAGCCACACGAACGTGACGCCCACCCAATACGAACTGATGAGAAACCAGCCGTAGGTCAGCGGCGTGTAAAATGATTTCCACCACGCGCTCGCGCCCGCGGAAACAGAAGCGACATTCGGCCAGACGGGAGCGCCGATGAGGCCGGTGTTGAACAGAAACCAGCATACGAATGGAAATGCCAAACCCGTAGCGATCCAGCGAAGAAACAGCCGCCATTCCTCCACCGAAAACTCGTCATCGCAAAAGCGCTTCCAGTAATGGAACGCCGTCAGTACGAAACCCGCGGCGGCGATGATGATGAAGAACAGGGCCATGTTCGTCGTGAAGGAATGTTAGCTCGCACGCTCGCGAAACCAAGCCATGAAGCTGGACCGAACGGCGGAAGCGCTTGGAAAGTGCCGCTTCATTCACCGGTGCACAGCAGGTAGGGCGACGCTGTCCTCAGCGCGCCGGGCTGAGGCAATAGCCATGTCTGGACACATTACTTGACGCCGTGGCCCGGCGCGCTGAGGACAGCGTCGCCCTACCTGCTGAGTGCTTGGCGGAGCGCGCTCCTACGCGGCCTTGCGATGCGCCTGCGCCGCCGGTTGCTTTGATGCTCTGGACTTCCTCGCCTTCCCCTCGCCTTTGGCTTGCGCGTTCAAGCTTTCCTGCAACACGGACATGAGATCGACCACGTTCGTAGGTTTGCGTCCTGCGGCTTTGGGCGCGCGGACCTTTTGATCGGGCGCGGCGGCCTTCTTTTCGATCAATTGCATCAGCGCCTCACGATACTCGTCTTTCCATTTTTCCGGCCGCCACTCTCCGCTCATGGAGTTGATGAGTTGCTCGGCCATCGTCAGTTCCTTTTTGCCGGTGGTGACATTGGGCAGGTTCAACTCGCTCGGATTGGCGAGTTCGTCAGGAAAGTGCATGAGTTCCAGAACGAGCGCCTTGCCGAGCGGCTTGACGGCGGCGAGGTGTTCGCGCGTTTTGATCACGACCTTCGCGATGCCGACCTTGCCCGATTTCTCCAATGCTTCGCGCAACAATGTGTACGCCTTGTCTCCGCCCTTCTCTGGCGCAAGAAAGTATGGCTGATCGAAAAACATCGGATCGATTTCCGCCAGCTCGACGAATTCGCGGATGTCCACCGTCTGGTTCGAAGCCACGTTGACTTTGTCGAAATCTTCCGGCGTCAGCACGACAAACTCCCCCTTCTCGTACTCGTAGCCCTTCACGATGTTTTCCCACGGCACTTCCTTTTCATCCGCCTCGGCCACGCGCTTGAACTTGATGGGGCTTTGATCTTTGTCGCGCAGCATCCGCAGCTTGATATCCGTGCCGGGCCGCGTCGCCGGATAAAGCCCGACGGGAATGTTGACGAGACCGAAACTGATAGAACCTTTCCAAATCGCTCGTGGCATAACCAATCCTCCTTGCCCGGAAAACGTAGCACCGGCGGCCGAAACGCCAAATGCGAAGCCACACATTCACGACCAATGCGAGGCGGAGGCCCCCTCCCAGCCAAAGGCCAGTCACGCTCCAATGACACAAGTCAGGCCGCGCGTGGCCGCAGCAGAATGGCCTTCTTGTTCGTGCCTTCCACTTCGACGCTTTGGGTGGTGATGTCAGGATCGTCCTTGAGCGTGTTGTGAACGATGCGGCGGTCGAAAGCGTTCATAGGTTCAAGTTCCACCACGTCGCCCCAGCGGCGGACTTTCTCGGCGGCTTCCTGCGCCTTTTTCACGAGGGCATCGCGGGCCTCCGCGCGGTAACCGCCTACGTCCACCATGACCTTTGGCGCGGTGTCGTCCTGCTGGAACAATATCCGATTCAGGATGTATTGCAGGTCGGCGAGCGTCTGGCCCTGGCGGCCAATGAGGCGTCCGGCGTCTTCGGCCTTCACGTCGAGCATCAGCCCGTCGTCGAGATGATGTTCCTCAATCTGCGCGTCGAAACCGAGGTGTCGCAGAATCTGCTGAAGCGTTTCTGTTGGTTGTGCTGGCATAAAGTGTCGTCGGTTTGCGATCTCTGGCCTTATTTCTTTTTCTTCGGCGGCGCGGCCGGTTTAACTGGAGCAGCAGGCGCCGCCGGTTCCTCTTTTGTCTTGGTCAGCTTCGTCTGAACAATCGTTAGCAAATTCTGAACAGTCCAGTAAAGCGTCAACCCCGCCGGCTGCGAGTAAAGGAACACCATGAAGATGAGCGGCATGTATCTCATCATCGCTTGTTGTGCCGGGTCCATGCCCGGCGAAGGCGGCGTCATGCGCGCCTGAACCAGCATCGTGAGTCCCATGAGTAACGGCAGCGGATTGAGCGGGAAATTCAGGACGGGCAGCATGAGAATCGTGTCCTGCTTCGACAAATCACACGCCCAGAGAAATGGCGCGCCGCGCAATTCAATCGCGTTGGGAATCATGCGGAACAAAGCGAAGAAGATCGGGAGCTGAATAAGCATCGGCCAGCAACCGCTCATGGGGCTGACCTTGTGCTCTCGCCAGAACTCCATCGTCTTCTTGTTCATCTTCATCGGGTCGTCTTTGTACTTCTCCTGGATTTTTTTCATCTCAGGAGCGAGCGCCGCCATGCGCTTCATCGACCGCGTGCTTTTCTGGGTGAGCGGCCAGAAGAGGAGCTTGATGATGATGGTCATGACCACGAGGGCCATGGCGTACTTGCCAAGTTTCTCGGGAACAGCCGGCGCGATGACGCCGTGGATCGCATTCATCGCGCGCAGCATCAATTTGGAAATCGGGCTGAAGAAGCCGAAGTCCATGATTTCGCCGGTCTGCCGGCCGACGCGGGACAGCAATTTTTCCTGTTTCGGCCCGGCGTAAATCGTGAACTGGCGTTCGAGCGCCTGCGTCGCGCCCAATGTCTGGGATGCATACGTGACCGTCGCTTCCAATCCGTGCGGTTCGCGAACAGCCTTCGGGTCTTCGGCAATCTGCTGCGGCGATGGCGGTGGCAGATTGATGCGCTGCGCCGCGAAGTGCGCTCCAGCGGAATTCGTCCCCGGCACGACAGCCAGAGCGAAGAACTGGTTATGGACTGCCGCCCACAGAATGTTGTTTGGCCCCGACGCGTATTCGAGACGCGGCGCTTTGTTCATGCAACCGCCGCCGCTGCTGAAATAGGACATCTCAATGTGCTCCGGTTTGGTTCCGTTGAACCAGAACACGCCCATCATGAGCATGTCATCGCGCGGCCCCATCGGCGTGGCTGTGCCAATGCTCAGTTGCTGCGCGGGCAGCGTGATAGCTTGCGCCGTCGCATTCTCCAGGCGCACCTTCGCAGACAACTGATAATTGCTGCCGAGGTCGAACTGCTTCACGACCCGCAAGCCGGACGGCAATTCCTTCTCCGCGATCAGCGTGCCCGGACCGCTTCGGGTCAGCTTGAAAATATTGTCGCCGAACAGGCCATCAGCCTGCATGGCCAGCACGGGAACGCGCGCGCGGTCATTGAGAGTCGCGAACAGGTTCGTGCTAGAGGTGCGGTCGCAACCGACCATTTCCAGATAGTGCTTCAACTCCACGCGCTTCAATCCGCCGCCGTGGCTTGTGAACGTGTAAATCGCCTCGGCGGTTTCGAGCGTTTCAATCTGCTCTGCGACATTTGTGGCAATGGCGATGGCTGGCGCAACCGTGGGAACTGGAACTGCCGGAACAGCGCTGGTGGCTGGTGTCATCACAGGAACATTCGTGCCGAGAACATTCGTGGCTGTGGCGACCACGTTCGTCTTCGGCAGTGGAATGGGCGGGAAAAACTTGGGAATGATTACCGACTGCAACAAAAACAGCAGCGCAAACGATGCAATTAAAACGGTGATTGTTTTTCGATCCATGAAATACCACGCGCTTCCGAGCTGCGCCTTGAACTATTGTGCCTCGACCTTTCGCCAAGATGTTGTTGTGAATCGATCCGGCACCGGATCGTGGCCGCACTCACCCCACGGATGGCAGCGGCAGATTCGTTTCGCCGCGAGAATTGAACCCTTGCCTACTCCATGACGGCGCACAGCCTCGGCGGCGTAAACGGAACAGGTCGGATGAAATCGGCAACCGCTGAACGGCCCAAGCAGCGTGTGCAAAATGGGCGAGACCACGCGCTTGTAAATCCACAGCACGCTCATCGCAATGCGTTGTCCAATGTTCATTCGGTTTTCAACAGTTCGGCGCGCCGCAGCGCCGTGACAAAATCACCTTCAACGGCGGCGAACTCTTTTTCAACAATGGACTGCCGTGCGACGAGCACGATGTCCACAGGGCGACCAATGCGATGCTGGTTTCGCCGAAACGTCTCGCGCAGCAAACGGCGCGCGCGCGTGCGCACGACCGCGCCTCCGATTTTTTTGCTGGTGATTACGCCCACGCGGGTTTGTTCGCCCAATGCATCAACCCAATTCAAGACCAGGCACCCGACCGCCAGCCGGCGGCCTTCACTGCGCGCGCGATCGAAGTCCCGTCCATCCCGCAAGCGCCGCTCGCGCGGCAATCGCAGCGAACGGGAAGGCGCGCTCATGATTACGTGCCGACAGGCGTGAGGCGCTTCCGTCCGACACGGCGGCGGTTTTTCAAAATCGCGCGCCCGCTCTTCGTCGAGTTCCGGCTGCGGAACCCGTGCTGGCGTTTGCGACGAATCTTCGATGGTTGATACTGGCGTTTCATAAATTCTGTTTCAGCCGCACAGCGGCGTCCGGCAAGACGGCGCACCGCCCGGAAAAGCGGGCCACGTTATCAGTGAAGTGCGACGTGTCAAGCGTGCCAGCCTGATGGAAACACCAACTTCTCGCCAAAGGGTTTGAAACTCGGTAGTGTTCAATTTGAAATTGTGGGCGGACGCGAAGAAGAAGCTATGACACTAAAACAGTTGTTCTCCTTTCATGGCCGGATGCGGCGCAAGCATTACTTGATAGTTTACTTGGTCATTCTTGTACTTGTGATTCTCATCGGTGTTGCGGAGCGTATGACGCAGACCCGTCTTGCGGTATTTACAGTCCTAGTGATTGCGGCCCTTGTACCGTCGTCAGTGCGGCGATTGCACGACATAGACTTCTCTGGTTGGTATGTGATCGCAGTGATTCTGATTCCCTTTGCGACCATTTTGTTGCTGGCGTTGCCGGGAGTGCCGACATCGAACGCCTTTGGTGCAAATCCAAGAACCTCGTCAAACTAGGACACTGCTTACGCCACGATGAAATACCTGACAAAAGAACAACAAACAGTCCTGTGCGTGATTGTGTTGCTGTTGCTCGTCGGTCTCGCAGTGAAGGCGTGGCGGACGGCGCATCCATCGAAGCAGGTGGGCCAGACGCAGAAGTGATTCGCGGATTGTCAGCGCCCCGGCCTTTTCTGCACGGTCGGTGAAAGCAGGATGCCCGTCGCAAAGCCGTTCGTATTCGTCGATGGCGAGAGCAGAAACAGACTGCCATTCTCCGGAACCCGCACACGCGCCCCCAAGGAAACGTTCGTGCGAAGGAAGGCAATATTTGTCACTTCTGCATTCGGCGGACTGACCCGCTGAAGCGCCCGCTCAGTTTGCGTAAGGAAGCACGTCAGATCGATAGCACGACCGCTCGTGCGCGGCCACACGTCTATCCACCAGCCAGCATTGGCTTGTTGGATGCGGCTTGGCGATCCGATGAACACATTATGGGTGATGGCAAACTGAGCCTGTACGCCTTCGGCAGTAATTATCCTGGGACTCGACATTACGTTGTAAGCAGGTTTTCCCGCCGACGCCGTCGCGAGCAGTTCCTCACGAACTCTGGCCCCGTTTTGAATCACGAAAGCACGCGCACCGGCGGTGTTCGTGAATCCGGTCGCGTTCGAAGCTAATTCCGAAGCCGCCGCGGGACTCAACTCGAGAATCATCGCATTGACGGCGATGGTTTGTTTCGGACCGAACATCCATTGTTTGAGCCGTGACAATTGGATTCTGACTGGCTGCGTCCATCGGCCGGAAAGGAACTGGGGCCGCTGCTGAATTGGTGACTTTGCAAGCCATTCGATGTCCTGCCTTGGGTTCTTCATCAGCACCAGAACGCTCACGATGCCAACGCCAAGGAACACCACGGCGACCATGAGTCTGCGACGAAATGTGGAAAGCAACTTCACAATGAACGTGCAGAAGATTAACGCCGCTCGCGGCGGAAAGTCGCGAGTGATTTGCGTTGGCGCGTTCTGATACGAACTTCAGCGGCTCGGCCGGCCGGGCAGCACTTCGTCCCAGAATACCGTCATCTCACGCCAGGAACGGACGTCGGCTTGCGCGTTGTAAGCGGAGCCTTTCGAATTGTCGTCACCGGCACTCTTGTCCGTGAAGGAGTGGACCGCGCCGCCGTACGCCTTGAGCTGCCAGTCGACCTTGGCGTCGCGCATCTCCTTCTGAAACGCCAGCACTTCGTCCGCGGGCACAAAGGGATCGTCCGCGCCGTGCAGCACGAGCACTTTGCTTTTGATGTTCTTCGCGTCAGCCGGAGCCGGCGAGCCGAGACCGCCGTGAAAACTCACCACGCCTTTGACGTCCGCACCGCTGCGCGCCAGTTCGAGGACGGTGGTGCCGCCGAAACAATAGCCAATCGCGCCGATAATCTGCGGGTTGACGCGTTCCTGTTTGCGCAGGAAATCCAGCGCGGCGTTGATGCGGGCGCGAAGCAACTTCCGGTCGGCTTTGTATTTGCCTGCCAGCGCCGCGGCGTCTTTGGGATTGTCCGCGCGCACGCCCTTTCCATAAACGTCCGAGCAGAGTGCGACGTAACCGCGCATCGCGAGCATCTCAGCGCGCATCTTTTCAAAATCGGTCACGCCCTTCCATTGATGCGCCACGATGATGCCCGGGCGCTTGCCTTGAAAGGTGTCGTCATACACCAGCAGCCCTTCGCAAACGGTGTCGCCTTCCTTGTACTCGACTTTTTGAAACTGAACGGCAGCGCGCAGAGACGCGGCGCAGAGAAAACCAATCAACAGCAACAACCCTCGTTTCATGCCGCCGTCGTAGTCCACGCCGCGCCGTTTTTCAACGAGCAATTAAATGAGCCAAACAGTCTGACTTCGGCGATAGCAGGCGGATGAAACTCGATTATGGGCGCGGGGCCGGCTTCCACGCGCCCCGCAATTTCTCCAAGGCCCTCGCACGGTGGCTGATCTGATTCTTCACGTCTTCCCCCAATTCCGCGAACGATTGTTCGAAGCCGGTCGGCACGAAGAGCGGATCGTAGCCGAAGCCTTTTGCTCCGCTGGGCGTGAACGAAATGCGCCCTTCGCACACGCCGTCGAAGAGTTCCGTTCGCAACTCACGTTCATCCGCGGAACACACGGGCGAAGCATTCCCCTGCTCTTCGACAAGGACCGGCGTCAACGCGATAACGCAACGGAAACGCGCGGTGCGTTTCTCCGGCGGCACATCCTTCAGCAATCGAAGCAGCCTGGCATTGTTCTCCGCATCGGATGAGTTGCCGACCGCGCCACTGTCTAGCGCGGCGAAACGCGCGGAGTGAACGCCGGGCGCGCCATTGAGCGCATCGACTTCGAGGCCAGAGTCATCCGCCAGCACGAACACTGGACTGTGGACCTTGGACTTTGGGCTTTGGACTCCCAACCACCTCGCCAGTTCGACCGCTTTCTTCGTCGCATTGCCGGCAAAGGTATTCGCGTCTTCAACAACTGTCGGCGCGTTTGGAAAATCTCGCAGCGTAAGAAAACAAAACTGCGCGCCAAGGATGCCGCGAATCTCCTCCACTTTGTGCGCGTTACGCGTGGCGATGATCAGCGTCGTCATGCGGCGCGAGCATGACGACTGTTCAGTTCAAAAGCCAACTGTTCGCGGGCGCGGGCTGCACAGCGGATCGCCGGGCAGCAGACCGGCCTTGGCCCGACGGAACCCGCGAATGCTGTCGAGCGTCGCGCGCACCGGGACCTTCAAGGCGAAGCCTTCGGGGTACTTCAGATCGCGAGAATTGCCAGGCCGGAACCAGCGCAGGCTTCCCGCGATGGCCCCGTTCGCTCCCACGTCAATCCAGCCGAGCACCGCACCGCGCCCGCCATAGAGCCGCACGAACACCGGAATGCGGGCATCAACTGAAATGAACGTGCGCTCGTTAAGCGCGGTCCCGTCGCCCAGCACACCGCGTAGCCTGACGACGCCGTCGGGGAGAATCCGCATCTCCGCCGTGCCTTCCGTTTCGACGGGACTGGCTGCGCCAATCGTGAGCGAGTAAGTGCCCGTCAACGACTGCAGGTTCGTCGCCGATGCAGCACGATAGAGCAACAGAACGGGCGCCCGCCGGCCATCCGTGATCAATCCAGTCATCTGTTGGCCAGCGCCGTCGATCTGCAATGAGCCGCTCAACGTCGCGCGGCGGGCAACCAGCGGTGCATAGCCGAAGCGGTCGAACTGTCCCGCCACGAACTCACGCATACCGCCAATCGTCGCCGTGCCGCGATACGCTCCCGTGCGCGACACGCGCAGCGAAATGAAACCGGACGTGGTGTAATTGGTTTCGCGTTCGTCGAACAACAGTCCCTGGAAGACGCCGGCCAGATCATCGAAGTTCAGCGGCGGAACAGCCTCAAAGATTGCGGTCAGCGACTTGTTGCCGTCCATAATCACGGCGATGGGATTGTTCGTCGATGCCACCGCTCCGGTCCAACGCACGAAACGAAACCCAGGATTCGGCCTGCCATTCAGCGCAATGATTGTTCCAGCGACATAGGTGGCATTCGTGGCCGGTGGCGGACTGATGATGACGAGCCCAGCACCTGCGGGACTCACCGTTGTCATCAGCGTGTAGCTCGGTGGAATGATCGGCACGAAATTCGCCGTCACCGACTTGTCCGCATCCATCAGGACTGTGATGCGATTCGAAGTGCTGCTGACCGCGCCAGTCCAGTTCGTAAACGCATTCGTGCCCATGGCCGTCGCGGTCATCGTCACGACTGTGCCCTGGACGTAAGTGCCGTTCGTTCCGTTGGGCGGCGGAGAAATCTGGACGCTGCCCGCCCCGGGCGGATTCGTCAGCACAGTTAGAACGAACATCGGTGTGATCGACTCGAAGAAATTCGCCGTGACGGTTTTGTCGGCATCGATGGTGAGGGTGATCGAGTTGCTCGTGCCGCTGGCGTCTCCAGTCCAGTTCGTGAACGCGAAATTCAACGCGGGCGTGGCGGTGAGCGTCACCACAGCGCCTTCGAGGTATGTGCCGCCCGGCCCATTCGGCGCGGGCATAACCTCAATTGTTCCAGCGTTCGGAGGATTGGTGCTCAGCGTCAGCGTGTGCGTCGGAACCGTCACCGGCGAAAAGTTCGCCGTGATGCTCTTCTCTGAATCCATCGTAATCGTCAGCGGATTCTGAGCGCCAGTCGCCGCTCCGCTCCACGCACTGAACGCGAAGCCAGCCGCTGCGCTCGCCGTCAGCATGACTGGCGTTCCCGCATCGTAGCCATCCGGCGGTTGTGGTGGACTTACGCTCACAGTCCCGCTATTCGGCGGCGCGACGGCAATCGTCAGGGGAAATTTCACGGGCGCGCCGACGACAATGTGCGCCGCTTGCGAAGTCGTCGTGGCGCCCTGATCGTCCGTCGCGACCGCCGTGAAAGAATAATTTCCGGCGGCAAGCGAAGTGACGTTGCTGGTGAAGATCGCTCCCGGCGAAGTGGTCGCCGGTGTGCCATTCACGAACAACTGGATGCTCGCCACGGTACCATCGCTGTCGCTCGCGTCGGCGTTGATGGTGAAACTCGCGGGCGCCGTGAACGATGCGCCATTTGTTGGACTCGTGATGCGGACCGTCGGCGGCAGATTGGCGGACGCAACCACGACGAGGCCGGTTTGATACGGATAATCGTTGATGTGCGAGAGGCAGACGTATGGAAACTGCCCAGCCTGCGTGAAGGTGTACGAGAAAGATTCTTCATCATTGTAAAGCAACGGACCGGCCCACAGGCCCTGCGACGAAGTCGAATCGTGCGGTTGAAAACCCTTGTTGATCCACGTGACGGTGTCACCCGGCGCAATCGTCACGTTCGTGGGCGAGAAATAGTAATCGTACATGAAGACGATCGTTTCCGCTGCGCGTGCGGACAAGGGCATGAGAACAAACGCGAGAGCAAACCAGACCGTGCAGAACCGACGCACCATAAATCGCTATTGCAAACGAACGCGATAGGTGCGCTGCGCAGGTCCGCCGTTCGTTTCCGAGAACTGGATCGCGCTACCGCTGCCGGGATTCGTCACCACGGAAGAAAAATTCGTCAGCGGCTCCGCGCGTTCGACCACATAGTTCACTCCCGCGATGGTGTTGAATTGGAATTGCAGCGGCCCATTGGAGCCGGTTTGAAAAGACAGAAACGGTTGCGCCGCCACGCGAACATTCACGACCGCGGAAGTTGTTACGAGCGATTGATTGTCGAGCGCGCGAGCACGCAAGGCATAATTGCCAATGCCAAGGTTGCTGAGAGCGAACTCGAACGGCGCCACGGTGTCCGTCGCGGCGGCGATACCATTCGTGAGCAGGATGACATTTGCGATCGTGCCATCACTGTCTGTCGCCGAAACACCGACGGTTACGGTCGCGGGAGCAACGAACAGCGCGTTGTTGGGAGGATTCGTAATTGAAACAACAGGCGGTACGGATGGCGCGCCAACCACATTGATGACACCAATCATTCCAGCGAAACCTCCACCACTGGCGAAAGAATGAAACACGCAGCGATAGTTATACGTTCCCGCAGTCTGAAAGGTCACAGAACAGGCGCCGCCGGACGGGGGACTACCGCCGCAGAAAGGTTCTGACGGCGGGGAATAACCAGTGACCGTGTGAAAGCTACCAACGTTTGGCCAGTTCACCGTGTCGCCCACGTTGATCGTGATCGACGATGGCGAAAAGGCGGAACCCGGTCCGACATTGACCGTGTGCGTGGCGGCGATGCCGGAGATGTGCCCTGCGCAAAGCAGGGCGAAGATGTATAGCCACGCGGAACGAGGTGTTCTCATAAGTCAGTTCAAGTTTGGCTCCTGTTGGCATCGACATTATGAATTTGCGCCGCCGCAACGAAAGCCGAAATACGGGTTTGCCCGCGCATTCTACAAATTCTCGTCACGGCAGCCTCACTGCGATTGTCGCGAACACCATGTGTGCGGTGTAGTCGCTGAAACCGCGCGCGGTCGGCTCGGTGTAATCGAAGAAGCCGTATTGCAAAGTCGCCGTCACGTTTCTGCTGAAGCGACGCGTGAATCCGAATTGCACGCCGTGCAGGTCGTAATCAATGCCCAACGGCACAGCGCTCGCCACATTGTTCTGCGCAAATCGGGCGCGGGAGAATGAGTAGCTGCCGAACAGATCGATGTTCGTCGTGAGCACAAAAGTGGAATTTGCCACCACGCTATAAGTGTCGCCTTCGAACGGCACCACGATGGCCCGCGCGTAGTTTGCGCTCCAGGTGCGCGATTGTTCGTAGGAAAACGTCGTGGACAAATACCAACGCCGCCATGGCGTGAGCGTGATGTTTGCGCTGTACGTGGATGAATCGTATTCGCCGGCGAAGATGTGTCCGCGCGGTGTTTGCAAGACGGGCGGGTTCGTCCCCGTCGCCGGCGTGAACATGGAATCAGTCCACGAATCGTAATCCGTCAGCGCAAGTTGATAGCTGAGCGTGGCCCTCAACCACGGCAGCGGGCGCAGCGCGAGGCGCGCTTCGAACATGTCGCTTTCCGTTTCGCGCGCGCGAATGAATGCGGGATAGCCGTCGTCGGGCTCGATGTTGTCATCGTAATCGTTCTGCTCGATTCGATGTTTATAGCTCGCTTTGAAGGAGGCGCGGCGCCACGGCGAAACCTCGAAGCCCGCTTTGTACTCCTGCCGGTCCGTCGCGGCGTCCGTGTCGCGGAGAAAATCGTGCTCGCCGATCTGTTCCTCGAAGATGGCACGGCGTTCCTGTTTCAATTTCGCCTCCGCGAAAAGAACCGTCGCCGGAATCTTCGTGTAGCGAAGTGACAGGCTTTCTTCGAACAGCAATCGGTCGGTGACACTCACGGCCCATCCATTCGAGCCGCGCGGCAAACCAATCGGGCTGCCCGGATCGCCCACGCGATAATTCGGACGGCCCAGGCCATGCTGCTCGGACCACTCGTTCTGCAGACCGAGTGCGGCGGTGAAGCCGTCCCACGGTCCGCCCAGCGCGTTGAAGTTGAACAGGTGCGAGTGCTCCGAAAGCGTAATGCCCTGCGCGTACCAGTATTGTCCGCCGGCCGGCCGGCCCGCGCCGTCCCGGTTGTCGAGATTCACCGTGGCGTCGGCATCAAACTCCGCAAACCGATAACCGCCGGACACGAACAGCCAGTCCCGCAACGACTTTTCCCCGCGCAATGTGTTCGCGAGCAAAAGTTGATCGTGCGTGTCCCGCGTAATCGTAAACGCTGTTGGATAAACCTGGCCGGACGGAAAATCCCTGGCGGCCACACGCTTCGTTTTCAAGTCGAAGAACTCGGCGCGCAGATTGTCCTCGACGCGCGTTCCCGCGATGTCGTGCGAGACGTCGAGGCGCAGCACGTGAACGTCTTCGTTGATCATCTTGTAGGCCGGATAAATATGCCGCGTCTCGCTGTTGCGTTGCGAGACTGGCCCCCACTCTTCCGTGGATTTGCTGCCGTCCCGGAAGTGATACTCATAGCCGACGATTGCTTGCGGCCATTCGGGACGCGTCAGCCCGAATTCCGCGAACGCCTTGCCGACATCAAGGTGCAAATCGCGATCGAGCGAAAAGATGTTCCGCGTTTGCGTGGCGAAACCACTCGCGCGGAACGGATAGTACGGACCGTGGTCATCGTAGTAGCGGCGGAACTCTTCGAAGCCGAATCGCGCGAAGCCGGTGTCATCCTTCCGAATATCGAGCGTGATTCTGTAATCGTCAGTCAGCGCACGGCCTTCGGCGACCACGGAGAACCCATTGGTCAATTTTTGCGCGATGCGGAAATCAGAAACTCCGCCGCTGAAACCGCGCCGCAACCATTGGTGCTCCTGAAACTTTTGCGCGTTGCCACTCAGCGTCACCCAGCGCACGGCAGGCGCGGCGGAAAACTGCAACGCGTACTGCGCGCTCAGATCGACCTTTTCCCAGAGCACGCCTTGGTCGATCCATGCGCGAAGCACCGCAATTTGTTCCCGCGTTAGTGGGTCGCCCTTGTCTTCCGGCGGCATTTCCATGTCCGGCACGAGCCGCGCGACGTAGTGGATAAGCGGACTTTTTGCGCTGTCACCAGGAATGATCGCGATGCCGGTGTCACCGCCCTTCAAAGCTGCTTCACGCGTCGCGAGACTGAATCTGCTCTTGGGCCTTTCCGTCCCGTGGCAACGGAGGCACGACGCTTCGAAGATCGGCTTGATGTCCGCGGCGAAATCGATTTGGCGCGATGCAGGCGGCGGCAGTTTTGAAATGTCCACGTCAGCGGCGAGGAGCGAAGCAGCGGTGAAGAGAGTCCAAAGTCCAAAGTCCAAGGTCCAAAGTCGAGGACGCGCCTGCGTGACCTTGGACCTTGGACTTTGGACTTTGGACTTCATCAGTAGCGCAGAATCCGATCGATGTTCGATCCGTGAACCGCCGTGTGGCAGGTCGAACTCCAGCAAGTGCCGCGGCTCACTGACAGCGTGTGGTCCTCGTCGCCGATGAAGAGCCGTCCGTTCCGCTGCGATTGTACGTGGCAACGGAGGCACAAATTCGGATCAGCCTGGAGCAGCATCTTGTTGTTGATCGAGCCGTGCGGTTGATGACAAGTGGTGCAGCCCTCGCGCAACGCCTCGTGCTCGAAGACGAAACGCTTCGATTGCTCGCGATGGCAGTTCGCGCACTGCTCGTTGAGACGTGCCATCGCGAGTCCGCCAGCCGGCTTCATGATGTCGCTGCCGTGCGGGTCGTGGCACTGCACGCAATTCATTTTCCCTTCACGCACGGGATGGTGCTGCGGCAGGTTGAACTCCGCGTGGACTTCGAGATGGCAAGTGAAACACGCCTGCGGATCGCGGCTGGGATTCACTATGAATTTCGCGCGCCCGCCGCCCACTGCGACGTGTTTGCTGCCCGGCCCGTGGCACGATTCGCAGCCGGAACTGCCCGCCATCTTCGCAGTCTCGACGTGAATGCGCGCGTGCGGACTGGCGGGAAAAATTCGCGTGTAGTTTGCGTGGCAATCCACGCAGCCCTTGTTGCCGACGAATGTCGCGCCTTCGATTTCCGGTGGCGCTACAAGCGTGCGTTCCAGCGTTGAACAGGAAATCAGCAGGAAAGGAAGAGCTATCACCCATGTTCCGCCCAGCAACCACGCGACCTTCCGCCACACTGCCCCCCGCGACGGCGTTCTGTTGTCCCTGCTGAACACGGCGGCTTTGTAGCGAAACGCCGAAGCCACCGCAAATACGGGTTTGCCCGGCGCGCGCGCGAATCGCGTTGACGACACGCGCGTGAAGGAATTTGCATTACGGCATGAGAACCCTCTTATGCTGCTTCGCGCTGTTGCTCGTGTGCTGGAACGCGTGTGCCGACAGCATCTCGCTCATTCCCATCGCAGACACCACGATTTCCGAAGGCAACGTTGCTCACGTCAATGGCGCCGAAGGCACCCTGATCGTGGGGGGATTGCTTAATTTTTCATCCAAGTGCCGCGGCCTCATGCGATTTGATTTGAGCAGCGTACCTTCAACGGCGATCATCACTTCCGCGACGGTGACAGTCACCGTGATAAAAAGCCGGGCCGGGCCGACCGAGCACATCCATGAACTCCATCGGCTCCTCTCGCCATGGAATGAGATCACGGCCACTTGGGACGGCAGTGGCGTCGTGCCCTGGAACGGCGGCAACTTCCTCGAAGATGCGGACGCCAGCGTTGGATTCGGCGAAGCTGAAGCTTACACGTTCGAATCAACCACCGGCCTTGTGGCGACGGTTCAGTTGTGGCGCACGAACTCCGGGACGAATCACGGCTGGATTCTCATCAGCGAAGACGAAGCGACAGCAGGTACTGCCCGCCGCGTCGGCACACGCGAGGCACTCTCCGGGCAGCCCATGCTAACAATTGGCTATTCGATGCCGCCCCCGCCGCCAGCCGATTTCAACGTCACCAGCCCCGGCTTTTTTTTCGCCATCAATGGCCAGGAGCCGAACCCGGCGCTGACGCTCACACGCGGTTCCAATTACACGTTCGCCATCAGCACCGATCCGTCTCACCCGTTCCAGATCGTGAGCGACTTGGGTGGAACCTCCTACGACGACGGTGTGGTGAACAACAATATCTCCAGCGGCACGCTCACGTTCAGCGTACCGCAAAACGCGCCGGACACTCTCTTCTACATTTGTTCGATCCATTTCTTCAGCGGGACAATCCGTATCGTGAATCCGACTGAACCGGCGGTGCCTTTGGTGCGAATCCTCTCGATGAACCTGAGCGCGAGCAACGTGGTGCTGACCTCGACGGGAACCAACGGCTGGCTGGCGATTCCGGAATTCAGCTCCAATCTTTTGGTCTCGAACTGGGCGGTGGTTCCGAACTTCACAAACTCCTTCGCCGATGGAACGAACGTGACAATCTTCAACCGGCTGGATCCAATCTGCGGCTCAAATGTATTTCTGCGAGTAAGGAATACGAGGAACTGAAACGTGATGCGTGAACACGCCATCACGTTTTACGTTTTACGTTTCACTTGGCCATCACAACGTCCGTGATTTCTGGCATTCGGTTCACGGCGTTCTTCTGCTCGAACTCCTTGCACCATCCTTTGATTTCGGTGTCGTTGAAGATTTTGCCGATGACGCGGCGGAGGAGTCCTTTGAGGCTGGCGTTGTCCAAGTCGCGCAATGAGCGAATGCCCTCCTCTTTGTAGGTTTCCAAGAGTGTCCGCGCGCGCTCGTCCGCTTTGAGTTCGGAATAGAGTGTTTCGATTCGTTCGAACGAAACGCCGGATGGAAGCTGGCGGCGCCAAACGGACGCGAGCTGTTCTTTCTGCGCGTCTTTCGCTTTCTCATGCGCGACAGCAAGCAGGAGACTGGGGCGCAGGCCAGCGAGATCGTTCGTTTCACCGCTCGCACCGAGATCGCTCAAGTCATCGCGAATCTGATAGGCGATGCCGAGCGCCTCGCTGTAAGTCTTCAGCACGTCGGAAACTTCGTCGTGCAATTCCGTGCCGGCGTAAATCGCACCCAGGCGCAGCGCCACTTCAAAAGCGGGCGCGGTTTTCTTGCGAAAGATGTCGAGCACTTGAAGTGAAGTGAGGGGCTGCGGCGAACGCGCCCAGCAAAGTTCCGCGCCCTGCCCACGGCAAAGTTCGCGCTGGCCGCGTGAAGCCACGAGCAGCATTTCAGCTTTTTGTTCCGCCGACGCTTTGCACTCGCCGATGAGGCGATACCCTTCGCCGATCAGCAAGTCGCCGACATTGAGCGCGACCGCGACGCCGTGCTCTTCGTGCAAAGTCTTTTCGCCATAACGCAACGCGTCGTTGTCTTCGATGTCATCGTGAATCAGGGACGCCTTGTGGAAACACTCGACGGCGACGGCAATCTTACGAATGTCTTCCGGCAACGGCGCATTGGTTTGCTCGCGCAAAGCCTGATACGCAGCGACGGCGAGAAACGGCCGCCAGCGTTTGCCCGCGCGCATCAGCCATTCGCGCGCAATCTTCTCCGTTTCGCCTTCCGCGCCGCCCATGATCAAGTCGAGCGAAGCTGGCGTGAACCAGAAATCCACTTCCTCGCGCAACGCACTGAGATCGAGCCGCCGAGTGCGGTCGTCGCTGCACAAATGGATGTAGTCCCATACCCAATCCAGATCGACAGTCGTATCAATGCAGTCATCTTGCAGCAACGGCACCGCGACACCGGGAATCGCCGCCGCTTCCATGTACGGAAACGCGCGCTCCAGCACCGGCAAACAACTCACGCCCACGATGGCTTCGATCTTCCCGGTCTGAATGAGCGACATCACGATGGCCGAGCCTTCCGCCACGAGCACCGCGTAGCCAAGCTTCTCCGCCTCGCTCTGCAAATCCTGAATCGTGCAAAGGCCGCACTGCTTGCAGAGCAAACCAAACTCATCGAATGGCGCGGGACATTTTGCTTCGACACGCAAACACTTCGGCAAAAGCAAGAGCCGTTTCTCGAACGGCACCTGCGCCAGCGTCTCGCGCCACATCTCGTTGTTGATGAGCACGCCGATGTAGTCGCGATACACGGTATCGCACCCAAGCATCTGCACCAGCCGGTCAGCGTGAACCTTCAATTCCTCCATCGGCATGGGCGGCACTGGATTGTGCTCGGCCACATAGTTGCGGATGCCGTGAAGAATCCGGCTTCGCTCGGCGGGCGTTTGGGGAACGTTCTTCTTCGGCGGACGGAACCGCTGCTGCACAACGTGCCGCGGGATGGCGAACGAAATCGATTGCTGCATAGTCACCTTGAATATCTGCACTTGCAGACGATTCATGTCATCATTGGTTTCGTTTTTGTTCCCGTCGAGGATGTTTTCGCGTAAGAGGGACAGGAAATGAATATGAAAACGCGGACTTCAAGTAAAATCTCGCGCCCGTGACTGCGGAAGAATGGCAAGTCGTCTGGTTTACAGCGTGGGTGTCGGCGCTGAGCACGCTCGTCATTCTCCCCTTCGGCATCGCGGTGGCCTGGGTGCTGGCACGGCACGAGTGGCCGGGTAAGTCCGTGCTTGAGACCGTCGTTTCGCTGCCACTCGTCATTCCGCCGGTGGCCACTGGACTCATTCTGCTCAAGCTGCTCGGGCGGCGCGGACCGATTGGGAAATACCTTCACGACACCTTCGATCTTGAAATCGTATTCACATGGCGGGCTGTGCTAATTGCGCTTGGTGTCATGTCATTCCCCTTGCTCGTGCGCTCGGCGCGCGTGGCATTCGAGCAGATCAATCCGCGGCTGGAACAAATCGGGCGAACATTGGGCGCATCAAACCTGCGCGTGTTCTTCACCATCTCTCTGCCGCTGGCGAAGCGTGGCATCATCGCCGGGATGATTCTGGCCTTCGCGCGCGCGCTCGGTGAATTCGGCGCGACCATTATGGTGGCGGGCAATATTCCCGGGCAGACTTCGACCCTCTCGCTCGACATTTTCCAGGCTGTGCAACTCGGCAACGACGCGCACGCCCTGCGAATGCTGGGAATTTCCATTGCGCTGGCGTTTGCGGCTGTATTTGCGAGCGAGTTGATTCTGCGGCGCAAACGAATATGAGGCTCGTCCTGGACAATGTTCACGTGCAACTTGGCGACTTTGTCTTGGAAGTCACTGCCGAACTGAACGGCGATGTCATTGGGATCGTTGGGCCTTCCGGTGCGGGAAAAACAACATTGCTCGACGTGGTCGCAGGGATTCGCCGTCCCAATGCAGGTCGCGTGGCAATGGATGAGCGCGTGTTGAGCCATGCGGCACAACGACTGTTCATTCCAACGCAGCGACGGCAGATCGGCTACGTGCCGCAAGACCTCGCGCTTTTCCCGCACCTGTCCGTCCGCAAGAACCTTCTTTACGGACGAAATGGCAGGGACGATCAGAATTCTCTTTTCACGCTGGAGCATGTGACCTCCGTGCTCCAGATCGAATCTTTGCTGGGACGGGGCGTGGAACAGCTTTCGGGCGGCGAGAAGCAACGCGTGGCCGTGGGGCGCGCGCTGCTGGCTTGTCCGAAGCTTTTGCTATTGGACGAACCGCTTTCGAATCTGGATGCCAAACTGCGCGCGCAGATTCTTGAATTTCTCAGGCGCATCCGCTCCGAGTTCCACATTCCAATGCTTTTCGTCAGTCATCAACGCGAGGAAATCGACGCGCTGTGCAATTCAGTCATTGAACTGGAGCGGGGCCGCAAGGTCACGTGACTCACCCCTGGCGGACACTTAAAACTGGAACTGCACTCCTCCGGGCTCGGAAATTGGCTTGCTCCATAGTGCCGCTTTTCCTTCAATCATCCGGCACAATGAACGCACTACACGGCAAGGCCGGCGTCTGGCAGCCCTTTTGATGAAAGCCAAAAATGCTTCGACACGCAGCGGCGTCCTCGGCGGCGGCAACTGGATCATCGATCAGGTGAAACTGATCGACGTGTATCCACAGCGCGAACAGCTCGCGAACATCCGCAGCCAGGTCGCTTACGGCACGGGCGGTGCGCCTTACAACGTGCTGATTGATTTGGCGAAAGCGGGCGCGAACTTCCCGCTGTTCGCGGCGGGACTGGTCGGCAAGGACGCGTTCGGCGAACAGATTCTCGCTGACTGCAAGAAACACAAGATCGACGCGAAGTTCCTCAAGGCCAGCGCGAGCGCCGATACTTCCTACACCGACGTGATGACGGAGCAGAACGGCGGACGCCGCACGTTTTTCCATTATCGCGGCGCGAATGCGCTCTGGCGCGGCGAAGA
>JGI10216J12902_102564817_pt1 | contig 29056 bp, 31 predicted proteins | sample KanNatreferecore_FD_12902 | JGI IMG/M metagenome (IMG submission 12902)
TCGAGGAGATCGCCAAGTACCGCGCGGCCCGCCGGATCTGGGCGCGCGAGTTGCGCGAGACCTACGGCGCGCGAAAGCCCGAGTCGTGGCGGATGCGGTTCCACACGCAGACCGCGGGTGTGTCGCTCACCGCGCAGCAGCCTGTGAACAACATCGTGCGGACCGCGATCGAGGCCCTCGCCGGCGTGCTCGGCGGTACCCAGTCGCTGCACACAAACTCCTACGACGAGGCGCTTGCGCTCCCGACTGAGCAGGCGGTGCGGATTGCGCTCCGCACGCAGCAGATCATCGCTTTCGAGACCGGAGTCGCGAACACGATCGATCCACTGGGGGGGTCGTACTTCGTTGAGGCGCTGACGGACCGGCTGGAGCGGCATTGCTATCAGTACTTCAACAAGATCGACGAGCTCGGGGGCATGGTCGAGGCCGTCAAGGGCGGCTTTCCGCAGCGTGAGATCGCCGATGCCGCCTTCGATCTTCAGCGCGACATCGACTCAGGCCGTCGGGTTGTTGTCGGCGTGAATCAGTTCACCGAGGGCGACGAGGCCCACACCGAGATCCTCCGGATCGACGAGGCGCTCGAGCGCAAGCAGGTCGAGCGCGTCCGCGCTGCCAAGGGGGGACGGGACGCTGCGCCCGTAGAGTCGGCGCTCGCCGCGATTAAGTCTGCGGCCGCCGGCGACGTCAACCTGATGCCGCCGCTCGTCCAGGGCGCACGCGTCGGCCTCTCAGAGGGCGAGATCGTCAAGTCACTCCAGGACGTCTGGGGCGACTATCGAGAGAGGCCCACGTTCTGATGGGCGCGCGTCACGAACACGGCTTGCCGCTGCACGCGGCGAGGCTCCCCAAGGCGGAGCAAAACGAACCGACAGGCACGCACACTGGCGTTCGCACCGCTGCGACGCCGATGTCGCTTCGCGTCGCCTGGCGGGCCGGGGCACTACTCCCTCCTCGATGCCCCGGCCCGTCCCGGTTCACTCAGGTCGTCTGCCAATGTGCGCCGTAACTCCACGCATCCGAGTGGTCGTCGGCAAACCAGGTCTGGACGGCCACGATCGCGGCGCGAAGATCATCGCTCGAGGGTTGCGAGACGCCGGTATGGAGGTGATCTATACCGGGCTACATCAGACGCCGGAGCAGATTCTCGAAACCGTGATTCAGGAGGATGCGGACGCGGTCGGCCTATCGATCCTGTCCGGTGCGCATATGACCTTGGTTCCGCGGATTCTGCAGCTCATGCGAAAGCAGAACGTCGAAGACGTGACGGTCGTCGTGGGAGGGACGATTCCACGGGACGACGTGGACGAACTCCTCGCGCAGGGGGTCGCCGCGGTGTTCACCCCCGGGGCTACAACGGACACGATCATCGAGTTCCTGCGTTCCAGTGTCAGTGTCGGTTCCGCGTAGACCGGCGCGACGTCAACATGGCGCCCGGCTTCTCATGCGACTTCGAGCGAGGCCGTATGAGCGCGCTACGGGCCGGTGCTCGGTGAGGGATCGAGCCTCAGGGCTTGAGTCGGGCACGCGCCGACAGCCTCGGCCACAGCCTCCTCGTCTTCTGCGTCGACTTCCTCACGCAGGACCTTCACGACGCCGTCGGTGCTGTCGAAGTACTTGGACGCGATGTGAGCGCAGAGTCCTGATCCCGCGCACACCGCCGTCTCGGCGCTTATGCGAGTTGCCTCTGCCGGATTCATTGCGCTCGCCTTCGGTTCTGAGAGCAATCTATTGCAATCATATGCCTAGTTATTATACTCCATACGATTGCCCGATGTGAGAGGGGAGTGACCGCGCGATGGCGACCGTGACCGACGTACCGATCGAGGATCCACAGTTCTATCTCGATGATCCGTGGCCGACGTTCGCTTGGATGCAGCGTGACGCGCCGTTCTGGTACTACGAGCCGCTGGACACGTTCGTCGTCACCCGCTACGACGACATCAAGGCGATCGCCGGGCTACCTCATGTGTTCGTTAGCTCGCGAGGACTGTTCCTCAACGACTTGAAGTTCCAGGCGCAGGCCGGCGACGAGCTCATGACCGACCGCTTCTTCCCCAAGGGCGGCGAGCAAGTTGGCACGACGGATCCCCCGCGGCATCGCGAGCTCCGGAGGGTCATTGCTCCGGCGTTCACGGAGCAGGCACTAGATCGCCTAACGCAACCGATCTGTCGTTACGTGGACGATCTGCTCGGTGGCATCGCGCCGGGCGAGGTGGTCGACTGGATCACCTACGCCAGCCTGATCCCTATCTACGCGGGCACATATCTCATCGGGCTCCCGGATGCCGACGTCGATCGAGTGCGGTTCTGGAGCGACGCCCTCGAGAAGCTGGGAGGCGATCTGAGCTTTGAGGAGGTAGAAGCTGCCGCAGCCGATCTCCAGAGCCTCCAACCGTACATTCGCGAGGCGATCGAGAAGAAGCGGACAGAGCCACTCGGCGAGGACCTGTTGTCGGTGCTCCTCGAGCAGGAGATCGACAACGAGAAGGTCTCAGAGGCGAATGTCGTGATGTTCGCGATGACGATGATGGCCGCAGGGAGTGACACGACACGGTCCCTCCTGGCTGGGCTGGTGTGCGAGCTAGCCCAACACCCCGACCAGTGGGAGCGGCTGCGCGATGACCGATCGCTTGTCCGGCTGGCCGTTGAGGAGACGATGCGGTTCGTCTCGCCGGCCCGCGCCTTTCTGCGCACGGCGACAGAGGATGTCGAGGTCAACGGCCATGAGGTTCGTGAGGGGCAGCACGTCTATCTGATGTATATGGCAGGGAATCGCGACAAGCGCGTATTCGCGCGGCCGCATGTGTACGACGTGGGCCGCCAGGAGTCGGTGCGCCACCTGTCGTTTGGCGCCGGTGCGCACGTGTGTGCCGCGTCGCGCCTAGTCCGGCGTGAAGGACCGATTGTGCTGAACGCGCTTCTCGACCGCTTCTCAAGGATCGAACTCGCGGAACCCCCGATGCCCGTGGTCCACATCATTCGCAATGGCTGGTCCCGGATGCCGGCCGTGTTTCACTGACCGACTTGTGACGCGTCCGTGCGGTTGGAGAACTCATTTAGCGTTCAGGCCTCGCCGCAGGCGGCGTGGGATCTCCTGCTCGACGTACCACGGGTTGTCCCGTGCATGCCAGGCGCACAACTCGTCGAGGTTGTAGGTGAATCGATCTGGAAGGCGCGATTGGACGTCAAGCTTGGTCCGGTCGCGCTTGCGTTCGATACCGATGTCACACGGGAGAGCGTCGACGAGTCGCAGCGACGCGTGACGCTCGCCGCGCGCGCGCGGGAGCGTCGCGGACGGGGCGTCGCGCAGGCGACTGTGGCCTCGTCGTTGACGACCATCGATGGCGCCACGCGAGTCGACATCGTGACCGACCTCAAGTTGTCGGGTCCGGTTGCGCAGTATGGACGCGGGATGGTGCAGGACATTTCCTCCGGGCTCATCAGCCGCTTTGCCGAGTGCCTCGAGGCTCAACTTGTCGCAACTCCGGCGGAAGCTTCTGACGCTCTGGTCGCGACAAGCAAGCCCGTTGGCGGGCTGGCGTTGGGCGCTCGGGCGCTCGGGCACGCGATCATGCGCTTCATGCGCCGTCTTGTCGGCAGAGGCCAAGACAGTGACCCGCGCGAGAGCAGGTCTTTGAGAGATGACTGAGCACACGGTGGACGCAGCACGGCGCGACGATACGTCGTACCTGCGAGCCGAGCACACCACATCTACGGTGGAAGCGGCGTGAAGATCTCGGTGACCGTGAATGGCAGGTTGCACGAGGCAGAGGTGGAGCCGCGTCAGCTGCTCGTGAACTTCCTGCGCGACCAGCTCGGCTTATGTGGCACCAACATCGGTTGCGATACATCGTCGTGTGGCGCTTGCACGGTCCTGGTGGACGGCGAGTCGGTCAAGTCGTGCACGCTCTTCGCCGTACAGACGGACGGCATGGAGGTGACGACCATCGAAGGCCTCGCGCAGGAGGGCGAGCTTCATCCGGTGCAGGCGGCGTTCCGAGAGCATCATGCGCTTCAGTGCGGCTTCTGCACGCCCGGGTTCGTGATGGCTGCTGTATCGCTGTTGCACGAGCATCCAAACCCGACGGAGGATGAGATCCGCGAGGGCCTCAACGGGAACCTCTGTCGCTGCACCGGATACCACAACATCGTGGCCGCTGTAGCCGCAGCGGCAAGAACCTCACCGTGATTCCGGCCGCGTTCGACTACGTTCGCGCGACCTCGGTGGAGGATGCGGTGCGGCTACTTGCGACGAACGATGATGCCAAGCTGCTTGCTGGCGGCCACTCACTCGTGCCCCTGATGCGGCTCCGGCTCGCGCGCCCGGCGCTCTTGGTCGATGTAGGCCGACTGTCAGAGCTCGCATACATTCGCGAGGAAGACGGCCGCTTCGTGATCGGTGCCCTTACGCGACATGCGCAACTTGAAGACGCGCAAATGATCCCAGCGCTTCTGCGCGAAGCCGCCAGCATGATCGCCGATCGCCAGGTTCGGCACCGGGGGACGATCGGTGGATCGGTCGCGCACGGCGACCCGGCATCCGACCTTGCCGCGTGCCTCTTGGCGCTCGATGCCGACCTCGTGGCCCGCGGGCCCGAGGGCGATCGGACCATAGCCGCGCGTGACTTCTTCACCGGTCTATTCGAGACGGCGCTATTGCCGACCGAGATCCTGACCGAGATCCGCGTCCCGAGGGCACGCGGAACGTATCTCAAGTTCCGCACCCGGTCGCACGATTGGGCGACTGTGGGAGTCGCGGTCGCACGCGTTGACTGGACGGTGAACGTCGCGCTCTCCAGCATGGGCTTGACGCCGATCCGTGCGGTCGAGGTAGAAGACGCACTCCGTGAGGGAGCCGCCCCGGCCGTGGCCGTCCACGAATTGGAGCGCACAGAGCCGCCCGGCGACGCGACGGCCTCTAGTGAATACCGCAAGCATCTTGCGCAGGTTTTGACCCGGCGCGCTCTCGAACGGATCTAGCCCGGGCGGCGCCCCCGACCGGGCCACGCGCTTGCCGCCGGGCCTCGAGCGCGGGCGTTCCTCTTAGGGCCAGTGGGGAAGGTGCACCTCGATCGTGGAGACGATCTCTTCGGCCTCCGGATCGGTTTGCGGGCGAAAACGGCCGACAACCTGTCCAGCCGGGTCGAGGAGGAATTTCTCGAAGTTCCACTGGACGTCGCCGGCCTCGCCCGACGGATCGGGGTGGCGGGTCAGCTCCGCGTAGAGCGGGTGGCGGTGCTCGCCGTTGACGTGAACCTTCTCGAATAGCGGGAACGTCACCCCGTAGGTAGTGGAACAGAAGGTCACGATCTGCTCCGGAGTTCCCGGCTCCTGGCCGCGAAATTGGTTACAAGGGAAGCCGAGCACCGAGAAGCCTCCGCTCTGGTAGCGCTTGTGCAAGCGCTCCAGGCCTTCGTACTGCGGGGTTAGGCCGCACTTCGACGCAACGTTGACGACGAGGAGAACCCGGCCGCGGAAATCGCCGAGCGACGCTGGCGAACCGGCGAGCGTGCGAAGCGGGATGTCGTACGGGGCCATCAACTGTCGTATGGCGAGCTGCAGCAGTGCGAAGGTTGGGCGCGGTAGTCGCGTCGCGCGCGCGCGCGCGATCATGACAATTAATCGTATTATAGATATAGATGCGCCGAGGTTCTCAGACGTCTGCCCGGAGGCTGTCGGCGAATCCGGTATAACTATGCGTATGAATCGCGAGGCGACAGCATGACCGCCGCGATCGACATGATGAACTACGCGCCGCTCGTTGCTCCCGGCTTGGCTGGACCCGAGTACGCAAAGGAGGAGTTCCAGATACTCCTCAACACGACCTTCAAGTCGATGGCGGCATCGGGCGTAGTGCAGACCTTGTGGGGCCGAGAGGTGCCGGTCGACGGCAACGTCGAGATCGACCCGACCTTGCACGTCGAGGCGGCGATCAAGAAGCTGGACGACGCGGGTTACGAGATCGCGATTCTCGCCTGTTTGAAGATGTGGTCGTACTACTACCACCACGAGCTGATCACGGACCATCCGGAGGAGGTCGTCGCAGAAGCGCTGAAGGTGGCACCGAACCGCTTCATCGGCGGCGTCGGTTACAACCCGTTCCGCATCGAGGAGAGCGTCCGCCGGCTCGAAACCGCGGTGCGGGAATGGGGCTTTCGGTACGCCTACTTCCACCCGATCACGTTCGGCCTCGCGCCGAACGATCGCCGGTGCTACCCGTTGTACGCGAAGTGCGTGGAGCTGGGCATCCCAGTCGGCTTTCAGGTGGGCCACTCGGCCGAGGTGCTTCCGAGCGACGTCGGACGTCCGATGCTCGTGGACGACGTCGCGATCGAGTTCCCCACGCTGAAGATCAACATGTCACACACCGGCTGGCCGTGGACCGGCGAGTTCTGCTCGATGATCTGGCGCCACCCCAACGTCTACGGCGACATCTCGGCTTACTTCCCGAAGTCTCTGCCACAGGAGCTCGTGGAGTTCATGGATAGCTCGCGGGGGCGCAACAAGATCCTGTTCGGGACGAACGGATTCGATCTCGGCCGCTTCAAGCAGGAGTTCGAGAGCCTCCCGATCAGCGACAAGACCAAAGAGCGAGTGCTCCACCTGAATGCGCGGGAGTTCTTGGGTCTGTGAGCGTCTGCTCCATGGCCGGTTAGTCACAGAGCGAGAAAGGGATCGTGTGCCGCTAGATAACAAGATCGCGATCGTGACCGGAGCCGCGTCCGGCATCGGTGAGGGGATTGCCACTCGCCTAGCCGCAGACGGCGCGCGCGTTGCTGTCTGCGACCTCGATAAGGCGCGCGGCGACACCGTCGCATCGGCCGTCGGTGGGATCTTCGTCGAGATGGACGTGACCAGCACTGCCGCGGTTGAGAACGGCGTCGAGCGGATCAGCACTGAGCTAGGCGCAGTTGACATCCTCGTCAACTGCGCCGGGGCGGATGTCGTCAAGCCGTTCCTAGAAACCGACGAAGAGCTGTGGCGCTGGGTGGTCGAGCTCAACTACCTCGGGGTGTTGCGTACATCGAAGGCGGTCCTATCGCGGATGGTCGAAAGAGGTGAGGGCGGACGAGTCATCAACATCGCCTCGGATGCGGGGCGGGTCGGCTCGAGCGGCGAGGCCGCGTACAGCGGCGCGAAGGGCGGCGTCATCGCATTCACAAAGACCATCGCCCGCGAACACGCACGCCACAACATCACCGCCAACAGCGTCTGCCCCGGGCCAACTGAGACCCCCCCGTTGCTGAAGACGGTGGCCGAGGGGGGCGAGCGGTTCATCGAGGCGATGAAGAAGTCGATTCCCCTGCGGCGGCTCGGAACGCCAGCCGATGTCGCCGCCGCGGTGGCGTTCCTTGCGGCCGACGACGCCGGCTTTATTACGGGGCAGACGCTGTCCGTCAGCGGTGGGCTCTCGATGGTGTGAGCGACCCAGCGATGCCGATCTACTCGCTCGGTGAGCTCGAACCCCAGGTCGATCCGAACGCGTTCGTACATCCCGATGCCGTGCTGATCGGCGACGTGACGGTGGAGTCCGGGGCGAGCGTCTGGCCATCGGCGGTGTTACGCGGCGATTTCGGGCGAATCGAAGTCCGAGCGAGATCGAGCATCCAGGACGGCACTGTGATCCACGCCGGGCCAGACTTCCCGGTAGTCGTCGGACCAGACGCGGTGGTCGGCCACAACGCGCATCTCGAGGGGTGCACCGTCGAACCGTGGGCGCTGGTCGCTTCGATGGCCACAGTCCTGCGTCGCTGCATCGTCCGAAGCCACTCTGTCGTTGCCGCCGGTGCGGTGTTGTTGGACGACACCGAGGTCCCGTCGCACGCAATGGCGTTGGGCGTTCCGTGCCAGATCCGCCGCGACCGAGTTCTCGAGTTCGCGAACAGAGAGTCCGTTGAAGCCTACGTGGCTAATGCCGAGCGATTCAGGTCTCAGCTAAGGCAGGTGGCATGACGATGGCGCTCGGAACGTGGACCAGAACCAGCGCCGCGGATCGCGGCGTCGTCCGGCGGGCCGCGCGGCGGGCATGCTGACTGAGGCCTGGCCGACGCACTTCCGGACCGAGGAGGTCGCTCGGTACCGGCAGCTCGGGCTCTGGGGTCAAGAGAATCTCGCCGATCTGATCGACAGGGTGTGCAGCGAGCGACCGGAGGCCCTCTGTACTGCCGACAAGAATGAGGAACTCACTTGGTCGGGGATCCGCGAGCGCGCGTGGCGTCTCGCAGGGGGGCTCTTCCAGCTCGGCATCAAACCTGGCGATCGCGTCGTGGTGCAACTCCAAAACGTGGTCGACGCGGTCGTCGTTTACTTTGCGATCGGACGCCTGGGCGCGGTGATGGTCCCCCGCATGACTGTCTATCGCGAGTCCGAGATCGGCCACGTCATCGACGCAACCGAGGCACGAGCGTTGATCGTTCCCGACACCTTTCGCGCCTTCGACTTCGCGCAAATGGGCCTCGAACTCGCGCAGCTGTGTCCCACCCTCGAACACGTCATCGTCGCGGGTGCCGGCCCGAGCGAGACCCAGGCGCTCTCGGACCTGTGTGAGGCGACCCCGTACGAGGGGCCGCGACCGGATCCTGACGACCTCCACGTGATCGTTTACACCTCTGGCACGACCGCCAAACCCAAGGGGGCGGCACACAGTTTCAACACGTATGTGGCGTGCGCACGGGGGCTGGTGCGCGCCCTTGGGCTGACCTCGCGGGACGTCTGCTTCATGCCGTCGCCGCTGATGCACAACACCGGTTTGCAAGGCGCAGCGGTAATCCCGGCCGTGATCGGCTGCGCCAGCGTACTCCAAGACATCTGGGACGCCCACACTGCCCTCGAACTGATCGACCGCCACCGCGCCACCTTTTCGATCGGTGCCACGCCCTTTGTGACGATGATGATCTCCGCTCACGATCCGGCGCGGCATGACCTGTCCTCATTCCGGACGTTTGCGTGTGGAGGTGCGCCGGTGCCAGCGGCGGTCGTGAGCGAGGCGGAGCGTGTCCTCGGCTGCCGCCTGATGACCGTGTTCGGGCAGTCGGAATTCGCGTTACAGGCAATCACCAAGCTCGACGATCCCGTGGAACGGGTCGCTTCGAGCGATGGTTGTGCCGCCGAAGGCGTAACCCTCGCGGTCCTGGACGATCAGTGTCGGTCAGTGCAGCCTGATGTCGAGGGAGAGATTTGCGGCCGCGGCCCCTCGATGATGCTCGGGTATTGGCGCGAGCCGGCGAGGACGAGTGACGCGTTCGAGGGTGGGTGGCTGCACAGCGGTGATCTCGGACGGATGGATCACTCGGGCTACATCCGAGTCACTGGTCGGAAGAAGGACATCATCATTCGAGGCGGCGTGAACATATCGCCCAGTGAAATCGAGATGCTTCTGATCGAACATCCGGGCGTCGCCGACGTCTCTGTTGTCGGCATCCCCGACGAGCGGCTTGGCGAGAAGGCTTGTGCGTTCGTCGTGCCGGCCCACGAGTGCGCGCCGACACTCGAGGAGCTCACGCGGTTTCTTCGCGAGAAGAAGATTGCGATGCAAAAGCTGCCGGAGCGGCTTGAGCTGCGTGACGTATTGCCGCGGACGGCGACCGGGAAGGTCGAGAAGTTCCGGCTGCGCGACGACCTGGCAGCAGCGACAGCTGGGCGCGACGAGACTCAGCACTGAGCGCAGAGCTGAATGGAACAACGACGTCGACCGCGAGAAGGTTGTCGGGACTCGAGGCGCTTCCTGTATGGAATTAAGTGGTCACGCATGCCTGGAACCACCCACAGCCGACTATTCCCGCCTCCGGTGATCCAGCGTGGGCCGCCAGTCAGACCGCCACCGAAATCATAGGAATAATAGGTATAATAATCAGACTTGGAGTTCGACTGGAACGACGAGCAGGTTGAACTGCGACGCCTGGCGCGCGATTTCGCCGAGCGCGAGATTGCACCTCATGTCGCCACGTACGATCGGGACGAGCAGTTTCCGGCCGAGATCGTCAGGCGCGCGGCCGGACTGGGCTTCGCTGGCGGCATCGTTCCGGTCGAGTACGGCGGTGCCGGACTCAACCACGTCACCTACGCCGGGATCATCGAAGAGATCTCGCGGGCCTGCCATATCGTTGCCTGCGCGTTGACCTTTCCCAGCGGGCTCGTCGGCAACTCGATCCTGCGGTATGGCACAGAGGAGCAGAAGCAGCGCTATCTGGTCCCACTGTCCAGGGGCGAGACGTTCGCGGGCGCGGGCGTGACCGAAGCGAGATCCGGAACGGACGTCTCCGACATGGACACCTCCGTTCGCCGGGACGGCACCGATTACGTCATCAGCGGAGCGAAGATGTGGATCAGCTTCCTCGATGTTGCGACCTTCTTCCTCACCTTCGCCCACCTCGGTATCGACGAAGAAACGGGCCGAAAACGGATTTGTGCATTCATCGTGGACGCCGACCGTCCCGGAGTGTCCGTTCATCCGCTGAAGAACAAGTACGGGTTCCGTCCCCTGTCGACTGGCGAGCTAGTGCTCGACGACGTCCGTGTGCCGAAGGAGGCGCTCGTCGGCGAGGAGGGCCAGGGATTCGAGATCGCGATGAATGCGGTCGAGAACGGCCGCCTCGGGGTCGCCGCGCGTGCGGTCGGCCTCTCACAGGCGTGCTGTGACGTCGCACTGGCGTACGCGCGGGAGCGCCGCGTGTTCCGCCGGCCGATCGGCAGCTTTCAAATGGTTCAGCAGATGCTGAGCGAAATGCTCTGCGGAACGGAGTCTGCCCGCCTGCTCACCTACCGGCTTGCTCACCTGAAGGACAAGGGCGAGCGCGCCCGCACGGCAGCGTCGATGGCGAAGATGACCGCATCGGATGTCGCGCTGCAGGCGGCGACGAACGCGTTCCAGATCCATGGTGCGTACGGCGTTTCCGACGAGTATCCGGTCGGTCGCTACCTGCGTGACGCAAAGGTCTTCCAGATCGTCGAGGGCAACAACCAGCTGCACAAGGCGCTGGTCGCGGAGGCGCAGCTTGGGCTCCCCCGTGAGCGGACCTAGTCGAGATGGAACGGAGATAGACGCATGACCAACATCGACGAGCGGCTCGCCGAAGTTGCGCACGCGCGGCGCGGACGACGAGTCGCCGCATTCTTCGACTTCGACGGCACGTTGATCGACGGTTACTCCGCGCTCGCCGTCATGCGGCACCGTGCGCGCTCACGTGAGCTCTCGCCGACAGAGACGGCACGGCTGATGCTGGTCGGACTCGAGGCTGCGATCGGCCGCGCTGACTTCGAGAGTTTCATGCGTACCGGTGTCCGCGCCTTCAGAGGACGCGATGTCACGGACTTGGCCGAGCTCGGCGAGGGCGTCTTGCGCTCGGCGTTGGGAGGTGCTCTATACCCCGACGCGCGACGCCTTGTCGCGGCTCATCAGGAGCGCGGCCATCGTGTGGTGATCGCGTCATCGGCGCTGCCGTTCCAGGTCGAGCCCCTGGCTCGCGAGCTCGCCGTCGACGACGTACTGTCCACACAGCTCGAGCACGAAGATGGCGTCCTCACCGGCGAAGTGGCGGGTCCGATCCTTTGGCGGAAAGGGAAGGCGGACGCGGTCAAGCGGTTCGCAGCCCGCAATCGCGTTGATCTCGCAGAGAGCTTCGGCTATGGAAACGGCACGGAGGACGCTGACTTTCTCTCGCTCGTCGGCCGCCCCCGGCCGGTGAATCCAAGCCCCGAGCTAACACGCATGGCGGCGCGGCGTGGATGGCCGACGACGCGCTTTGAAGGTCCGGCCAGGGCCGGACCGGTCGAGATCGCACGAACGGTCGGTGCCTTCGGCGGGCTCGCTGCGGCGTTCGGGACCGGCGTCGCGGTGGGACTGTTGAATCGCAGCCGCCGCGACGCCATCAATATCACTCTGGGCACGGGCGCTGACTTGGCACTGTCCTTCGCCGGGGTACATCTCAACGTAACGGGGGAGCGGCATCTTTGGTCACACCGGCCCGCCGTCTTCATCATGAACCACCAAAGCGTGCTCGACGGATTCGTGGTGATGAAGCTGCTCCGCGAGGACTTTACGGGTGTTGCGAAGCGGGAGGTAGCCAACCAGCCCGTGTTAGGGCACCTCGCACGACTGGCCAACATGGCCTTCGTCGACCGCTCGGATAGCACCCAGGCCAAGACCGCGCTCAAGTCCGTTGTCACGCGTCTAAGCGAGGGATACTCGATTGCGATTGCGCCGGAGGGCACCCGGTCCCCTACGCCGCGCGTTGGGAAGTTCAAGAAGGGCGCCTTTCACATTGCGATGCAGGGTGGCGTGCCGATCGTGCCGATCGTGATCCGCAACGCGGGGGAGTTGCTGTGGCGCGGGTCGACGTTCATCCGTCCGGGCACGATCGACGTCACGGTGCACCCGCCGATCTCGGTGACGGACTGGCGGATCGAGGATCTGGACGAGCGCATCGCCGAGGTGCGGGCGCTGTTCGTGCAGACGCTCGACGCGTGGCCGGCTTCCCAGCCGACTTCGCCTCGCGAAGCGGTTACCGCCGCGAGCGACGATAGTTGGCCGCGTAATCCGGCGCCGACGCGGTGAGCCGGCCGATCCAGGTCACTGTGCTCGGCGCGGGGTCGTGGGGCACGACCGTCGCCTCGCTTGCAGCCGCACACGCGTTCACGCTGGTATGGGCCCGCGACGAGCAGGTCGCGGATGAGATCTCTCATCACCACATCAACCGTCGCTACCTCGCGGAACTCAGACTTCACCCGAGCCTCCGTGCCACCACATCACTCGAGCAGGCCGTGGAAAGAGCGGATGTGCTGCTCGTGGCGGTGCCGTCCGATGCGATGCGTGGCGTGCTAGAAGGCGCCGCCAAGTTCGTCCGGCCGTGGATTCCAGTCGTCAGCCTCGTCAAGGGGCTCGAGCAGGGGACGAGCCGTCGCGCGACCGAAGTGATCTCAGAGATCCTGCCCGGGCACCCTGCTGGCGTACTTGCCGGCCCGAACCTGGCTCGCGAGGTGCTGGCCGGCTATGCAGCGGCGAGTGTCATCGCGATGCCCGATGAGCACATCGCGAACTCACTGCAGCCCCTTTTTTCGAGCCGTGTATTCCGCGTCTACACGGGCACCGATGTGCTCGGGTGCGAGCTCGGCGGAGTTGTGAAGAACGTCATCGCGATCGCGGCCGGTATGGCCGAGGGCCTCGGCGTCGGTGACAACACGCGCGCCACCGTGATCGCACGGGGCCTGGCCGAGATCACGCGCCTCGGCGTGGCACTCGGCGGAGATCCCCGGACGTTCGCCGGTCTGACCGGCCTAGGAGACCTGATCGCAACCTGCATGAGTCCGCTCAGCCGTAACCGCTACGTGGGCGAGCAGGTTGCCCGCGGTCGCGCCATTGCAGACGTCTTGGCCGAAATGAACATGGTCGCTGAAGGAGTCAAGAGCGCCCGCGCCGTGATCGAGCTGGCGACCGCCAATGGAGTCGCGACGCCGATCATGGCGGAGGTCGACGCGGTGGTGAACGAAGGACGGTCTGCGGCCGAAGCCTTTCGCGGATTGCGCCGGGTGCCGCCAAGATCCGAGCAGCAGCCGGCGTGAAGTCGAGCGGTCAGGCGCGGCGAGCCCGGGCCTCGCTGTCCTAGCCGAGCGCCGGCCTGGGTAGCCCTCGGTACAGCTCCCCTCTCGCGCGCCGTTCACGACTCCAGCCAACCAGGACATCGAGGCGCCGCAGCACGTCGTCCAGTTGTACCCGGAAGGCATTCCGGCGCTCGGCGACGTCGTCCGTCGGCGAGAGCAGGTTCCGGTTTGCGGCCAGCTTGAGGGCCGTCTTGAAGAGCTCCGAGGAGATCGCTTCTGCGCTCGCGATCCTTCCCTGCAATTGGTACTGGCGCCCGACGGACAGGCAGCTCCTGACGAATTCCGCCTCGATGATCGGATCCGAGCCCGCCGCCGCAAGGCGGTCCGCGACGATGTAATAGGCCTCGAGAAACGATCGGAGCACGCGGTCCGCGAAATGGCCTCCGGACGTCGCCAACGCCTCGCCGAGGGTTTGCAGCGAGGCGATGCCCTTCTCGCGCCAAGTCGGGTCGATCAGCGCAAGCTCGGCCTTGAGCTCATCGACGAACTGTTGCTTCTCGGAGAAGAAGAACTCGAACTTCAGGAGGTCACGAAGCTCCATCGCCTCCTGGATGCCGGCGCCGATCGCGTCCTCGCCGTCTGCGGTCTCTGCCGCCATGACGAGGGCGAGCTCGAGGATCGCGCGGTTGACGAACCAATGGATCACGACGTTGCGATAGAAGGCCGCGGGGAGATCGCGATCGGGACGAATCCGATACACGGGCTCTGAGCCCTGTCGGAAGACCTCCAGAATCCCGTACCCGGCGAGCGTTTCCATTGCTCCACGGATGCCCTCCCGATCAGCGAGGCTCTCGATGTCCCCGGTGCGCGGGAGCCCTCGACGATCGATGTAGTCGCGCAAAGGCTCGATCGCGCGCTGTGCCTCAGCGACGGTGAGCGCGCGTTCGCCGCTCGCGAGCAGGGCGAGAGCGACCAGTGAGAGAGGCGTCAACGGTGTCGCACGGTTGATGCGCGCGCACACCTCGAACGCCACCTTGCTGAGAGGCAGCGATGGATCGGCAGTCCGGTCGCTGGCGACGGAGAGAGCGGCGCGCAACGGCACCGGCTCACCGAAACGGACGTGGACGCTTCCCAGGTCGCCGCGCTGGCGGCGGACATAGCGCAGCATCCAGCCGAGCCCCTCCGGTCGCTTCACTGCCCCGCGTAACTGCGCGGTCATTTCAACTACCTCGTGTAACTGGTCATACGTGATCGCTGTTGGAACAAGCAGGACCTCATCAACATTCGCCTCCTCGACGCCCCGGGCGAGGTAGTTGAGCAATCCCATACGCGGCGGCAGCAGTTTGCCGGTGCGCGAACGCGCGCCCTCGATGTACCACTCGAGGTTGAAATGGTTGGCGGCCAGATAGGCGAGGTAATGCCGGACCGCGTACTTGTACACCTCGTTACCGCCGAAGCTACGGCGGATCCAGACTACGCCGGCGCGCCGCCCGAGCGGGCCCAGTGGCCAGAACGCCATGTTGCTGCCGGCGAGGATGTGGTTGGGCGGCAGGCCATGGTCATAGGTGAGCGAGGAAATGACGAAGCCGTCGAGGTACGACTTGTGGGATGGGAGGAAGACGAGGGAATGTTGCTGGCCAAGCGACCTGAGCCCCTGCAACGCTTCGGTATCTACATCCAGGCGGTACGCGCGTCCCCACAGGAAGCGCGAAAGGCGCGCCCACAAGTCGCATGCGATCCGGTCTTGCACGCTCGCCATTTCTGTCAGATACCGACGCGCCTCGTCGATGACCTGTGCCGGGTCCCGGCCGAGTTCGCTCGCCAGTGTCACCGCACCGTCGCGGAATGTTGTGCTGGCACTGAGCTCGTCGACGATGTCACGCGGAGATGTGCCGCCCTCTCCTCTGATGGTGCGCTTGCCGGTGCGAGACGCCACGCCGGTCAGTGAGTGGCCAGTGGCGTTTGCCGGTCTCCCGGGCTCGTGCGTGCCCGGACCCAAGAGACAACATCGCTGACGACTTCTGCGCGTTCTGGTTCGTTGAACACCTCGTGATACAGGCCGTCATAGATCCTCAACGTCTTGTCGGGCGATGCGGCCAGAGAGTGGACCATCCGACTCCCGTCCGGCGGGCACAGCCGGTCAGCCGATCCGTGCAGGAGAAGGAGCGGAACGCGGAGCGCGTCGAGTCGCCGGCGCGTGACATCCATCGAGCGCAGAATCTCGGCGAGCGTCCGCGCGGGCAGCCTGTCGTTGTGGTTCAGCGGGTCGCTTTGGTAGGCGCGGACGACCTCGGGGTCGCGACTGATCGCGGCGGCTTCGATCGTGAGAACCGGCAGCCGGGGTGCCATTGCTGACAGGACCCCGGCCGCGGCCTTCACCGGCGCGGGCACTGCCTTAGTCGCAACGGCCGGACCGGAGACGATTAAGCCCGCGATACGGGGGCCGTGCTTGATCGCCAACGCAAGCGCCACGGCCCCGCCGAGACTGTGCCCAATGAGGAACGGCCGTCGCCCTCCCTGCTCCGCGGTCACTCGAGTCATGAACAGCCCGAGGTCCTCGACGAGGTGGTCGAACCGGCCGATCAGGGCCCGCGGGCCGTCCGAGCGACCATGCCCCCGATGGTCGACTGCGTACGTGACGTAGCCTTCGGAGCGGAGCCGTTCCGCTACGTAGGCGTAGCGGCCGCCGTGTTCGGCCGCTCCGTGCGCGATGACAACCGCGCCGACCGGGATGCCATCGGGATCCCAGGCCTGCCAGAAGAGACGCCGCGCATCCACGGGCGAGCCGAGCCATCCATGACGTCTGCCGGTCACGAGAGCTCTGCGCTCTCGAGCGCACCCGCATCCTCGCCCAAATCCTCGAGGCTGTGCCCCGCCAGCGCCAACACCTCGTTGAAGCCGGCCCGTACACAGGCCTCAAAGCCATCGATATCGGCGATTGCGCCCGTGTCGGCCGTGATGCCGACGCAGCAGATGCCATCGTGGGAGAGCATCGTCACCATCGCCGCCGACCCCGGGGCGGGACCAAATGGATACATCCGTGTAACGCGCGCACCAGCGAGATATGCGGGGCGCGCCAGGCCGGGAAAGTTCGATGCCTGCAGATCGATGCTGCGCGTGACTCGCTCTGTCATCCGCGTCACGATCCCCGGGGGGATGCGTGCCAGGAACGGCGACAGCCTGGCCACGAAGTCGAGCGCGGGCTCTTCGCGAGCCTCCAGCACCTGTTCGCGGATCACTCGAATGCGCTCGGCTGGGTCGGCTATCCCCACCGGCGCGGCGATGCGCGCCCCGGAAAAGCGGTTGCCGCCAAGCGGATCGTCGTCTTTGCGCAGACTGACCGGAAAGCCGATAGGCAGCTGATCGGGCACTGCTACGCCCGCCCGCTCGTGATACAGGCGGAGCGCACCCGTCAGTGCCCCAAGAAATACGTCGTTGACCGATCCGTTCGCGGCCTTCCCGGTTGCGCGCATCCAGCCGAGCGGAACGTCGAGTTTTCGAAGTCGACGAGAGATACCGCGCTCGGTCATGAGTGGGGAGGGGCTGGCTGGGGGAGGTCCGGCGAGGCGGGCAAGCGATCGGATGAAACGAACCGCGTGGTCGAGGGTGGGTTCGGGTCGGCGGATCAAGTCACTTGAGATCCCGAAAACTGCGTGAGCTCCTCCGCGGGTCGCGCCGGCCAGAACGTCGATCCGCTTCTCCAGCAGGTGGGGCGCGTCGCGCGGACGGTGCGGTTCGCTTGCCGTCGACATCTTGTCCGCCGTCGCCTCGGGTTCGGAGGGGTGCAGGATGTCGAACAGCTGGATCAGCGCGGCTCCGTCCAGCAGGCTGTGGTGGAGCTTCAGGAGGTAGGCCGCGCGCCGCTGCGGCAGTCCTTCGACGAGGACCGCCTCCCAGAGCGGGCGAGCGCGGTCGAAGGGACCCATTGCCATTACCTGGGCTATCGCCAGGAGCTCTTCGACCCCACCACGGTTGGGTAGTCGCACGCGCCGGACGTGATAGGCGAGGTCGAAACCGTCGTCGTGTATCCATTCGGGTGCGGCTACCAGCAGCGGATCATCGACGACGCGCTCGCGAAGGCGCGGGACGACCGAGACCGCCCACTCGTGGGTCGCCACGAAGGTATCCCAGTTTGGGACGCGATCGAGGATCTCCATGAGCACCCCACCCGAGCGCAGACGTGGCGATGACTCGCAACGCCACATGAGCGCTTCCATGTCGTTCATCGCATCGGCGCCGCTCCAACGGGCTCCGGCTTCCTGGGCCAGATCGGAATCCTCGTGCATCACGCCACGGGGAAGCCGGCCTGGATCGACGGCAAGGGATGTCCTCGGGTCTGCGATCGCAATGCTCCTCCGCTCCGCTTGAATTCTCGCATATCTCTGCGGATGTTTATAATGATACAGCGCGGCGGTCGCTGAGCGCATGGAGCGTGGTGTCGAGTGCGACCACTGGAGGAACGAGTGCGCGCGGCAACGAACCGGAAGGGTTGATGGCGACGGTCAGGGCGAGTTCAGAGGTCGAGATCCGCGCGCCGCTTGAGCGGGTGTGGGACTGGGTCGCGGATATCGAGAGGTCACCGACATGGCAGGCCGGCCTACTCGAGGTGCGTGTCCACGAGCGAGATGGCGAGGGACGAGCGACGGTATGCGAATCCAGGTCGGACGCCAAGGTCCGCTCCCTCACGTCGGTCGTTCGCTTGCACTATCACGAGCCGACCCTGTTGACCTGGACCCAGGAGCACGGAGACCTCAAGTCGGTCGAGGGGAGCTGGGAGCTCGAGGACCTCGGGCGCAGGCGCACGCGCGCTACATATTCTCTCGTGGTCGACCCTGGAAGGGTTCTCGGAATGGTCTTTCGCGGGCCGCTCGCGAGCCTCGCGCGCGAGATGCTTGTGAACTCACGCCCCGGCGAGCTTAAGCGGGCAGTCGAGCAAGCGGGGGCGACATCCCGGTGACGGGGTCCTCCGTCGCGAGCGTCTCAACGGCGCCGATGGGATGGAGAGATGTCGACTGGCGAGGTCACATGCGGACGGTCAACGTCGGCGGCGACACCGTGTCCTACGTTGAAGTCGGGAGCGGTGAGACGGTGCTCGCGATCCACGGCCTCGGCGGCAACTGGACCGTCTGGCTCGAGAACCTCACCACCATCGCGCGCGACCACAGGGTCATCGCAGTTGATCTCCCGGGCTTCGGACGGTCGGCCCCGTCGAGCGATGGGATAGCGATTCCCGGATATTCGCGTCTCCTCTTACAACTACTACGGGAACTGGCGATCGATCAAGCAGTGCTGATGGGCAGTTCGCTGGGCGGATGGATTGCTGCAGATATCGCGCTGCGGGCGCCCGAGCGTGTGAGCGCTCTCGTCTTGGTTGACGCCGGAGGGGTCGTGCCCACTCGTCTCGAGCGCTTCAAAGCGCTGGCGATCATGGAGGGAGCCGCGCGGTTGGCGCCATATGCCCCCCGCTTTCGTGCCGCCGTCGCGTCGCGGCGCCAGCTCCGGTCGCTTGCGCTGCGATACACGTTCTCGCGACCGTCCGACGTGGCCGCCGATCTCGTCTACATGGCGCTGCCGGCGGCGCCGGATCCGGGTTTTTCAGCGGCGCTGCTGGCGGCGAAGAGAAGCTGGAGCGACGCTTGGTGCGACATGCTCACCGAGATCGTGTGCCCGACGCTGATCGTTTGGGGTGACCATGATTCTCTACTGCCGCTTCGCCACGCGCGCGAGTACGCGCGGCGGATCGTCGGTTCACAGCTTCGGGTCATCTCGGGCGCGGGTCACCTGCCGATGCTTGAGCGCCCGACGGAATTCAACGGACGGGTCCTCGCCTTTCTCGCCGCAATCAGGGGGAGCGCAAATGGTGATGGCATGACGGCGTCATCGAAGGCATGAATGCCGTCAGCCGGTTGGCCGCCCACACCTTCACGACCGGCAGGCGGTTGATCCGCGTGTTCCGCGACTCCCTGGCGGCCGTGTTGACGATGTCGCCCGCGCCGATCACAAGTGAGGACGTCGGTCTCGGGGATCTCATTTCTAACCGGGACCGCACGCCGGCGCCCGACACAGAGGAGCGCTTCAAATGACCTACGTGATCACGGAGGCGTGCGTCGGCACCAAGGACGAGTCGTGTGTCGAGGTCTGCCCAGTCGACTGCATCCACCCGACGTCGGGCGAACCCGGGTTCGACGATGTCGAGCAGCTGTTCATCGATCCGAGTGAATGCATCGATTGCGATGCCTGTGTCGAGGCTTGCCCTGTCGACGCGGTTTACGCGGAGGATCAGCTGCCGGACGAATGGCGCGCGTACGTCCAGATCAACGGCGCATATTTCGTAGGAAGGTGAGGCCGGCTCCGAGAAATCGCCTTCCGCGACGTCAGGCACAGACGGAGTCACATGTGGAAGCCGCCGTCGATGCTGTAGTCCTGGCCGGTGATGAACGCGGCCGAATCGGACGCCAGGTAAACGACCAGTGCCGCGATCTCCTCAGGTTGCGCGGCTCGGCCGACCGGAATCGACGAGTACATCTCCTTCTCCCAGTTGGGATGTTCTTGTGCCACGAGCGCGCGCCTCGTCGTTAGGACCGGACCCGGAGCCACGCAGTTGACCGTGATTCCGTCTGCGGCGACCTCGCGGGCGATAGCCCTCGAAAATCCGGCGATCCCCGCTTTACAAGCTGAGTAGAGCGAGCGGAGCGGAACGCCGGCCTTGCCTGCGCCTGAGGTGATACTGATGATGCGGCCGCTTTGCTGGGCGAGCATGTGCGGTAGGACTGCACGGCAGCAGTGGAGGACCCCGCGGAGGGACACATCGATTTCAGCCTGCCAATCGGCCGGCGCGGTCTCGGCAAACGGCTTCCGGAAGCCTTTGGGCGCAGCATTGTTGACGAGGATGTCGATCCTTCCGAACCGTTCCAGGGTTGCGTCAACGAGTGCGTTGATCTGCGTCCAGTCGGTGACATCCGCCAGCATCCCGAACGACGCTCCGCCGCTCTCGTTGATCTCGCGGGCTGCGCGTTCGGCCCGCTCGTCGTCGATGCCGCTGATCGCCACGGCGGCTCCTTCCGCCGCCATCGCGCGGGCAGTGGTCAGGCCGATTCCCGAAGTCGAGCCGGTGATGATCGCGACCCTGCCCTCGAGCCGTCTCATCTGTCTGGAGGCAACGCGAGCAGCGTCATGAGCTCGCCCACACTCGCGGACTGCTCGAGATTCCAGCAGGTCTCGAGTACCGCATCGATCTGGTCCGCGGGCAGCAGATCGACAGCCTGCCGGCGGAATTTGTCTTCGACCTCGTTGTCGGTCATCGCATTTTTCGGATGCCCTTTCGGGTAGCGGACCTCAGCAACGTGTCGATCGCCCGAGCGGGTCGTGAGCTCCAGGCGGAAGCGGGTCGACTCTGGGTACGCGCGTGTGAACTCCTCGCTCTCTCGAACCCGGATTTTCGCCATCAGCTTGCGCAGGTCAGTGTCGCGAATGCGCTCGATCGAAAAATCGTCGACGCCGACGTCTCCCCGGGTGAGCGCGACGGCGACGAGATAGGGAATGCTGTGGTCGGCCGTCTCACGAGTCGTCGGCGCCCACTTCGCAGGCGTGTCCGCTGCGATCCGGATAGCGACGCCGTACGTGACGATGTCGACGCTTTCGATCGCATCGACGCGGCCCTCGATGTCGTCGTGCAGTTTGAGCGCAGGGTGCACAGCTGACTGCGCCTCGTAGTCGGCCGGAAACGCCTTCAGCTTGGAGTCCTCGATCTTGTAGCGACGACCGTTGCCGCCGAAGGGAGGTAGCGAGATAGGACCCCCAGCGACCTGGCGGAAGAAACCGGACTCCCCGTTGAAGGCTTCGGCTGGCGCGGTCATGCCGCGCTTGGCGAGGAGCGCAGCGAACACACCGTTCCGACTCCCGTTGCCACCCGCCGAACCCTTCCACATCGAGAGGGCGCCCCTGCGTGTCTGGAAGAGGCTGACGTTCGCTACGGCGGCTATCGCAACTGCGTTTGCGGTCTGCTCGCGGGACAGTCCGAGCGCCTTGCTCGCACCGTACGCGGACCCGATCGCGATCCAGGTCGCGTAGTCCCAGCCTCGTCCGATGGAGATGTCGCACTCGTCGGCGAGTCGGTCCATCACCTCGTACGACAGGACGATCCCGGTGATCACGGCGCTGGGATCGGCCGCTGCGTACTCGGCTGCCGCCAGAACGCCGGCGATCATGTCGCTGGGGTGGCCACCCCCGTGCTTTGCCATGCTCATGTCGTTGAAATCCAGGTAGCGGATCATCACGCCGTTTGCGAACGCTGCGAGTTCGGCCGTGCTGCGGTGAGCCGTGCCGAGGACGGTTGCCCCCGGGGTGCCAGTAGCCTCGAGCGCCTGGGCGCGGGCGATGCTGGGCGGCTCAAATCTGTAGGCGCCGAGGGCACAGCCAAGGCTGTCGATCAATCGGCGCTTGACCTCGCGGACGGCGTTCGAGCTGAGCGCACCGTACGTCAGGTCGTCGGCGTATCGGGCCAGGAAGGTCAGTGTTTCGTCCATGGAATTCCTCTCTGCGTTCCTACGGGCGGCGCGACTAGGAGACTGGTCAGCCGGTCGAGATCGTCGAGAGTCTCGAGGCTCAGGATCATGTCCTTCAGCTCGCCCACCCGTCCGTCGGGAAGGATCCCCGCCGCGAGACGCACGAACTTCTCCTCGATCCGTTCAGGCGTCAGAGGGTTGTCCGGGAAGCCCGTCGCTTCGGGTACCGTGGCGCTGAACGTCCGGCCGTCCGTCGTGCGGATCGTGGCCGTCGCGCTGTTGTGCGCAGGGAAGGCCCGCTCGCATTCGTCATCGATTACGACCTTGACGCGACTTGCGACGTGCTGAACTAGTGGATCGTCGAAATCCGCCTCCTCCGCGTCCCGGTAAGCAGCGAAGTCGTTGGCGCCGACCGCGACGGTCAGCCCGATGCTGAAGTGGCTGCTGAACTGCGCGGCGGTGATGTCTGTTGGCCGGGGTCCGATCGTTCCGCCATGCGATAGACCGAGCCTGCTTGTGCCAACGACGATCTCGTCAATGTCGTTTGCACCGATCGGCTGCTCGTCGAGGATCCGGGACACGGCGTCGATCTGGCTGTGGATGAGACCCATGCAGCAATAGGCCTTGAATCCCACCCCTGACAGGTAGTAGTGCTCGCCGAGGCCTGCGACTGCTTCCGCGGTGTCGAAGGTGTTCGCAAACGCCTGGAAGATGCCCCGCCGGCCTTCGAAGATCGTGGCCGGGCCGGTGAGCCCCCGTTCGGCCAGCAACGCCGAGCGAATGCCGCCCGCGGCGGCGATTCCTGCGTGCAGCCGCTTGACGTCGCCGCCTGACTGGCCGTACTCGAGCGTCCCGGAGGCGTGGCTGCCCGCGATGCTGAGTGCGTTGACGGTTCGGTCGGTGTCGAGCGTGAGCACCTTGCTTGCGGCGGCAGCGGCGCCGAAGGGCCCCTGCATAGAGGTCTCGTGAAACCCGCGCTCAGTGACTGCCGAGTGTCCGCTCGATCTACCGACGCGAAGAAGTACCTCGGCGCCGAGCGCGGTGGCAACGATCAGCCCGCGTCCGTCCAGGTCGTGGTGCTCGGCCATCGCGAGCGCCGCGGGAACGGCGACGCAACCTGGGTGGGCGAAGCAGCCGAGATGGAAGTCGTCGATTTCGAATCCGTGACCAAACGTGGCATTGACGAGGGCTGCGCCCTCGGGATGGGTCGTTAGACCGTGAGTTACGACGGTGCTGCGGCCGACGGCGCCGACGCTGCGCACGTGGTCATAGACGAGTTCATTCCACGGCAGGGTGGACGACGCGAGCTGGCAGCCGAGCTGGTCGAGGACGACGTACTTCGTCTTCTCGACGACTTCTGCGGGAAGGTCGTCAAACGCCGTGCCGCAAACGAACGCTGCCAGGGCGCGAGCTGTCTGGTTGGAGGCCACGCGACACTAGATGCCGACGACGATCTCGTCGCCGTCCTGCTCGAAGCGGGTGCGGAAGCCGGCCGCGAGACTGATCTCGCGAAGGTAGTCGGCGACCTCAACGAAGCGTTCGTGCTCGGCCGACAGAGGTTCGGGCTGGCCGGTTGGGTTGATGTAGCACGGAACGAATCCGACCCGCGTGATGCGCTTGCCTTCGACAGTGAAACGGGCGATCACGGTCCTACGCGCGAGCGGGTGAAAGGGATACGTCGGATAGTCGGATCGGTAGCTCACCGCGTACTCGGGGTACTGGTCCTGCATTTCCTGTAGGGACGCTCTTCCCGCGTGCGCCTCCATGTGCACGTCCATCACGAAGTTTCCGAGGCCGTGGAAGATGAACTTTCCGGCGTACACGTCTACGCCCTTGAGGATGTGCTGATGGTGGCCGAGGACGATGTCCGCGCCTGCCTCGATGGCGATTCGCGCCAGCTCTCGCTCGTACGGAGCCACGACGACCGGGGTGAAGTGGATGCCCCAGTGGGGCGTGAAGACGACGATGTCCGCCTGTCGCTTGGCGTTCTCGATGTCCTCTTTCAGTGCGCGTACATCGCCCTCGTCGGGCACGGTCGCGATGTGCGGATGTGAGCCCGGCTGCTCGATCTCTATCTGGCGGTAGTACGTATGGACCCGAAGCGGTGCGCATCCCGGTGCCTTCGAACTCGCCTCGTAGCCCGGGAACAGGATCGACGAGTAGCCGAGGAACGCAAGCAGCGTCCCGTTGCGCTCGACGATCGCGGGCTCGCGTGCTGTCGCGAGGTCGGGGCCGGCGCCGCAAGTAGCAATGCCATGCTCGTGCAGCACGTCGAGCGTTCGCAAGAATGCGTCGTAGCCCGCATCGAGGTGATGGTTGTTAGCGAACGACATCACGTCGAAGCCCGCGTCACGGAGTCCCTCGACGTTGTTCGGGTGCGCTCGCACTTCCCCGCGAGCCGCCGGATTACGCGAGCCCTGCTCGGCATAGGTGGATTCGCAATTACCAAAGGTGACGTCAGCGGCGTCGAACACCGGTCGAGCGAGTTCGAACGCCGTCGTTGGCTCCTCGCGGTTGACCATCACATCCCCGACGGCACACACCGTCAGCGCCTGGTCCGAGGCTGGGGTTGATTTCAGCGTCATACAACTATTATAATAGTTAATAGCAACGACCGCACCTGACGATCGACGCGCGACCGAGATCAATGCGAGTCGCCCACCACACCTTCCGTCTTACGTGCTCCCTCTGCAAGACATTCGGGTCGCTGACCTCTCGAGATTGATTCCCGGGGGCTATTGCTCGGTGATGCTCGCTGACCTCGGGGCAGACGTGATCAAGGTTGAGGACGTGAACCGGGGCGACTACCTGCGTTGGTCGTCGAAGAGCCTCAGCGCAGCCGAACCTAGCGTCGCCTCGGCGGCTTTCGTCGCCCTGAATCGCAACAAGCGGTCGATTTCGATCGATCTGAAGGACGAGCGGGGCCGCAAGGCGATGACCCGCCTTGCAACCGAGGTCGACGTTGTGCTCGAATCGTTCCGCCCCCGCGTGATGGACCGTTTGGGCGTCGGTCACCGGGCGCTGCGAGCGGCCAACCCGCGACTCGTGTACTGCTCCATCACGGGGTACGGCGTTTCTGGGCCAGACGCGCGCCGCTCGGGACACGATCTGAACTTCCTAGCCGGCACCGGGGTGCTCGCACTTTCAGACGACCGGGACGCAGCACCGGGCCCGCCGCCGGTTCAGGTCGCTGACCTCAGCAGCGCCCTAACCGCGGCCGTTGCGATCCTCGCCGCAATCCGCGAACGGGATCGCTCAGGCGAGGGGCAGGTCGTAAACGTCTCGATGTCGGACTGTCTGCTCTCCTGGCTCGGGCCGGTCGTGGCAGAGGCACTGGCAACGGGCACTCCGCCTCGCCCTGGTGACCTCCGGCTCGCCGGGAACCTCGTTTGCTATCGGCCATACGCGTGCCGAGACGGCTGGGTCACGCTCGGCGCGCTCGAACCGAAGTTCTGGGTAGCCTGGTGCCGGGGGGTAGGTCGCGACGACCTGATCCCGTTCCAGAATGAGGCGCCCGGTACGCGGGTGCACGACGAGGTGCGGGCGATCTTCGCAGAACGCACGCGCGCCGAATGGGACGCGTTCGGCGTAGAGCACGACTGCTGCGTCGCTTCCGTGCTCGAGCTGGATGAGGTGCTGCGCTCCCCTGGCTCTGCCGCCGACGGAATGATCGTGGACGGTGAACAGCCGGGCGTCACGCATCCGGTCAAGCAGGTCGCGCCCCCGGTCAAGCTGGGGCGTACCCCAGCGGACGCCATGCGAATGCCCGCCCCGACACTCGGTGAGCACACGCGTGAGGTCCTACTCGGGTTGGGTTACGACGAGGCCGAGGTCGACCGCTTGGCAGGCAACGGGGTCATCCGACTCGGATGAGAACGGTGCGCTTCGCAGCTCCGTTCGGTTGGACCCTGCGGGGAAGCTCCCCGTTCCTTGTGCGCGTTGACGTCGCCCGGAGGAAGGCGGTTTCGATGTGAGGCGGCGTGAGCGCGAAAGAACGGTGATCGGCGTCGCCGACATTGACAACCCGAAACGTCTTCCAATATGGACTTGATCGACTCAGCGAGGTTCGGCGTCGCAGACCGCGAGGAGCTAGTCGAGGCAAGCTTCTGCTGCCAGGTTTGCTTGCGGCGTCCGGCAATCGTGATCGCCGGCGCCGAGGAGAGCGGCGGGGGCTTTGCGTGGTGCTATTGCGCCTCGTGTCGCTCGCATACTCAGGTCACACTTAACGCCGACCAGATCCTTCGGCTCACACTTGCACCACCTATTGGAGCCCGGATCCACGTCATCCGCGCTGAGGACGTATGAGCGAGCGCGCTCCTTCGGGTGTCAAGGCGAGGTACGTGATTACGCCATTGCGCGCCGGGCCGCGGACTGTCGCGATTATCGCTACTGCGCAGACGAGGACACGGGTCGCAGGCAGCGACACAGCGCGACTCGTCCTCGGCCCAAGGCCAATCGTTCTCAGCGATGGGCGGCTTAGATGAGGTTTGGATCGGTCCGTTGCGGCCGAGGTGCGCGGAGGCGTTCGAGAGCCGAAGGCCTGAACCGCTCGGCCGACCACCGCTCGGCCGTCGGCGCTGACGACGCGCGATGACCGGCTACCTATTCGCCGACAGTGTCGAGCCCTCAAGCGGATTTGAGGTGGTAGCAGCCCGTAGGCCGTTGCTCTACGAGGCTGCGTGCCTCGCAGTTGGTGTCAATCCGTTCGTGCGTACAGAACGGGACTGCCGCTTCATGCAGCCAGCGCTCGTGGCCCTCCTTCTCGCCTGCTGGGCTGATACAGACGATGGGTTGCGATCGACGCTCCTCGTCGGCGAGGGTGCGGGCGAGATCGCTGCACTCGCAGCCGGCGGCGCTATTTCGTGCAACGACGCAATCTGGCTCGCGGCGGTGCGCGGACGCTTGATGAGCGGTGTTGCACTCGCGTCGAGGCTCGCAAGTCTCGCGCTGCGCGAGGTCACGTTCCGCACGGCGCGTCAAGTCGCGCGGAGCCATGACCTGAGCATCGTGCGTGACTGCGCGCCGGAGGAGGTGGTCTTAACCGGGCGCCGCGAACTCATCGACGCAGCCGAGCGGACCGCTTCCAAACTCGATGTCGAGGCGGTCCGGCCGCCGCCGCAGCGTGTCTTCCCGGCAGCGGACTTCGCGAGTGCCCGGCGCGAGTGGCGAGCGGCCCTCGACACGGTCGAGTTGCATCTGCTAAGGCGTCCCGTTCTGTCGTGTACGAGCGTTGCGTCGGTCAGAAATCCGCGCCGAAGCCTCAGTGAGGGCCTGACAAGCGCGATCCGAATGCGTCAGTCGCGTGTTGTCCTACGGCGCATCGGCGTCAATCGACTCGAAGTGATCGCCGATCGCACCGGATGGAGCATGACTGCTAAGAAGCGATCAGGGAGGGAACCCTGACGGCGTCGTCGTCTATTTCAGTTTCGGGAGCCAGTAGTCGCTCGACCACCATCAACGCGGCACCGATGACGCCGGCTTGCTCGCGCACTTCATCGACGGTTGCTCGGAGGAGGACATCGCGGGGCGTGCTGCTGGCGACGAGGGTGGCGACGCGGCGCAGAGCCGCTTCCTCCTCCGCTAACCACTCCTGCCCGCCGGGGGCTGGGGCGCCAAGTTCAGATGCGCGCATAATCAGCGATGTGACGACGGCGGCCACTCGCGTTGTCATTGCGGACGACGACGTACTTCTGCGCGAGGGCCTGATGAGGATTCTCTCTCAAACCGGCTTCGAGGTCGTCGGGCAGGGCGGAACTGCGCCGAACTCACTGACCTCGTCGAGGAACATCATCCTGAACTGTGCGTCATCGACATTCGGATGCCGCCAACCCACACGAAACGAAGGTCTCGAAGCTGCTCGCGCGATTCGGGGGCGGTTTCCGGACGTTGCGATTGTGATCCTGTCGGCTCACGTCCACGTCGAGCCGGCAGCCGAGTTTCTCGCCTCCGGGGGAAAGAGCGGCTACCTGCTGAAGCGTCGCGTGGGCGACCTCGATGAGTTCGTCCGGACGCTCCGCGAGATCGTTGGCGGCGCGAACATCATCGACCCGTCGCTGGTCGAGGAACTCATCGAAATGAAGCGCCTCGACGACCCACTCGACGCGCTCACCCCGCGAGAACGCGATGTCCTCGTAGCGATGGCCGAGGGCCGCTCGAACGCCGGAATCGCGCAGTCGCTCTTCATCAGCGAAGGAACGCTCGAGAAGCACATTCACAGCATCTTCATGAAGCTGCGCCTGCCTGACACGGAACTCGACCACCGGCGCGTTCTTGCGGTCATCAAATACCTCAGGTCGCGCTAATCCCGCCTCCGAACACACAACACGCAGCGGCCGAATGCCTGAGCCGACCATCGCCGCGGTGATCTTGGCGGCAGGTGCTAGCCGTCGATTCGGGGCCATCAAGCAGATCGCGAACTACGGTGGGCGGCCCTTGCTTCAGTGCGCGCTAGACGCCGCAAACGGTTCGCGCGTCGACCACGTGGTTGTAGTTCTCGGAGCAAATCGGCAGCAAGTCGCGGAAGCCGTCGAGTTGGTCGCGCGGTGCCCGTCGAATGCCCAGACTGGCGGCTCGGGCAGTCCGCCTCGCTGCGCACCGGGATCCAGGCCGTTCAGGACTGCGATGCGGCGGTCGTCATGCTGGCTGATCAGCCTGAGATCACCGCAGCGGCAGTCGACTGCGTCATCAGGGCGCGCGACGCGAGTCGACCTGTTGTGCGGGCTAGCTATGAAGGGGCGCCGGGCCATCCGGTGCTGTTCGAGAGGGACCTCTTCGATGCGCTGCAGAAGCTGAGCGGCGACCAGGGCGCGCGCGACCTCGTCCGGGCGGCAAACGTTGTAGAGGTCGCGTGCGACGGGCTCGGCAGTCTGCGCGACGTGGACACACGGAACGACCTCGAGTCGATCGCTAACCGGCGACTCTGACTCTCGCCGTGACACACGAACTGCCTGCAAACCGAACGAAGAAATGATGGGCGCGGCTGGGTTCGAACCAGCGACCTCTCGCGTGTGAAGCGG
>JGI10216J12902_101481263_pt1 | contig 28974 bp, 29 predicted proteins | sample KanNatreferecore_FD_12902 | JGI IMG/M metagenome (IMG submission 12902)
CCATCTCTGCGGGTACTGCTGTGGCTGCTGATGTCGCGTCCCTGGTGAGCTTCGACTCCCCCGTGCGCGACGAGTTGGCCTGCCTGACGTCGGGGACGACAGTGACCGCGCCTGAGGCGATGGACCTGTTCTTCTCCATCTGGGTGCGCTTCGCCATGCCTGCAGACCCGGGCGACTCCTACCGCCGGATCAGGCTGCTGACCAACCTGCCGACCTCCAACACCGTGCTGGCCGAGCTGGCTCTGCCGGCGATCACTGACACCCCCACCTCACTCAACCTGACCACCACGGTGCGGGCAGCAGAGGGCCAGACCTTCAACGTGCAGGCCACTCACTCAGACTCCCTGAGCGTGGCAGTGGATGCTGGTCGGATGGCCATCTACCGGGTTGGCTCTGGGCCGCGAGGTATCCAGGGACCCCAGGGCATCGTTGGACCTGTTGGGCCCGTTGGACCGCAAGGACCTGAAGGACCTCCCGGGGACGCGAACAGCGGCTTCGACACCTTCGAGGACCTGCGGAGTTCGTAGTGCAGGACAACGCGCAGCAGCTGCGCCTGGGGCAAAGAGGCGACTCCCCGAACCCCGGGCTGCAGCTGGTCACCGTTGTCACGCTCCCGGAGTTCGCCTTCCGGGGGCAGCTCGTCTATCTGCTCGACCTGGACGAGTTCAGGGTCTTCGACGGCGATGCGTGGCAGATCCCTACGGCTGCCAACAACGGCGGGAGCCAGACGTTCGTCTCGCCTACCCAGCCGGTGGCAGACGCTGTCGGTGACCTGTGGATGCGCACCACTGACCTGACCCTGCATGTGTGGGACGGGACGCTGTGGAAGCAGATCATCGACCCCAACGCCAACGCTGCTGCCGCTGCTGCTGCTTCAGCACTGGCCGCTGCCGCTGATGCCCTCGACATCGCTGAGAACGCCCAGGCGATAGCCGATGGCAAGGTAGAGATCTTCTACACCACGCTCGCGCCCGAGGAGCCGGACTTCTCCCCCAAGGCGGGAGACATCTGGTATCGCACCAGTGACAACCGTGCGTTCAGGCGGGTGGGCGCGTCCTGGGTAGAGATCGTGGATGCGGCCATCACCCAGGCCCTGACGGCTGCCAACACCGCTCAGGCCACTGCTGACCAGAAGATCACCACGTACTACTCCGACGAGCCGCCCTGGCCCAACGAGACGCCTGGTCATGGCAACGACATCGGTGACCTGTGGTTCGACACCAACAACGAGAACAAGCCCTACCGCTGGAACGGCAACTGGGTCTCGGTGCAAGACGGTGGCATCCTGCTCGCGCGCGACATCGCCAGCACCGCCCTGGAGAACGCAGCTGCTGCTCAGGCCCAGTTGGATGAGGTGCTGGTCGAGATCGGCACTGATGGGGTGCCTCCGCTGTCGTCGCCCACGCCGATCCTGACGCCCTCGATCAAGACCTTCATGGTCCGGGTGACACCGGTAGCCAACGTCGACCCGGTGATCTACGACTACCACGTCTCTACCGACCCCAACCTGGGCTCGATCTACGACGCCTCCACGCTGCTGCTGTCTACCAACGCCTGGATGACCACGGTCTACGGGCTGCCTGGTCCTGACCCAGACCCAGGAGAGCCGGACGAGCGAATCCTGCAGCCTGAGGTCACCTACTACGTGCTGGTGCAGGCGCGCGACGGTGATGGTGCGGCTCCGCCATCAGAGGTCGCCTCCATCGTCTTGAAGAAGATCACTGGCCCTGATGTGGCTGCTGAGACCTTCACCGGTGAGCACTTCGTGGGTGGCTCGTTCACCGGCCGAGAGTTCGCCGGCGAGATCATCACCGCCACCGACTTCAAGACGGGCTCGGTGGGCCAGCGCACCATCTGGGGTCGCTCTGGTATCCAGCAGTACACCCAGGACGAGAAGCTCACCGTCAACATGCCCTCGGACGGCTCGGTCAACATGATCGACGCCGAGATCGTCGCGCGCGGGCTGACGGCCAAAGAGGGCATCGCCATGGAGGGCGAGTCCGAGGTCAAGGCTGGCGCCAAGATCGTCTTGTCCTCTGGCATCTCTGCTCCCACCACCAGCCCCCAGATGATCAACTACTGGGAGACCGTGCGGCCGAACTTCTCCCCGCAGCTCGGTCCCCTGGGTGCGTTCAACTTGGTGCCGGGTGAGGTCATGCACGTGCACTGGAACGCCGCCGAGTCGATGTTCAACATCTTCCAGTTCCGGGCCAACGGCACCCGGCTGTGGCGCTGTGACACCTCAGGCAACCCTGGGACCTTCACCGCTGACGACGACTTCGTCAACTGGGAGATCTGCGGGCAGACGGTCATCGCCTCAGGCTCCAAGGCTGGTACCTACCGGATGCAGCGCTACCTGCCCCAGGGCAACGCCTGGTACGTGGACGGACCGCCTGGGCTGAACCAATTCACCCGCACCAACGTCAACCGCAGGCCGATGGTGGGTAACAACGGCACCGACCTGTTCATCGCAGAGACCCTGGCCAACAACTCCGTCCAGGTCACCTACCGCAACATGAACCCGCACGGGGCCACGATCAGCGCTCCGACCTCGACCTTCACCTCAGCTGCCTCCATCTTCGGCGCCTCACTGGTGTCGGCTGAGCGGGGGAACTTCGACGTAGCTGCTGACCGCTATGCCTTCAGCGAGCGGTACTTCAACTACAACTCCAAGATGTTCTCCATCTCGGGCTCCACCTTGACCAACGTGGCTGGCCACAGCTGGGAGATCCCGATCACGCGCCTGGGCCAGGCCTGGGACGGCACTCGCTTTTGGACCTACGGCAACGACGGGCTGTTCTACAAGCACACTTCGACAGTCTGGGATCCGGCCTCCACCAGCTCGGTGCTGTGGGCCAAGTCGTCGTACTACGACTCTGTGGGTACCACCCACGAGACCGACCTGGGCCCGGTGCGCAAGCTCCCACTGGCAGCCAGACGAGCCATCACCCGTGTGGTGCTGCCCGAGATCCAGGGCGCTGGTGGTGTGGACGAGCCCAACGCCAACCGGCTCTACATGGCGCGCGGGGCTACTCAACCGGCGGACTCCAGCTTCAAGCTCCAGTACTCAGGCGCCACCTTGGTCGTGGACCTGACCTCGATCTCAGGAGCAGGGGCTACCCACACCACGACACCGTTCCCTGACTCCACGCCGGGCTGGATGGAGAACTCAGCTGGGACGTTGGAACTCAGCGGTGATGGCAGGGCTACTTTCGTCAGCGTCACTGAGACCGAGGCCAAGCCGCACAGCTACGCGCGCTACCTGACTTCTGCCGGGCTGGCTACCTCCACCACCACCTATGTGACCCTGACCGGGTGGACGGTGCAGGAAAGCTCCAGCATCACCTACTCATCCGGGGTGTGGACCTGTCCGGTGGCCGGGCGCTACCGGATCGCTGCTGCAGTCTCATACGCGACCAACAACGCGGGGCTGCGGGGCATCCGTTTCCTGATCGAAGGCACCGGGCGACAGACCATCCTGATCGGGGCCTCACCGGCCCTGCACACCACGGTGGCCTTCTCCCCGACCTTCCGACTGTCCGCCTCTGGCACTATCGCCATCCAGGGGATCCAGAGCTCTGGCGGCACCCTCAACGTCAACGGTGATACCGATGGCGCCTACACCAACTGCTGGATCGAATACGTCGGACCCTGAGTAGCTTCTCCGACGACACTGGTAACGACAAGGAGGAGCCATGGTCAATCAGACTGGAAACCAGGGACTGCCTTACCCGGAGCCCGATGACGAGCCAGCTGACATGCCGGTCTTCGTGCAGGCGCTTGCGGAGGCGATCGAGGGGAAGCTGGTGCAGGTCTTCACCAGCGAGGCCCAGCGGTCCACCAAGGTTCCTGTGCCGACCTCGGGGATGGTCAGCGTGATCACCTCGACTGACGTCGTCGAGTTCTACGACGGCGCTGCCTGGAAGCGCCTGTACCCGCCGGCAGTCCCCACCTTCACGCGTGGCACCGTGGTCCCCTCGAACGCCTCTGGGGTCAACGGCGACGTCTTCTTCAAGTTCTGAGCGCGCGTGACTACCTACATCAAGGACGCGGGGGTCTGGAAGCAGGCCTTCCCGAACGTCAAGAACACGGTCTGGGATGAGGCCAGCCAGGTCTGGGTCAAGGACTCAGGCATCTGGAAGCTGGCTCACCAGCGCGACATCACCCCGCCTGCGGCACCGAGCGTGACGCTGAGCTTGGTGAGTGGTCGCTACGTCAGCGTCGCGGTGAAGGCCTCCGAGCTGGCACTGTCTGGCGCTGACTATGACCGCACACTTGTGTTGATCAACCAGGGAAAGGGCTATCCGGCGACCCCGCAAAGCTCTGGTTTCGTCTCCACGCCCGATGCCACCTACCCGTTCGAGCCCTGGTCGGAGTGGCAGTTCAACCGGGGATCTGCTGCTCATCCCTCGGTGATCGCCACCATCACCAAGGAGTGGCCGCCAAACCCAACTGCCTCAACCCAACTACCGGGCGGCGGATACGTCTACCTTGGAGCATGGACTAGGGACTTCCGGGGGAACTGGTCGAGCGGTGTGTTCAAGCAGGTCTGGGTGCCTCCGCGCCCGGGAGAGCCCACCTACACGCCGACTACCAAGACCAAGACCTACAACGCCACCTGGTCCCAGACCTTCAACGGGGATACCTCTGTCCGGTTCTCCGACGCCAACCTGACCACCGGCTACTGGGCTGAGTTCAACGGCGTACAGCACGTCGTCATCGGCTTCCCGACCACGATCATGTCCGACCTGAAGAACGCAACCGTCAAGAAGGTCGAGCTGATCCTGTACAACAAGAAGTTCTACAACCCCACGGGTTCGGTTCGGTACCGGTACCACGCCTTCTCAGGGCCGGTCGCTGACTCCTCGGGTAGCGGAACTGGTCCCTTCAACACAGTCAACAACTGGGCCAGAGGCTCGATGCGTGTCATCGACATCTCTGGTTCCGGCCTCACCCAGTGGAAGACAGGCGCTTACAGGGGCGTCCGACTGGACCCGTTCAATGCTGACCGTAGGTACTCAGGCGTGTTCTACGGGCATGCAGAAGCCCACCCGCCGCGCGTTCGTATTACCTACGAGAGCTGAGCGGTGCCGATCCTCACCCAAAGGTAGGTGCCCGGGTGATCGACCCCAAGTTGAAGAACTGGATCATCATCGTGGTGACCGCCGTGTGGGCGCTCAACTTCGTTGTTGGCCTGATCCCCCAGATCGAGTTTCAACCCGACCCAACGATCAACGCCATCTTCATGGGCATTGTTGGCGGACTGTTCGCCCTGAGTGCACGCAAGCAGCCACCTGCAGACGACAAGAAGGTGGAAGACAGCAAGCCTCCGGACAAGGAGGTGGAGAAGTGATCCAGGAGATGGCCTACAACCTGGCCTGGACGCTCTTCGGGTTCGTGCTCGGCTGCCTGGTCGGGTACGAGAGAGTTGTTCCCAAGAGGTTCCGCCAGGAGGAAAGCATGAGCGAGACCGAGTACGTCCCGCAGCAGACCCCGCGCCAGGGACGATGGATCGGGGCTGTCGTCATCCTCCTGGCTCTCTTCTCCGTAGCGCAGGGTAGTTACTTCGCCTTCGAGAACAGCCGGACAGCTGAGTGCCAAGCTCGCTTCAACGACGACTTCGCCCGGGTGACTACTCAGCGAGCTGTCTGGGCCGACGAGGACCGCCGGTCGCTGACCAAGATGCTGAACGAGATCTTGGCGGCCAAGGAGGGGACAAGCGCCGGCCGGGACAGCGTCAACCTGTACCTGGCAACGATCAACCGTAACGAGAAGCTCCGCCAGGAGAACCCGCTCCCGAACCTGGAGGACCGCAGGTGCTGATGCAAAATACCGATGGCCTCTTCTTCTGGCGAGGCCTCAACATCTTGCTGGCAGTGGCCGCCATAGCCATCACGCTCTGGCGCTTGTACAAGCACTGGGGCTACCTTGAACAGGGACGGCTCACGGTGTTGGCGCTCTTGCTCTTTGAGATCTCCTCGATCACTGGGTCAGTCGAGGGGATCATCCAAGATCTCCCATACGGTTTCAGGATGCCCATGGTCACTGTGGCCAACCTGTGGGTCATCTGGTCAATGCAGCATGGGCCGGTCGGCCATGACGCGCCCGCATCGCTAACTGAAGACAGATGAGCCGATGACCCCCTTCAAGAACGGCGTCCCCAGTTGGGTCGTCGGCGCCTTCGTGATGCTCTCGACCCTGACCATGTTGCAGATGGCAGGGTTTAAGACTCAACTATCTGAGACCCAAGATACCGCCACCGTGGCCATCAGTCAGGCCAATGCACTCAACGAACAGGTAACGTCACTGGGTAAGACGCCGGTGGTGGATAAGGCTGACATCCCTCAGGGTCCGCCTGGTCCTCCCGGCGTCCCAGGACTCCCAGGACAGAAGGGCGCAACTGGTGACATCGGCGCGATCGGCCCGAAAGGTCCCGCTGGCCCTACTGGACCCCCGGGGCCGAAAGGTCCTCAAGGCCCTGCTGGGCCAGCTGGACCCAAGGGCCCGGTCGGACCGTCTGGCCCCGCCGGCAAGAACGGATCATCGCCCGAGTGCCTGCTGCTGTCCGGAGGATGTGTAGGTGCGACGGGTGATGAGGGTCCTTCGGGCCCGCAAGGCCCCCAAGGTCCACAAGGGGAGCAGGGCCAAAAGGGTGCGCAAGGTGACGAAGGCCCCCGAGGACCAGTTGGCCCCGAAGGTCCTGCGGGACCAGCTGGCCCCCAAGGTCCGGCAGGACCCAAGGGCGACGGCGGACCAGTCTGCGCCCCAGGCACAACCTTGAAGACCTACGACGTCCAGATCACCATCGAGGGTGAAGGTCCGTTCTCTCGGACCCTGCGCGTGTGTGAGGTCGACCAGACCCCGTAGTGACTCGACGGTCGTCGTGTACTGGGACCATGGCCAAGGCTGTGTACTACCCCAGGGCGAACCGCTCCGCGCAGTGGTGGGACACCAAGTTCGACCGGAAGACCTTCACCGGCATCGACAAGCTGCTCCTGCACACCACCGAGACCGGCTCCTGGCCGGGCTACAGCGGTGGCAAGTCCGCACCCACGTTGACCTACGATCCGACGACTCGGCAGTGGCGACAGCACAACAAGCTGAACCGTTCCGCCCGGGCTCTTCGTGACCCTTCAGGGACGGTTGTCCGGGAGAACCAGGACAACGTCGTGCAGGTAGAGATCAACTGCTCTTGCGACAAGAACTTCGCCAAGAAGCACGGCTACCCCTACGCAGGCGCCCTGAGCAATGCAGCACTGGATGACTTGGGTGCGTTCGCAGCCTTCCTCCACATCGAGTGGGGTCTGCCGCTGGTGGCGGCACCGCTGTGGCTGCCCTACCCCGAGTCCTACGGCAACTCCCGCGCGCGCATGTCCGGGCCGAGGTACGACGCCTTCAAGGGCATCCTCGGTCACCAGCACGCGTCCGGGAACGACCACGGGGACCCTGGCTCACTGAACGTGGGCCGCATCCTCAGCACTGCCAGGCAGATCGTTTCACCTATGCACCAGGGTGCAGATGTGGAGTTGGAGATGAAGTTCACCGACAAGATCCCGAACGCCAAGGACCCGGACGGCTCGCCCGTCACCGTTGGTGAGGCACTGGCCCGGGGCAACTGGGCCTACTTCCAGCTGGTCGAGGGTGGCGCGATGGACAAGCGCATGGACAAGGAAGAGGCGGAGAAGTGAGTAACACCGTCCCCGCCAAGATGGTGAGTAAGTCCAAGCCCATCAGGCTCCTGCTTGCTGTGGCTGCTGGTTCGACGGCTCTTGCCGGCGGCCTGCCGCTGATCACCCCGGACGACTGGGACTGGACCGGTCCTGCCATCGGTCTGCTCGGTCTGGTCCTGACGGTCGCGGTCGGCAAGTACACCGAGGACAACACCACCCCCTGGGAGGACGTGGCCGCCAAGGTCACGCCTGAGGGGGAAGTGGTTGCCGGACCGGCTGCTGTGCAGCGCACCGGCTCGACAGTCGAGGTCGTCAAGCCAGACGCGGCTGACCCTCTTGCCCACGACGCACCACCGAACGAGGAGCTGTAAATGGCCATCACCGTCAGCCGGTACGGCAAGGTTGGTTACCACTTCGCCACGGCGAACATCAACTGGACGTCCGGCACGATCAAGGTCGCGCTGTGCTCGGCCTCCTACACCCCGGACCTGGACGCTCACGAGTTCTTCAGCTCCGTCACCAACGAGCTGGGTACGGCCAACGGCTACACCGCAGGAGGGGCCACTCTCGGTACCAAGACGACTGCATACATCTCTGCTGACGACCAGACAGCTCTGCGTGCAGCCAACACGGTGTGGACGCCTGCCACTGGTGAGACGCTGACCGCCCGCTACGCAGTCGTCTACCGGGACACCGGTAGCGGCGCGACGTCCCCGCTGATGGTTCTGGTCGACTTCGGAGAGAACGTTGTGGCCACCGGCGCCGCGTTCACCATTGACTGGAACGACACCGGCGGCGTCCTCAAGATCTGAGCCTACGTGCCAACGATCAGGGCTGTCCGGAGCTTCGGAGTCGCTGACGCTGGGACGTTCCCCTACGACAAGTTCGTCAGCTACAACACAGACGAAGTCGCTGGTGGCGCTGCCCTGGTCAGCGCCATCACCTCTGCGTCGGCAGGAGACGTCATTGCCGTGGCACCGGGGCGATACAAGGTAGCTACTACGCCTACGTGGAAGACCGGGGTCACCCTGGCCGCCTACGGAGGAGCTGGGTTCGCGCCTGTCATCATCGACGGCTCGATCAAGCTGACGAGCTGGACCTTCGCCTCTGGTCGCTACTACGCCTCTGCCACCTTCTGGCCCCGTGACTCGACCATGCGAGACGGCACCTACTCGGTGTGTGAGGTCTCGGCAGTCGACGGCACCAACCTGTGCTGGGACCGCGACCAGGTCTGGCTCAACGGTGCCCGGATGATCAGGGTGGCCTCACTGGCTGCTGGCGACGCTGGGGTGGGCAACCGGTTCTTCTGTGACCGGACCTCAAGCCGGGTCTACATCTGGAACGACCCGGCCGGGCAGACCATCGAGATCAACCGGGCTGCCTACTTCGTCCAGGACGCGAACGTCAACGACGTGACCTTCCGGCGTATCACCGTCGAGCGGTTCGCCTCGCCCCTGCAGCGCTCAGGGGTCTCGGTGGCGGGTGACAACTGGGAGTTCGACCGGTGCATCTTCCAGAACAACCACGCCTCTGGGCTGCATGCGGCCAACGTGGAGAACCTGCACGTCCACGACTGCCAGTTCCTCTACAACGGGCAGATGGGGATGACGGTCGCCGGGCAGTCGTCGGGGACGGTCTACTCCAACAACATCATCGAATACTCGGACTTCATCGGCAACAACCAGGAGGACTTCTACATCGGGGACTGGGAGGCAGGAGCCTTCAAGACCACGTCGGAGTCCGGCGGGATCGTGCGCCACTGCACCTTCTTGGACAACAAGGGCCTGGACATGTGGGTGGACTTCGGGTCGCAGTGGACCTTCGAGTACAACACCTCCAACAACGCCTGGGGCCAGGCAGTGCGCCTGGAGGTCGCCAACAACTGCATCGTCCGGTACAACACGATCTCTGGGTCGGGCTACGACATCGGCCCCCACTACCGGGCAGCGCACAGCAACTGGAACACCGTCTTCGACACCTGCGCGGTCTCCATCTCGGAGTGCCAGTACGCGGAGGTCTACGGCAACACGGTGGACACCAGCTGCAAGAACGGGATCATCGTGATCGTGCGAACCCGTCAGACCACCCACCACATCTTCGTCCACGACAACACCGTGACCCAGCGCCAGGCGCCGATCCGGACCGGTGTCTCACTGGGCACCACCGGGACCATGGTGGCTGCTGGTGTGGCGATGCTCAGCTCGTCCCAGCCTGCCTCGGAGATCTTCGACAACGCTGTCAGCTGGTCGATGCCGGGTGGCTCTGGGGAGACTGCCACAGAGATGGTCTCGGTCCGGGACAACATCTACTACGTGGGTGACCTGAACACCACAGCTCGGTTCACCCACATCAACGGAGCTGGTACTGGCACCACCTACATGACCGCGAACGCATACGGGGGCGGCACCAAGAACCCCCAGGACGCTGGAGCCATCGCCGTATGACTATCACCAGGATCGCCCAGTCGGGTCCGGCGGCTGCCACGTCGGGCGCCCTCAACGTCACCCAGACGACGCCGGCGGCAGGCAACCGCCTGGTGCTCACCATCTTCGCGCTGGCAGCCCAGACCATGCCGACCACGGTCACCGGCTACACCAAGGTGGGCTCCGACGTCACGCTGGCTGGCTTCGTTGCTGCCACCTTCACCAAGGTCGCTGCGGGTACTGAGACAGGCGCACTGTCGATCCTGACGGCGACCACAGCCTCCATCGCCTGGATCACCGAGTACAACGGATCCACCGTCACCCCCTCGATCGTGGTGGGCTACGGCGGGGATACCCAAGACATGGGCGACGGCCTGACCACCTTGGCTACCGCTGGCATGACCACGGTGGCCGGGGACTGGATCGTTGCCAACACCGTCTGGGCAGCGTCCTCGCCCTCGTTCCCCACCGCTCCGGCGGCTCGGTCTGGTGCTGCCATCACTCAGTCCGGGGCCACCCTGGGCACCATCACCAACCGCGCGGGTACGACCTGGGCGACCAACCACCGGTACAACCTGGCCGATATCCCGGTCACCACCGGTGCGTCCACGGCCCCGCTGTACGGCTCCAACGGCATCACCACCAACCTGCGGGGCATCACCCAGTTCGTGGTCTTGACCGAGACTGCAGTAGCGGTACCGGCCACAGTCACCCCGGACCCGGCCAGCATCGTCATCTCGGCCACCGCTCCTGGTCTCAGCGCTGAGTGGTCGCTGTCGGCTCCCACCCCGTCCTTCCCGATCACCCCGGTAGCACCCCTGGTACTGCGGGGGCGGTCGATGGTCACGGGCACAGCCTCGGTGCCTCCCACCCCGGTGGCGCCTGCGCTGATCGCCAACGTGGCTGTCACCCCGGCTCCGGGCACAGCATCGGTCCCGCCGACCCCGGTCGCCCCCGCTGTCACTGCAGCTCGCACTCTGGTGGTCCCGGCAGCAGACGCAGCACCCACTCCGCAGCCACCGGCGGTGATGGGCTTCATTGCCTCGCCGTGGACGGTCACGGTGCCTGGTCCTGCGATCGTGGACATCGACCCCCAGTTGGCCGAGCCCAAGGTCTTCCAGACCAAGCACCCCTTCTACGTCACCGTCCCCATCACCCCGGTGGTGCCGGTCATCATCGCCCAGGCCGCCTACACAGCGGTCGTGCCCACCGTCTTGGTCCCGATCACCCATGTCACCCCGCGCGTGGGCGCGTACCGAGACCTGAAGATCTTGGGTACCACCGTCCCGGTAGGCACCTGGACGAACACCGATGCCCTCACCTACTGGACCACCACTGAGCCTGGGACCATCGCCACAGCGACTGAACCGCTGCCGGTCTGGACCACAACCAACCCATCGACGGACTGAGGGGAACCATGAACATCCGAACCGACTCGACCGAGTACGTCCGTGGGACGGTTACGACCGACCACGACATCACCGGGGTGACCGTCTCGGTTGCCCTGCCTGCTTCTGGGCAGGCTCCTACTGATTGGCACGCTGCGGACACGATCTCCACGGTCCCGCTCAGCGGTAAGTGGACCACCACCTACCGGCTCCTGATCGGGCCCGATGGCGGATCCATCGAGCTGACCCCTGGGTCCTACGACTGGACCATCCGGGTCGAAGACACACCGGAGAAGCCGGTGCGTAAGGCGGGCGTCGTCATCGCGACGGCGGCGTAAGGAGCTGACATGCCCAGTCGTTACTACGGCGGTCTCGTGATCGCCATCTTCATCATGGTCCTGCTGGACCTGCTCATCGACGCCAAGATCATCGGGGTGAAGTGATGATCGTCCTCGGACTCATCCTGCTGCTGATCGGCTGGCTGGCAGCCATCTCGATCCTGTTCTGGATCGGCCTGGTGCTCCTGGTCGTGGGCGCTGTGCTCTACCTGGTCGGTGGCGCCGGACACACTGTCGGTGGCAGACGGCACTGGTACTGAGCCGCTAGTCTGCACCTGGAAGCCGTCCCGTGTGTGCCGGGGCGGCTTCCTTGTGTCCGGATCATGGGCCACATGAGCATCGTTTTGGACCGACCGCCCCGGACGGACGATGAGTTGTGGCACCTGGTACGCGCGCTGTGGGGGCACACCATCCCCCGGACCAAGGTCTGCGCTGACCACCAGGCTCCCTTCGACGCCTTCGCTACCGGCTACTTCGAGCGCGAGCCCATGACCTTGATCCACGGATCCCGAGGTCTTGCCGGCAAATCCCGGCTGCTGAGCATCCTGGGTCTCACCAAGGCAGCCGTGAAGGGCGCCGACGTGAACATCCTGGGTGGCTCGCTGAACCAGTCGAACAACATCCACCAGACCATGCGTGACGCCTGGGACTCCAAGAACGCCCCCAAGTACATGGTCCAAGACGACTCGATGACGCTTATCAAGCTCAAGAACGGGGCCAAGATCCGTCCCCTGACTGCGAGCCAGAAAACCGTCCGTGGCCCTCACCCGCCCTTCCTGCTGCTGGACGAGATCGACGAGATGGACCAGGCCATCCTCGACGCGGCCCTTGGTCAACCCATGCCGCAGAAGAACTACCTGGGCGAGACCATCAACGCCCAGACCACGATGAGTTCGACCTGGCAGTACCCGGACAAGACCTTCGCGGAGATGTACCGGCGGTTCCAAGATGAGGACCTGCCGATCTTCTCCTGGTGCTACCGGGAGACCTCCAACCCGGTCGACGGCTGGCTGGACCCCGCCTTCATCGAGCAGAAGAAGCGTGAGATCCCCGCTGAGATGTGGCGGGTGGAGTACGAGCTGGGTGAGCCCTCGATCGGCAACCGAGCCTTCGACTCGGAGATGGTGGAGAAGACGTTCTCCGAGGAGCCGCTGCCAGAGCCCAAGAAGCTGGCCAAGGACTTCGAGCAGTACGAGATCCACCCCTACAGCCAAGACACCGACTACATCATCGCGGCCGACTGGGCCAAGGAGCAGGACTTCACCGTCATCACAGTGTGGAGCTGCACCCACCTGCCGATGAAGCTGTGCTACTACCTGCGGCTGCGTCGTCGCCCCTACCCGGTGATGATCGAGTACTTCAACCGGCTGATGAAGAAGTACAACGCCGAGGGCATCCACGACGCCACCGGTCTCGGCAACGTGGTCGGGGACTACCTGGACACCCGGGTACGGGGTTTCTTGATGACCGGAGCCAACCGCGACAACATGCTGACCGAGTACATCGCAGCGGTGGAGAACAACAAGATCCGCTCAGTTCGGATCCCCTCGATCTACAAGGCTCACCTGTACTGTTCGGTTGACGATGTCTACTCCCGCGCCAAGGAGTTCCACCTGCCTGACGAGGTCTGCTCTTCGGCCCTGGCCTGGAAGCTCGTCTCCCAGCGCCCGGTCGCAGTCATGCCGCTGAGCGTCGGTGGGGGCGATGACACGAACTGGATGCGCCGCCAGATCGAGCAGAACACCCAGCCCAACAGGAACCCCCACTGGGACATCGGGCGGGTCGTGAAGCACGACGACCGCGATGAGTTCTCCCTGATGGTCTGAGTCGACGTGCTGAGGAGACTGAAGATATGACCATCACTCCCCGCGACCAGGATGAGATGAGGATCTGGGAAGACAACGTCGACCCGGTCTCTCAGTCCTTCAACCCTGTCCAGGAGTTCGGCCTTACGGGCGTCAAGCGCTCGGCCGGGATGATCGACGAGGAGTTCCTGCCCGCCTTGCGTGGGCGCAAGGCCATCAAGGTCTTCACCGAGATGTCGACCAACGACTCCATCGTTGGCGCCCTGATCTTCGCCATCGACAAGCTGATCCGCGAGGTGGAGTGGCACGTAGAGGCTCCGGACAACACCCCCGAAGCCACCGAGGCAGCTGACTTCGTCGAGAGCTGCATGGACGACATGTCCCACTCCTGGGACGACTTCATCTCCGAAGTGATGACGATGATCATCTACGGCTGGAGCTGGCACGAGGTCGTCTACAAGAAGCGGATCGGGCCTTGGGAGAAGGACCCCAAGAAGAAGTCCAAGTACGACGATGGTCTGTTCGGCTGGCGCAAGATGCCGATCCGCTCCCAGGAGACGATGCTGCGCTGGATGTTCGACGAGTCCGGCGACGTCACTGGCATGGTCCAGATGGCTCCGCCGACCTACCGGACCACCACGATCCCGATGTCCAAGTCCCTGCTCTTCCGGACCGCCCCCTCCAAGGGCAACCCAGAGGGGCGCTCCCTGCTGCGCTCTGCCTACCGGTCCTGGTATTTCAAGAAGCGCCTGGAGGAGTTCGAGGGCATCGGTGTCGAGCGTGACCTGGCTGGTATGCCGGTCGCGCGGGTGCCTGCTGACTACCTCCAGGCCGAGCGGGGCAGCCAGAAGGCCAAGGTCGTCGACGGCTTCCGCAAGATGGTCCGGGGGGTGCGCCGGGACGAGAACGAGGGCCTGATCCTCCCGGTCATGTACGACCCTGACACCAAGCAGCCGTTGTTCGACTTCGAGCTGATGAGCAGCTCAGGTGCCCGCCAGTTCGACACCAACGCCATCATCCAGCGCTATGAGCAGCGGATCTTGATGTCAGTGCTGGCTGACTTCATCCTGGTCGGCCACGAGCAGACCGGTAGCTACTCACTCCACACAGACAAGACTGGCATCTTCCGGGCGGCGCTGAACTCGATCACCAAGATGATCGCGGACACCCTGAACCGTCACGCCATCCCCAAGCTGTTCGAGCTGAACAGCTGGAAGCTGCGTGAGCTGCCTGAGATCAAGGCCTCCGAGATCGACCCGCCGGACCTGACCCAGCTGGCTCAGTTCATCTCCTCGACCGCTGGTGCGGGTATGCAGTGGTTCCCGGATGCGGAGCTGGAGAAGTTCATGCGTGACATCGCCCGGCTGCCTGAGATGCCGGACGAGGTGCTGGAGATGAAGCGCCAGCAGACCATGCAGACCCAGGCCATGAGCGTGGCCGAGCAGCAGATGAACATGCTGGGGCTGCAGCAGAAGGCTGAGCTGACCGCTGAGGGCTACAGCCCGGAGCAGGCTCAGATGATCGGGGAGTCCCCCACACCTGAGATGCAGCAGTACCAGGTGGAGCAGGAAGGCGTGGCTACCCAGTCCCAGATGGAGCTGGAAGCCCAGAACGCTCAGACCGACGACCCGGCTGCCCAGGCACAGTTCGAGCGTGACCAGGCAGCCGGCGACAACCAGCTGAAGCGTGAGCAGGAGAAGTTCAAGCTCCAGGACCAGGGAGAGCAGTCGAAGCTGGCCCGGGAGAAGGAGCGGATGAAGCTCACCGACCAGACCGACGCGCAGAAGTTCAAGCGGCAGATGGACATGCTCCGGGCCAAGGCCCAGGCGGACAAGCAGGCTGCGAAGAAGACTGCAGCACCGGCGAAGAAGACTGCGGCCAAGAAGCCGCCGAAGAAGAAGGGGCGATGATGCTGAAGCCGGTCATCAAGAGCGCAGACCCGTACTTCAACCACGAGGCTGCCCAGCGGGCGGCTGACTGGGTGATGAGCCTGGACGAGGATGTTGCTCGCTCCTTCACCACCATGATCGTGGCCGAGACGCTGTGGGACGACATCGCCAAGAACCACCGCACCCTGCAGCGTCACCTGGACGACGTGGTGACCAAGCGGGTGGAGCGGGTGGAGAAGGCCCTGGATCGGATGGTCTCCAAGAAGGCCGGGGCCACTGAGTTCACCGAGACCTTCACTGAGATCGCCAAGGCTGTCCGGACTCCGTACGACTACGGCTACGTGTTCGAGGAGAGCCGGGTCAAGCGTGACCAGTCCGGCCGGTTCCAGACCAAGGTCAACATCACGGCCAAGAAGCCGATCAAGGACAAGATCGCTCGGGCCACCCCCAACCTGCCCAACCCGGACAAGAAGTCCTACAAGCGCTTGACCCCCAAGCAGCAGGCCGAGTACCAGCAGGGCTACCAGCAGGTAGCTACCTTCCTGGACACGGTGCGCGACTCAGGGATGGCAGGCGACTCCAAGATCTACGCCACGATCCGTGAGCGGGGCCCCAGCGGTCGCACTTACGTCACGGAGGTCTCCGGCACCAAGGTCCCCGACATCGACCCCGAGACTGAGGTCTTCGCCGGGGTTGAGGCACGCCCGACCTCGCTCAGCGTAGGTGGGGCCAGCTTCGGCCTGGTCAGTGCCCTGGGTGGAAGCACGCATGCTGCTGGCCAGGCCGGAGCGACCATGGACGCAGCCGATTCCGGTATGCGTTCCTTCGCTGATGACTGGACCTCTGCGGGCACCCGCAACCAGGCCAGTTCCAACGACCGGCTGTACGGGCGGGTGGAGGCAGGATCGCGCTTCCTGGGTCAGGTGGCCCCGGCAGGCTCGAAGCTGCAGATCGCCGGCGCCTTCGGTGAGTTCGTCGGACGCCAGGGTCCGCAGGCAGAACGGGTGCTCGGCCCCCGTGCGCGTACGACCATGTACCGCTACCGGGGCACGGAGAAGACCCCGGACAAGGAACTGACCGGCGAGTACAACAAGCTGTCCCGGGGCTACGACATCGACCGGATCGGCCCCGAGGACAAGAAGAAGCTCCAGGGTCTGCAGAACTCTGCGCTGGTCACGGCCGAGCGTCGCAAGGGCTCCAAGCTCACCGACGCCGAGAAGAAGAACCTGTCTGACCGCGTGGCCCGCAACGCTCTCGGTCAGAGTCCCACCGCAGCTGCTGGTCAGGCAGAGGCTGGTTCTGTGCGCGCCCGGCAGGCTGCTGAGAAGTTCATGATGGAGAAGGTGCCGAAGGGCAACCTGTACGACCTGCAGCTCAAGAGCGGCCACACCCCTCCGTCCGAGGGCGTCATCATCGACAAGGAAGGCAAGATCGTCACCCAGGCCATCGGCTACGGCGACGACCACTACCTGCCCTTCAACCTGAAGAACCTCAAGGGTCTGCGCGGTGGGGAGTACATCCGCACCCGGTCTGTGGGTGGCCCGACCACTGAGGACATCTACACCGGCCTGATCACCGGTGCCAAGCGCGTCACGGTGGTCTCTCGGTCCGGCACCTTCACGGTGGAGTTCGACGACACCTTCCGTGGCACCCGGCGCTACAACGACAAGGCCGGGCGGATGGTGGACCGCTACGGCAAGATCCTGGACGCGGTGAAGTCCGAGCAGGTCGAGCGCCAGCCCCTGGACCCGGCTGTTCGCCAGGAGATCGCTGAGTCGGTCGAGAACGAGTTCGGGGACTGGACGCCTGCGCGGGAGAAGCGCAAGATCATCGCCCAGCGTGAGGCCGAGTTCAAGGAGAACCCCACCCTCACCCGGATGGACGAGGAGCGGATCGAGGCCCGGATCAGCCAGATCGGCGGCAGTGACGCTGAGAGGAACCGGGTCCGGGCCCAGCTGCGCAACGAGGTGCTGGAGTCCAAGGCCTTCAACTTCCGCCTCAACGGCGATGGGTACGCGGCTGCGGTCACTGCGTTGCAGGAGCAGTTCCCGTACTACATCAAGCAGGCCACCCACCGGCCCACCCGTGAGGGGCGCTACGAGGGTGCCACCGACCGGGGCTATGTGAAGCCGAACTACAACCGGCCTCAGGGAGCACTTGAGGGTTACTACGACGCCTCGGTCAACGGCGAGGGCACCTTCACCGATGCCTCTGGCCAGCGCACCGGCAAGAACACTGCTGACCGGGTGGACTTCCAGAACAGCCGGGGCAGGCTGAACCGTGTCGCGGATGCCCCCGCGCGCGAGGCAGAGCCTGAGCCGGTACGGGTGGCGGGTGGTCAGCTCACCCCTACCCAGGCCGCCGCTACGCCAGCTGAGGTGGCGGCAGACCAGATCGAGCGGGCCTCTGACGTTCGCACCCTGTCCACCTCGGCTGCGACCCTGCAGCAGTCCCTGGCGACCAAGATCAGCCCGGACCAGCGTGGCCCGATGGCTGACGTGCTCGGAATGGACGAAGCACAGTTCAGTGCCTGGTACGCCTCGCCGGCGAACCAGAAGAAGTTCAAGGACCAGGTCGACACCGTGGTCAAGCCCGTCATGGACAAGGCGGGCGTCAAGGACCAGGTGACTGCCTTCGAGGCAGCCCACGGTCTGGTGGGTGGGGAGAAGTTCGACCGCACCCGCCACATGAACACGGTGCCCACCCAGCCCTACAGCTTCGAGGGAGCGCCGTACCTGCGTGGTGGCAAGCTCGCCAAGAAGCAGGCTGAGCTGCAGCGGATCTCTGCCCGGACCAACGTGCCTGGCTTCGGAGCGCTGTCGGAGATGACCCACGACGCTGACTTCAAGGAAGCCCTGGGTACAGCCCAGCAGCTGCGGGTGGTGGCCGACCAGATCAAGCAGGCCCCGCCGGAGAACCGTGGGTCCTACCTGCAGGCCATTGCCCAGAACGACACGATGGTCTCGAACATGTCCGATGACCAGAAGCGACTGCTCACCAACCCTGAGCGGGTCGACCAGATGATCGAGGACATCAACCGGGCCTGGGCGCTGCGGCAGCTGATCAACCGCCAGGGTCACAAGCCCGCTGCCCATATGGAGCGGGTCAACGATGAACTCCAGCGTGGGTCGCTGCAGCCGGTGGAGGGCAGCCTCCCTCCTACACGACCCACCGCCGAGCGACGGGCTGAGGCGCCTGACGCCAAGTACACGCGCAGGTCCATGACCGACTACCGAGAAGCGCTGTCGACCTACGCGATGGCGATCGGTGACGGGGACCCGGGCATGGCTGAGGCGGTGGAAGACATCGCTGGACGCTTCGACATCGCTGCCTACTCCGGCAAGGAGGAGGACGCGAAAGACGCCTACGAGCAGCTCAACTCGCTGAACGAGGATCGTCCTGAGCACAAGCGCTCGATCGAGCAGGCCATCATGAACCAGATGCGGAAGAGGTATTCGTGACCGAACCGCTCTTTGAATCTCCGGGCGACCTACTCCTCGCTCGGGGCACTGAAGACCCGGTTGAGAGCCTGGCGCTCTCCCGGGCCGAAGAGGACCAGCTGCGACTCATCCGCGACCAGTCACTGACTGTGAAGACGCTGGTTGAGGTCGGGCTGGTCCTCGGTGCGGCCTTCCTGCTCTACCGCTCGGTGGTGGAGCGCAAGTCCCGAGCTGAGCTAGATGGCTCCCCCGATGGCCGCTTCCTGCGCTGGTTGGCGCTGCGCCACGCCCAGAACTTCATCCCCGGCTGGCTGTACATGGTCACCCCGGCGATCGAGTACGCCTACACCCTGGGCACGGTCCGGGACCGCCAGGTGCCTGATGAGTGGCTGACCCAGTTCGCTGAGCGCTACGCGGGCGACATCGCCAACTACTTCAACCAGACCTCAGCTGACGCGCTGTCGGAGGGGTTCAACGGCTTCGTCAACAAGAAGCTGCCCCGCCGGCTGGCTGCTGAGCGGGCGCTGGATGGCTGGGGCCTGAACAACCGGATGATGCGCGCGGTGCTGTCCCGGGTGGGTCCGAACAAGATCGACTCCGTGGTGCAGTTGGACCGGGACGCCTCCACCCGGGACTGGATCGAATCCATGCTGGTCCAGCGCGCCCACACCATCGGTGAGAACGAAGGCTTCAATGTCACTCAGCACGGGCGGCAGCTGTCCTGGATGTACCAGGTCCGAACCGGGCGCCTGCCTGCAAACGCCCGCAAGGTCTGGCTCACGGCCCGCGACGAGCGCGTCTGTGCGTCGTGCGGACCCATGCACAAGCGTGAGGTGCGGGTGTCCGAGGCGTTTGAGACTGAGTACGGAAAGCTATGGGTGCCTTCCATGCACCCCTCCTGCCGTTGCGAGGTGGTTCTGCGCATCCCAACAGAGGTAGGCCTGTCCAAGGCCCTGGGACACAACGAGCTGGCTGAGTTCAACGAAGAGCATCCTCGTGGAGAAGGAGGCCGCTTCCGGACTAAGCTCAAGGAGCGCCCCCAGAACGAGACCTTGGAGAGACTGCTCAGTGGTGTCCAGCAAGCCCCGGCACAGGAAGTCACTCTGGACGCGCCTGAGGGCGTCAGCCTCGGAGCAAGCGAAGTCGGACTGGGCAGCTCTGGAACGTCTCTGGGCCAGACGGCGGTCAGCCTCGGCAAGCCAGACGCCTTCCTCGGAACCAGATCCGAGGTCAGTCTCGGCTCTGCTGGCGTCTCGCTCGATCAAGATGGCGCCTCTCTCAACGAAGCGCCGGTAGTCCTTCAGTCACCTGAGCTGGTCGAGCTACACGAGGACCTGAAGCTTCGAGCCCGCCAGGCCACAGACGTGGTGCTGGATGCTCCCCGTACGCCGCTGCCCCGGCGAGAGTCCCGGGCGACGGTTGTGCTGGAGGAACCGATCTACTTCCTGGACCCGGCTGGCTTCCACCACTTCGAGGACATGTCCCCGGTCATCGACCACATGGACCCGGAGAAGGCCAAGTTCGAGCCGTGGCAGGAGTTCGCCACCATCGACGCCACCAGCGACATCGTGGAGACGATGTTCCAGCGTGAGATCCAGCGTGAGGCCCGGCGAATCATGCAGGAGGGCCGCAACATCATCGGCTCTCCCTACGGTGACCGCACTGCGCTGACCGAGGAGATGGTCACGCTGGCGATCGAGGCTGAGATCACCGGGGCCATCGACCAGCCGGGTTTGCGTGAGTACGCGCAGCACATGGGCATCCGCCGGCACGAGTGGACCCTGGTCGCCTACCGGATGGAGGAGGCCTACATGGATTCCTTCGAGGGCATCACCACCGCCCACGGCCACCAGGAGTTCTTCTCCGCTCCGGGTGAGTACTGGGTCGATGAGGTGGAGGAGTCCTACCTGGGCAACGAGGGCTACCCGGTGGTGGTCCACGAGGTGCTCCCGATCCTGCCCGAGGACGAGGAAGACCCAGACGGCTGGGCACGAGGGATGCATAGATGACTAGCGTCCACGCTGACCATGAGGTCATGGACCACATCAGCGACGTGAGCGCTCTCCTGTTCGGAGACGGCGCGTTCGAGCTGGTGGCTAAGATGACGCCCACCAGCTCCGACCTGGCTGCCCAGAAGAAGCGTGAACGACGCCAGGCCCAGGTCGGGCTGGCTTCCAACATCGTCGGTCTGGCTGCTGGTGGCGCCGGTACCGCATCGGCGTACGGCGACTACCAGAGCACCCGGGCCAAGCGCTCGGGCAAGCTGACGGCGGTCAAGGAGCCGGGCAAGTTCGCCGCCAAGGCCAAGAAGTTCACCGGCAAGCACGCGGTCGGTGTAGCTGGCGCTGCACTGGGGCTGCAGGTGGCCAACGTCGCAGGTGACGCGATTGCCAACCGGGTGCTGGCGCGTTCGGCCAAGCAGCCCCAAGACCACAAGAAGAAGAAGGTCAGCAAGCGCAAGGACGGCACCCCGGTCACTGTGGCTGTGCCTCAGCTGAGCAAGGGCAAGCTGGTAGCCGCTGGCGTACAGACGGCCAAGCCAGCGGCCAAGGCGGGCGCCAAGCAGGTCCAGGAGGTCCGCGAGAAGCTGGCCAAGTCGACTCAGATGGACATCGTCTGGGAGGGCGAGTTCGCCAAGTTCGACATCGACAAGCGCCAGGTCTTCGGCTGGGCCTCCATCGTGGAGCTGAACGGTGAGCCCGTGGTCGACCTCCAGGGTGACTACATCACCGCCGAGGAGATCGAGAAGGCTGCCTACGACTACGTGGTCAAGTCCCGCAAGGGCGGGGACATGCACCGGCGTGAGCAGCACGAAGACGGGGAGCGCCCCTTCCACGCCTCCGACATGATCGAGAGCTTCATGGTCACCCCGGAGAAGGTAGAGCAGATGGGGCTGCCTGCGGGGTCACTGCCCACCGGCTGGTGGGTGGGCTACCAGGTCCACGACGAAGAGACCTGGAACTTGGTGAAGTCCGGCAAGAGGTCAGGCTTCTCCATCCACGGGAGGGGGAAGCGTGTCGAGCAGCAGGACTGATCCGTTCGAGATCGGTAAGTCCCTGAAGATCCCCACGGGTCTCAGTCGCAGCCAGAAGGCTGGCCGCAAGATCAAGAACGCGGCCAAGAACGCCTACGGCAATGCCACCAGCAAGCCGTCCCCGAAGATGTCGCGTACCAAGGAGCCGGTGGACGAACACGGCCGGATGACCAGCCGCCCGTATAGCGAGGACGGTCCTACGGCTCCGTTCGCCACCAAGCAGAAGTTCGGACAGAAGAAGCCGCGCGGACCGAAGGCTGAGGGCGCTGGCATCCAGAGCTTCGGCAACGGCATGCTGGCTGGAGCTGGTGCGGGTGCTGTCGCGGGCTACGGCGTACACGGTGGTCAGACCCGGCAGGACTACAAGACGCTGAAGCAGCACCGGCGGGTCAACAAGGCCTTCAAGCCCCCGAAGCGCCCGCACCTGATCACCGACATGGGCACCAACGCGGGCAAGCCCAGAGTCGGTGACCGTGACCTGTTCAGCGCCAAGGGCTTGGCGGCTGGCACTGCGCTGGGTGGGACGCTCACTTACGGGGCATCTGCTGGTCAGCGCAAGGAGCAGCGGGCTCAGCTGAACCGGGTCTACCGCCAGCAGAAGAAGAAGACGGCAGTCACTAAGGCAGCCACCCTGGAGCGCTACACCCCGTCCAAGAGCGAGCGTCGCAAGATGCGCGCCACCAACGCCGCTCACGCAGGTGTGGGTACGGCTGCAGCAGCTGCAGCAACCCCTGCCGCACTCAAAGGGGTTGCCCAGCTCGCCGGCAACGGCTCGGTGAGGCTGAAGACCCTCAAGCCCAGTGCCAAGAACCTGAAGATCGCTGCTGGCGCCGGTCTGGCTTCTGCGGCCCTGAACGCATCCGGCAAGTACGACAAGAAGCAGTTCCGAGTGAAGAAGGGCCTCATGGACAACGACCCGTTCGAGATCAGTAAGTCCAGAAGGGACAGGGCAGCAGACGGAGCTGCGACTGCCGCGATCGGTGGCGGTGGCTACCTGGCTGCTGGTGCCGCTGGCAAGAAGGTGTCTGCTCACCACCGGAAGGCCACCCGCTACGGCCTCTCGCAGAACACCTCCACCAAGGGTGACTACATCAAGGCTGGTGCCAAGGGCCTGAAGACCAAGGCCGGGGCTGCTGGCCTGGGCCTGATGGCGGCGGGCACTTCGACCAACATCGTCCAGGCGCAGCGCGAGAAGCGCAGCGGATCCCTGACCCCGGTGTCGGTGGCCAAGAGCGCTGACCCGTTCGAGATCAGAAAGTGGAAGGACAAGTCCCCGGAGGCGCAGAGCATGCGTACCAACGCTGCTTTGGCCGCTGGCGGCGGATACTTCGCCCTGCGCGGGAAGACACCCATCGGCCGAGGCGCGGGCCTGGGCGCTGCCATCGGTGGCACTGCTGTGGCCCTGGACGCCAACAAGAAGCGCAAGAAGAAGAACGCCATCATCAAGTACGCCGACCCCTTCAACGCGCGATGACCCAGAAGCCGCCGACGAACAAGCGGATCGCTCGGCAGAAGAAGGCCCAGGCGGGCATCTCGCTGGCGGGCGGGACGCTCGGTCTGGCGGCTCTGGCATCTCGTGGCAAGGGCGCTCAGATGACCCGGATGGCGGGCAAGGCCGGTGGCGCCAAGGCCACCGCGCTGGCGAACGCTGGCCGGAAGTGGAACGAACGATCGAACCTACTCACTACGGCGGGTGCCGGTATCGGTGGCGTGGGGGCGTACAACTTCGCCTCCTACACCAACGCTGACGCCAAGAAGCAGGCCAAGTTGAAGAAGAACCTGGATCCCTTCGAGATCTCCAAGGCCAAGCGCGACGAGCTGAAGAACAACGTCGCCGCTGGTGCAGCCGCCGGTGGGTCGATTGGTGCCATCCGACAGCTTCCCAAGGTGCGCTCCGGGCTTCGGGCTGCCAGGGCGGACATGCAGGACAAGAAGTCCTACGACGCCGAGCAGAAGCTGAAGACGGGCAAGCCGCACTTCGGACGGGCCATTCGCGGCATCTCAGGTGCCGGTCAGCTGCGCCGGGCGGCCGGTGTCGGCTCCATCGCCAGGACGGCTGCACTGGGTGGTGTGGCGTCAGCGGCCTACCACAAGGTGAAGAAGAACGACCCCTTCGAGGTGTCCAAGCTCGGCAGCCCCAAGGTCAAGTACCAGGAGCTGACCGCCCACGTCCAGGACGGCAACACCACCACCAGACACGACGCGGACACCGTCGAGACCAACTACAAGGGCAAGTCGCTGATCCTTCGCCGCCCCAAGTACCAGGCGGTCGGCTACCCCTCCAAGGTGGCCAACAAGCTGAAGGCTGGCGACCACATCAGCGCTACCCCGAACTTGCGGGCGACCAAGACCGCAGCTCGTGCCCTCCATGAGGCGCACAAGGGGAAGAAGAAGACCGTGAAGTTCGACAACGGCCACAAGCTGCGCCACGAGGTGGGCAAGTCCAGCACCATCTCGGCCTTCGGGGTAGACCACGGGTGGTGACCCGGCTGGACACAGTATCGAGACTAAGAACGAGGTGACGGTAGTGAAGCCAAGGGTTGTCAAGCATCTGTCGAACATCGAGATCGACGAGGTCTCTTTGGTCGACCGAGGCGCCAATCAGCACGCGACTGTCGCCATCGCCAAGAGGGCTCCCGAGGAGGAGACAATGCCCAAGCTGTTCAACGAGGAAGGTCAGCTCCTCGACGAGAACTCGCTCGAAGACGGCCAGCAGGTGTATGACGAGGACGGTACTGCCTACGTCTTCACGCTGGACGAGGACGAAGATGGCGACGACGTCGAGGCTGCTGAAGACGACAACGAGGACGAGGACGCTGAGACCCCGGAGCTTGCGGGCGTAGGCAAGGCGTTCGGCTTCGCGGGTGGTGTTCGTCCGAACGCCTTCAACCCGTCCGGAACCAAGAAGAAGACCGCACAGGCAGGCGCGACCCCGGCTTTCCGGGCTGGCGCAGGCACGACGACAGGACGGCCCCGTATGGCAGGTGCAGCGAGTGCTGGTGGCGCTGGCGGCGTCGCCAAGTCGTTCAGCGAGGGTGTCATGGAGGAACTCTCCAAGGCCTACTCGGACGAGGAGCGGGACGCGGTCCTGTCCAAGGCCTTCGGCGCGGTGGAGACCTTCCGCCAGGCTGCCGAGGAGTCGGCCATGATCGCCAAGTCTGAGCGCGATCTGCGCCTGACCAACGAGTACATCTCCAAGGCGGCGGAGTACAACCTCCCGGTCGACGCCGAGGAGCTTGGCCCGGTCCTGTACCGGATGGCCGAGACGATGGACTACGACGACTGCCGGGTCATCGCCAAGTGCCTTGAGGCTGCGGGTTCGGCTCTCTTCGACGAGGTCGGCTACATCGGTGGCGGCGACAACGTCGACATCATGGACCAGGTCGAGGCCCAGGCCCAGGAGCTGGTCGGCAAGGCTGCCGGCGGCGTGGACTCTGCCGACGTCATCGGTCAGATCTTCGAGCAGAACCCGGAAGCATACGACGAGTACCTCGCTTCGCGGCGGGGTTACTGAGAAGGGGAGGTAACCCGCCGTGGCGTACGAAGAGAGCCTTCGTTCCATCACGCTGAACGCCGACAGCTCCATCGGCATCTACACGGGCGTACCTGGTACGGCCGGTGCTGCCAACCCGAACTCGGGCAAGCAGTACCACTTCGTGAAGGTGACCGGGGTGCACATCTGCGGGCTCGCAGATGCAGACGACCTGAACGTCGTCGGTGTTCTCCAGAACAAGCCGCAGGGTGTCGGTCACGCCGCCACTGTCGGCTTCCAGGGTGTCAGCAAGGTGGTCTCTGATGTGGCCATCACCGCCGGTAGCCCGATCAAGGTGTCGGCAGACGGCCAGGCAGCTCTTGCTGGCTCCGGCCCGACCGTTGGCATCGCCCTGACCACGACCGCAGCGGCGGGGGACCTCGTGTCTGTCCTGCTCAAGCTCGCCTGAGAGAGAGTAGGAGGATAGAAGATGCCGAACCCCACGCCGAGCGACCTTCACGTCAACGTACCGCTGACCAACATCTCGGTCGCGTACATGCAGAAGGCCGACGCGTATATCGCCAACAAGGTCTTCCCGCGCGTACCGGTCCAGAAGCAGTCCGACATGTTCTGGAAGTACACCAAGTCGGACTGGCGCCGGACGGACGTGCAGAAGCGTGCCCCGGGCACTGAGTCGGCGGGAGTCGGCTGGAAGGTCGACACCGATACGTACTTCGCGCACCCGTACGCGGTGCACAAGGACATCGACGACCAGCTGCGGGCCAACGCAGACTCCAACTGGAGCCTGGACCGCGACTCCACGACCTTCGTCACCAACCAGCTCCTGATCAAGCGGGACCTGGACTGGAGCAACGCCTTCTTCAAGACGGGCGTGTGGGGCACCGATATGACTGGTGTCACCTCCAACCCGACCGGCAACCAGTTCCTGCAGTTCAATGACCCCTCGTCTGACCCGATCAGTGAGTTCGCTGCCCGGCAGATCGAGTTCATCGAACAGACCGGGTACAAGGCCAACACGCTGGTCATCGGTGCGCAGGTGCTTCGAGTGCTCAAGCAGCACCCGGACATCATCGACCGGATCAAGTACACCCAGAAGGGCATCGTGACCGAGGACCTCCTCGCCACGCTCTTCGACGTGGAGAAGATCCTGGTCAGCTACGCCAGCTCCACCAACGTGGCCGAGCAGGCTGACGGCCGACTCCAGGACGCGGCTGCGACCTACGCCTTCATCAACGACCCGTACTCGATGCTGCTGTGCTACAGCCCGTCGAGCCCGAGCCTGATGACCCCGGCGGCTGGGTACACCTTCACCTGGAACGGCTACTCCAACGGCAACGGCCAGGGCATCCGGATCAAGAACTTCCGGATGGAGCACCTGGAGGTTGACCGCATCGAGGGCACCATGACCTACGACATGAAGGTTGTGTCGCCGGACATGGGCGTCTTCTACTCGGCTGCTGTCGCCACCAGCTGAACGGACTGACAGGAGGGGTCGTCTCATCCCCGAGGCGGCCCCTCCTTCTGCTAGGAGGATCATGAACCGGTTCCTGGACGACGACAGGGTGACGTTCCTGGCGGGACGCATGTTCACCCACCTGGGCAAGAAGGTACTGCCCGGTGAGGAGATCACCGACGCCCGCGAGTGGCGCAACCTGGAGTCGATGGTCCGGTCGCGTTACATGGTCGCTGTCACTGAAGACCCCTCCGTCCTGCCGCCCCGGATCCGTAAGGACGTACACGAGCGGGCCCGGACTGAGGACAAGCTCCAGGCGGAGCGCTGGCAGCAGTGGCGCATCGACAACCCTGAGCCCGAGCCTGAGCCGGTGGTGGACCCTGAGGAACTCAAGATCAAGGAGATCCTCGCCCATCTGGACGAGCATCCAGAAGACACAGAGTCCATCCTGGAACTGGAGCGGCAGGGCAAGAACCGCTCCACACTGATCAACGAGCTGGAAGAACGCCTGACGGCGCCAGCACAGGAGATGGAGAAGATTGATGTCTGACAAGGACGAGACGAAGTCGGTCAACGACGACGCCAAGAACGACGACGCCCCCAAGGCCGAAGAGGTCCAGAAGAAGGCTGCTGACGGCGAGGCGCTGACGCTGGAGGAGCTGGAGGCGGTCAACACCCCGCCGGCCCGCCCGGACAACGACGACGCCGACATCGGTCGCCGGTTCGAGGCCAGCAACTACGCCCCGGACGCCCAGCCCGACCTGAACGCTCCGGCCTACGTGCTGGCCCGCCAGGCGGCTGCTGCGGCCAAGGGCGAGGACGACACCCGTCAGGGTGCGGTCATGGGTGGCATCGCAGTGGGTCCGCGTGACGACGACGACTCCAAGGTAGGCGGCGAGGACAAGCGCTCCGAGGCCCGCAAGAACCAGACGGACAAGGCCGCCGAGAAGACGGCTGAGAACAAGGAGAACACACGTCCGGGCGCCAAGGGTGCCTCGACCGGCTCCAACGCCAAGTAGTCGAACTGAGCAGCTGATCGGAGGGCGCCATGACGTGGAACTACAGCGGTGACCCGACGACGTCCAGCAAGGACGAGATCCGGTTCCTGATCGGTGACACCGACACCGACGATCAGCTGCTCAGCGACGAAGAGATCAACTATCTCTACGCGCAGTGGTACCCCATCTACCGGACGGTCTTCTACGTCGCCTCGATTGCCTGCGAGACCATCGCTGCGTCGTACGCGCGGGAGGCCTCCCACTCAGCTGACGGTGTGTCTGTCTCCCTGGAGGCGATCCAGGACAAGTACACCAAGCAGGCTGAGACGCTGCGGGAGCAGCACGCAAGCCTGCTCGTGGGCGGCGCACCCGATGTGGGCGGCATCGGCGCCCACGAGCAGCCTGACCCTGATCTGGCCCCGCTGATCTTCGGGACCGGGATGCACGACGACATCGCTGCCGGGCGTCAGGACTACGGGAGCCGCAACGTCCCGGAGTACTACCCCGAGCAGTACCCGGGGTACTGATGCGAGGCCGCGTCTCGTCGCGGGCCCGGCGCTACGTCCAAGCCCGGGCAACCGCTCACATGTACTCCACCTGCATCATCGAGCGGGTCGGCGCACCTGTGTTCTCCGACGTCACCGGTATCGCTACCGCAGGCGCCCGGGTCCAGATCTACGAAGGGGTCTGCCGGATCTGGGAAGTCTCTGGAGCCCAGCCGCTGGCGGTCGGGGAAGACACCCTGACCCTGCAGTCCACCAACTTGTCGATCCCTTGGGACGTCGAGGTGGTCCCTCGCCGCGATGACGAGGTGGAGATCACCAGCTCGCTGACCGATGCCGACCTGGTCTACCGGCGCTACCGGATCCTGGACGTGGTGAAAGGCGGCGACATCCGGGCCACCAGGCGCTTCAATGTGCAGGGCATCCAAGACAGCAAGGACTGGCACCGTGCCTGAGATGAGCGTCGATCTGACGCAGATCGCTGTCGACCTGGCCCGCGCCGGCGAGATGTCGGGCAAGAGCCTGGACGACCTGATCCTG
>JGI10216J12902_102378076_pt1 | contig 28967 bp, 26 predicted proteins | sample KanNatreferecore_FD_12902 | JGI IMG/M metagenome (IMG submission 12902)
TCTATCTGTTCGGCGGTGTAGCTTTTCTCAATCGCCTGCTCGCGCGTCGGCAGGTCTTTGAATTTGGCCAGCACCTGAAAGAACTCCTCGATTTTGCCGGCCGGTTGGTAGGTATTGATGATCTTGGCTGGAACGCCGCCCCACGCGTGCTCTACGTTGCGTGGGATGAACATGGATTCACGAGCGCCGAGGTGGAATCGTTTCTTGCCCATCTCCAACTCCACCTCGCCTTCAACGACGTAAACCCATTCATCCTGTTCGGGGTTCACGTGACGCGGCCATCCCGTGTTGTTGATTTCCAAAACGCACATCGCACCGCCGGTGTCTTTTCCTGACACCTTGCAATCAATCTTTGTGCCGTTCCGGTCGAATCCCTGGTTGAAGCGATCCTTTCCGGCGGCAACGCTGAAGCCGGCAAACATTTCCTCACTCTTCATCTTCCCGGTTCCTTTCAAGTGGTTGATGGTTTTATCGATGGTCGCAATCAGCGTGCGCGTCCGCGCGAAGTTCTTTTGCAGGACCTTCCGGTGCGATTGGAGGGCGGCGGCGACCTCGAAGTCGCGCCGGCCCAGGATTCGTTTGATTTGCTTCAACTCGAAACCCAGCTCCCGGTAGAAAAGGATTTGCTGGAGTCTCAAGAGCTGAGGCTCTTCGTAAAACCTGTAGCCATTCGCCCCGAGATAGGCGGGCTTGAGCAGGCCCGCTTCATCATAGAAATGAAGCGTGCGCACGCTGATGCCCGACATCGCGGCCACTTGTTTGACTGTGTACGCCATCGCTTTTTCCTCGCAGAGATCACCTTGACCCCCGCGGCTCTTTTACACTCTCCGGGATCACGTAACGTGAGGGTCAACGGATATTATTGCGGGTGAAAGAAATTTGGAGGGAGGAGGTTGCCGGAGAACCTTCAGCCATGATGGTTAGAAATCTGGCACGGCCTTATTTTGCGCTGTCATCCATTTCCCAAAGTGCGAACACATTGTCCTCTGTGTCCTCGCAAATGACGAAGTAGCCCATCTGTGGCACCGCAGTCTTGGGCATCATGATTTTGCCGCCAAGCGCCTCGACCTTTGCCGCCGCCTTGTCCACAGAGGGCACGTTGACGTAGTTCGTGATGCCGTGTTCCGGGTATTGGCGTTTCATGAGTCCACCATCCGGTGTGTCATCGCCACCGCCCGTGTCGATGTGCCAGTATTCCGCCAGATGCTTCGCTGCTCCCGGGAACTTCGTGATCTTCCACCCGAACAGCTTCCCGTAAAACGTCTTTGCCCGCTCGATATCGTCTGCCGGGATTTCAAACCACACGATACTCGCTGGAATTTTGGATTTCTTTGCGTTTTTGGATTTGGTTTTCGTTTGTCTGCTCATAACTCTTTTCTGTTCTATCACTGAACCTCCATTCACGTTCGATTCTACAACGAACGAGAAAAAGCGCGCAGGACAACTTCTGTTAATTTCCCGCGACCAAACGTTCTCGGAGGGACGAGTTCCACGCGCGTAACTCGTCCCTCGAACCTAAGCGGCGAACTTAAAGTCGTTGCATCGCCACGCACAGCACACGCTCAGGCATCCACGAGCACCTTGAATCCGCCGTAGCACATGCGCTCGACGTCGAAGGGCGTGTTCTTCGGATCGCACATGTTCGCGATGCGCGGGTCTTTCATGACCTTCGCATTCACCCTGTCGCGATGTGCGCGCGATTTGTAAACGATGTAAGCGAACACCACGGTCTCGCCGGGCTTGAGCTTCATCCGCTTTGTGAATGACACGCCCATCTTCACATTCAGGTCGTCGCCCACGCATTCCTTGTAATCCAGAGCGCCGTGGTCCTTCCAAACCTTCGACGCCTTCTGCGCCATGCGCCGGTAGGCCGGCAGATTCTTCTTCGGCACGGGCAGCACGAATCCATCTACGTATGACATGAGTTCTCCTCGTTGTTTTGTTTATGGTGAAAACTAGTTCTCAACTCTGCCTTGCCGTTGGACGAGTGACGAGGCAGGCAAACGCTTTGCGCTCTGACCAAAGTAAGAAAAGCGCCAGCACGACGATCCCGATGAGCATCGGGTTCCACAATCCTTCACCGCTGGTCACGAAAATATGGAACGCAAGAATGTTGATGATGATTGGGCCAAGCACGAGCAGTCCGAGATTTCGCGTGCGTGGAATGGCGACGAGCAAACCGCCCAGCAATTCGAACACCTTCACGAACGTCAGATAACCCGTGGGCGCGAAGGCCGCCATGAAAAGGGCCGGCGGCGTTCCTTCCGGCGGTGGCGGCGGCGTCGGGCCGAGTTTGAAGAGCACCATGACACTGGCAAAGATGAACATGAGCCCGAGCAGGGCGCCCGCAATGTTGGATGCGATTTTCATTTGGGAATTGATTGTTGATTGATCGGAGAAAGCCAGCTTGCGTTTGTTACGCGGCCGTTACTTTTGTTTCGCCGTAGTAATCCAGTTCCTTCTGGGTTGAATTTCACGGCCTCTTCCGCCTGATTGTTGAACCACAAGAATGGCGTGATCTTTTGCATCGTTTGTTCTCCTTTGAATTCGCGCTGATTGCTTACGGCTTCGGAGCGCCTTCGACAACCGCTTTCATATCCGCCAGCCTCTTTCGAATTGGCCGCCGATCATTTTGTCCATGTTCATGAACATGCAGAAGGCTTTGGCGATGAAATTGTTTTTCCCCGTCATGTCCCATGTGACTTGCGTTTGATTGCCCTGCGGCTTGAACGTGAATTCTGCCGTGCTGACGCCGGCCATCGGCTTGAAGAATTCGAGTTTGAGTCGCACGAGTTCATTTGCGCGGCTCTCAGTAATCGTCGCGCGCCCTTCGCCGACTTCCTTGTTGCCAACCCATGCGTAGCTCGCGCCGACGCCAGACGCGGGGCCGGCGTAAGTGAGTTTCATGTTGGGGTCGATTTTCCCCACGGGTTCCACGCTTCCCATTTCTTAAGTTCGTTGACGTGCGGGAAAATGGCCGCCGCCGGCGCGCTGATGGTCGTGCTTCTGGCGACGCGGAACTCGGAGGGCCGCGTGGCAACAACGATGACGAACACGAGGATAATAATCGCGAGTGCGATAAGAATTTTTTTGAACATATGGTTTCTCTGGAGTCTGTTTTTCAATTATTTCAGTTCAATCAAGCGACGAACGACGTGAGGCGTTCAGGACATAATTTTCAACTGTCACCAAAAACACGTTTGCGCAGCAGGCGCATGTCGAGTGGAACGAGCGCGGCCAGCAGCACGACGCACAAGCCGGCGGATGCGGCGAGATGCCAGGAAAAGTTCCCCCTCAGCAACAGCGCCCGCAATCCTTCGCAAAGATGATGGAGCGGATTGATTGCCCCGATGAAGTTCAACGCCGGAACGTCCGGCATCGGGAAGTAAGTGCTCGAGGCGAACCCAATCGGCATGATGACGAGAAAGAACGGCAGGCCCATGTGGTCGATGCTTGGGAGAATCGCCGTGAAGTAAAGGCCGATGGCCGAGAAGGCGAGCGCGGCGAGGAACAGAAGTGGAACGATGACCGGCATCCAGTGCCAGTGCAGCACGAGTTTTCCCGCGATGCCAAAGGCTGCAAGGACGACGCAAACAATCACCGCATACGCTGTCGCGAGTGTTGCCGCCCACAGTGCTTCACCCCAGACGACATGTTCGAGGCGCACTTGAGTTGTGAGCTGCCCTTCCCAGGATTTTTGAAAGTGCATTCGGACATACGCACCGAACAGGGATTGAAAGAACGACGACATGAACGCGGTGTAAGCGAGGATGCCCGGCGCGAGATAGTGCAGGTAATCGATCGGTTCGCCGCTCCACGTCAAGGTCCCGATTTGCAGTCCGAGTCCCACGCCGAACGCCAGGAGCATGATGAGCGGTTCGCACACGGGCGGGAGCGTGGCGGTGTACCAGTTGCGCAAATGCACGCGGAGATGCCGACCGAGAATCGCGCGGCTCTGCCAGGCCAGGGCGGGCGAGTAAGCATTCATTGGGCATTCTCTGCGGAAAGCGCGAGAAAAAGATCGTCGAGCGTCGGCGGGCGCACTTCGTAGCGCAGCTCTGGAAACGCGGCCACGAATGCCGCGAGGCCGGGCGCATCGAGCGGAATGTGCCAGTGCGCGAGGACCTGCGCCGGCTTCGCGCCGCGTGCTCTCAACCATTCGATGACTTGCGGCGTCTCAGAGGATTGTGAAGGAAGCAATACGACGTGTTCGCCCACGACATCGCCCAGTACCGTCCGAGGGACACCGGACGCGCGAACTCGACCTGATTGCAACACGAGCAGGCGATCGGAGAGCCTTTCTGCTTCGTCCATGTAATGCGTGGTGAGCACAATCGCGAGTCCTTCGGCGCGCAACGTGTTGATCAATTCCCACACGGCCACGCGCGCTTGCGGATCGAGGCCAGTGGTCGGTTCATCGAGAAACGCGACGCGGGGTTGATGCACGACGGCGCGCGCGATCATCAGCCGTCGCTTGAAACCGCCGGAGAGCGTTTCGGGTTTTTGATTCGCGTAAGGACCGAGACCGAAGCGTTCGATGAGCGCGTCGATACGCGGCAACAGGTCGGCTTGCCGCGGTCGGTAGTAGCGGCCCGTCTGCACGAGATTGCCGCGCACGGTGAACTCGCTGTCGAACGTGTCGTCCTGAGTGCAGACGCCGAGCGCCCGCCGAGCGCGATCGCCGTCCGTCGCGAGATCAAAGCCCGCGATTTGGATCTGGCCCGCGTCCGGACGGAGAAAGCCGTAGCACATCCGCAATGACGTGGTCTTGCCCGCGCCGTTCGGCCCGAGCAAGCCAAGCACTTCACCCGCGCGACATGTGAGATCGATCCCATCCACGACGCGCTTGCCACCAAGGGATTTCGCCAGGCCCGTCGCAGACAGCAGCACTTCGCGGCCAGCGCTGCGCGGCGTGTCGGCGGTCACGGCCTGTTTCGATTCCGGTGGATTGAAGGTGGTCATCATCTCGGTCGGGGGAAGAAGACCCTGACTCACCACTGTCTCCAAGAACAGAATGAGTCTCGTTACCTCGACTGCTACAGTTGCGGTCAGCCTCCCGCCATTGCGCCGACGATGAGAAACGGCTCGGCGCCGCTGACAACTTCATCGGGCAATTCGGTTTCGGGCGGTTCAAGGGAAAGGTCTTCCTTGCACGCAAAGAACCGAACGAATGGCCGGCGCTTCAACGTGCCGTGGTCGCGAATCGTGCCACGCAATACGGGGTAACGCGCTTCGAGCGCGTCGAGAATCGAGCGCACCGTGACCGGATTCGCAACTTCAAGCTGCACCTCGCCGTCCAGGCGCGCCAGGTTTCGCAGGTGATAGGGGAGCACGACCCGAATCATGGCAACGTTTGGACCTCAACGGACAACACCGCCGGCAAGTCCCGCACGATGGGGTTCCACGAATTGCCACTGTCCGCCGACGCGTAAACCTGCCCGCCGGTCGTTCCGAAATAAACGCCGCACGGCTCCAGCGAATCGACACACATCGCGTCACGCAGCACGTTCACGTAGCAATCCTTCTGTGGCAGTCCTTTCGTGAGCGCTTCCCATTCGTTGCCGCCGGTCTTGCTGCGATACACGCGCAGCTTGCCGTCCGGCGGAAAGTGCTCCGAGTCGCTCTTGATGGGCACCACGTAAATCGTTTCCGGCTCGTGCGCGTGAACGTCAATCGGGAAACCAAAGTCGCTCGGCAGGTTTCCGCTGACTTCGTTCCATTGCTCGCCGGCGTTGTCGGTGCGCAACACATTCCAGTGCTTCTGCATGAACAACACGTCCGGGCGCGACGGGTGCATCGCGATGCGATGGACGCAATGGCCGACTTCCGCATCGGGATCGGGCAACTCGTACTGGGACTTCAGTCCGCGATTGATCGGCTTCCACGTTTTGCCGCCGTCATCCGTCCGAAACGCGCCTGCCGCCGAGATGGCGATATAAATCCGGTTCGAGTTCTTCGGATCGAGAATGATCGTATGCACCGCCATGCCGCCGGCGCCCGGTTGCCAGAGATGGCCTTTGGCATTGCGCAAGCCGGAAAGCTCCTTCCAGGTCTTGCCGCCGTCCGTCGTTTTGAAAATCGCGGCGTCTTCCACGCCGGCATACACTGTATCTGGATCGGTAAGCGACGGTTCGAGATGCCAGACGCGTTTGAACTCCCACGGATGTTGCGTGCCATCGTACCACTTGTGCGTGCCCACCTCGCCCTCGTACGCAAATTTGTTGCTCTCGCCTTTGGGCATGCCCTCAGGAGTTGTAGTCATTCCGCCGCCGGGCGCCTCCCAGGTCTGGCCGCCGTCATGCGAAAGCTGGATGATCTGGCCGAACCATCCGCTCGTTTGCGATGCGTAGATGCGATTCGGATCAGCCGGCGAACCCTTGAGATGATACATCTCCCAGCCCGCGAAATGGGGTCCGCTGACATCCCAATTCTGGCGCTTGCCATCCGCCGTCAGGATGAACGCGCCCTTTCGCGTGCCGACCAATACTCGTACTTTGCTCATTTCTTTCCTCCTGTTCCCATGCCTGTTACTCAAAGTCAGATCCGCTTGTTCCGGGCCGATACTCGTTCGATGAATTGTCGCCCGACAATCCTGCGACGAACGAGATGCGACGTTCAGGACACGAGCGAGTGTTTTTTAGGAGAATTCAGAGACGGACCTCAAGAGTGGAATCCCCGTCGGAAAGCGCAAACAAACGCCGCCTTCAGTCCAAGCCGTACTTTTCAATCCACGCCTGGGGCAGCGTGCCGAAGCTCAGGAGCCAGTCGTTGAACCGCTGCAAAGTCCAGCCGCGGCCGGTCACGAGCCGTTCGCGCAAGCGTTCGTTCTCCAATCTGCCGAGCCAGTAACTCATGGGCACCGTCGGCGAGCCGGTGTACCAGTTCACGTCGGCTTCGGCGCGGGCGCGAGTGAAGCCGAGATGCTTTTGCAGATGTTTGACGGCGGCTTCGTAGCTGTAGCGGCCCGTCTGCAATCGTAGGTCCACGAGGATGCGGTGTGCGCGCCAGAGCGCGTCGTGAAGTTGCTGCACGCGCAGCCAGGGCGAGTGATCGATTTTCAAATCGACGATCATCTGCTCGCACCAGAGCGTCCAGCCTTCGTAGAAAACGGAGTGCGCGAAGAGCCGCCGCCATTGGCGCGCGTGCTGGTTTGCGGTGACGAATTGCAAGTGGTGTCCGGGATACGCTTCGTGCGCGCAAGTGAGGCTCAAACCGAAATGTTGCTGGCGCTCGGCGCGCTTCTCGGCTTCGGTCTTTTTCGTCGCGCTTAGATCGTTCACCCAAAAGATTCCGCGCTGTCGTTTCTCGAACGCGCCGGGCGAGGAGTAGGCTGCCGTGGGAAATAAATGACGCATGAACTCCGGCACGGGACGCACCTCCAATGATTCCTGCTTTGGGAATGAGACGGCTCTTGCCGCGCAGAATGCTTTGGCCACACGCGTTGTTTCGCGACGATATAAACCGATCAAGTCATCGCCCGGGTCCCACGCGTAGCGAGCTTCTTCGATGATTCGTTGTGGCTTCCCGCTCTTTCCAAAACGCGCGCACGCCTCGCCGAGCAAGTGGTGGATGCGCACGATTTCGCTCAACGCCAGTGACTCGACCTCGCCAAGCGTGTAATCCAGGCCGAGTTGATCGCGCACTCTGCGTTGGACCATCGCCGCGCCGATGGCGAACGAACCCTGCGGGGCCCAAGGCCGCGCGATAATCGAATCGCGGTAATGCTTCACTACTTTCTGTGCGCTGCGAATCAATGAGGCGTCGCCATCGTGCCTTCCGGCTGCGTCGAAGAATTTCGCGATGGCGTCAAACAACGAGCCTGCGCCTTGGGCTGTTTGTTCCATGATGTTGCGCCAGACACGTTCGGGGCGCTTAATGAGAGACCCTGCTTCGCTGAGATAACGCGGCGTGTCGCGCAACAAACCACGGATGTTTGCCGCAGCGCGTTTCGGCTCGTCATCGCCGCGCTGCAATTCGTGCAAGAGAATTCCAAGCAGCGTATCGAGCGCGTCAGGATCGAGCGAATGGCGGCGGCGCGCGTAGTCCTCCGTTTCGCGAAGCAATTGGCTGCGCAAGGCCAGCCGGTCGAGTTGCTGCTCGTTCGAAAGCAGGCGAGGCGAAATGGAGTCCAGTGTCGCGAGCGTCCGCTGACGGCGGCGTTCCCAGCGCTGCTCGTGACGCAGGTGCGCGCGTCCGAGTCTCCCTTCGCCGTCACGCAACCCGGCGTAAGTCGCGGCGATGGGATGCTCGGCGAGAAACAGCTCGAAGTATTCGTCGAGCAGTCCCTCGAACTTTGAACCGTCTCCGTTCATGCGCGGAAAGAAAGCCATGCCAGCGGTTCGTAGTCCACGCTTTAGCGTGTTCCATGCGTCTGGGACACCCTGAAGGGTGGACTACGAACGGAGCGCGTCCGGTCTGAAGCCTTTTTAATCGCGCCGCCACGCAATTTTCTGGCAAACGATTCCCGTTGTCCGCATCTTCTCTGCCCAAATGAATCTTCGATTTTACAAGCGCGTTGGTCTTTTGCTTTGTGCTGCTCAATTGCTCATGGCCGGCGCCTGCTTCGGCGCGGCTGCCGCAGGCAACGCCGTTGGGAAAGCCGAACACGTCCTGCTTCTCATCTGGGACGGGATGCGGCCTGACTTTGTCAGCGCGCAATACACGCCGCAGCTTTACGACCTGACGCAACACGGCGTGTTCTTCAACAATCACCATTCGATCTACATCACTTCCACGGAAGTGAATGGGACGGCGCTCGCGACGGGCGTTTTTCCGGCGCGCAGCGGCATTATGGCCAACAGCGAATATCGTCCGGAGATCGGCTGGGCCAGTCCGAATGCGACCGAAGGCATCGAAATGGTGCGGCGTGGCGACCTGGCGACGGGCGGCAAATACATTCGAGTGCCGACCGTGTGCGAAATCGTCCAGGGCGCCGGCTTTCCCACTGCCGTTGCCGGCGTGAAACCGGTTGCGCTGTTGTTCGATCGTTCGCAGCGCAAGAGCGAGGGCGCCGCGAAAGATTCCATCATGCTTTACGCCGGCAAGATCATGCCCTCATCACTGGAGGAGGCCACGGTGCGGGTCAACGACCATAAAAAATTTCCCACCAACACGGTTCCGAATACCGGCCGGGAGGATTGGACAGCCAAAGCACTCAAGGAAGTTGTCTGGAAAAAGAACATTCCGAAACTCAGTGTGGTGTGGTTGAGCGAGCCGGATGCCTCGCAGCACGATTCGGCGCCCGGATCCGATAATGCCATCAACGCGCTGGACCTCGCCGATCGAAAGCTCACTGCGATTCTCAAGACTTTGGAGGAGAAGAAAGTGTTGGACAAGACCGACATCATGATCGTGTCCGACCACGGTTTCTCGACAATCGCGCGCGGGATTGAGGTGGTCGACGTCCTCAAACGCGCCGGCTTCAAGGCGGCGAAGAAATTCGACGACGCGGAACCGGGCGATGTGATGGTGGTGGGTCTGGGCGGCAGCGCGTTCTTCTACGTCATCGACCACAAAGAAGACGTGATTCGCCGGCTCGTCGCCTTTCTCCAAAACTCGGATTTCGCGAGCGTCATTTTTTCAAAAGTGGGCAATGGTGGCCACGTCGAGGGGACCTTTCCGCTTTCCGCGGCGCGCCTCGACACAGGCGAGGACACGCCGGATGTGATTATTTCGTTCAAATGGTCGGACCAGAAAAACGATTATGACGTGCCGGGTTTCGTTTACAGCGAAGGCGGCAAACGCGGCAAGGGCACGCACGCCTCGCTGAGCCGCTTCGACATTCATAACACGCTCGTCGCCTACGGCCCCAGTTTCAAGCGCGGGTTCATCAATGATCTGCCGTCGAGCAACGCTGACGTAGCGCCGACGATTCTCGCGATTCTCGGCATCAAGACATCTGAGCAGATGGATGGGCGCGTTCTCTCGGAAGCTTTGCTCGATGGCAAAGCGCCGTCTGGCAAACCGAAGACAGAGACGATCAAGGCCAGCCGCGTTGTCGGTCTTCGCCAGTGGGACCAACACCTGAAGACCACGACCTTTGGCGGTGCATTTTACGTGGACGAAGGGAATGGCGGCTCCAAGTTGCGCCAGCCGTAAAGCCTTTTCTCTCCGTTAAGCAACTGCTACCTTGTGGCAACTCACATGAAGTTGCGATGGAAGCTGCTTCTGTTCCTGGCGTTCTCGCAACACCTTGTGGCGCAACCCTGGCCGACTGTTGCGATAGTCGCGCCGGTTCACGGAGAGACGTTCAGTTCCGGCTTTGTGACGTTTGCCGCCGATGCCAATGATCTGGATGGGTTCGTGGCGCAAGTGCAGTATTTCGTTGATGGCGTTTATTTCGGTTCTGGTTTCCCGCCCGCGTTCGAACTCCCGGTGTTCGTGAACAACGGGCGGCACGCGGTTCACGCTGTCGCTTATGACAACGTGGGATATTACACCTCTACTCCAAATGTGTACTTTCAGGTCGGTGGCAAATTGCCGGTCAACGTGCTGCGCTGGCCTTACCTTCAATCGTGCTCCTCGACGAGCATCGTTGTGCGATGGCGGACGGATTGGCCGACCAATAGCGTCGTCCGCTACGGCCCTGCGTTGCCCGGCGTGGACTTTGGCGCGACGAACAGGACTCGCACGAGCGAACACGCCGTCCTGGTCAGCGGGCTGACGCCGGACACGTTATATTACTATTCCATTCATTCCGAAGCAGAAACGTTTACCGGCAACAGCCCTTTTTGGTTTCGCACCGCGCCCACCAACGCCCGGCCCGTTACGGTGTGGGTGATCGGAGATTCAGGGACGGCGAATACCAACGCGCGTGCGGTGCGGGATGCGTATCTGAATTACGTCGGGCCCGCGAACACGGACTTGTGGCTGATGCTGGGAGACAACGCTTACGAATCAGGCACGGATGAAGAATATGACGCCGCCGTTTTCAACATGTACCGCGAAATTCTGGCTCGTGCTCCGCTCTGGCCCACCATCGGCAACCACGATGCGGCCCTGCCTTATCAATTTCCGTATCTCGACATTTTTCACCTGCCCATGAATGGAGAAGCCGGCGGCATTCCGTCCGGCACGGAACGGTATTACTCGTTCGATTACGCCAACATCCATTTCATTTGCCTCGACTCCGAAACGTCCAGCCGGACCACCAACGGACCGATGCTGAACTGGCTGCAGGAGGATTTGGCGGCGACGGAGAAGGACTGGATCGTCGCGTACTGGCACCATCCGCCCTACTCGAAGGGGTCCCATAACTCCGACACTGAATTCCAGATGGTCGAGATGCGCGAACGGGTGTTGCCAGTGTTGGAGGACTATGGCGTGGACCTGGTGTTGTGTGGCCACAGCCACGTCTATGAACGTTCGTTCCTGCTTGATGGCCATTACGGCAACACGAATTCGTTCAGCGTCTCGATGGTGCTGGATGCCGGCTTTGGCAATACGGCCCAGGGTCCCTATCGCAAACCTGCAGGCGGCCTCGGCGCCCATCGTGGCACGGTTTACGCCGTGTGCGGGTGTTCCGGCGAAGGAGGTCCGAACAGCTTTTTCTTCGGGCGCCATCCCGCCATGGCGCAAAACTTGACGGACCACGGATCACTCATTCTGCGATTCAATGGTCTGCGTCTCGAAACACAATTCCTCCGTCCGAGCGGCGCGATTGACGACTACTTCATCATCGACAAATCGCAGCCAACGACCGTCCGACCGGCGCTGGAACTGACGCGCTTGTCCGGCGCCGGCTTATTGTCCTGGCCGACGTCCATTCCCACTTATTCGCTGGAGACTGCGCCCGAAGTCGCGCCCAATGTAGTCTGGCAGATCACGACCGATCTCGTCACACGCGTGGGCCGACGCAACGTCGTGAACGTCAGCCTGGATCGCACGAACCAGTTTTTCCGTCTGCGCGCCGACCCGTGACACGGGCAACTCCGCTTTCATGACCAGTTGCGGCAAATCATTCACCCGCTACTTTACGCCCGTGTTTGGGCGAAAATGTTTTCCAGGGAAGCGTGTCTTTTTCCGTGCCGCTGCGGCTCTCCTGGCGATTCTTGTCAATGTTCAGGCCACGACGGTGATCGCGCCGCGTTTCGAGACGCTCGTGGATCGCGCCGAGTTGATTTTTACGGGGCAGGTCATCGGACAGCGCTCGGAATGGAAGAACAACAACGGGCAGCGCAGTATCATCACGCTGGTGACATTCGCCGTGCAGCAAATCCATAAGGGGCACGCTGAGTCCACCGTTACGTTGCAACTTCTCGGCGGAACCATTGGGGATGTGACTTTGGAAGTGGCCGACATACCGAAATTCAAAACGGGCGAACGTGTGGTCCTCTTTATCGAGGGCAACGGCCTGGCTGCCAGTCCGGTGATTGGATTCTTTCACGGCAAATTCTCCGTGCGACCGGACGCGAGCGGTCGTGACACAGTGCTGACTTGCCGTAACGAGCCGCTCATTGATGTGGCAGAACTTGGACAGGCCAAACGCCGGCCCGTTGCGCAGGAATCCGCCCGCGCTCTTTCGCACGAAGAATTTTCCGCGAAGATTCGCGAGCGCGTCACCGCCAGCGGAAGAAAATGAACATGACGCGCGCGCTTGCTGCTTTTGCTCTCCTGGCTGGATGCTTCGTCTTGCACGCCTACGACTTCATCACGGCCCGTCCCATTCGATGGCGGCCCGGCGATATTCCGATGGATTTGCAACTGGACGCGACCATGCCGCCGCGCGTTCTGCTGGATGGGAAATCCTCCTGGAACTCAGTCGCGGATGAAGCGCTCGCCATCTGGAACGCGCAATTAAGCCAGGTGCAGTTCACGACGTTCACAGGTACCACTCGCCGCGATGGCAACGATAAGAACGAAGTCTTTTTCAGTTCGAACGTGTATGGCCACGGCTTCGGAGCCTCAGTGCTGGCCATTACAACCGTGTGGCGCATCGGACCCGAGCGCGTGGAAGGTGACACGATTTTCAACGATACATTGGACTGGGACTCTTATCGCGGACCGTTCGATTTCACTCTCGATCTGCGGCGCGTGGCTATCCACGAATTCGGTCACACACTCGGACTCGATCATCCCGATCAGGCGGGGCAGGTGATGATCGCCGTGATGAACAGTGCCATCTCCGATCTCGATACGCTGGCGCAGGACGACATCCACGGCGGGCGGGCACTGTATCCGCCGAATGCGAGCTACACGTTGAACGTGGAAATCAGTCCTCCCGGCAGCGGTGTGGTGGCGGCGACGCCTGCACCGGACGTGAATGGGAAGTATCCGGCGGGTTCCATCGTGACGTTCACCGCACGCCCGAGTCGGAGAAACGCTTTCAAGTTCTGGAGCGGTGATGAAATCCGCTCCGGGCGGAGACTTCAGGTGCGCGTGGTCGATGACGCGACCATCATCGCTAATTTTTCCACCAATGGCGCGCCGCGGATTCTTTTGCAGCCCCGCAGTCAATTTACATCTTTTGCCAACAGCGTCGTGTTGCGTGTGCGTGGGGCGAGCGCCAGCCCCGTGAGTTATCAATGGCAGTTCAATGGCGCCGACCTTCCCGGCGAGACCGCGCCGGAACTCTTTTTGAATTTTCTCACGCACGCGGATTCCGGCCTCTACTCCTGCCGCGTCACCAACACGCGCGGCTCAACCTTCAGCAAACCGGCGCGCCTGGTCGTGGATGGTTATTGATGGGTTTGATGCGTCGCGCCCCGATGTTGTCCGCACTTGCATTCACCTTGGCGAACCGGAATGGTTCGCGCTCAAATCTATGCTGTTTCTGAAATGGTTCACGTCGCGCACCGTCCGCCACGCCTGGCAGGCGGCCAGCCACGTGCACAAAATTGTCCAGCACCAGCGCGATTTGCTCTCGCCGGACGCTCTCGCTCCGGTGGAGGGCGACATCGAAAATGTGCGGGCGGCCTGCCGGACTGGAAACAAGCAAAGCGTCGGCGAATCTCTCGCGAAGCTGGAAAAATCCGCGAACAAGTGGCTGAAGCCCTATCCGCATTCCGTCTGGCGCGAGAACATTGAAGTGGCGCTGGTCGCCATCGCCGTCGCAATTGGCATCCGCACGTTTTTTCTTCAACCGTTCAAAATACCCACTGGCTCGATGCAGCCGACGCTTTATGGCGTGACCGAGGAGAATCTGCGCGGCCAGGATGACGTGAAATTTCCCAACCGGCTGAAGGGCTTCGGCGAATATTGGTTCAACGGCGTGCAATACTTTCACATTGTGGCGAGGTCGAGCGGGACGTTTCGATACGAAAAGCCCACGAAACTTGTCTTGTTCAATTTGTGGCAGACGTATCGCATCGACAGCAAAGCTTACAAAGTCTGGTTCCCGCCAGATGAATTGTTCCGCCGCGCTGGAGTGCCGTCCGGTGTCCAGGTGCAGGCTGGCGATGAACTGGTCAAGCTGCGTGTCATCAGCGGCGATCATTTGTTCGTGGATCGCGTCAGCTACAATTTTCGCCGGCCACGCCGTGGCGACATCGTCGTCTTTGAAACACACGGCATCGCTGGCATCGCTGATATTGCCAGACGACAGGGATCACCGGAAATGGCGGACACTTATTACATCAAACGCCTGTGCGGACTCGGCGGCGAGACCATCTCGCTCAAAAAAGATTACGACGTGATTCTGCCGAGCGGCTTTCCGCTTCCGGCGGGTCATCTCGTCGTGAACGGAACGAACGAGACTACGCACCGCACGCCGTGTTTCGAGAACCTCTATTCGTTTCCGGATGCCACGTCGGCACGAAAGAGTTTTCCAGTGGTCGAAAATCAGTTTCATTACGTCGGGCACGGACTTATGGAGAACCTATCGCCCGGGAAGGAATTTCACGTTCGCCCCCACCATTATTTCGTCATGGGAGACAACACGCTCAGCAGTTCGGACTCGCGCTATTGGGGGGACTTCGAGGAGGAAAAAGTTATCGGCCAATCCTTTTTCGTTTACTGGCCCATCGGCGGGACGACCTACAACGGGGAAGAGCGCCCGAGCCGCTTCGGCTGGAGCCATCGGTGATTTGAAGCGCGGACCGCCGAGTCTGCGCTCCTTTACTCCAACCCAAGAACCCGCCGGCCCTGCTCGGAAATCATCGACTGGTGCCACGGCGGGTCCCACACGACTTCGACGTTCGCTTCCTCGACCCCGTCCAGCGCGAGGAGTTTTTGCTGCGCGTCACCCGCAATCACGCCACCCATGCCGCAGCCAGGCGCGGTCAACGTCATCTTCACATTCACGCGGCTCGTGCCACTGGGCAGTTTGTCGATGGCCAAATCATACACGAGCCCGAGATCGACGATGTTAACGGGAATCTCCGGATCGTAACAGGTGCGCAGGATTTCCCAGACTTCCTTCTCATTCACGTCAGCCGCCACCACGGGAGCTTTCTTTTCTTCCGCTGGCGGCTCCATGCCGAGCGCGTCGGCGTCCTTGCCGGCGATGCGATAAAGCCCGCCGTGCGCATGGACCGTAAACGTGCCGCCGAGCGTTTGCGTGATGTCTACCGGTGTGCCCTTCGGCAATACGACCGGAGCGCCATGAGGAATCTGCACCGCGTCGCAATCACGCCCCAGTTCCATCGAAGTAACGTTCTGCATGGCTCGAATTTCAGTGCTCCCCGCCGTGTTGTAAACAGCGGAATGCTTCGAAGCTGCCGCAGAACGCAAGAAGTGGAGCGGTGCCTGATGCACTTCGCATCACATCAGCGGCGTCTGCTGTCGTGTGCAACGGAACCTCCTCGCTGGCATTGCCCTAGCTGAATTTCCCGCATGAAAATGAAACTGATTAAACAGCGGACGCAGGCCAAGGTCGGCTGGATATTGCTTTGGCTGCTGGGCGTGCCTCTTCCAGTTTTGTTCATTCTGTTCCTGTTGCGCGGCTGTACGTGATCGCGCCCAGGCGCAAATGAACGCAGTCAAAAAGAAAGGGATTATGAAGAAGATCATTCTGCCGGTGTTAGCCGCGTCGCTTTTGATGGGCGCGGGTTGCAAGGAAGATTCGGCTGAAGAGGCCGGACGCGAGGTGGATAGGGCTGCGGAGAAAACCAAAGACGCAGTCAAGGACGCCGCCGATAAAACAGGCGATGCCATCAAAGACGCCGGCGACAAAGTAAAGGACGCGACGAAATAAGTCGCGCATGACGCCAAGGAAAGACGGAGCAGGGCGAAAGCTCGTTCCGTCTTTTTTATTTGAGCGCGAGCAGCAGCAGAAGCGCGCCGCCGACGACAATCCGATACCAGCCAAAACCGACGAACGTGTGCGTCTGAACGAAGCCCAGCAGCCACTTCACCGCGGCGAATGAGACGAGCGCGGAAACGATGCTGGCGATCATCAACAACGTCCAGTTCTCCGCCTCGCCAGTGGTGCGCTGCAACTCCTTCACCATTTCCAATCCTCCGGCGGCGAGCATCGTCGGGATGCTGACGAGAAACGAAAACTCGGTGGCGGATGGCCGATTCAGACCGAGCAGCAGCGCCAGAAGAATCGTGGTGCCGGAACGGGAAGCGCCGGGAAATACCGCTGCGATCAATTGTCCGACGCCAACCGCAACGGCAATCGACCACGTCACGCGGTCGCTCAATGGTTTGCCGCGCAGCCATTGCTCCACGAGCAGGAAGCAAACGCCGCCGATGACGAGCGCCAAAGCCACGGGCAGAATTCTTTCCGGCAGCTCGAAGCCGAGCTTTTTCAAAATCAGTCCGCCGCATCCGGTGATAACAAAAGCGAGCAACGCTTTGCCGAAGTAATCGCGCGCGTCCGGTTCGCGCCAACGAAAGATCAGTTGTTGAAGTCGCGCCCGAAACAACGGCAACACCGCCACGACCGCGGCTGATTGAATGACGATGTTGAATAGATCGCTCTGGCGCGGCAGCCAGTTCTCCGCGAGCAGCAAATGGCCCGTGGACGAAATGGGAAGGAATTCGGTGATTCCTTCGATGATTCCCAGGATAACGACGACAAGCCAGTCGGGCACGCGCCGTTTACACTCGAAAGACGCGCGGGACACAAGTGGCAAATGACAAAGAGGAGTTGAGAGTTGAGGATTGAGAGTTGAGAGCCGGAAGGCCAGTTTCTCTCAACACTCAGCTTTCGACTGACGAACAACTATGAGCGACGACTTCCGAATCGAACGCGACTCGATGGGTGAAATGCGCGTGCCGGCGAATGCGCTCTACGGGGCGCAGACGGCACGAGCCGTCGAAAATTTTCCAATCAGCGGGCTGCGCTTTCCGCGACCGTTCATCCGTGCGCTGGGATTGATCAAGAAACACGCCGCGCGAACAAACGCCGAACTCGAACTGCTGCCGGGCGAAATCGCGAGCGCCATCGAAATCGCCGCGCTGGAAGTGGAGCAGGGGAAACTCGACGACCAATTTGTCGTCGATGTTTTCCAAACCGGCTCCGGCACTTCCACGAACATGAACGCGAACGAGGTGATTGCGAACCGCGCCACGCAGATTCTCCGTGGCAATCCGACTGTCCATCCGAACGACCACGTCAACCGCGGCCAGTCCAGCAACGACGTGATTCCCACCGCCATCCACATCGCGGCGCTGGATGGAATCGTGAACGGGCTCATTCCCGCGCTGAACGAATTGCACGCGGCGCTGCTCGCCAAGGCGGCGGAGTTTGGTGAGGTGCTGAAGATTGGCCGCACGCATTTGCAGGACGCGACACCGATTCGCCTCGGACAGGAATGCAGCGGTTACGCCAGCCAAATCGAACATGGCGTGGAGCGACTTTGGAACTGCGAGACACACCTCGGCGAACTCGCGCTGGGCGGCACCGCCGTCGGCACTGGGATCAACACGCATCCCGAATTCGCGCGTCGCACTATCGAACGCATCGTGGACGAAACGGGACTGAACCTGCGCGAAGCACCAAATCACTTCGAGGCGCAAGCCGCGCGCGATGCGTGCGTGGAGGCCAGCGGCGCATTGAAGACGGTGGCGGTGAGCCTGATCAAAATCGCCAACGACATTCGCTTCCTCGGATCCGGTCCGCGCCTCGGCTACGGCGAATTGAAATTGCCCGCGACGCAACCCGGCTCATCCATCATGCCCGCCAAGGTGAATCCTGTGATGAGCGAAATGCTCATCCAGGTTGGCGGCCAGGTCATTGGCAACGATGCGGCGATTACTTTCGGCGGCGTCTTCGGGAATTTCGAACTGAACGTGATGATGCCACTCATCGCGCACAATCTTTTGCAATCGATTGAACTGCTGACTCGTGGCGTACTCGTGTTCGCGCGCCGTTGCGTCGCCGGCATCGAAGCCAACGTCGAGAAATGCCAGGCGGACATCGAGCGCAGTCTCGCCATGTGTACGCCGCTCGCGACCGAAATCGGCTACGACAAGGCGGCAAAGATTGCGAAGGTCGCTTACGAAACGAACCGCACCGTCCGCGAAGTTGCGCGCGAAATGAGCGGCCTTTCCGAACAGCAACTCAATTTCCTGCTCGATCCGGCGCGGCTCACGGGTTCTTCGTCACCCGCACCCGAATGAAATAGTTGGTGGAGCCGGACACCGTGTAGAGCGTCCGCGCGCTTGCTGATTCCATCCCATCGCCAAGCGGCGTGACTTGGATCTCTACCATCACTGAGTTCGTCACGCTGCTGGCCCAGTCCGTAAGATTGGTCGAGACTTGCACGTCGTAGTTTAAGTCACTTGTGCTGGTGCGCCGGCGATAATTGACCGCGTGATAATCTGCATTGCTCACAGGTCCGGCGGCGATGAAGCTCATCGGCAATTCCGCTCTGTTCGCGTGCATCGGTGATAAATCGAGTGCGTATTCCACCGCGTTTGGAATGCCATCGCTGTCTGGATCGGCATTTGGATCGATCTGTTCTGGCGGCGCGTCGCGGCGAAAACAGCGCTGCACCCATTCCACGTAGTTCGTGCAGCGCAGATCGATGTCCACGTCCCACGGTTCACTGCCGCTTGCGAGGATTTCAAGAGGGGTGCTCCCGTCGAAATCGCCACGGCACACGGCCTGCCCACCCTCGCCGCTGCCGGGATTGGTCCCCGTGTCGGCCCAATAGAGTTTGCGTGCGGGAATGTCCAGTGCCAGTCCGTGCGGCGTGTCGAGGTTCGTGTAGAGCGTTTGCACCGCCGGATGCGTGAGCGCAATCGTGCCGCCGTCAAACGCCGAGAGAGGGCAGCGATGGACTTTCTTGTCATCGCGGTTGACCCAGTAAAGCATCCGCTCGCGCGGCTCGAGCCGCACGCCACGCGTCATGTTGTTGCCGGTCAGCAACGTTTCGCGCGCCGAGCCGTCGAGGTTCGCGCGGAAAATTGAACCACCGGCGAAATCGCCCCAGTAGATTTTTCCTGCGGGCACGTCGAGGTCCATGAAGTAAGGCCCGCCAGCGGCGGCGGCATTCGTGATAATGTCAACGACGGAGGCGCCGCCGAGCGTCGAGCGTTGGATACGATTGCGCAATTGATCGCACCAATAGAAAAGCTGGTTGCCGAGATCGAGCCGCACGTCCGCCGGGAATGAGTTGCCGCCAGTGACCGTGTAGAGAACCGTACTGCCCGATCCATCAGAATTCGCGCGCAGCAACCGATCCATACCGTTGTCCGCCCAGAAGATGCGATTGCTCACTCCATCGAACGCGATCCCGCGGATGTTGCTTCCCGGCGAACTTACCGTGCCGCTCAGGACAATCGTAACGAGGTTCGATCCATTGAAGCTCATTCGTTTCAACTGGCTCGCGCCCCGGTCCGTCCAATAAACGCCGCCCGCGTGCGCCAGCGCAACCGCCATGAATGATACAAAAGCAATCGCGTGGATGAACATGCTTCACTTGTAGCCGAGCACGACTCCCGCGTCGAGTGGCTGCCAAGGCGGGCGCCATCACCTATCCGGCCAGAAAGGCACTGCGAACCTGCTGGACTTCGTGGCGCCGTAGTTACCGAACCGGGACGAGCTGGCCGAGATTGAGTTGTCCACCATTGTCGCAATCCGGCCAGTTTCCAAATCGTCACGGCGCATTTACCGGCCTGTTGTTGTCGCCGGCGCATTCGAGTGGAAAATCTTCGGATGCACGAAAAAGTCCTTGTGGTGGATGATGAACCGGACGTGGTGGAATTGATTGGATTCACTCTGCGCACCCGCGGTTATGAAGTGATTTCCGCCTATAACGGGCTGGAGGCATTGCTCAAAGCTCGCCGGCTCCAACCCTCTCTCGTGGTGCTCGATGTGATGATGGACGGAATGGATGGATTGTCCGTGTGCGAAATTCTGCGCACGCAACCATCCACGAAGACGATGCCCGTCATTATCGTCACCGCGGCGGCGGGCGAGATGGCGAAACTGAACAGTTTCGCCGCCGGCGCGACGGATTTTCTGACCAAGCCGTTCAGCCCCCAGGAACTCGCCCGCAAGGTGGGACGAATCCTCGAAGCGGCGGCTGCGCGGATGGACAATTCCAACGACTGCGCAGAGTCTTGGCGCCCCGGGCCGTAGTGGCCTGCCGCGTCATTTCAATTCCACGAATCACGCAAATCGGTGACAGCCCGCTCTTTTCTTTGGTGTTTGGATTTTGGAGTTTGGAATTTAACTTCGCGCGATGTCTCGCGAGTATGTGCTGCAGCCATTTCAGGCGCCGGTCGAATTGCAAATCGACTACGCGCGCGAACTGAACGAACAGCAGCACGCCGCCGTGACCGCGCTGCCCGGGCCGTCACTCGTCATTGCCGGGGCGGGCTCCGGGAAGACCCGCACGCTTACTTATCGCGTTGCGTATTTGCTGGAGCAGGGGATTCCGGCAGACCGTATTTTGCTGCTCACGTTCACGAACAAGGCGGCGCGGGAAATGATGCGTCGCGTTGCGGACCTGCTCGGCAGCGAGCTTTCGGAACTTTGGGGCGGAACGTTTCATTCCATCGGCGTCCGCGTCTTGCGCCGTCACGCGGACGTGCTCGGCTATCGAAAGGATTTCACGATTCTCGATCGCGAGGATTCGAGCGATCTGCTCAAGACCTGCATCGCCGAGGCGGAGATTGACGTGAAGGCGACGCGTTTCCCGAAAGCGGATGTCGTCAGTGACATCGTTTCAATGGCCGTGAACACGCATCGCACTGTTTCGGAAGTCGTCGCTCAGGAGTACGACTATTTCGCGCAACTCGCGCCGCAGATCGAAGACGTCGCAAATCGCTACCGCAAACGCAAGCAGGCCGCGAATGTGATGGACTTCGACGACTTGCTCTCGCTCTGGCTCAAGCTGTTGCAGGAGCACGAAGACGTGCGCGAGCGATATCAGCGCCGGTTCCAGTTCATTCTCGTGGATGAGTATCAGGACACGAACAAACTCCAGAGCGACCTCATCGACCTGCTGGGCGCGAAACACAAAAACGTGATGGTAGTCGGCGATGATTCGCAGAGCATCTACTCGTGGCGTGGCGCGAATTTCCGGAACATCCTCGAATTCCCGAAGCGCTATCCCGGCACGAAGATTTACAAAATCGAAGTCAATTACCGCAGCACGCCGGAGATTCTGTTGGTAGCGAACGCAGCCATTGCGCCGAACACGAATCAGTTCCGCAAGGAACTCGTGGCGGCGAAAAAGTCCGGCCTCAAACCCGCGCTGGTCGTGTGCGGCGACGCGAACCAGCAGGCGGCGTTCATCGCGCAGCGCGTGCTGGAACTGCGCGAAGAGGGGCGCGAGTTGCGCGAAATGGCGGTGTTGTATCGCTCGCACTTTCACGCACTCGAACTGCAACTCGAACTGACGCGGCGCAACATCCCGTTCAGCATCACGAGCGGCGTTCGTTTTTTCGAGCAGGCGCACATCAAAGACGTGGCAGCGTATTTGAAACTTGTGACGAACCCGAATGACGAACTGTCGTTCAAGCGGCTCGTGATGATGCTGCCGGGGATCGGAGGGAAGGGCGCGGCGAAGCTGTGGGAATGCTTTGCAACGAATGTCCAAGGTCCAAAGTCCAAGGTCCAAAGTCCATTGGCGGCGGCGCTACAATCATGTTTGAGCGTTGGGCCTAAAAAGGCGGAAAAGGCGTGGACGCAATTTGCCATCACCATTTCGCAACTCGAAGCGGAGCCAGTGCGTTCACAAACTTCCGAGATGATTCGCACGGTCATCGAGGCGCAATACGAGGATTACCTCAAAGAGACGTTCGCGAATTATCGCAACCGTCTCGAAGACCTGGAACAACTCGCCAGCTTCGCGCGCCAGTTCAAAACCACGGAGGAATTCCTGACGCAGCTTTCGCTGCTCACCAATATCGAAGCGGAAGAAGACCGCGCGGCGACGAACGACGACGAACAGATTCGGCTTTCTACGATTCATCAGGCGAAGGGACTGGAGTTCGATGTCGTGTTCGTGATCATGCTCTGCGATGGATTATTTCCATCGGCACGCTCGCTCGAATCGCCCGACGATGAAGAAGAAGAGCGACGGTTGTTTTACGTGGCCATTACCCGCGCGCGCGACGAGTTGTATCTGAGTTACCCGCTCATCCGCGCGACGCAAGGCTACGGCGGCGACGCGATGCAGCAACCGTCGCGATTCCTGAAAGAAATTCCGCCTGAACTGGTCGAGGAGTGGAGTCTGAAGCCGTACGGTTGAAACGCTGTTGCAAGTTTACAAAGCGTCGCTTGACGCACCGAGCACGGCAGGCAGAGTTGTGCCATTCTAGCAAAGCCATGACAGAAATGCCCCCACGATGATTCGTATCTTAAGCAGATGTCGCCCGGTGTTGTGTCTGTTCCTCGCGGCCACCATTGCGGCAGCCGCTGACTCGATTGAACGGTTTGGGCTTCGTCACACGACGATTGGACAAGCAGTTTTCGAGAACAGCGACTACGCACTGCAAGTCATCGGCCTCAGCACAAACGGCACGGATGGTTTGTCTTCAGAATTAGGCGCTCCCGATTCGGGCGTGTTCATTTACCCGAACACCAGGCAGGTTGATTGGGGTTACTCGATGACAGCGCGGGTCTTTGGCTCAGTGAATGGGGAATCCAATCGACCAATCGGAACAGTGTACGGCTACCGTGCTGATTACGCCCAGTTCTACGCCGGTGCGGATTATTCGCCCATCGGCGCCACGAACCTGACGTTTCAATTGTGGCGTGGTTTTGCGCTGGTGGCGGAAACGACGATCACGAATGGCGAAGTGTTCATGTATGGGGAGTATGCCCAGCCACCGCGCGTGAATCCCTGGTGGCAGCGGGACAATGGTGGCTACGGAACCTCAATCGAATTCACTTACCCGATTCCGGTCATCCTGCCGTCGGGCAGTGGTGACATCAATGGCGATCGGATTTTCATTCGTCCCAACGGAGCGACAGGCACCGTCGATCACATTTCGCGCACGGATGTTTTTGGAGGCGGAGGAGTTGAAAACTTCAGTTATACCCAGGTGCGCCTCGGCATGTTTGGTCATCCGCATATTTCGCTGAATGACGCGAAATTCGATGCCCGACCCGGCGCCCTCACGCTCGACCAGATTGTTCCCGGCGAAGAGGAAGGCGGTGGTGTGGCGGTGGAATTGCAACCGTCCACTCGTGCGGTGGTGAATTTGTTGCCGCTGGAAATTGCCGTCCCAAACACGAATGACACGCGCCATCGGTTGGAATTGAGCGCGACCGGTTCGCGCGACAGCTACTCGACCTACATCGGTTCACTTTTCCTCGCAAACTCGAACGGAGTGCTGGAGTTCACGCCATACATTTACGACGAGGAGATCGCGACGGTGGATGTTTTCTCGAACAACGTGCTGATGGGCAGCAGCGTGGTTCAGCGTCCATCGTCATTGCGTATTGATGGCGCCCCGCGGGTCACGTCGTTCGAAGCCACGGCTGATACGCTGGCCAGTCCGGCGAGTCTGGGCCTCAGTTTTGACACTAACGCCACGATTACGTTAACGAACGGAACTCAACTGACGGGAAACCGAATTGTCGTGCGGACAAGCCAATGGTATCGGTTTGCGGACATCAGCAGCATGGTTATTTTCGCGCACGAAGTTCCTTCCTTCACCATTGTCAGCGAGCCGGCTGAACCTTTCGGACCGCCGCGATTGGAGATTGCGCGGTCTGGAACGAACGTCGTGTTGCAATGGGTTGATCCCGCGCAAGCCTACAAAGTGGAATTGAGCACCGAGCTCGTAAATTCATTCGTCGATGCCGAGCTTCAGCCTTCTTACACCAACGGGATTGCCATCGTGGAATTGACGCCCATCTACGACACTGCTTTTTTTCGTCTGCGACGCTACGTCAATCCGATTAACGACTGAACACCGCGCGATGCAAGCGACAGGACATCACGTTCCAGTGCTTATCATCGGCGCGGGCCCCGCGGGGCTTGCACTGGGCGCTGAACTGAAGAGTCGCGGCGTCGAGTTCTTGATCGTGGACAAAGGGAACATCGGCGATTCATGGGAGCGGATGCCAACGCGACTCAAACTCGTCAGTCCATGGAAGTGCAACTGGCTGTCGCACGCCGATCGGAAGCGCTTCAGTGCAAATGCCCAACTGACACGCGCGGAATTTTTGGATTACTTGCGCGATTACGCGGCGGCGCATCGGCTGCCCATTGAAGCTGGTTGCGAAGTTCTGGCAGTGGAACGGGAGCGGGAAGGCTTTTTCGTCAGCACCCCGCGCGGCCCGTTGAGCGCGCGAATCGTCGTGTGCGCCACAGGATGCTTTTCCAATCCTGTGCGTCCGAGGATAGAAGGCGCGGACGGGACGTCGATTCCACAAATGCACTACGCCGATTACCGCGGCGTGGAACAGTTGCGTTCCGTCATTCCATTGAACGGCCTGGTTCTCCTTGTTGGAAAACGATTGTCCGCCGGACAAACACTGCTGGAGTTGGTTGACGCCGGTTACCGTGTCGCGCTCTCCCATCAATCGGCGATTAAGTTTGGTGTGGGCGACTGGTTGTGGCCGCTCGTGTATCGAACATTTGCCTACGCCGAAGCCGTGAAACTGAAAGTGCTGCGCGACCCTGGCAGCAAGCTGGACGTGCCAATGCCCGGCGGTCGCGCAAAGAAACTGATTCTCTCCGGAACGGTGCAGACGTTTCCCGCGATCTTGCGCTTCGAACGGGACGCAGTCGTTTTCGAGGACGGCAGACGGTTGCAGCCGGCGCTCGTTTTCTACGCGACGGGGTTCGCGCCGGCGCTCGAATGTTTTGCGCAGTTGGATTTGCCGGTGTGCCGCGAGACGGGGACGCCGCTCGTGAGCGATATGGAGAGCGCAACGGTGCCGGACCTTTTCTTTCTCGGTTTCGAAATGCTGCGGAATTTTCAAAGCCGCTTCCTGCGTGGCATCCGCAAGGACGCAATGGTGCTGGCGGATCGGATTGAGGCACGGCTCGCGGAGAGAATGAACGGTGCGACACGAGCTTCCCTTTCTGCGCGCGGCCCGGGGAGCGCCGGCTTCCAGCCAGCGAGAACCGCCGAGCTAACGGCAGTTGAACGCCGGCTGGAAGCCGGCGCTCCCAGGCGCAGGAGTTCAGCGGGCAAGAATCTGTTTCGATTGCTGCTCTATTATGCGCGCGTGCCTGTCACCTGGACGGCGCTTACGCTGCACAACTCATGGGGCATCCTCAACGTGCTGGATCTCATTTGGCTCCGGCCCATGCGCGGCGGACTCATCGGCGAGAGCCATCCTTTCTGTACTGGAATCGATCCGATCACAGGTGAACACGTCTGGCATCGCAACGTCGTTTTCAAAACACCGCGCCGGGAGGACTGGCCGAATAGCGTGCTGGTGCCGGATGCTGACGATGAAATCATCCGCAAAGTTGGCGACCATTTGCGCAAACAGGTGTTGATGGCGGCGCGGAGCGAGACGCATCCCAACGGCCACGCCGCGCCGATGCCCCCGGGCATTCTCTACATTCACGGCGGTGTTCACTTCAACGGCGTGTGGCTGTTGTTCAACGATTTCGCGGAGGCGATTCGGCACTTTTCCGATCCGAAGTTCGGCGCCGAGTTCCGCCGTCTGGTGCGCGAAGAGAAGCGCGAGCCGGTCACACTGTTTCGCGATCGGGACTATGACCGGACGGAATTCGCGCACTTCGTCTGCTTCATGCGCACGACATTTCCCTGGTTCTCGAATTGCAATGGCCCGAAGAAGTTCGTGCTGTGGGGAAATCCCTCGCCGTATCCCGCAGTGAATACCATTACTGGCAATTGGATTCGCGAAACGCGCGCGCTCAAAACAGAGCGGGGGAGGACAACGGCCGCGCGTCCGCCCGTCGCAGGAAAATATTTTCACAACGGTCCGTACTTTGGCGAACGCGAAACCACGCGCTGGCCGGAGAACCTTTTGGCCTTTCTCACCAACAAGCGAATCGCGCTGCGCGGCGAGCGCGAGAACCTGTACTTTGTGGACAAACGAAAGCTTAAACGCGGCTTCCGCTTCGGCCCTGACCCGATTCCCAGTCCCCTGCAACGATTGCGCCGCTGGGTTGGAGCGCGGACCGCCGAGTCCGCGCCAAGGCCGGTTCCACACTCGGAACGCGGACTCGTCGGTCCGCGCTCTGACGCAATCACTCGAACACCGGTGTGACGGACACCCGTCGAACCACGTTCGTCGGAAAGCCGCCTGTCCGAATGATGAGTTGCATCAGCGCAATGTTCCTGTCCGCCGTAAAGTTGAATTCCGGAGATTCCGCATTTAGAGCTTTCGTCTGGAAGGGCGGTGGTTTGGCCGGCTTCGGAACTGCAAAGGGTTGCTCGCTCGACCAGCGGACGAGGACTTCCGCTTCGCTGTCCGGCACGAAATCCGCGCGCACGCGATAGCGCTGCCCAAGTTGGAGCGCCAGAATCTCGCCCTCCCATGACGTGTTCATTTTCGTCCAGCTATCCGGCGCATTGGTCTGCACCCAGCCGACGGAAAAATCGCCGTTGCGGACCAGATTCCCTGAGGGCGAGAGCGGAAATACGACGTTCGTCATCGTGGCAGTGAAGGCGAGGTTGGTTTGGAGCGTTGTGCTGCCGGGTTGAATGACCGTGATTCGATACGTGCTCGGCTCCAGCCCGCGCAGCGTGAATCGTCCCGCGGCATCCATCAGCGTCGCAACACTGGTTCCGTGGAAGAGAATGCGCGCGGGAAATCTTCCGGCACTTGCGGCAGGTTGTGATTTCACGATACCGACGAGATCGAAGCCGCGCGCCGGAAATTTCTCCGTGAGAGTTCCCACTGTGTGCAGCACATCGGCCGTGACACGCGCGCATTCCAGGGCGGATTCGAGCGCGAGCGGTTCCACGGCGCGGCGGTTCGCCACCAGCACCGGCATCTGCATTTTCTTCGCCCGGATTTTGGAGAACTCGATCAGTTCGTTCATCCGCTGCGTCAGTCCGCGCACGGCATCGTCATCGTTTGTCCCAAGAAGGCGGGGCTGATAGCCGGGAATCGAAATCTTTTTCGCATCGACCCAGTTTTCCATTTTTGTGTGAGCGTCACCGCGAATCTGCGCGGCGTGCGGTGGTGAGCCGGTGTCTTGAACGAAGTGGAGAATCGATCCGATCCAGCGCGCGGCGTTGGCGGGCGATTCCATTCGCAATGCCTGCAACGCGCGGCGGAAGTAAGGCTCATACGTCTGCTGCACTTCGGGACAGATGTGGTCGAAATGTTTTGTGACGCCGGGAAACAACAAATAGTCGTCCGCATAAAAATCCTGGCCGGGCACGCGAAAGGGGATGCGCCGGTAATCTGGAATCCAGCAGTAGTTCGTCAGCGGCAACAGTTCGGCGCCGAGTTGCGTTCTCAGGACGTGATTCGTGCCAAGCGTATCAATCCCCGCGCGCGTGATGTGCCAGTGCGGACCCCAGGCGAGCGCCGATCCATTCAGGAGCACCGCCATCACGAGAAGAGGCGTTTGCCAGACCTTTTTCATGCACCTTGCATTGGAATTCTCACGCCTCGTTGCAAATTTTGCGAAAATATTTTTCCAAACGCTGCGGAAGTGTGCTCTTTATGCCGCTCAATTGCCATGCATCGCGAAAAAAACAACGATTCTGATTTGAAAAGCCGGCTCCTCTACGGCGCAGTGATCGGGGCTGTTGTGGGAATGATCATCGGCACCATGCCGACGAACGACCCGCGCGTGGCGCTCATCAGCATGGGTTTGTGCGCCGCGGTGGTTTCGATGCTGGCCGTGTTGTGCGACAGTTTTTGGGAGAGCCTTCGTGCCGCCTGGGAGCTGGTGCGCATCTCTTTCTGGCGCTGGTAGTACTCCATGCTCTCGTCTCTTCTTTCTGCTCTGGAGTTACGCCGACAACATCCCTGATCAAGGGAAAAGTGTGAGTTGAGGTCCTGCAGGGACGCGGAATGCTGCTGCGGAAAGTTCCACCTCCCTTTTCGGCAAACCGGCGCGGCGACATGCTACTTCGAATATTTTTCCAATCTGTTCGGCAAAGATTCCCTGGCCTCTCATGCGCGAAACGAAGTTCGGATCGTTGAGCTTCCCGCCGCGCATCTCGCGAATGCGGTTCAACACTTTCTCTTTGCGATCTGGAAAGTGCCGCGTGACCCAATTCTCGAACAGCGGAGCGACGGCCCACGGCAGCCGCACAAATACAAACGCCGCAGACACGGCCCCGGCCTTTGCGGCGGCTTCGACGATGTGTGGCATCTCATGATCCGTGATCGCCGGGATGACTGGCGCAATCATCACATTGACCGGGATGCCCGCGGCTGAGAGTTCCCGCACCGCCGCCAGCCGAAACTCCGGCAACGACGCGCGCGGTTCGAGCCGAGGCGTGAGCGTGGCGTCGAGCGTCGTGATCGACACGTTCACAACCACGGCGTTGTGCCGCGCGAGTTCGCCGAGCAGATCAATGTCGCGCGTGACGAGATGGTTCTTCGTGATAATGGCGACCGGATTTCGGAACTCCGCCAACACTTCGAGACATCGTCGCGTGATTCGGAGCTTGCGCTCGATGGGCTGGTAGCAATCCGTCACGCCGCTCATCACGATGGTCTGCGG